>Ga0207690_10000052_pt1 | contig 106112 bp, 98 predicted proteins | sample KBSC23metaG_FD_184315 | JGI IMG/M metagenome (GOLD analysis project Ga0207690, IMG submission 184315) | Corn rhizosphere microbial communities from Kellogg Biological Station, Michigan, USA - KBS C2-3 metaG (SPAdes) (version 2) | ecosystem: Host-associated > Plants > Roots > Rhizosphere > Soil... | reverse complement strand
CTGACCGCGCCGGGGCCGCCGGCGCCCGAACGGACGAAAATCTTGGCTTGATCGAGAAAGTGCATCGAACTGCCTTAGCCGCGGAACGCCGCGCTGCTAACCCCCGACCGCCATTCCCATATTCGAGTGCCGCTTGATCCAGGGCGGTTGCCTTTTTTGCTGCGGCGCACATAAAGGAAATGCGGGGGTATCAAAATGGTCGTAGATGTGTCTCATGTCGGCGCGTCTCTTTTCGGCGGACGGTTCGCGACGGGCGATTTGCCCGAACGCGATCGCCACGAGGCGTGGTGCAGTCGTTCGCCGTCGACCGTAGGCCGACTGTACGAAACACACCCCCACGAACCGTTCGATGTCGCCACCGATCTGGTGATGCTGGGGCCGCTCAAGATTCATTTCTCGACGATCTCGGGGCAGTCGTTCGAGCGCACCCGGGCAATGGCCGCCGCCGATGGTGTGGACGATCTCGTCGTCAACGTGCGGTTTCGGGGCGGCGCGGTTGGCGACATGAACGGCGTCGCCCTCGACGCACTCGGCGAATCGACCTTGCTCACCGATATGACGCAACCGCAGCTTCATAGATCCGAGGCGAGTTCCACGGCCTATTTTCATGTGCCGCGCGCGCTGGCCGAACGATATCTGCCGAGCGTTCGCTCGCTCCATGGCCTGGCTATTCCTCCCTCCACCGCCGTGTTGCTGCGCGAGCATTTGCGGCAGATCTGGCGCCACGCCGATCGCGTGCCGGTCGATCAAGGCGCGCGACTGGCCGGTACCGTCCTGGATCTGCTGGCGGTTGCCGTGGCGCAGGAACGCGGCGGCCGCGCGACCCGCGAGGCGGTGGCAGGCGCCGCGTTGATGCGCGCGCGGGCGGAAATAGAGGCGCGGTTGGGCTCGGCAACGCTGACGGTCGCGACCTTATGCCGCGCGCTGGGCATGTCGCGTTCCGCGCTGTACCGCCTGTTCGAAGACGAGGGCGGCGTGCACGCTTACATCACACAACGCCGGCTGGAGAGCGTCGCAGCGGCGCTCGCCGACTCGATGGAGCGCGACCGTATCGCGGACATCGCCGAACGTTGGGGGTTTTGCGATGGCGCATATCTCGGCCGGCTGTTTCGCGAACGGTTCGGAATGACGCCGTCCGACTATCGCGCCTTCAGTCGCTCTCGGACGGCAACGCACTCCAGTTAGATGCTCCACGCAGCCTGGCCATGCCGGTGCCGCAGCGTTTGCATTGCGCGCGATAGCCATCCCCCTCGTGCCAGACTCGTCGCGAACGGCGGTGGCCGATAATACGGCAGATCAAGACCTTGGTATCGGGGCGGAAAGACATGAGCGCGATCTAGGACAGAGCGGGCCGGCTTGAAGCCGACCAGCGTCCCGCTCACTATTGGCCCCGTTCCAAATCGGGTAGATTGTCAGCGATCGGGCGAATTGCCGTTACGCAGCGCCTGATATGCCAATTGGCGCGCGCGGTCGCGCGGCAAGCCGAGCGCGCGGGCGAGCGGCGCGCCGAACAGCGCGTCGCCCAACGCCATGATGACGAGCTGGAGCGTTTCGTCCTCGATCGGACGATCCTGTTTGGAATGACCCTCGGTCAGCTCGTCGACCAGATCGTGGATCGCGTTGAGGATCGGATCGAGCGCATCCTCGTTGCCCGACAGGATCATCCAACTCGCCAATGCACCGGCGCCACCGGTGTCGAACGCGTCGAACGCCAGGTCGACGACTTCGCGCGGATTCTGGTCCTCGGCGCGTTGGCGAATCACGGTTTCGCGGATGGTGGTCGAGATGAACTCCGCCATCCGTTCGATCAGCGCCTTTTGCAGGCCCGCGGCCGAGCCGAAATGATGAAGCAAATTGGCATGCGTCCGTCCGATGCGCGCGGCCACCGCCTTCAGCGTCACCGCCTGCGGGCCGAATTCCACCAACAGGCTGCGCGCCGCATCGAGCGCGGCATCGCGCGATTCCTCGGGGCTCAGGCGACGGCGGACGGGAAGGGGGCTTACGGACATGGATGACCTGTCGGCGCTTCGCGCCGTGAAATCAATCCACCGCCGCCCGGCACGGTTCCGGGCGGCGGGGAAAGATATCACGCAGCGATTGGCATTCGGCAGAGCGGCTCGTCGGCGTCGAAGTCGAGCGCCAGCGTAATACTTTCGGCCTCGCATCCGCGCGCGAGGCTATAGGTGTTCATCCGCCCGGTCGGGCTGAAGCCTAGTTTCCTCAACACATTACCGGACGCGGGATTGTCCACGTAATAACGCGAGCGCAGGCCCTTCAGGCCCATCGCGAATCGCGCGATGTCGAGCACGGCCTTGCCGGCCTCGGTCGCATAGCCCCGGCCCCAGGCGTCGGGAGTCAGCCAATAACCGATCTCGTAGCCGTCCAGATCCTCGGCCGGATGAATGCCGATCCCGCCGACCAGCCGCGGCGTCGCTTCCTCATGCGCGAGGATCGACAGCGATACATTATCCTTTGCCCGCGGCGTCGCCAGCCATTCGGCGGCATTGGCCTCGGTATAGGGCCAGGGCACCCGCGACAGCTTGGTCACGACTTCCTCATGCCCGATCGCCTGGGCGATCGCGGCGGCGTCCTCGGGCCAGCCGGGACGCAATGTAAGTCTCTTGGTCCGCGCGAACATCTCACTCTCCGTGTCGTGCCGGGCCGCTCGCACGTCGATGTGACGTTTGCGCGACCTGGAAGTGGAGGGAGCATGAAAAAAGGGAGCCGGGGCGACCCGTCTCCCTTGTTCGGTCTCTGGTTAGCCCGAGACCCGGGTCGCCCTGGTGGGCAACCCGTGCGGTTGCCCGTTATTCTGCGGCTTGCGCCATAATGTCTACCGAGCAGAACTTTCGGCCGAGCTTGCCCTCGTGGAAGGTCACGCGACCGTCGGTAAGCGCGAAAAGGGTATGGTCTTTGCCCATGCCGACATTGCGGCCGGCATAGAATTTGGTCCCGCGCTGACGCACGATGATGTTGCCGGCGACGACTTCCTGTCCGCCGAACTTCTTCACGCCGAGGCGACGGCCAGCCGAATCGCGACCGTTGCGCGACGAACCGCCTGCTTTCTTATGTGCCATCTCTACTCTTCCCGATCTTAAGCTTCGGCAGCCGGGGCTTCAGCGCCGGCCTCTTCGCTCTTCTTGGCAGCGGCCTTCTTGGGCGCAGCCTTCTTCTCGGCGGCGCCGATCGACACGATCTTCAGGATCGTGTGGTTCTGGCGATGGCCGTTGCGACGACGATAATTGTGACGACGACGCTTCTTGAAGACGATGACCTTCTCGCCCTTCGCCTGCGCGATGATCTCGGCGGCGACGGTCAGGCCGTCGGTCGACTGCAGCTCCGAGCCCTCGCCGGCGAGCAGGACGTCGCCCAGGGTCACCGAGCTACCGGCTTCTCCGTCGATCTTCTCGACGACGATCTTGTCTCCGGCGGCGACGCGATATTGCTTGCCGCCCGTGCGCACGACTGCGAACATGGCCCTATTTCTCTTTCAAATCCGTATGCCCGCGAAGGCCGGGGCCCCACGGTTGAAGGGGCGCGCCTAAGGGAGCGAGGTGATTCTGTCAACCGTGGCGGCGCGGTTTTGTGACCGCGCCGCCATGTCTTGCCTGTCCTTACCAGTTGAAGCCCACGCGCGCATAGAGATAGCGCCCGTTGAACCCGAACGGCGAATAGAACGGGAAGCCGACCACGCCGGTGCTGTTGTTCGCCGCGATGGTCCTGTCCGGATAGATGTCGAACAGGTTGTTGACCCCGAGCGCGACCTGCGCGCCTTTCTTGGGCTGGTAGCGCAGCTCGAAGTCGGTGATCGCGTGCTGTCCGGTGTGGATATCGGCAGCACCGTTGGCTGCCGTGCCCGGCTGGTTGACGTCGCCATAATAGGTCACGCGCGCCGTCGCGGCGAGCTTGTCGAGGGTCCAGTCAATGGTTCCCGTGATCTTCTCGCCCGGCGTTCCTTCCTCGAGAGTCAGAATGCGGCTGCGCGCGAACAGGGTGACCCCGCTGATCGGACCGGTCTGCGTCGGTACCCTGGTCACGTCGGTCTTGTTGATGTTGCCGGCCAGCGTGAAGTCGAACGTCCCGGCGCCGGCGGACCGAAGCCGATAGTGCGCGACGACGTCGATGCCCTGCGTGGTCGAAGCCAGACCGTTCAGGAAGAAGCGGGCCGCGCTCACCCCCTGCGGCTGCAGAATCGCCCGGATCGCGGCCTGGGTCGGGGTATCGTTGGCGGGATTACCGGTGGGCGCCGCGATATTCTCGGACAGGCCGATCTGGTCGCGAAGCTTGATGTAATAGCCGTCGACGGTCAGGTCGAAGCCTCCCGCCCGGATGACCGCGCCGGCGGAAAGGTTGGTCGATTTTTCGGGCTTGAGCGGCAATCCGCCCAGTGCTGTCGCGACCGGGCTGGTTGACGGATAGAGACCGGTCAGCACGGGCGCGCCGTTCACGATGACCGATGCGACCGAGGTATAATATTGCTGTTGCAGCGACGGTGCGCGGAAGCCGGTGGAGGCGGTCCCCCGCAATGCGAACCAAGGCGTAAAGTCGTAGCGCAGCGACACCTTGCCGGTGCCGGTCGTGCCGAAGTCGGAATAGTCTTCTCCGCGGCCGGCGATGCCGATCAGGAACTTGTCCGTCACTTGCGCCTCGAGGTCGAGATAGATCGATCCGTTCTGGCGATGCTTGTCGACGACGTTAACCGGCGAAAAGCCGCCAAAGCCTTGCGCGCCCGCCTGCGCGGTCGGGAAAGCGGTGCCGAAGCTATACGAAGCGGGCTCACCCGCCTGGATTTCGAAACCTTCGCGACGGCCCTCGACGCCGAAGGCTACGTTCAGTGACTGGAACACGTCGAACTTGCGCGACACATCGATCCCGCCGACCAGCTGATCATAGATGATCGCGCCATCGGAGAAGTTGGTCGGCGTGGCGGCGCCATAGCTGTAATTGGCCGAATTGAGCGTGCGGAAGCCAATCTTGTTACGGCCGTAGCTGACGTTCAGATCGACATCCCAACCGGCGACATCGCCTTTGAGGCCCAGCGCGGTGTTGAGGTCGCGCGATTTGGTGTTGATCAGCGGCAGGAAGCCATTGGGATATTGCGTCAGGGTGTTGCCGACGGTAACCAGCGGCGAGCCCACAGGGACCGTGATGAGGTTGACGCTCGCAAGGCGAGGAAAGGCCGCGCTGCGGCTATCGCGATCCTGATAGCCGGCCCAGCCATAGAGCTTCCAGCCACCGCCGACCGACGTGCCGAAATTGGCGAACAAGCTGTACTGCGTGACCGCCGGATCGCCGAAGCGACCGGTCACGACACTGGGCGTCACGCGTGGATCGAAGTCGGCGCGGTTGGTCGGCTGGCGGTTAACGAACTCGCCCGAGATGGTCAGATAGCCGTCCTGGCCGAAGCCGATGCCCTGCCATCCCGACACCGAAACGGTGTGTTCGCCATTGGTGTGACGGTCGCCGCGCGCCGTCTCGATATCGGTGTTGTAGAAACCATAAGTGGTCGACACGCCGCCACCTGAACGCGCTTCGCGCAGGCGGAGGTTGACCACGCCTGCGATCGCGTCCGAGCCGTATTGCGCCGAGGCGCCGTCGCGCAATACTTCGATGCGGTCGAGCGCGACGGTCGGGATGGTGTTGAGGTCGGTCGCCGCCGATCCGCGGCCGACCGAGCCGTTGATGTTGAGCAGCGCGGACGTGTGCGCGCGAACGTTGTTGATCAACACCAGCGTCTGGTCGGGCGACAGGCCGCGCAATGTAGCGGGGCGGATCGCGTCGGTGCCATCGACGGCTGAAGGGCGCGGGAAATCGATCGACGGCGCGACCGCTGCGAGGGCGGAGCCGAGCTCGGTAGTCCCTTGATTACGCAGGCTCGCGCCGCTCAGAACGTCGACCGGCGACGCCGTGTCGAGCTTGGTGCGCCCGGCGACGCGTGTGCCGGTGACGATGATTTCGCTGCCCGGCGCGGCGTCCTGATCGCTGGCGGCCGGATCGGCTTGTGGCGCCGCGGGAGCGGTGTCCTGGGCGAAGGCGGCATGGCTGCTCGCCAGCGCGGTCACCGAAACGGCGACCGCGAGCGCGGTACGGTTCAATGTCATGATGATAACCCCTTATAAGCGGGGGACGCACGTCCCGATTACCCTGTTGCGACGGATATCGTCACAGGTCGGTAACATTTCTAGACGCCGGGCAGGGCCCTGCACCGCAAGTTTTTCTTGCGGTGCACAAAAGTCACACAGCGATCGCTCGGCGGGGCCGTGGCCTTAGTGGCGATGCTCGCGGCGCAGATTGTAGCGGCCGTCGGCAAAGCCGGTGAACAGTCCATCTATCGCGGGATGATCGACCGGTTCCTCGCTGTCGTCGCGAAGCAGGTTCTGCTGGCTGACATAAGCGACATAGCTCGACTCGCCATTCTCGGCGAGCAGATGATAGAAAGGCTGCTCCTTGGATGGACGCAGGTCCTCGGGAATCGATTCATACCATTCGTCGGTATTGGCGAAGACCGGGTCGATATCGAAAATCACGCCGCGAAAGTCGAACATCCGGTGGCGAACGACATCACCGATCGTGAACCGCGCGGTCGCCACCGCCGGCATCGGCACGCCGGATTGCGAATGCACATCATGGGTTTCGGTACGAGTCATCGCCGTAATGTAGAGTTTCTTCGGCGCTGCACAAGCGGACCGCTTGCGCGCGCCGACCACCTGCGTTAGAGGCGCCGCCTTCGACCAGCACCCGCACCGTCCAGACAGTGCATAAAGGTGCGGAACTCCCAGTGCGGAGAGGTGCCAGAGTGGTCGATTGGGACGGTCTCGAAAACCGTTGTGCGGGTAACCGTACCGTGGGTTCGAATCCCACCCTCTCCGCCACGGACCATTCCACAGTGGTCCGCAGAAGTCCGATAGGATTGAAATTCTCCCTTTGAAACCGATGCTTACGGCTTCGACTCGTCCGGTCACGTCCGCAGACCTCCACTGAACGTGAAGGCTCCAAACGTGGCTTCGGTGCACGAAAACGTGGCTTCGGAGACCAAGAATGCTGAACGATGCAAAACTACGCGGCGCAAAGCCGCGGGAGAAGGCTTACAAGCTGACTGACAGCCACCGGCTGTACCTTGAGGTGAAGCCTAGCGGCGGAAAGCTATGGCGCTGGAACTACTCCTACGACGGCAAGCAGAAGAGCATGAACTTCGGGATCTATCCGATGGTCAGCCTGCTCGACGCGCGAGCAAGGCGCGACGAGGCCTACGCCGTGCTTTGCGATGGCCACGACCCGGCGGTCGTCAAGAAGCTCAAGATCGAGGCAAACTTGGAGGCCAGTCGCCAGACGTTCGAGCGGGTCGCCAGGCAGTGGTACGAGAATGCCAAGTCGCAGTGGGCCGCGATCCATGCGGCTGACATTATCCGAAGTTTCGAGCGGGATGTATTTCCGGCGATCGGTGCATTGCCGATTGCGCAGCTGACGCCGCCGCTCGTGCTCGGCGTGCTGCGCGAGATCGAGGCCCGCGGATCGATCGAAACAGCAAAACGCATCCGGCAACGGATCTCGGCCGTCTTCATCTACGGTATCGCGCAGGGCATCGTGCAGACGGATCCGGCCGAGAAGCTTGGCAAGGTTCTGAAACCGCTGCGCAAGGGCCGGCAACCGGCTATCACCGATCTCGTTCCGCTGCGCAGGATGATCATCGCAGCGGAGGAAGAATATGCGCGGCCGATTACACGGCTTGCGCTGCGCCTGCTCGCACTCACGGCGGTGCGTCCAAGCGAATTGCGCGGCGCGCGCTGGGACGAATTCGAGGATTTGAACGACAAACAGCCGCTATGGCGCATCCCCGCCTCGCGCATGAAAGGCGATCTTGATCGCAAGGACGAGATGAACGGCGATCACCTCGTGCCCATCACGTTGCAGTGTCTGGCAGTGTTGCGGGCACTCTGGCCGCTGACGGGAGAGGGTGAGCTCCTTTTTCCGAGCAACCGGCACACCCATCGACCAATGAGCGAGAACGCGATTGGCTATTTGCTCAATCGCGCCGGCTATCATGGCCATCATGTACCCCACGGCTTTCGCGCGGCCTTCTCGACCATCATGAATGAATGGGCCGAGCGCGTGGGCAAGGAGCATGACCGGCAGGTCATTGACCTCATGCTGGCGCATGTCCCAACGGCGAAGGTCGAGGGTGTCTATAATCGTGCTGCCTACATGCCCCGGCGTCGCGAACTGGCGACGATATGGGCCGATATGCTGAGCGATGGGTTGCCGGATCCGACTGTACTCATCGAACGCCCTTCGAAGGTCGTTGGCGAGCATTCGCGTCGCCGCCTGCCTGATCCGGTCGCCAGGGACTTCCGATTCCCGCAGTAGTGGTGAGCGGCCTGAGCTGGAAAGTCAGTCGAGGTAGCGGCAGTGGTCGCTATGTTTGAGGATATCGTGCAGATGATTGTCGATATTCAGTCCGCATTGGGAAAGGCAGGCACCTCATAACCCCAATCGGCATAACGCTCGCAGATGAGGTTCTGCATTATGGCAAGTTCATCCGAGTTGTCGCCTACCCGCTTGCTCATTATGATAGGTGAAACCGCAAGCTCGACGATGTCCCGATATACGATGCCTTCAGAGCGTGCCTGGCGAACTGATTGAGGCACGATTGCCAATCCTTCACTCGCTGCCACCAGTCCGATCGCGATCTGTAGCTCCCTTGCCTCGTGGATGACACGCGGTTCCAGCCCGTGATCGTGAAATAGTGAGATCACCTGGTCGGCGTAGCTCGGACGCGGCTGGCGTGGATAGATGATGAGCGGCTCCGCAGCGAGCGCCGCTAGCGTGACCGGGCCCTTCTGCTGCGCCAATGGGCGATCTGCCGCGATTGCCGCGACCAGCGGCTCGTACCGGAGAATGATCCGACGCACCGCAGGATCCTCGAAGCGGATGCGCCCAAAGCCGACGTCGATCCGTCCGTCCTTCAGCGCGGCGATCTGGTCCAGAGTGCTGCTCTCCACCAAGATCAACTCAACCTCGGGAGCCGCGGATCGGAACGCCCGGATAAGTTCCGGAAGCCGTGCATAGATGGTCGATGCGACAAAGCCGATCGTGAAGCGCCGTTTTTCGGAAGCGACCGCCGCCCTCATCATGGCGCGCAGATCCTCCATCCTGCCGAGCAACTGAAGCGCCTGAGTGTGCAGGAGATGGCCCGCTGGGGTCAGTCGCAGAGGTCGGGCAGTGCGATCGAGCAACTCGGCGCCGATTTCTGCCTCAAGTTGCTGGATGGTGCGGCTGAGCGGTGGCTGGGCGATATGCAGCCGCTCGGCGGCGCGGTGGAAGTTTCGCTGCTCGGCGACCGCGACAAAATAACGAAGCTGTCGAAAATCCATTTTGATACCTTATGAGTATTAATATGACACTGCAACGGTGTTTGCGCTGTTCGCCTCCTGATCCCTACATCGGTTCTCGGAACATGGATTAGAGAAGAGCGGGGATCATGGCAGCGATCGCATCGATCGATACCTTTATTGTCGATATCCCGACGATACGCCCGCACGTCCTGGCGATGGCGACGATGCGCCATCAGTCGATCGTGCTCGTGCGGGTGCGTGATTCCGATGGCGTCGAGGGCATTGGTGAGGGCACCACGATCGGCGGCCTCAGCTACGGCGAGGAGAGTCCCGAGGGAATCAAGCTCGCAATCGACACCTACTTCGCCCCTATTCTCAAGACCTGTGATTCTACGCGGGTTGGGGCCGCAATGGCCAAGGTGGCGCAAAGCGTCTTCGGCAACCATATTGCCAAATGCGCCGTCGAGACTGCGCTTCTCGACATTGCGGGCAAGCGACTCGGCGTGCCCGTTTCCGAGCTGATCGGCGGCGGGCGAATCCGCGACAGTCTGCCCGTCGCGTGGACGCTGGCGAGCGGCGACACGGCGCGCGACATCGAAGAGGCGCAGCGCGTTCTCACGGAGCGCCGGCACAAGATCTTCAAGCTTAAGATCGGCAAGCGCGCGGTCCGCGACGATGTCGCCCACGTCGCGGCAATTAAGAAGGCTATCGGCGATCGCGGCAGCGTCCGGGTCGACGTCAATCAGAACTGGGACGAGGCGCAGGCGGATCTAGGCATGCGGCTGCTTGAGGACGTGGGCGTCGATCTCGTGGAGCAGCCGGTTGCGCGACACGACCACGCGGCCATGGCGCGCTTGTCGGCAAAGCACATCGTGCCGTTGATGGCGGACGAGGCGCTGCACGGCCCTGTCGATGCGTTCGCAATCGCTCGCTGCGCCGGTGCCCGGGTCTACGCCATCAAGATCGCCCAGTCCGGCGGACTGCTCCCGGCGCACACGGTCGCAACTATCGCGCAGGCGGCCGGCATCGGCCTCTATGGAGGGACGATGCTGGAGGGTGCCGTCGGCACAGCCGCGTCGGCGCATCTGTGCGCGACGCTGCCGAGCCTCGCTTGGGGCACTGAACTATTCGGACCGCTGCTTCTTACTCAGGACATTCTTTCGGAACCGCTTCGCTATGCGGATTTCGAGCTCACGGTGCCGACCGGTCCTGGCCTCGGCATCACGCTCGATGAGGATCGTGTCGCCTTCCACCGCCGCGACCGCAGCGCGCCCATCCTTCACGTCGTCGCAGAGAGGGCCTGATCGCCATGCTGTTCCAGGTCGAGATGGATATAAATTTCCCCCTCGGATTCGACGCCGAGGAGGCGACGCGGCTCAAGGCGGTCGAGAAGGCGCGTTTCCAGGAACTCCAGCGCGCGGGCACCTGGCGACACATCTGGCGGGTGGTTGGGCAGTACGCCAACGTCAGCATCTTCGATGTCGGCAGTCATGCCGAGTTGCACGACATCCTCACGAGCCTGCCGCTCTATCCCTTCATGACGATGCGAGTGACGGCGCTTTGCCGACACCCGTCATCGCTGCACGACGACGACCGCTGAACGGCGGCGACCAAGACCAGGAGAGACGATTATGGACGTGAGCTTCGTTCAGACCGAAGAGATCCAGCAACTTCTGGACCGGGCCGCCGGCCTGACTTCAGACGGGGGCGACCCGCGCATCAAGGTAATCGTGCGCGACCTCATCGAATCGTTGATGGCGCTCATCGTCAAGCACGACATTTCGGAAAATGAGGTTTGGGGAGCGGTCAACTTCCTACAGGCCGGCGCCGCTGAATTCGGCCTCCTCATGCCGGGCGTCGGGGTCGAGCACTTCCTCGACCTCTACATGGACGCCAAGGACGCCGAGACCGGGAAGACCGGAGGCACCCCCCGCACGATCGAAGGTCCGCTCTACGTCGAGGGCGCGCCGCTGGTCGAGAACGACGCCAATCTGACCGACGACCCCGACGACACCGGTTCGCTGTACATGGCCGGAAAGATCACCGGGCCGGATGGCGAACCGGTGGCGAACGCTATCGTTCACGTCTGGCACGCGAACTCAAAGGGCTTCTATTCGCACTTCGATCCGACGCACGAGCAGACGCCGTTCAACAACCGCCGCCGGATCAAGCTCGGCTCCGATGGCCGCTACAGCTTCCAGTCGAAGATGCCGAACGGCTATAGCGTGCCCCCCGGCGGCGCCGCCGACCAGCTGATGAAGGTGCTCGGTCGCCACGGCAATCGGCCGGCCCATGTGCACTTCTTCATCGAGGCGCCAGGCTATCGGGTGCTGACAACCCAGATCAACTTCGGCGACGATCCTTTTGCCGCCGACGACTTCGCCTTCGGCACGCGAGAGGGGCTGCTTCCCGTGCCGAACCGCCAGGGGGACAGCGCCCACATCGCCTTCGACTTCCAGCTGCAGCGCGCCGAAGCGAAGGACGACGAAGAATTCTCCAGTCGCCACCGCCTGGCGGTCGCCTGACCCATAGCAGAAGGAGAAGCGTCATGACCGACCTTCGCGTCAGCATCCAGGAACGTCTTGAAACCGCGGTTATCGATGATCCGGCGACCGGCGCATTCCGGTGCCGTCGAGACGTATTCACCGACCCCGATCTGTTCGATCTGGAGGTGAAGCACATTTTCGAGGGCAATTGGGTCTATCTGGCGCACGAGAGCCAAATTCCTGAGAACAACGACTATTTCACGACCTTCATCGGTCGACAGCCGATCATCATCACGCGGGACAAGACCGGCCAGCTACATGCCGTCATCAACGCCTGCGCACACCGCGGGGCGATGCTGTGCCGCAAGAAGCACGGCAACAAGGGCAGCTTCACCTGCCAGTTCCACGGCTGGACGTTCGGCAATACCGGCAAGCTGCTCAAGGTAAAGGACGGCAAGACAGGCGATTATCCCGAGGCTTTCAATATGGAAGGGTCGCATGATCTGACCAAGGTCGCCCGCTTCGAAAACTATCGCGGCTTCCTCTTCGGCAGTCTTAACCCGGACGTCGCCTCGCTCGAGGAGCATCTCGGTTCGACCCGCGTCATCATCGATCAGATCGTCGATCAGGCGCCCGAAGGGCTGGAGGTGCTGCGCGGCAACTCCTCCTACATCTATGATGGGAACTGGAAGCTTCAGATCGAGAACGGTGCCGACGGCTATCATGTCAGCGCGGTTCACTGGAATTATGCGGCGACTACCGGTCGCCGCAAGGAAGATGCGACCAAGGCGGTCGACCCCGATGGTTGGTCAAAAAGTGTCGGCGGCGTGTATGGCTTCGACAACGGCCACATCATGCTATGGACGCAGCTGCTCAATCCCGAGGTCCGTCCCGTCTATACGCACCGCGCCGAGTTGGAGCAGCGACTGGGTGCGGCGCGCGCCAAGCCGATCGTCGAGCAAACACGCAATCTGTGTCTCTATCCCAACGTGTATCTGATGGATCAGTTCTCGACCCAGATACGCGTCGTTCGCCCGATCAGCGTCGATCGGACGGAGGTGACGATCTACTGCTTCGCCGCGAAGGGTGAGTCCGATGCGGAGCGCGCGTTGCGCATTCGGCAATATGAGGACTTCTTCAACGTTAGTGGCATGGGCACGCCCGACGATCTCGAGGAATTCCGGTCCTGTCAGAAAGCCTACGAGGGCGCAGGCGAACTCTGGAACGACCTGAGTCGCGGTGCGACGCATTGGATCGACGGCGCCGATGACAACGCCAATGCTATGGGCCTCGAGCCGACCCTCAGCGGCAGCCGCAGCGAGGACGAAGGCCTCTTTGTGCGGCAGCACAAATACTGGATGCGGACCCTGATCGCCGCGATCGACCGTGACGGCGGCGGCGGCGGCGGAAGCATGATCCCGCAGGTCGACCGGCTGGAGGCGGCGGCATGACGCTCGCCTATGACCAGGTCGTCGCGTTCCTCTACCGGGAGGCTCGGCTGCTCGACGACCGGCAGTGGGACGAGTGGCTGACATGCTACGCGCCGCACGCCGTCTTCTGGATGCCCGCATGGGACGACGACGACAAGCTTGTCGACGATCCGCAGCGCGAGATTTCGCTGATCTACTATCCCAATCGGGACGGGCTCGAGGATCGGGTCTTCCGCATCAAGACCGAGCGGTCTGGCGCGACCATGCCGGAACCACGCACCAACCATCAGATCGCCAATGTCGAGATAATGGGCGAGTGCGATGGCAAGGCACGGGTGCGGTTCAACTGGCACACGCTCAGTCACCGGTACAAGGAGACGCTGAGCTTCTTCGGCACGTCTTTCTACACGATCGACGCCACCGGTGAGCAGCCGCTCATCATCAACAAGAAGGTCGTGTTGAAGAACGACTATATCCGCCAGGTGATCGACGTTTATCACGTTTGATGCCGGCCCCGCGAGGATGACTATGGGCTACCGTATCGCACTCAACTTCGAGGATGGCGCAACACGCTTCATCGACTGCAACGCAGGCGAGAAAGTACTCGACGCGGCCTTTCGACAGAAGATCAATTTGCCGATGGACTGTTCCGACGGCGTGTGCGGCACCTGCAAGTGTCGCTGCGAACAGGGAGAGTACGACCTCGGCAACGAATATATCGAGGACGCGCTCACCGAAGACGAAGCCGCCGAAGGCATGGTGCTGACCTGCCAGATGCTCGTCGAGTCCGATTGCGTGATTGCAGTGCCGGTAGCGTCTTCGGCCTGCAAGGTGCAGCCGGTGGACTTCGAGGCCGAGATCGTGGCGGTTCAACACCTGTCTGCCAACCGTATCGCTCTAACGGTTCGCGCGGCCAGTGGCAGCCTCCCGCAGTTCCTTGCCGGTCAATATGTCAACATTTCCGTTCCGGGCGCTGCAGGCACGAGCCGTTCTTATTCGTTCAGTTCCCCACCAGGAGCAGAGACTGGCACGTTCGTGATCCGCAATGTCGAGGGCGGCTTGATGAGCAGCTATCTTGAACACGTCGCCAAGCCGGGTGACCGGCTGACGCTGCGCGGTCCGTTAGGCAGTTTCTATCTTCGCGGCCCGAAACGGCCGATGGTGTTTCTTGCCGGCGGGACTGGCATCGCGCCGATCCTCTCGATGCTCGAAGTGCTGGCGGAGGACGGGTCTCACGGCCACGCCGTCACGCTCATCTATGGGGTTCACGAGGCGGCCGATCTGGTTTGCAAGGAGCGGATCGATGAGCTGGCACGGCAGATCCCGAACTGTACCGTCATCACCACCTGTTCTGGCGCGAATCACGACCACACCCGGACCGGTCGCGTGATCGCCCATCTCGATGCGGCCCATCTGAACGCCGGCGATGTCGACATCTATCTGTGCGGGCCTCCCGAAATGGTTGAAACAGTACGCCAGCATGTCGAGTCACTCGGCGTGACGCCCGCCGCGTTCCACTACGAAAAGTTCGTTCCCGCCCAGCCCGAGGCCAAGGCGGCATGATCTTCGCAGGGCGCTTTGATACCAAAGTGATCGTAGTCACCGGAGCGGCGCAAGGCATAGGCCGCGCCGTGGCACTGCGCGCCGTGGCGGAAGGCGCAAAGGTGCTGCTCGTCGATCGGGCGAATTTCGTTGGCGATGTCGCTGCAGAGGCGGACGGCGACGCGCACGGCTTTGTCGCGGATCTCGAGACGCACGCTGGCGCATCTGATGCGATGACGGAAGCGGTCAGGCGCTTCGGGCGGATCGACATCCTCATCAACAATGTTGGCGGGGCGATTCGCATGCGGCCGTTTGCCGAGTTCGAGCCGGAGCAGATCGAGGCGGAAATTCGCCGTTCGCTATTCCCGACGATGTGGTGCTGCCATGCCGCGCTTCCTCATATGCTCTCGGCTGGCAGCGGCACTATCGTCAATGTTTCCTCGAACGCGACGCGCGGCATACGCCGCGCGCCCTATTCCGCGGCGAAAGGCGGAATCAACGCGCTGACCCAGAGCCTTGCAATGGAATATGGCGAAAAGGGCATACGCGTCGTCGCCACGGCGCCAGGCGGCACCGAAGCGCCGCCCCGCCGGATCGCCCGCAACGCCGCGGGCGACAGCGCCCAGGAGCAAGCCTGGATGGCGGAAGCCGTCGCGCAGGTCACGGCCTCCACCTTCGTGAAACGCTACGCCAAGTTGGAGGAACAGGTGGCACCGATCCTGTTCCTCGCGTCCGACGAAGCCTCCTACATCACCGGTTCGATACTACCCGTCGCGGGCGGCGATTTGGGCTAATGGCGAGGATTTACCATTGAAGAGTAAGATCTACGACAGCCCCGCTGCTGCTCTCGAGGGCGTCCTGTTCGACGGCATGACGATCATGTCGGGAGGCTTTGGCCTGTCCGGCAATCCAGAGAGCCTGATCCCCGAAATCCGCGCTAGCGGTGTTCGGGGCTTGACTGTCATCTCGAACAATGCCGGCGCTGATGGCTTCGGGCTCTGGATGCTGCTGGAGAGCCGGCAGATTGCCAGGATGATCTCGTCCTATGTTGGCGAGAATAAGCTGTTCGAACAGCAATACCTCTCCGGCGAACTGGCGCTTGAACTGACGCCACAAGGCACACTTGCCGAGCGAATCCGTGCTGGTGGAGCCGGTATACCGGCCTTCTATACCAAGACCGGTGTCGGCACCGTCGTTGCCCAGGGCAAGCTCGTGGAGACGTTCGAAGGCGAGGAGTATGTGCGGGAAACTTGGCTGCGCGCCGACTTGTCGATCATCAAGGCCTGGCGCGCCGATCCAGCCGGCAATCTGATGTTCCGGAAAACTGCACGCAACTTCAATCCGAACATGGCCACGGCCGGTAAGATTACGGTCGTGGAGGTGGAAGAGATCGTCGAAGCGGGCAGCTTCGATCCCGATTGCATCCATACGCCCGGCATCTTCGTCGACCGGGTCGTGCTGAGCACCATCAATGAGAAGCGGATCGAGAAGCTGACCGTCCGCGAAACGGAGACCGCATGATGGGCTGGACCCGGGAACAGATGGCCGCGCGGGCCGCGCAGGAGCTGCGGGACGGCTTCTACGTCAATCTCGGCATCGGCATCCCGACGCTGGTGGCGAACTATGTGCCCGCTGGCCTCGACGTGACATTGCAGTCCGAGAACGGGATGCTGGGCATCGGCCCGTTCCCGACCCGCGATGCGGTCGATCCCGACCTCATCAATGCCGGCAAACAAACGATCACCGCCCTGCCGACGTCAAGTTTCTTCTCCTCGGCGGACAGTTTCGCGATGATCCGCGGCGGCCATATCGACATGGCCGTGCTGGGCGCGATGGAGGTCAGCGAAGCCGGCGACATCGCCAACTGGACGATCCCGGGCAAGATGGTGAAGGGTATGGGCGGCGCGATGGACCTCGTCGCCGGCGTCAAGCGCGTGGTGGTGGTGATGGACCATGCCAATAAGGCCGGCGAAGCCAAGATTCTGGCCTCATGTACTCTGCCGCTAACCGGGAAAGCCTGCGTCGATCTGATCATCACCGACTTGTGCGTGATGGCGTGCGACAAGCCCGGACTGCGGCTGATCGAGCTCGCGCCCGGCGTCACGCTCGAGGAGGTGCGAGCGAAGACGGGCGCCGCATTCGCGGTCGACGCAGACCTGGAACGGACAGCCTGATGCCTTTCGCCCAATCCAACGGTGCGCGCATCTACTGGAAGGTCGAAGGAGAAGCGGGGAATCCCGCGCTCGTGCTGCTCAATTCGATCGGCACCGACATGGATGTTTGGACGCCCGCGCTATCTTCCCTGCGCCGCCATTTCCTCGTCCTGCGGATCGATACGCGCGGCCACGGCGCCTCCGATGCGCCCGAAGGCGATTACGACATGGCATTGCTCGCCGGCGATGTCGGAATCGCGATGGATGCGGCCGGAATCGAGGTCGCCATTATAGCGGGCGTGTCGCTCGGCGGCATGATCGCGATGCGAATGGCGTTGGACACGCCGACGCGGGTGGCCGGTCTCGTGCTCGTCTGCACGTCGGCGACGATGGATCCGGCGGCCTGGCAGGCACGGGTCGATACGGTACGCGCCGACGGCATGGAAGGCATCGCCGATCTGGCGATGGCGCGCTTCCTATCGCCGGCATTCTCCCGCGAACACCCGGCGGTCGCAGCCACCATCCGGCGCGGCCTGTTGTCGATGGCACCTGCCGGATATGCGGGCTGCGGCGCCGCTATTCGGGACATGGCGCTGGCCGATCGCATCGCCGACATCAGCCAGTCAGCGCTGGTGGTGACCGGCGCGCGCGACACATCGACGCCGTTTGAAGGGCATGGCGAACATCTCGTCGCCGGCATTCCCGCCGCCCGGCATGTCGCGCTCGACGCGGCGCATCTCGCGCCGCTGGAGGCGCCTAACACGCTGGCATCCGCGATCATCGCTTTTTCCACAGGTTGAAATCCCATGCCCGACGCCTTCATCTGCGACGCCATCCGCACGCCAATCGGCAAGTTGGGCGGCGCGCTATCGTCCGTTCGCGCCGACGAGCTCGCGGCCATACCGATCCGCGCGCTAGTCGAGCGCAATCCCGACGTCGACTGGTCTGCGGTGGACGACACGATCCTCGGCTGCGCTAACCAGGCGGGCGAGGACAATCGCAACGTCGCGCGCATGGCCGTGCTGCTAGCAGGGCTTCCGGAAGCTGTACCCGGATCGACCGTCAACCGCCTATGCGGGTCGGGCCTGAACGCGGTGGGGTCGGCGGCGCAAGCGATCCGCTCGGGCGATGCCGAACTGATGATCGCCGGCGGTATCGAGAGCATGACCCGCGCGCCCTATGTCCTTGGCAAGGCAGGCACCGCGTTCGACCGCACCCAAACGATGGAAGATACGACGCTTGGCTGGCGTTTCGTCAATCCGGCCATGCGCGAGGCGTATGGCGTCGATACGATGCCGCAGACGGGCGAGAATGTTGCCGAGGCGTGGAAGGTCAGCCGGGAGGACCAGGATCGGTTCGCGGCGGCCAGCCAGCAAAAGGCTGCCGCGGCGATGGAAAACGGCCGGCTAGCGGAAGAAATCGTGCCGGTTACCGTCCTACAGGCAAAGGGTGGGGCGACCGTCTTCTCGCGGGACGAGCACCCTCGTGCGACCAGTCTCGAAGCGCTTGGAAAGCTCAGGCCGGTCGTGCGCGCCGACGGGACGATAACGGCCGGCAACGCCTCGGGCCTTAATGACGGTGCCGCGGCCATGCTCGTCGCGTCCGAGGCGGCCGCCGCCCGTCACGGTATAACGCCCCGCGCCCGGATTCTCGGCATGGCCGCGGCGGGCATCGCCCCGCGCATCATGGGGGCCGGCCCGATTGAGGCGGCGCGCAAGCTCGTGCGCGCGACGGGCGTGACGCTCGACCAAGTCGATGTCATCGAACTGAACGAGGCCTTCGCCAGTCAGGCGATCGCGACGCTGCGCGATCTGGCGATTGCGACGGACGATCCCCGCGTCAACCGGAACGGCGGCGCGATTGCGCTGGGCCACCCGCTGGGCATGTCTGGTGCGCGGATCGTGATGACGATGGTCGAGGAACTGCACCGCACGCATGGCCGCTACGGCCTTGCCTTCATGTGCATCGGTGTGGGGCAGGGCGTAGCGCTGCTGGTCGAACGCGTTTGATGGCGGGATCGTGAATTGGCGAACTCCTGCAACGGCCATCAAGGGCCAAAGGGGATAGTATGGACGATCTGCCAGGCGGTTCGCTGCACGTACGGTTATCGTCCGCAATCGAATCGATGGATCAATTGTTCGAGCAGATAAGCAATATCGACCGCGCGAGGACCGGGAGCGACTGTGTATGAACTGCTCCGATGTCGACGTCTGCTGACGAGCCAGATCGACACGCTGGCGCACCTCGCAGAGGAAGCGGCCGACAAGGCCTCCGAGCCAACGTTGCGGCGACGTGTCGCCGACCTGCGCTACCAAATCGCCGAGCATCAATCCCGCTGGCCGGCGGTCATGATCGACGGGTCAGCAGAATATCAGCGATCCGCGACCAGCGTGATGCACGCCTATCTCGACCTCTCCCTCTGGCTCCGCACGATTCTGTTGTAACTTCGCGGCCACCCGCTTCCTGCAGGCGAGTGACCGCCCACCGACAGGAAAGTCATCCCGCTGGCTGCAATCCCATTATGGTGCGCGCCTCCGCTGGAGTCGCGAGTTCGTAGCCAAGCTCCTCGACCAATCGCGCGGCACGCTGCGCCAGCATCTGGTTGGTCGCGAGACGCCCCTGCGTATAATAGAGATTGTCTTCGAGACCGACGCGAATATGCCCGCCGAGCAGTAGTGCGTTGCAGATGCACGGGAGTTGCGCAGGTCCGATCCCGGTGACGCCGAAGATGGCATCCGGCGGCAGTAGATCCACCATCGTTTGCAAAATCTTGGGCGAGTAAGGCATCGCGTTCTGGAAGGCGCGGTCCGTGCCGAGAACGATGTTGACGAAATAGGGTGGCCGGTCGAGTCCCGCGGCAGTCAGCGTGGTGACGTCCTGGACAATGTGGCTGGGACTGAACACTTCCCATTCGGGCTTGATCCCGCGTGCCATCATCAGCTCCGCAAGCTGGCGCGAGCGCTGCGGTGACGTATGCATCAACAGCTCTCGCCCGCCGAAGGTCGCGATGATCGTGGTCGCGTCGAGCGTGCACATCTCCGCGCCCGCTTCGATCCCCTTGATCCGCTCTTCCCAGAGGATTTCGGGATAGCCGTTCGGACCTTCTCCGATCATGTCGCCATCAACGCCGCCACCGGTGGAGTTGTTGATGACGATGTCGCAGCGTTCGCGCACAAGGCGATTGATACGTGCGTAGATTTCGGGGTCGCAGGTCGCCTTGCCATCCGCGCGGCGCGCATGGATCGCGGCTACACTCGCGCCCAATTTCCAGCACGCGTGGATATCGTCGGCAATCTCTTCCGGCGTGGTCGGAAGCGCCGGGTTCTGCGCCTTGCTCGCCATACCGCCGGTTGGCGCGATCGTTAAGATGATCTTGCGGGACATTTCGGTTCCTCTCTATCGCCGGTCAGGCCGGCGTCAGCACGCGCAGCGTCACCCGCGAGACGCACACGGTGTCTCCGGTTTCGTCTTGGATACGGACCGACCAGATATGCGTGCCGCGCCCTAGTTTGTCGGGACGCGCGACACCGGTCACACGGCCAGTGGACACCTTGCGAACATGGCTGGCGTTGATCTCGACGCCGACAACGGCGCGATCTTCACCAGCGACCAGAACGCCGGCGATAGAAGCCAGCGTCTCCGCCAGTGCGGCCGAAGCGCCGCCATGGAGAAGGCCAAACGGCTGTCGGGTACGTTCATCCACCGGCATCGTCGCCGCCAGCCAGTCGTCGCCGCTTTCAGTGAAGACGATGCCGAGATGACCGATCATATTGCCGTCGCCGGCCGTATTGAGATCGACAAGATCGATTGGACGGCTCCAGATCGGGCGGCTGTCGCTGCTAACCATGGTATTCATATCGCCACATCCGCATCAAGCGGCCAGATCGGCCGGCGGACGTTCCGGAACGGGAAGCGCGTGAAGTCGACCGAGACGAGCCCGCCCGAATCGACGAAAACGATCTCGCGCGCGATCGCCTCGAAGTCGGCGCGGAAATGGTTGATGCCCTTCATCGCCATGATCGCCGTGCGCTCGGGGTCGACCCCCACGATTCGATATTGCTCGCGATCCTCGGGCTGGCAGAGCAGCGAGACCAGAAGGATCGACACCTGACCGATCCTGAGGAGCGCGCAGTCGCCCATATGACCGATCGTGCCCGTGGCGTAAGCGCCCTTGCGGCGATAGGCGCCATCCGACAGCCGGACGACCTCGGCCGCGACGGAGACCGGGCCGCCGCCATAGGTCGGGTCCTGCCGGCCGCCGATCGTCAGCGCGACCGTCGCGCCGACCCCAGCATCGCGCGCCACGCGGACTGAGACCGGATCGAAGATCGGGCCAACAACGGTACCTGCCGGATCTATCCGCAGCAACTCCGCGAGCAGCGCCGTGCCGTCGCCGTAGCCGCCACCCATCATTCCGTCCGTATAGTCGGCGAGGATGACCGGGCCGACGCCGGCCGGCGCGGCGACCGCTTTCGCAACTGCCTCGGCAACCGGAAGATGTGAAATGCTGACGAAGTCGCGCGTTTGCCACGCCTCGCGGATCAATCGCTGCGCGACGTCGTCCTGCCCGGCGTCGGCACCGTCGCCGACAACGACCACCGAGGGGCCGGCCTCCTCGACGTCACCATAATAAAAGCCAGCATTGAGCGAGATGTCGAGAATGCGTGGATCATCACGCTCTATCCCGCGCGCGACCTCAAGCAACCGGCACATCGGCCCCTCCGGATCGATGGTCCGCCCCATGTCGAGGCCCGCCATCATCGGCAGGCGCGCGACCGCTGCATGCGGCCTGATTTCGCCGCGCATCGTCCGATCCAGCAGTGTCGCCGCGCGGTGCGCGGTCTCCCAATGGTCGGTATGCGGCGTCGTGCGATAGCTGGTGACGATATTCGCTTGCGCGACCATTCGGTCCGACACGTTGGCGTGGAGATCGAGCAGAACTGCGATCGGCACTTCGGAGCCAACAATGGCTCGTACCCTCTGGACGATCTCACCTTCGCTATCAGGGTAGTCGACGACGAACATGGAACCGTGAAGCGGTAGAATGACGCCGTCGACCTTACCCAACTCCTTGAGTCCCGCGATCAACCGGTCAGCGATGATAGAGAACGCCTCTGTGGTCACGGGGCCGGAGGGGATGGCCTGGGCAAAGAAGGGAAAACTGAGCTCCCAGTCGAAATCGCGGGCGGCGGACAGGATGCCGCCCTCGATCGAACGGGATTCGATGAGGTCCGCATCTGCATCTATCGATCCCGGGGTTGCTCCCGCAAAATCCTCGATGCCGGTTAGCCGGGTGCTAAAGCTGTGGCTTTCGTGGGAAAAGCCGCATGCGTAGACGATCATGGGGAGTTCCGTCTCTCGAGTTTCACAGAAGAATATATCCCATATTATTGCCCACCGGACAATACAATCCTTGCTATGACATTAGCTCGCCCAGGACTGGTTCGGCTGATATGTCGGGCTGGGATTAATCTGGCACGGATATAATGATGGCGGCGACACGGCGCGGCAAACCTGCGAAAAGCGAAAGCCGCGGACTTACGAAGGATCTCATTGTCCAAGGCGCCTTGGCGCTGGTCGACGAGCTTGGCCTCGAGAAATTCAGTGTCCGCACGCTTGCGGAAAGACTGTCCGTCTATCCAGCAGCCATCCGCTGGTGGGTGCCAACACGCAATGCCCTGCTCGCCGAGATCGTGAATTATAGCTACCGCGAGGTCACGCTCGCAGACACCGAAATCGACTGGAAAGAGTGGATTCGCCAGTTTTTCGTCTCCCAGCGGGAGGTTATGCGCCGACACCCCAATATCGCCCCCCTCCTCGCCTCCCAGCTGCTGTCGAATGCTGGTGCCGACCTTCTGGTGGTCGAGAAGGCGCTTGTCGTTCTCGACCGTGCGGGGTTTACCGGGGAAAGGCTTCTGGAAGCGTTCGACGTCGTGATAGCTGGCGCCCTGGGCTTTGTTGCCATGGAATTCGCCGCGGCCCCGAGTGATGATGAGGCAGATTTTCAAGGGCAGATGCGTACGCGAATCGATGAAGTGGACGGCGCGGTCTTTCCGATGATTGCACGACATCGCTACGCCTTGCGGAATCGCCATTTCATCCTGCGGTGGGAAAATGGATCCACCGTCCCTCTCGATGCCAGTTTCGACGCATTTACGTTCACGATCATCGAAGGACTGCGCCTCCTGCTAACCCGCTGAACCCCACCCACGCGAATCTATATTGCCCATCGGGCAATTATGTGACAGTTTCGAGTCGAGGAGCAGTCCTGACGGAGCGAGAACGTTTTCGTGGATAGGCTCTCGGAAAAGGGGGCTGACATGAATAGTCGAACACGCAGGGTAGCAAGCAGCGCAGCACGGATCGCTCTGGCATCTGCAACGGCATGGTGGTGCTTGGCGGGATCCGCGGCCATGGCGCAATCCAGCGACGCGGCCACGGCAAAAGGTCCCGTGGCGCCTCAGGGCGGTGACCAGGCTCCCTCGAGTACGGCTACTGAAGCAACTCCCCAGCCCGAGACGGCAGTAGGTGAGATTGTTGTGACCGGCTCACGGATCTCCCGGAGCGGCTTTACTACACCGACGCCGGTGACGGTTCTTGGCGACGCCGCGATCGCCCGCAGGGCACCGGTGACGATCGCAGACACCCTGAACGAACTGCCGGCCTTCCGGGCATCCGCCACGCCTTCTGCGCAGACCCAATCTGTCAGCTCGGGCGCCAATCTTGCCGACTTGCGCGGTCTTGGTCCGCAGCGCACACTGGTCCTCATCAACGGACAACGTGTCGTCCCGTCGAACACGTCGGAAAATGTCGATCTCAACCTGGTGCCGGTATCGCTGTTGCAACGGGTTGATATCGTCACCGGCGGCGCTTCCGCTGCTTATGGATCGGACGCGGTCGCTGGCGTCGTCAATCTCGTCTTGAAACGGCTCGACGGGTTCAGTGCCGACATCCAATCGGGCATTACGCAATATGGCGACAATGCGCAGTGGAAAGTCTCTGCAGCGTATGGGACCGGTTTTGCTGGCGGCCGCGGTCATATCAGCATCGCGGGCGAGTATGCCGACAGCAACGGGGTGCGCCGCCAAAGCGACCGTCCCTGGTATAATGATGCGGCGGTTATCGCGAACCCGGCGTTCACGGCCACCAACGGTCAGCCAGCCAGACTGATTACGGAAAACGCCCATTTATCGGGTTTCACTTATAACGGCCTGATCCGTTCCGGCCCGTTGCGCGGGACCGAGTTCCTACCAGGTGGCGGTACGCGTCAATTCCAGTACGGCACCTCGGTGGGTTCCGCCTACATGATCGGCGGCGATGGCATCAATCCGAGTGCAGACAAGCCGCTGGCCTATCCGCTTTCGCGCAGCACGATCTACGTCCGGCCCGAATATGAGATTTCGGATGCGCTCAAGATCAGCGCGGACCTTTCATGGTCCCGCAGCACGACGGGAGGCCCCTCCTTTTCCTTCCCGGGCGGTTTCACCATCACGAGCGATAATGCCTACCTCCCCACCTCCGTCAAAACCCAACTGGCGACTGCCGGCGTAACCAGTTTTGCGATGGGGCGCTTTACCCCGGACGTCGGAATTTTCGATTCCCGTTCGCGCACCGACACCTATCGCGGCGTGGTGACGCTCGACGGCAAGCTTGGCGGGACGTGGAAGTGGAACGCCTATTATCAATATGGACAAACCAACGCAGACATCCGAACGAGCGGCCTGACGATCAACGCGAACATGACAAAGGCAGTCGATGCCGTGGTCAATTCGGCAACCGGCGCGATCGTCTGTCGCAGCACGCTCACCGCACCAAGCAACGGGTGTGTGCCGATCAATTTGTTCGGCCTCGGGTCGCCGAGCGCTGCAGCTATCAACTATGTCACTGGTGTCGGCGTATCCGATACCACGATCAAACAGCATGCCGCAGCGGCGTCGATCCAAGGCGACCTGTTTTCGACCTGGGCGGGACCGGTGACCACCGTCGGCGGTGTCGAGTACCGTCATGAGCAGGTCGTCCGTACCGCAGATGCGATCTCTGCCGTCAATGGGTTCAACGCCGCCAATGTGCTCCCGATTACCGGCAAATTCGACGTGAAGGAGGCGTTTGGCGAAATCGTCGTACCGCTCGCGAAAGACGTCCCTTTCGCGCAGGATCTGGAGCTGAACGGAGCGGTAAGGTACACCGACTACAGCACCAGTGGCAGCGTCGCGACGTGGAAGGTCGGTGGATCCTGGTCACCAATTCAGGACATTCGGTTCCGCGGCACAGTCTCGCGCGACATCCGCGCACCCAACATCAACGAGTTGTTTGCATCTCCGTTGCTGACCTTCTTCACTGCGACCGACCCGACCCGGAACAATGCGCAATCGATCGCGCAGCAGTTCACCTCGGGTAACACCGCCTTACGACCGGAAAAGTCCAATATGTGGACTGCTGGCGCTGTCGTGACACCGCGCTTTATTCCCGGACTCTCTTTGTCCGCCGACTATTATCATCTGAAGATCAGCGACGCGATCGCATCCCTGACCGCGCAGCAGATCATAGACCGCTGTTCCACCAGCCAACCGGGGCTTTGCTCGCTGATCACTCGCGATACCACGGGAGCAATCTCCGCAGTGGCCGTCAAGCAGCTGAATCTGGCGTCGATCAGGCTCAGTGGTGTGGACATGGAACTGCGCTACCGCGTGTCGCTTGGTAGCGGTAATAGGTCGGTCACACTGAGTGCGCTGGCCACGTATCTTGACGAACTGACTTCGAATGATGGCGTGACCGTGTTTCGGCAGGCCGGGGTGGTCGGTACGGATCTGGCGGCAAGCCCACATTGGCGATCTACTGCCACGCTGAGCTATGACAGCGACGTAATAAGCGCGTCTGTCCAGGGCCGGTATGTCGGCGGGGGCAAATATAACGCCGACTACACCGCAACTGACATCAACGACAATCATGTCCGAGGCCAGTTCCTGCTCAATGTGTCGGGTGAAGTTCGCGTCCCGGGTGCCGGCAAATTCAGCCTCTATGGCACGATCAACAACCTCCTGAACGCAAAACCGCCGCTCGATCCGGGAACGTTCATCTACGCGACATCCACCAACCCGATCCTCTACGACGTCTATGGGCGCACGTTTGTGGTCGGCGCCCGGGTGCATTTCTGATGGCGATGCAATCTCTAGCCGACGGTTGGATGGTTTCTATCGCATGATCGATACCGTCCCCACGCCACTGGCCGCGGCGCTCGCCGCCGCGGTCCAGTCCTTCATCGAACGTAATCCAACTAGCAAGGGGCTGGCGCGACGCGCTGCGGAGGTCATGCCCGGCGGGAACACTCGCACGTCCCTTTGGTACGAGCCCTTTCCGCTCTATATGTCCAGCGGTGAGGGCAGGTGGCTCACCGATGCCGACGGCCACGTCTATCGCGACTTCCTGAACGAGTTTACCTCGGGCGTCTTCGGCCACTCACCCCCGGAACTGCGTCATGCGTTGCTGAGGGCGTTCGATCGAGGGCTGAACCTGTCATCGCATCACGAGATGGAGATCGAACTGGCGGCAGAGATTTGCAGTCGTTTCGACTCGATTGACCGACTGCGATTCACCAACTCGGGGACCGAGGCCAATCTCATGGCCATAACGGCCGCGACGCTGTTTACGGGACGCGAAACCATCATTGTCTTCGCGGGTGGCTATCACGGCACCGGCATCACCTTCGGTCGAGACGTGCCCGCAGGTAGTGTACCGCATCGCTTCATTGTCGTCCCATATAACGACATTGGCGCGGTGGAGGCTGCGGTTGCCGAGCATCACTTGGACCTCGCCGCGATCTTGGTCGAGCCAATGCTCGGTGCGGGCGGGTGCATTCCAGGCGATCCTGCGTTCCTGTCGGCTGTCCAGCGCCTTTGCCGAGACCGAGGGGCATTGTTCATCCTGGACGAGGTGCAGACCGCCCGGCTGGCAGTGGGCGGTCGCCAGTCGCAACTTGGACTTGATCCCGATCTGACAACGTTGGGTAAGTTTTTCGGCGGCGGTCTCGCTTTTGGCTGCTTCGGTGGCCGCGCAGACATCATGGACATGTTTGACCCGCGGCGCGGTGATGGAGTGGCGCATTCGGGAACCTTCAACAATAACAGCCTCGTAATGGCGACCGGCTTGACGGCCTGCCGGACCCTGCTCAGCGCGGACGCGCTTTCCGCGATGAACAGCAAAGGCGACCAGCTTCGGGAGCGGCTGACGTCCTGTTTCGATCAACACGCCGCGCCCTTCCACGTCTCCGGCCTCGGTTCGATCATGAACATCCATCCGCATGGAAACGCAGCGACGGTCGCGGCCTGGCGGAAACTGCTATTTTTTGACCTTCTCGAACGCGGTATCTATTTCGCGCCGCGTGGCCTCATAGCTCTGTCTCTCGTCACAACCGACGAGGATAGCGGTGCATTCGTCGCAGCGCTCGACGCCGTGCTGTCAGCTCGCGCTCACTTGTTCGATTGCGCCCGTGCCGACGAGACCTTGGCGAAATGAGCGACGCAGGCACCTCGCACCGCGTGCGGCGGCGCGACTGGTTCCTCATCCTTTTCCTTGCTTTGGCCTATGTTTTATCCGGGCTCGACCGTCAGATTCTCGCTTTCCTCGCTATTGCGGTGAAGAGCGATCTTGGGCTCACCGACCTCCAACTGGGTCTATTGCAAGGATTCGCCTTCTCCCTGTTCTACGCGGTGGCCGGAATGCCGATGGGGGGGTTGATCGACAGATTCTCCCGCACGAAGGTCATGGGGGGCGCGGTCGCCTTCTGGAGCGCCATGACCCTTGCATGCGGGCTGGCGCCTGGCTTTGCAGCGCTGGCTGTGGCGCGCATGGGCGTCGGCGTGGGCGAGGCAGCGCTGACGCCAGGTGCTTATTCGTTGATGGCGGACGTCTTTCCGAAGCGGTTACTCGGTCGCGCGTCATTGATCTACGCGCTCGGCGCGCCCGTTTCCATCGCGGCCGCCGCCGCGATCTCGGGTTTGGTGTTGGCCGCGGGCGACGCTGATGGCCGTCTTGTCCTACCTATTTTCGGCATCTGCGCGGCATGGCGCGTCGCGTTCGCGGCGGCGGCATTGCCGGGCATTGCCGTCAGCGTCGGTCTGGTCCTGCTGCGTGATCCTACCCGCAAGACTGGCCATGTCGGCGAAATCTCGTCGAGCCGGCTTTTCGCCTTCCTCAGGGGGCCTGGGCGCTCGCATCTCGTCTTTGCGCTCGCATCAACGGCGATCGTTGGCATCCATTATGCCGTCACCGCATGGTCGCCAATGATACTTTCGCGCTCGTTCAATTGGTCTCCAAGGCAAGTCGCCTCGGTTCTAGGTTCTGTGGGCTTGGCAGGTGGAACACTTGGCTGTCTGACGGGCGGCCTTATTGCGGATCGCGCGTTCCGGCACAGATCTACCCGACCGCTGACAGCGACGATGACCGCCATCGGGACCATTTTGTTGTTGCTCGCGATAGCGTGCTTGGCGTCCGCGAGTGCGGGGCCTTTCATCGCTGTGGTCGGTATGACGACGATGATGACGTCGATGATGCTCATGTTGATGCCCACTTTCCTGCAGACGATCACGCCGCCGGCGATGCGCGGCCGGATGACGGGCTTCTTCATGTTCGCCAACGTTGGGATCGGTGCGGGAGTAGGTCCTGCTTTGGTGGGGGCCGTCAGCAGCTACCTGCTGTCACCGGCGCAGATTCTGCCGTCTTTGGGCTGCGTTCTAATGATGCTGTCGCTGATATCAGTCGGCGCGTTCGCAATATTGCACCAGCGGCTGTCCGCCACGGCGTCGGCTGAATCGTTCGAAACGCCGGTCAGCGTTTGACGCGACGGGTTTAGCTGACGCCACGGGTTGACCGGAGGACTGCGCAATAAGTGCCGTGCCAAAGAATCGACTTGGTTGCCGCCAGGGACGGTTTGTCGACCGATTGAACGGGGGGAGAAGGACGTGAGAGTATGCCGTCTAATCCTGAGTGGCCGAGAAACCTGTTCTGCCTGACACTGATCGATAGCGTTGTCGCGGCGCTCCGCACGGTAGCATCACGAGACGAACTTGTGTCGCTGATGGAAGCCATCGCGAGCGCGATGGGCTTTCGTCACTATGCGTTGATCCATCATGACGACCTTCGCGGGTCGCGGCCTGACCGTGTCGATCTCAAGGACTATCCGGCGGCAATCGCCGACCGCCTGATCGGGCAGCATCGTTATCGCCGTGATCCGGTTATCCGGGGCTGCATCTTTGCCGATAGTGCCTTCCTCTGGTCCGATCTCTCCCGCATCATCCAGCTCGACCATCAGGATCGTGCCAGCTTCGAGCTGGGCGCGCGCGAAGGCCTGAACGAAGGCATCACCGTGCCCTATGTCCGGCTCGGCGATCGCATGGGTTCCTGTACCTTCGCTGGCACGCGCCGCCCCGAATGCGCGTACCGTTATCTGGGAGCGGCACAGATGATCGGCATCTTTGCGTTCCAGGCCGCACGGCGCCTTGTATTGGGAGAAGTGCCGATCGCCTCGGGGTTGCCAAGGTTGCATCCACGTCCACGCGACTGCGTTATTCTGGCGGGGCACGGCTATTCGAACAAACAGATCGCCCGTGCGCTCGGCCTGACGCCACGTACGGTCGATGGCTACATGACCGAGGCTCGCCGCCTGTTCGATGCGCATGATCGCACCGAGTTGGTGGTAGGCGCGGTGCTCGCCGGGGAGATCGGATTGGACGAACTCCGGACTCGTCAACCCGAGTAATCGCTCGGTCTATCTCGGCCGGTTAGTCGCTGCTTCTTTCGTGCGTGGAAACCACGACCGGGAGCCCATCATGATCCATATTATCGACAACCCTCTCGCGCCCGCAAATCGGCCGCTCCTCCAATCCATGTTCGCCGACCGCAAACGCCTCTTCGTCGATCTGTTCGGCTGGGACGTGCCGGTGGTCGATGGCCAATATGAAATCGACCAGTTCGACAATGCCGACACGATCTATCTGATCGTCGCCGATGAGGACGGCGAGCACGCGGCGTCGATCCGGCTGTTTCCCAGCATCCGGCCGCATATGCTCGGCACGCTCTTTCCTCACCTCTGTCCGTTCGGCGTGCCGGTCGACGAAGCGACTTGGGAAAGCACGCGCCTGTGCCTGCCCCAGCGACACGGCGCCGAGCGCCGCCGGACCTTACGCAACATGCTCTTCTCGGCGATGGTCGATGTCGCGCTCGATCGCGGCATCGAACGCTATACCGGCGTCATCCCGGATTCGTTCCGCAAGGAAGTGCTGTCGCTGGGCTGGCAGGCCGAGCCGCTCGGACCGGCAGTGCGCATCTCGGGTGGGCCGATCGGTGCCTTCCTCATTCATGTCCGGTCGGACACGCCGCAGCGACTTGGCTGGACGGGCGTCTATTCCCCCGTGCTCGACCAGGTGCCAGCGTGAGTGTGGCGGTCGACCGCCACGCCGCTGCGCTCGCGCGCGACGGCTGGTGCGTGTTCGGGCGCGCAATAGAGCCTGCCGTGATCGCCGGGATCGAGGCGGACCTCGAGCCCCGCTTCGCGGCGACGCCGCTTTGCCAGGGTGACTTCTATGGCGAGCGTACCAGGCGCTTCGGTTCACTGTTGACCCGGTCAGCGGCGATCGAACGGCTGGCAATGCACCCGCTGATCCTCGAGATCGTCGAATTGATGCTGCTGCCATGGTGCGAACGCATCGCTCTCAACCTCACCCAGGCGATCGAGATCCACCCCGGCGCGCTGCCGCAGCCTCCGCATCGCGACCAAGACATGTGGCAAGGCCCTAAGGGCAGCGTCGAATATCTCGTCAACGTAATGTGGCCGCTGACCCCGTTCACCCGCGCGAACGGCGGAACACGGCTGTGGACTGGGAGTCAGTTCGATCAGGAGACAACGGGGCTGCCCGAGGAGGAGAGCATTGTGCCGACAGCGGGGCCGGGTGATGCCCTAATGTTCCTCGGCTCGACCCTGCACGGCGGCGGCGGCAACGTCAGCCCGACATCGCGGCGCGGGATCGTCATCAGCTACTGTCTGGGCTGGCTGAAGCCGTTCGAGCTGCAATGGCTGGTCTATCCGCCGCAGGTCGCGCGACATTTCACCCCCGAGCTCGCGGCATTGGTCGGCTACGCCCAGCACCGACCCAACCTCGGCAATGTCGAAGGGCAATGCCCGTCGGTGCTGCTCGGAGATTCTGTGCCCAGCCATCTCGCCGCGATTGATGCGCTTCGGCCCGACCAGGCCGAATCTGTCGCACTATTCGTGCGGTCGCAGATGGGCGAACTCGGCTGAGGTCGGCGATGATGATGCCGGATCCCGATGCTTTCGATGCGATCCTGCGGCGCGGACGATCCGCGCTCGCTTGGGAGGTTCTGCGTCGGAGCCCGGCCTATCGAGCCGCTTATGCTCGCTTGAGCGCGCCGCCGCATGCTGGCGCCGTAGCAGACTCCGCGTTCGTTGCGGACTGGGGGCTGCACTTTCCCTGAAGACCCGGCCCAGAGCTGCGCCTTCGTACTGCCGATGTGGGCGGCGGTCGCCGATCCGCGCGTGGTCGCCGCCCGAACCGGTAGGATCGGACCGGGTGACGCACATGCCTTCGATGGCGCGGTCGCGGCCGTTCGCGCTATTCGCGGGCATGTCCATGAGCACCTGCTGATCGAGCGCAATGGCGTCGTCACCCGGCTCGACATCATCGAGGGCACCGCGTTAGCCGGCCCGGTTTCCCTGCATTTCGACTTGGCGAATGATGCCCACCTCGAGACCCGCATTGACGCAATCCGGGCCTTCATGGCGATGACCGGCGCTCCCCATCCGCGCCTGCAGCTCGCCCGATGCCTTCACGCGCTGCACGCTGCCGACGCGCGCGAGACCGGTGCCAGCTTGAGGGAGGTTGCCGATCTGATCCTCGGACCAGGGCATTGGCCAGGCGGCGGCGAGCACCGGAAATCTTGCGTTCGACGGATGGTCGCCACCGGCGAGCGGATGGTTAGGGCTGGGCCGCGCGCCGTCCTCGAGTGCTGACGATGTGACCGTACCGCTTCCGCTAACGCAGATGCTGGCGCTCGATCTAGACATCGACCAAAACGGATCAATCCTCCGATACTGGCGCCGCCGGCATCAGCAGGACATGTGGCGCCACACCGAGGGATGAAGCGATTTGGTCGAGCCGGTCGATGCTCAAGCTGTACTTCTGCCGCTCGAGCGCGCTGACATATGTCCGATCGATGCCCGCCGCATCCGCAAGCGCCTCCTGAGACAGCCCCTTCGCGGTCCGCAAGCGCTTCAGATTCCTGGCAAGATGTTCTCGACTGGCCACCAGCCGAAAAGAACGCCATAGTCGAGTGACAATCCACGGAGTATACTCGTCAACCAGATTGAGAGAGGTGGTCAGTTGAGCATTATCGAGGCATTGGCCCCGGCCGGAGAAGAGGTGGTCGATTATGATCGAGAGAACCTCGCACTCTATGCCGCTCTGCTAGAAGCGGACGACGCCGGCCTTGATTGGCAAGACGCCGCGACCTCGCTGATGCGGCTCGACCTGAGCAGCGAGGGTGCCGAGGCCTGTTGGTGGTCCCATCTGAACCGTGCCAAATGGATCGTCGGCGCGGGATTGGGAGCAGCCCTCGTCGCGTTCAACAGAAGAGTGACGCAGTAACCCATCACGGCTGATGTCGGTGGCCGCCGGGTGTGTCGATTTGCGCGTGCCCGCTTTCGACACTCCCCGAGCGCATTTTCCTGGGTCACCATCCAATTGATCCGCCGCGTGGCGCGGCGCGATGCTTTCGGATTGGACCATGAGCGACGACGATCAAGCTGCCCGCGCGCGCCTCGCGCTGCGCGGCTCACCCTTCCTCAGCCCTGAACAAGCCGCGCATTATCTCGGGGTCTCGGTGCGAACCCTCCAGGAGCATCGCAGCGCCGGCACCGGCCCGCGCTTCCGGCGCCATTGTCGCCATATTCGGTATCATATCGATGATCTCGATAGCTGGTCGCTCGGCGTCCGCAGGGAGCCCGATCATGATTGAACGCCACACCGCGGCCGTTGCGCTGGCGCGCTGGGGCCAGAGCTTGCGTGCCGCCCGATCGCGCCGCCTGCGGCTCGCGCGTCGCGGTCTCGCAATTGTTGGGCTCGCTGCCGCGCTCGCCGCGACGATCGCGCTCCCGCCGCATCCGCTTCTCGTCTGGAATGCGAGCGCGAGCGCTCCGATCGGACTCTATCGCGTCGGCGGTACCGACCTCGCAACCGGCGACATGGTGATCGCCTGGCCGCCCGCGGCCGCCCGCGATTTCGCCGCGCGCCGACATTATCTGCCCATCAATGTGCCGCTGGTGAAACGGATCACGGCCGAGCCCGGCGACACGGTCTGCGCACTCGGTCAGGAAATCTTCGTCAACGGCCGCTGGGTTGCTGAACGGCAGGTCCGCGACGGTGCTGGCCGACCCATGCCGTGGTGGTCGGGCTGCGTCACGCTCCGGAATGGGGCGATGTTCTTGCTGATGACAGGTAGCCCGGCGTCCTTCGACGGACGCTATTTCGGCCCGACCAACCGTAGCGATATCGTCGGGAAGGCGACCTTGCTGTGGGCGCGCTGAAATCGCTCGCCATCGCGCTCGCGTTACTGGCGGCCACGCGGGCGCATGCCGATCAGGTCGAGCGCTGGCGTCCCTACATCGCCGAGGCGGCCGCCCGGTTCGGCATTCCGGCCCAGTGGATCGAGCGGGTCATACGCGCCGAGAGCGGAGGCAAGACCATGCTCGATGGCCGACCGATCACATCGCGTGCCGGTGCAATGGGACTGATGCAGCTCATGCCGAGCACTTGGGCACAAATGCGCGCGGAGCTTGGGCTTGGCGGCAATCCGCACGATCCGCGCGATAACATTCTCGCCGGGACGGCCTATCTCCGGCTGATGTATGACCGCTTCGGTTATCCCGGCCTGTTCGCGGCCTACAACGCCGGACCCGCGCGATATGTCGCCTATCTCGCGACGGGGCGGACATTGCCCGGAGAAACCCGTGCCTATCTTGCGTCGGTAGGCGGCGGCGTGCCCCCGTCGCGGCCAAGCCCTTCGCAACCGGCCTCGGCGAAACCACTTTTCTTCGCCTTGCGATCGGCGTCGTTCGGCAAATCCAGCGATCGAGCCGGTGCGGCGGTTTTTTTGTGCGGCTCAACGGGGGATCGGTGACTCCGGCTGAAGCGCATCCATGAGCCGCGTCGGCGTCAGCTTTCCTCGTGATAGCGCGTGACATAGCCGGCAAGGCTGAGGCCCGAGTTTTCGAACGGGGTCATATCAAGTACCTTACCGCCATGATCGAGTGCGGCGCGTAGCGGCCCGGTTTTCCTGTCGAGCGTCAGCACCACGGATGATAGCGACGCGGCAGCTACCGCCGCATCGCCTTCATTGTTGGTCAATCCGCTGTTCCTGGCCGGTTGATCGAGCAGGTAGGGCGCGCGGATGGCCGCGTAGAATGCGCGCTCGTCCTCGGACTGGAAGGTGCCGAACCCGAAGCCGCCATGGCGCTGGGGTCCGCCATCCTGCCGCGCGAACCCGAACACCGCCGTCACGCCGATCGCGCTGTCCGCCATTTCACGCGCGATATAGATCTTCAGCGCCTCCTTGTCGGGGCGCTCCGGGATCGCCGCGAGTTCGATCTCGATCTGCCTCGGGACGAACAGCAGAAACCGGTCCTTCGGGAGTTCGGCCGACAGCCGCACATCCAACCGGTGAAACAGGTTCCAGACATTGCTGTCGATGGTGACAGCGATCCTGCCGTCGGTGCGCGCGCGATAGGGCAAGCGCGTCTACGTTAGATGAGCGCGGGATGTGGTTGCGCCGTCCAGCCCTCATCCGTCTGTGGCATGATATACATTTCCTCGACCGGCCTTTCTGGCGCCTCTACGTCGAGGAATCGTTTGAGCTCCGGCGTCAGCGCCTGGTGCCCGAATTGCGCTACGAGCAGCACCGCGCACGCCGCGATCGCGGCGAACGCATTGCCGAGCGTTGCCTTCCCGAACTCGAATTCGCGATTATGCTTCACACCGTTGTACGCCGCATACCAGGATAGCGATTGGGTGGAATTCGTGGTGTCCCAGCCGGCGAACGGCGTGACTGGGCCGATCTCGGGACAAGGCTGGAAGTGCACGGTGAAGGCGCGCAGTCCGAGCGCATCGGCGAGCGCCACATAGCCTTTGGTGCTGAACTTGCCGGTCCGGCCGTTGGCGACCAGGATGCCGCGCCAATGCATCTCGACTTCAGTCGCGGCCAAGATCAACAGGTTGCGGATCTCATGGCCATAAACCGCCAGTGTGGCCGGCGCGGGCTGAACCACCCGGCAGATCGATCTCAGATCATCGATCAGCGCTCCGAACTGGTTCTGCGCGCCCGTTATATAGCGCTGCTCGTGCGCGTCCTCGGGCAGCCACAAGGTTTGGGCATCCATCGACAGGATCGGCCGGGCGATGCGCGGATGATAGATGCCGGGATCGCGCAGGATACGCTGAAACGGGCCGGGCTCCTTCATCCCGTCGAGCCACGGCGTCTGTCGTCGGATGCTCGCCCAGATCGTCTCGCCAGGCTGTGCTTCAAAATACGTTCCAGGGCCAGTCTTGGCGTTGGTCACGCCCATCCGGGTCGCGGTCCGCGGCGTGATCCGCCAGAGTTGCCGACCTTGGCCCGGTCCCAGGTCACGAGCATACCAGCTCTCGTCTTCGTCCCCTTGTCCCAACCTTGCCCCCGTTCGATGTTTGATTCCGCGTCGGCTCGATCGATATCGCATCCATCGGCTGTTCACGCGATGGAATCGTGCCGCGATGATCACTAGCTTGCGCGTCATGGATGAGAGCGACGACGCCCGAGCCTTTGCCATTGCCCGCGACCTCATCGCTCAGCACGGGGACGATGTCGGGCGGGTGTTGTAGGAGAAGATCGATGCGCTCATCGAGTCGCGCGACTTTGAGCGATTGTCGGCCTGGTTCGTCATCCGCAACGCCGTTACCCTGACGCTGGCAGCCGAAACGACGCTTCATTAGCGTCGGCAGACGCGCGCGTGTCGCCGGAACTCGATCAGTATCCTCGAAAGCAATCTTTTGCATCGTCATCGGAGATGAGCATGACGGAAACGCCCTTGGACGATGAGGCCGATGACCCGCGATGGGGATTGGTCGACGAGGGGCTGCTGTCGCCCGTCATCGAAGAGTGGCGGCTGATCTATCTGGAGAACCAGCCGGAGTGGTTCGCGCTCGCACGCGACCTCAATCGCTGCACGATAGAGCTTTATCAGCAGCATCTCGACGCCGGCAATGGTGGGCCTTCCCATGCCCAGGCACCGACCGCCGTGCGGATCTACGCCCGCGCACTCAATGCCTTTGCCGCCGCTGTCATTCTCGCCGAGCGTGCCTTGGCCATCGAGGCGGCCGGTGCCGTCCGCCCAATCTACGAGTCAGGTTTCTGGCTGAGTTTCCTCGCCGTCGATCCGGTCAAGGCGCTCGAAGAACTCCGGGTCGATGAAGATGCGCAGGCCATCCAGCGCGAACGCCTGCTGCGCGAGCAATATGCCAGCGATGCCGCGCTGGTCGCCGCGTCGAGCCAGCGCGAAGCTGACCGCCAGAACCGGCTCGGCAAGCGCAAGGCGATCAGCATCAAGGCCGTCGCGGAGACAATGCCCGAGCAATCCGGCTATCTCGAATATCGGCTGCTCAGCAACTTCTATGGCCATCTGTCGACCGGCAGCCTGGATAATCTCAAGCGATCGGTGAGCGAGAAGGCGGTGATCAACATCATGGGTCCGCATGAGGAGCAGATTCCCATGGCGCTCTTCTTCGCGACGGACGCGATGACCCGGACGGCGGGCTATTTCGCGGTGATGATGAAGGAAGAGAAGATGGTCGAGCGCCTGCGTGCCTTGCGTGCCAGAATGCTCGCGTTGATCGGAACCGATCCCGCCGACGCAGCCTGAATGCCTTGCCGCCCCGATCGGCACCGGCCGGGTTCGATCGCGTGCACCGCGCTTTACCCAGGGCGTACACCTCTTTTATGCCTTGCTGATGCCGTCCTCCGCGCCTTGCCGTCATTCTATGGTCACCTGCCTCAACCAGCATGAGCTGATCCGGAAATATCGCTGCGCCGATTGCGGCGCGGTGATGATGTGCGCCTGCGACGAGACGTTCGGCCGCCGTTTCCTTGCGCATCAGCTCCGCGAGGGGTGCGAGCTCGACACCCAATTGCGCGTGCCGGTGACGGACGGATTTCAGCCAGCGATCTGCAGCGAGTGCCGGGGGCTGCCCGCCGATCCCGCGCCGGCCGCCGCGATCCATGGCCGCACCAGCAAGATCAAGCGTTATTACTGGCGCGAGCTGTTCTTCGCCGAGCACGCGGCGCGGGCCGACTGGGACGACGCGCATCCCGACGCCGGCGAGGCCGAGAAGCAGGATGCCTATCGCGCAATCGACCACCGCGTCGCCGAGGAGATCAAGGCGCTCCACGCGACGTCGCCCAAATATGTCTTCACCGAGTTGTCGCAGGCGCAGGTGATCGAGCGCTACGCCGTCGAGATCGATGCATTGTCGGCGGTCTATGCGCAGGCGGGGACGAAGGGCGCGCAGATCATCGTCGATGGCGCGGTCGTTTCGCCCGAGGCGTTTGCGACCCGGCATTACCAGGCGCTGGGCTGGTCGGTGCTCGCGACCGAGAGCATTCCGTTTCATGCCCTGTTCGGCGTCTTCATGTGGATTCTGATCGAAGACCCTGCCGATCCCCTCGGACAAATGTGCAGCTTTGGCGATCGCAACGCCTTTGAAGAGCGGCGCGCAAAGGATCCGATCTGGACGACGCTGCCCCAGGATTTCGGGACCAGGGGCTATGGCGGGCGTCGCGCCGCCGCGATCGACAAGCATTTCGAGTCTCTCGTCCCCGATCCCGGCGAGTTGCTCTGGCTGTTCGACTATTGGCGGTCACACAGCGAAAACCTGCGGCAATATCTGTGGGCGCATCGCCCGGCCGATGTCGATCGCGCCCGCCAACTGGTCGAGATACTGCCGTCGGCCACGATCATATCGATCCTGCGCTACCTCATCGCAGGCTATTGGGATCACTATCTCGGCTGGCCCGATCTTCTGCTGCACCGCGCTGACGAGCTCCTCTTCGTCGAGGTCAAATCCTCGTCCGACAAGCTCAGCGAGGACCAGAAGCGCTGGATCGCCGACAATCACGAGACGCTGCGCCTGCCGTTTCGCATCGCCAAGATCCACAAATCCGGCACGGGCTAACGACAACATCTCAGTTGTAACGCGATCCGAGCGCGCTAGCCGGTCACGCCACTGATTGATTATGCCGGCTTCAAAAGGACGCAAACATCGTCGCTCGGCGTCATGATGGTGGTGCGCGATTTCGCCCGGGTGACGCTCACTCGGAAGTTCTGTCGCGCCTGGGATAAGTCTGAAGCGGCCTTGTTCTCCCGCACGATCCGATCCGGATTTGCCTTGATCTCCTTGCCGACCCGCATGGGCCACCCTTCGAATATGATCACTTCGTCGAACTGCTTTCCCTTCGCCTTGTGCATGTTCATGACGACCACACCACTTTCGGGGCGCTGCGCATTGGCGAAGTGATCCTGCACGAAAGCGAGCCGCGTCACCTCCAGGGCATCCGCGTAACGCCCCCGGTCCCGCCAATTCTGCTCCAATGCGTTGCGCAACAGGTTGCCGCGTTCGAGCAAGCGCACATTGCGCGCATCGTTGGCGATGGCCTGGAGCCGCGGGCAGGCTCCGTTGGTGAGCATGGCGCGGACAGCGACCCAATCCTTGTCCGGATCGCCGGCCAAGCCCACGTGCTGGCTCGCCGCCAGGACATCGGCGATCGCGTGGAGCACGCTGTTCGCGTGCGGCGCTTGCGCTGCGGCGAGCCGCTGGTTCCATTTCGCTAGCGCCGTTTCCAGCTTGGCAGCCTCGGCGAGATCGCCTTTGCCAGGGTCCGACCCGCCGCGACCGCGAAAATACTGGCACACAAGATGGACGAGCGTGTCGAGATCATCCCCCGCGCGGGTTTGCTGGAGCAGGTAAGCGATGACGTCGGCGGCAAGCACCGGACCGTCCATGTCGATCGACGCGGTGTGTCCGATCGCCGGCACGTTCCCGAACGGGTCGCGCAAGACATCGGACACGAGCCGCATCTTCTTTTTGGTCGGAACGAGGATGGCCAGCGACCAGCCACGCTTGCCGGTGGCGATCAACCGCGCGCGAGCCTGGAGAACCTGGGTGACCAGTGCAGCGTAAGCCTGGTTCCGGTTGGACGGAAAGCCGCAGAACACGATGCCGGCATAGTCGGACTTGCTGAACTTGGCGGTCAGCACCTCGTTGCCGAACAGCAAGATGTCCGTGCCCTTGCTGCGATGATTGTCCGAGCCAAGCTCGGTGAAGGTCGGGCCGAATGCCGCCTTGAAATGGTCGAGCCGAGCCGGATCGGCGCCGATGAACTCGAATATCCGCTGTTCGGGATCAGCCAGGGCGATCAATGTGCAACGGTCGCCCAGCGCCTTTACCACGCGCCATTGGTCCGCGCTGGTGTCCTGAAATTCATCGAAGATGATGCAAGGGTAAGCGATGGCTGTCAGAGCACGAAGCTTTGCCGAACCTTCGAGCAGGCGTGCCACGAGATCGGCGAACAGATCGAAACAGACCTTGCCCTCCGAGAATGCGAGCCGGTCGCGCTCGGCCTTCTCGCGGGCTCGCTTCTCCGCCAGCGTGGCGTCGTCGAGCTTGTTGTCGGAGCCAAATTCCCGCCTGATTGCGGCCAGGGCGATCGCTTCGCCGGGCCGCGTGAGAATGGATAGCCGTCGCGGTAAGCCGACCAGATAGCCGTGCGTCTTGAGCAGCCGCCAAAAGAAGCTGTGATAGGTGTCGACCTCGATGAGGCTCCGTTCGCTTGCCGAGACGGCCCTTTCCTCATCGATCGCCTCGAGAACGCGCGATACGGTCGCCCGCGCGAAACTCAGGAAGAGCACCCGTTGGCCAGGCTTGAGCGTCTCCCGGGCAATCTTCGCCGCCTTCAGGATCGCGACCGTCGTCTTGCCGGAGCCCGGTCCGCCGGTGACCAACTGGTAGCCATCGCTCGCGAGCACGATCTCCTGTTTGGGCGTCAGGTTGACCATGGCAACCGCTGTCAGCCCAGCAGCTCGTCAAAGTCGGTGCCGACCGCGCCGTGGTGCGGCGGTGGTGGCACGGGCGGGAGTGGTGCTGGTGGAGGCGGTGGATCGCACAGCAGGCGTAATTGCAAGCAGGTTTGCCGGAACCACAGCGGAATCTCGGCCTCCGAACATTGCGCAAGGAAGTCGGCGATGCCCCAATTGCCCTTCGACCATTGAAAATAGTCCATCAGCGCATCACGCATATTCACGTTGTCGCCGCTATGCTTCGCCAAGAGGTGCGGCGGCCACGCCAGCGATTGCGAGAACCGGTTCATCGCGTCCACCGTCGTGTTCTTGAGGACGAGATCTTCGATGCCCTTTTCGGGATGCATGAACAGCTTCTCGACCTGAGCTTCGATCGCCTGCTGAGCGTCAGCGGTCTGCAGGTCGCACAGCGCGAACACCCGTTTGCCGAGCCCCGCATAGAGCGTGCCGAGATCGGCGATCTGGGTCTCGGTCTTCGCGTTAATGACGGTAATGCCCAGCGCTTCGATCGAGCTATAGATCGCCGGGTTGAGATCGGAGAGACGACGCGCGACGACCGGTAGCGATGCCGCTTCCGAATCCCCTTCCGCAATCAGCACGCGCCTGGCGAGAAGGCCTTCGCAGAATTTCGTGCGGAAATCCTGCCGATAGCGCTTGTGCTTCACGCTGTCGGGAAGGGTAATCGACGATTGGCTCAGCGCACCTCCATTGGTCCGTGAAAGGATGACGGTCTCATCGAGACCGAACTCCTCCAGCACATAAGGCGAGTGCGACGTGATGATCGACTGGGCCGAGAGCTTGCGAAGCTCATGGACGATCCGCTTCTGTGCATAAGGAGGAATGGCGGTTTCCACTTCCTCCATGGCAAAGATCACGTTCTGCTTGTCCTCGGCGATCTGAGAGAGGAGCGCCAGGACAAGCATGTTGATGGTGCCCGTACCCTGCCGGTAGAACGGCGCGGCATGGTTGCCATTGCCGGTCGCGATGAAGGCCGTGATCACCTTGCGCAGATGTTCCCGGGTCAGGCTGGAGACGCGCAGATGGGGCTTCGCGCCCCATTCGCGCGGCACATATTTCTTGAGCGAGGCATTGAGGCTTTCGAGGACGCCGCTGATCCCCATCTGGGGATCGCCGGCAACATCCAAGGTGGAAAGCGCTTCCAGTGTTCCTTCCCACAGCCGGGGCCGGATCTCCTTCAAGCGAAGGATGATGTCGAGAAGGCTGCCATGCTCGAGGCTGAGCGCGCGCGAGCCGGTCCGTAGCGAGCGAAGAAACAGGAAGCCACAATGCTGCTTGTCGGTCTTCCTGAATGGCGTCGGCGTGTCGTCTTCGGTCAGGCTACGCGTGAAATAAGTGGCGCCGCTGAAGTCGTCCTCGTCGGAATCATATTGGCCGATGAAGGTCACACGTAGCGTGGCGACAATGGTTTCGGCATCGATTCCTGCGGGGTTTGCTTCGGCGAACAGGGTTCCGTCCGCTGTGTTGAGCCATTCGACGCTACCGCCGAAGCGGGCAAGCTGCTCGTCCGACAGATCGGTGATTGTCACTTCGATCTCGATCCGCGGCGCCACCGCTTCAGCCGGTTGATTGTCCGGGTCGGCAACCGCGGCCTCCGCATCGTCTGCGGGCGCTGCGGGAACGGGCGGTAGATAGCGCCCTTCGAAGAAATCATGCTCGTCGACCGGCGGGCGACGCGAAAGCCTGTCAGGCCCAAGGACCAAGTCGATGGCCTCGAGGACGGAGGATTTGCCGGTGTTGTTGTCGCCGATGAGCACTGCGTGCGCAGGCAGGCAGATGGTCGCGGAGCTGATGCCGCGAAAATTGGCGATCGATACCGAATGAATTCGCATGGCTGTCTTCGATTCCCCCGTTGCGGCGCAAGATGATGCAACGCCGGCCGACTGGGAAGAGAAGGTCGCATTATTCCAGTCATTCTGGACGAGTTGAGTTGCTCGGCCGCGGCCGGTGCATGAGGAAGTCCCTTCTTGATCTTTGGCGCCTCGCGGTGTGCGTCGCGATCGCGCTCTAGGGTGCCACGCACCCCCGAGCCCCTAGCGGGTCTCGGCCTGGCGGTGACGATCGCTGGCGCGGGGCCGCCGCCTGCGGCGCGGGCTCGACGGAGGCTGCTCGCGCAGCCGCGTATTCTTTGTGGCCTCTCCCTGAAGCGGGAGTGAGCGGCGCTCCCGGCTAGGCCCGCCGCGGCCGGCGGCAACCCCTTGCTTCGCGTCGGGGTGCTACATTCCCATTGCGCCCTTCGGTGCCGCCGGCCGCTCGTTCGGGCCTCTCTGGTCGCATCTCGCCGCCCACCCCCGCTTTCGGGGGAGGCCATGGGGTTTTGGGGCGGATGAGGAGGCTGACCGATGCGCTCGACGACCAACCGCACCGCCCGTGGCAAGCGCCGGGAAGACGACCCCGGCTCGGCACGCGGCAATCTCTACGACGAAGTGACCAGCCGGATCATCGCCGAACTGGAGGCGGGCCGCATCCCTTGGGTGCAACCGTGGGGTAAGAGCGGCGGGACCGGTCCCGGCCTGCCGCGCAACGCGCTCACCGCCCGCAATTATTCCGGCGTCAACGTGCTGATCCTGTGGGGCGCGGTCATCGAACATGGCTGGCCGTCGCAATCGTGGCTGACCTTCAAGCAGGCGCGCGACGCGGGCGGCTGCGTCATCAAGGGCGAGCACGGCACGACCGTCGTCTATGCCGACCGCTTCACGCCCGAAGCGGAGAAGGAGCGCGCGCGGCAGACCGGCGACGACGCTAAGGCCATTCCGTTTCTCAAACGCTTCACGGTCTTCAACGTCGCGCAATGCGAGGGGTTGCGGCCCGGCCTGGCCGCCGACCCGATACCCTTGCCCGACCGCGAGATCGTGCCCGTCGCGGAAAGCGTCATCGCGGCATCGGGTGTCGATTTCCGCATCGGCGGCGACCGCGCTTTTTACGTCCCGTCGCTCGATTTCGTGCAGGTGCCGCCGCAGCCCGCTTTCTTCGAGCAGATCAACTATTACCGCACCTGCCTGCACGAACTGACCCACGCCACCGGCCACGCCTCGCGGCTCGGCCGCGACCTCACCAACAGCTTCGGCAGCAAGGACTATGCGCGCGAGGAATTGATCGCCGAAATGGGATCGGCCTTCCTGTGCGCGGCGCTCGGTATCGTGCCGACCGTCCGCCACGCCGATTATCTGGCGTCGTGGCTCGCCGTGTTGCAGGAGGATAACCGGGCGATCTTCCGCGCGGCCAGCGCCGCCAGCAAGGCGGCCGACTGGCTCTTGGAGCGCCGTGCCGAGACGCAAGCGGAAAGGATCGCGGCATGATCCTCCTGACCCCCGATCTGCGCTTTGCGCTCCGCGCCAACGACATCAACCAACGCGTTGCCGTCCGTGACGGCACGCCCGAACCCGACCCGGTGCCGGTGGTGAAATTCTTCAATCCGGTGGGCGCGGCGACATGGCTGGCAACCGAACTGGACGAGGATGGCGATACCTTGTTCGGCCTCGCCGATCTCGGCTTCGGATGCCCTGAGCTTGGCAGTTTCAGCCTATCCGAAATCGCCAATGTCCGGCTGTCCTTCGGGCTGGGGATCGAGCGTGACCGCTCCTTCGCCAGCATCCACCCAATCTCCGCATGGGCCGCTGCGGCTCAAGTCGCCGGTTCGATACAGGATGCCGAACGGATTTTGCGGCGGACGGCGCGCCCGTCCGGCGACGAGCTTCCGCCCACGGGCGGATGACGCGCGGCGCGTTTCCGCCGCATCGTAAGCCGGTCCGCCATCCCGGAAAGAACAACGGACCGGCACTCACTTGGAGTGACGACCATGAAACTCGACTTTATCGACCTTGGCAAGCTGTCGGTCAGCAAGGCCAATATGCGCTACGCGAAGAAGGCGCCGGACGTGTCGGACATCCTGCCGACTGTCCGCAAGCGCGGCGTCATCGTGCCGCTGCTGGTTCGCCCCAATTGCGCACCCGACGCCTTCGAGATCGTGGCGGGCGCGCGGCGCTACCATGCCGCGCGGATCGTCGCCGACGAAACCGGCACGCCCGATCCGCTGCCCTGCGCGATCCTCGAAGACGGGGATGACGCCGACGCCATCGAGGCATCGATGATCGAGAACATCGCTCGGCTCGACGCCGACGAGGTGACGCAGTGGGAGAATTTCGTCCGGTTGGTCAAGGAAGGCCGCACCCCCGACGACATTTCCGCGACCTTCGGGCTTCCCGAACAGATGGTCCGCCGCGTCCTCGCGCTCGGCAATTTGCTGCCGCGCATCCGCGACCTCTACCGCCACGAGAAGATTGACGCCGCGACCGTCCGGCACCTGACGATGGCGAGCAAGAACCAGCAAAAGGCATGGCTCGCGCTCTATGACGATCCCGACGCCTATGTCCCGACCGGGCACCAGTTGAAGGCATGGCTGTTCGGCGGCCAGTCGATCAAGGCCGTGCATGCCCTGTTCGATGTCGAGGCAAGCGGCCTCCAGACCATCGCCGACCTGTTCGGCGAGGATCGCTATTTCGTCGATGCCGATGCCTTCTGGACCGCGCAGAACGCCGCGATCGCGGCGAAACGCGATGCCTATCTCGAAGACGGGTGGAGCGAAGTCGTGATCGTGCCTCCGTCCGAGCATTTCCAGACGTGGGAGCATGAAAAGGCGGCCAAGCGCAAAGGCGGGCGGGTCTATATCGCCGTGCGGTCGAGCGGTGAGATCAGCGTCCACGAGGGCTATGTGACCCGCAAGGAAGCGCGCCGGATCGACAAGGGGGAAGTTGTCGGCAGTGGCCAGAAACCGGCCCGGCCCGAAATCACCAGCACGATGCAGACCTATCTCGACCTGCATCGCCATGCCGCCGTCCGGGCCGCGCTCACCGATCATCCGCACGTCGCGCTGCGCCTGATGGTCGCCCATGCCATCGTCGGATCGCACCTGTTTCGTGTCACGCCCGAGCCGCAGATGACGCGCAACGACGAGGTGCGCGAATCGGTCGAGACCTCGCGCGGCGAAACCGTGTTCGACGAGAAACGGCGGGCGGTGCTTGGCCTGCTCGATTTCTCGTCCGAAGAAGCAACCGTCACCGACGGCAATGGCGACGATTACGGTCTTGCTGGCGTCTTCCTGCGTCTGCTCGACCTGCCCGATCCCGCCGTCATGGACGTGATCGCGGTCGTGATCGGCGAAACCCTGGCCTCGGGCAGCGCCGCCGTCGACGCGGTGGGCCTGCATATCAACGTCGACATGGCCGACTGGTGGTCGGCCGACACCGCCTTCTTCGACCTGATCCGCGACAAGGAGGTGTTGGGGCGGATCGTCGCCGAGGTTGCGGGCGACCCCATCGCCACCGCCAATGCGGGCGAGAAGGCCAAGACCGTGAAGAAGATCGTCCGCGATCACCTCGACGGCGCGGACGGCCGCGCCAAGATCGAGCGCTGGGTGCCCCGCTGGATGGCTTTCCCGCCGAGCGCCTATACGACGCGCGGCGGTGTCGGTACGGTCAGCGCCCATGCCAAGGTCGAGGCGGCGCGTCGCACCGATCCCGAACCACAGCCGCCTGCCACGCCCGGCGCGGTGGTCCGGCCCGACGAAGGCGACCACATTCGGCTGGCCGCGTAGTGATGGAGCGGGCGGCGGGAACCGCCGCCCGTTTCTCCAACATCCCAAAATCCGGCCGCGCCGCTCGGCCGCAAGCGGCCTCGCGGCGCGGGTGTCAGGGCTTACCTGCTGACAGGTCCAGCACCACCACGGCGATGAGCGCGCGGCGCGCTTCCGGAATGCGGTCGATCAGCATCGCGCGCATCTCCTTGGCGCTGGTCGGCGCCGGCAAACCGTCAGGATGGACTTTCAGCCGCCGGTTGGTTGCCGCCGGCACGTCGCCGAACCACAAGACGCAATAGATGCCGCGCTGCTCGGAGCGCCAGTCGATCAGATATTGCGCATCGAGCTGGCCCGTCGCCGCATCCCAGACCTCGGCATGCCACTGGCCCTTGACCTCCACCGGCAATTGCATGGTCCCACGCGCGAAGGCGAGATCGGCGCGCTTGACCTTGGGCATGTCCGCTTCGGTCATGCGCTGGATGTCGTAGCGGGCCAGCTCGGGGCCGACCATCGCCGCCAGCCGGTCGCGGCAGCGGTTCTCATCGCGCGGGACTCCCTGGTCCGTCCAGAACTCGACCACCGAATCGAGATCGTCGCCGATGAGCTTGGCTTGCGCGACCCGCATCTCCTCCAGCACCAGCGCCTTCAGATCCTCGATATTCCCCGGCGGGCCGTCATCGAGCAATGCAGCGAGATCGGCAGGCGCCAGCGGCGAAAAATCCTCCTCCGCGCGCTTCTGGCGTTGCTCGGACGCCATGTGCCGGATCAGTTCGCTATAGCTGTCGGCAGGCCCCGCGATCAGGCGCTGCAGCGCCTCGCTCGCCGCTATGCTGGTGTCGTCGGCGATCCGGTTGATCAGGCCACGTAGGAAGTCGGTCGCGTCATACGGATTGGTGTCGCCGGACCCGCTCCCTACCAGCGTCGCATAGGGCCAGGCGGAGCGGAACGTCGCGACGATCCACTCGGCCTGGTCGATCGACAAGGGCAGCATGTCCTGACGCCGTTCGAACCGGAGCCGATTGCGCAGAAACCAGAGGAATTCGGGATTGCGCGTGCCGATGCCATCGAGATCGGGGCGGACCTTGTCGAATCGCACCAGCACGTCGACCGCCAGCCACGTCAGCATATGGTCGAAATTGCGGGCTACGGTCCCGACCCGTGCCTCCGCGACATCGCGCAGCGCGTCGAGCGCGCCGGCATGGGTGAGGCAATCGACCAGCCCCGCCTCAACCGATTCAGGCACGTCGGGAAAGGTGGTTAGCCACCCGGCGGCCAGCGCCCCGCCGGTTTCCTGCCATTCGGGATCATGCGCGAGCTTGTAGAGACCCGCGACATGCGTGGCCTTGGCGCCGAGCGACGGCTCGATCCACGCGCGCGCGAACGCCTTTCGAGCATCGAGCGCGGGGATCACCCGTGCTTCGAGCGCCTTTTGCAGGGCTTCCTTCTCGTCCTCGAGCTTCCACCCACGATCGCTGTGGCTGAGCAGCAGGCCGGTCAGCAGGATCGGTTCGGACAGATCGTCGAAGCCCTTGTCGCTGCGCAACCGCTCGTAGAGCCCGGCCATGAGCGGATAACAATAATTGTAGACCGTATCCTGGGCGAAGCCCTCGGCGATCTCCGCCACGGTCGGCAGATCGGAGCGATGGAGCGTGGCTTCGAACCCAACCAAAGCATCGTCGCGTAGCGCTTCCCCTAGCCACTCCGCCACCCGTTCCGCGGGCGCCAGATCGCGCGACAGATCGTTGAACCGTCCGAAATAGGCCTCGGCCGGCGGGAAGATCGCGCTGAACTCGCCCGCGCGCATGTCGGCGCGCACCGCGGCGAAATCACGCCGATGCGTCGCGAAGGCGACCGCCTTTTTCCGGGCGCGCTTGGCAGCGTCCTTCTCCTGTTTGACCTCCCACGCTGGTTTCTTGGGGTTCTCGACCTTGCCGATGAAGGTTGCGAGCTGCGCATCGCCGCGCCGGAATTTTTCCGCTGCCGCGCGCACCGCCGGGTCAGGGCCGTTCGCGCCCCATCCGAGGCGGACCACATCCTTCCAGTCCTTGCGCAGCGCCTTGTCGTGGGTCTTGCCGAGCGCCAGCTTCTCGAAGATCGCGACCAGATCGTCGGGATGTGCCGACATCCCGACCAGCCTGCGCTGGAGATACATTTCGGTGACCCAGAGACTATCCTTGCGCCGATCATGGACGAGGACGTGATCCTGGACCGCGCGGCGTAGCGGGCCGTTCGCCGCGAGGCGCTCGGCGAGCGTCTTCTTGATATCGTGGTGGAAGCGGATCGCCTGCTCGACCGGTCCGAGCCAGCGCCAGAGGGACGGCGCATCCGTCGTGCCGATCGCGCCTTCGTCGATCGCACGGACGATCAGATGCGCGACGATATCGGCAACGTCGTTGGCATTCTGCCAGTCGTCGCCACCGAGCAATTCGGCATAATCGACGACAAGATCGAGCACGCCGACCAGATGGGCCGCAGGGATCGCGTCGAGGAAGCGATCATAATGCCGGGCGGTATGGACGCGGCGCCCCTTTTTGCGCGGCAGGGGGCAACTGGTCGCGCCCATCTCCGCAAAGAGCGTCGCGACCAGCAGCGCATCGGGCACATCGGCATCGATCCGCTCGATCAGCTGGCGTGCGATCCGCGGTCCATCTTCTCCGCACTCGTCGGTTAGGATCGCGATCGCGCGCTGCCACCACGCACGGTCGCGGTGGGGAAACAGGGCATCGGCCGCATCGTCGCGCTCGCGATAGAAGCGTTCGGGCGAGAGCAGGATCGCTTCCAGCGTGTCGGCCAGTTGGCCGGCGAGCGCGGTCCCATCCAGCCCCTCGATCAGCAGCGACCGGAAATGCGAATTGCTGTCGGCCGAGCCGATGACCGCCTTGATCTTGGGTTCGAGCGCCGGAATTATCAGCCCGGCCGCGGTCTTGCTGTCCCAATCCGACGCGCGGAAATAGGGGTCGATCTCGGCGAGCGCGGACAAGGCTTCGAACAAGCGGTCCGCCAAATGCGGCGTGAGCGCCGCGGTCTCGCCATAGCGAATGAGACCGAACGGATCGGCGGCGATGATCCGCTCGGCCATCGCCGGGCTGTGATAGGCGAGCCAGGCATGAAGCCCGCGCAGGCTGGCAGGGACGCCGCCGCTCCCATGCAGTTGCGCGAGCAGGCGACGCTGTGCGCGCGGCGTCGAGACCTGACGAGCCAGCCAGCGCGCGGCCAGAAATTCGGCGATGACACGGTGGATCGGTTTGGCGCGCGAGGGGCCGACGCTGTGGAACAGCTTGGACGAGAAAATCGCCCGCACCGCCTTGGCCGGCGCCAGTTTCTCGATGTCGGTGAGCCGGACATCTCCCGCCTGGACCTGCGCTGCGCCGGCAATACTCGCCGCCTCGGCACCGGCGAACAGGAGCGCGGCGGCGATGGCGCCGGCCGCGTCCAGCGCCTCTTCTTCGCCTAGCTGCGCCAGACCGAGATCCTGACGATCCGGGTCATGTTCCGGCCAGACGAGCGTGCAGACCCGCTCGAACAAGGCGGCTCGGGTTGCCGGCAATTGCGTGTCGCTTTCGGCGACCCGTCCCATCAATCCGAGCGTCAGCGGATTGCGATAGAGATCCTCGAGATTGTGCGCTTCCAGATGCTCAAGGACGCGCTCGGCATCGACTGTGGGATAGCGGGCGGCGAGAAAATCACGGGCTTCGGTCCGACGGAACGGCTCCAGCGTCGCGAGGCACGGCTCGGCGCCGTAGAGCTGGCGCAGGTTGGTCACGGTGCGCGCCTGCCACTCGCGCGAGCGGCAGGAGAGGATGAAGGGCGGCGCGTCGGCCTCTTCGAGCTGCGCCAGAATCATGTCGATGGCATCGCCTTCGCGCCGCGACATCGCCTCATCCAGGCCATCGATCAGCAGCGGTTTGCCGGCGGGCACCAGCTTGGCCGGGGTCTTGGCCGCGATGAACCGCACGGCGGTGACCGGCTCGACGCCCAGCCGTCGGCCAAGCTCGCGCATGAGTTCGCTTTTGCCCATGCCGGGCTCACCGAGCACGATCTTGTTGCCCGCGAGCGCCAGAAGGCCGTCTTCATCGACGCTGTTATCGAGAATGGAGGCGTCGCTAACCGCCAGGCGTCGTGGAAAATAGGCGGATTCCGTTGCCCCTGCCAAATCTGCTTCCGTATCTTTCATCATGTCAGCCCACGCGCCGCCGGATCACCGTGCGCGGCGCGCCGCACAGCGAACAGACGTCCAGCTTCCGCTCGAATCCATGAGAGCCGACCAGCTCGCGTCTTCTTGTTGGCCTGGCTGGTCGTCGAGAGTTGCAGCCGCTCGGCGCCACATTCCTCGCACACCGGCTCGGGCGAAAGCCGCTCGATCAACCCCCGTACCTTGTCCAGAACCGACGCCATACACTCCCCTTTGTTCCCCTATATCGATTGGAGCGAAGCCGACAAAATGGTCGAGCCTAATAATCTGCCATCGTCGGCAGCACTCCCGGCGAAGCCCTCGCTCTTCGATGCCGCTCGACCGTGGTTCGGCTCCTCGGGCGCATGACCTGGGACGGGCCGCAGCCTCTCGCGAAACCATCGCGTCAAACTGATTTCCCCGCGCCCGTGCCGGGCGCTCCTCGCGGCCGCTAGCGCTTCAAATCAGCCCGCCGCTCCGGTCCTCCGCTGGCGCTCCGGCCTGCCGGTTCGAAAGACCACGGCCCGTCCCTTTGGTCCGCCCATCGCCCGGAAACGGTTCGGGCGACATCGAACAAGGAGACGAGAAATGCCCGCAATCGGATATGTGCAGCGCCAGTCGGACGGCAGCTTCAAGGGCTCGATCAAGACGCTGTCGGTCAACGCCGAGATCCAGATCGTGCCCAATCGCGGCAAGGTCGGCGAGCAGCCCGACTATCGGGTTCTGGCCGGCAGCGTCGAGCTCGGCGGCGGCTGGATCCGCACCGGCGAGGTGTCGCAGCGCGAATATGTTCGCCTCGCCATGTCCGCACCCGAACTCGGCGCCCGCACGCTCTACGCCAATCTCGGCCGCGCCGCCGGTCAGGACGACGATGATGCCTACGCGATCATCTGGAACGCCGACGCCTGACATCGATCGGCCCCGCACCTAGGTGCGGGGCCGATGCTTCCAATGGCTGGCGAGAAGGGCGAATTCCATGCGAAGATTGGCGATGGTCTCCTCGCCCGATCCGTCTGGTAACGACGACACGCCTCCGATCGGGGTGCATTTCGTCCATCAATATTATCCGGGGTTCATCGATGTCCGGCCGTATTCGCTCTACCTGATCGATGGTGGAGGCTTGCGCGGCGGCGTCCATGTCCTTCGCCACGTCCGGCCGCTCGTCGTCACCGATTTCACCAACGAACTGATCCGCGTCGATGCCGAAGATGGCAAGATCCACACCCGTCTGGCACGGCCGATCAGCGACATCGACCAGGCGTCAAATGCCATCGACGCGAGAGGGCTAGAGGGTCGTAGTGCGCCGACCCTCGCGATCGAGAAAGGAGCCGACGGTCGCATCTTCTATCAGGACGTGTTCACCGAATTGCAGACGCTGACCGAGATCGCGGCGCCCGATTCTTCGGCGGGTCTCGTTGCGCACGAACAACTCGTCGGCCGCTTCGTCGCGGCCTATCGTTTCATCCACAAGGATCCACGGCTGGAAATGCCGTCGGGCATCCCGATCGAGACCACGCCGCTTCGCGTGGGTCATTATTTCTATTCGGCGAGGGAGCGGGCGCTGCCGTTCGAGCAACGGATCGCCGAGGCATGGCCGGGCGAATTGCAGCTCTCTATCGCGGCCCTCGGTCGCGGCGTGCGATCGCTCCGCGATCACGATGTCGCGCCAGAATTGCTCGAAAAGCGCTCCTACGACCTGAACGCGCACCTTTGTAACGGCTTCGTCCTGAGCGAAAACCTGCTCGAACTCGAACGGCTCGTCGATCTCGCCTTCAGCGGCGGGCGTCGTCGCGCCGCGATCGTCGAGGCCGTGTCTCTCCTCGAAGTTGGCTTGTTGCAGGCGCGTGACCGGTTGCCCGTCGGCGAGCGCGCCAAGAGTTCGCGCAATCTCACTCCCGACGATTTGACACTCAAGATGCTTGTCAATCGCGTGTTGCCGCATCTGCTTCGCCATTTCGATGGCGACCCGGGACCACTCATCAAACGCGCGAACGAGATGCGCGATATCCGCAACAGCGTGGTCCACCAGCGCCTTGAGCCCAGCGCGGAACAGGCCAATCACGTCCTCTCTGTCGTCCACACAATCCTCGTGATCCTAGAACTGCCGGATCGCTTCAAGGGCAATTGGAAACGAAAGTCTGCCGACTGACGCTGTGACCTATTCGGTCGAGACACCGGGTTCATCGGGAAGTTCGGGGAGCCGGAACGGCCTTGCTGCCGCGTCGTCGGTGAAATGGAGGATGAGGTGATCGTCATCTTCGTCGGCGCTGCGGGGCGCCATGTCCGTGCCACTGATCGTGAAGCCCATGTCGAGCCAGGTCTTGAAGATGTTCTTGCCTTCATCGCGCGGATCGAGTTGGCGCCGGAAGCGCTCCTCGGTGAGCCTGCCGGCTAGCAGGTCAAGCAGCATCCGCGCGGGAAATTCGACGCTGAATCTCCCGCTTCCCTGGTTGGATCGTATCGTCATGCCGAGATATTGTCCTGTCTTGGCCGGTGAGAAGGCGCCCTGCCGGAAGAGAGATCGCGCCTGATAGCCTTCATAATGCGGCTCCGGCAGCATCGCGGCGAGCGCTTCGAGCGCGGGCGGTGGCTCGGCGAGTTGTGGCGTCCCAAAGAATGCGACCGACCATCGCCGCGGCTTGCGTTGCGCCTGTAGAAAGCCGCCGAACCCTGGCAAATCCTTGTGGGGCGAGAAAGTGACGACGGCATCAACGCTACGTGTACGCGCCTGAAGGAAATGCTGGATGATCTCGCGTGCCGACACGAACCGACGCGTTGGGTCCATCTCGCGACCGCGTCCCACGCGATTGAGCAAGGTCGATCCGACATCGGCGACGAACAGGACGCGGAGCGTGCCCGGCGCCGCTCCCCGCAACTGCTTGGCCTTGCGCACAAGCAGATCGAAGAGCGGGTTATCCTCCAGCGAATGGGTCTCGGGCGGCATCGACGAATAGAGATTGTGATACCGGATTTGCTTGCGTGCGGTGTGCTCGATCTCGACATCGAGTCCTTGAGCCGTAAGCCTCAAGCGGACCGTCTGACATTCTCCCGAACTGATCCATCGTTCGATTATCGCGCGCTGATCGTCGGTGAGTTTATATCCGCGCGGGGCCAATCGCCGGCGGATATAGCGGCCATCCAGATAGCCGCTTTCCTCTCGATACCGGAAATAGAGATGATCACCGGCGCCCTTCCGTGCCCGGCTGGCGACCTCGGATATCTGGACTGCGATCGCATCCATATCCTCCTCGCCCGATATCGCATTGTCGGTGGTCGCGGCGATCTCGATCGCCGTCGTCCGGCCGATGACAAAAGCATCTGTAACAGCATCCGGCCGGCGACTGTCGCCCCACCATTCCGGCTCGACCTCAAGATCGCCGAGCGCCTGGATCGCAGACAAAAGGGCAAGCTCCATCTCGGCCGGAAGCGCTTGCTCGACCTGCTTCGGGTCGTTGAGCCGACGCAGGAGGTCGCGGCCCTTCTCGGGTCCGAGCAACGGAGCGAGGGCGTCGAGCATGGATTGGAGGCGGCGTCGTGCGAAGATCGTCATGGCTTGTACGGCAGTCTGTCCGGGCGGGAATCGGGAGGGGGCTCGTCTCGGCGAGACCAAGCATGACGGCGGGCGGAACGGCTATCAAGGCCGGCGGCCCCTCCAATTTTGCCGCGATATGGTGCGCGCTTCGCGCGCGCGTTGTTCGTTTCCAGCGCAACAAAATCGGTTCCTCCGCCGCCGCTTGCGCGGTGCCTCCGCTGCGCTCCGGCAGCCCTGACAGCCGTCCCGCCCACCGTCGTCGGATGGCTGTCCTTGATGGTGAGGACGCAGATGACGGAGGTTCTCATGAGCATGATGCAGAGCATTGGTGTGGCATCGGATCGGGTGATGGCGGCGTTGATTTCGGGGCTGGAGATCGAGTTTGGGCGCGGTGTCGGAGAGGCATTGGCGCATCGGTTTCTGGAAGCGGAAGAGGTCGATTTCCACTGGGATGCGCGGGTTCAGGAGCGCTGGATCGGTGGTTATGAGAGCATGGATCAGGCGGATATCGAGCTGGATCGGGTCGCGATCATCGGGCGACTGGACGGCAAATGGTTCGTCGCGGTGATGATCGTCGATGGCGACGGCAACGCACACGGAATGATGGGGAAGCGGACTTTCGGGCGTCAGAGCGAAGCCTGGGCAGCTTTTGCGATCGCGTGAGATGGATCGCACTGGATGGAGCGGCGCCTGGCCCGGCGTCGCTCCTTTCTTTTTGCCTCGGCTCGGTCGGGTGAAGGTGGAAATGGGAGGGATAGGGCGGTTTGAGGAGAGTTCGGCGTAAGGCAAGATGAAGCAATGGTGCCGGTCTTCGCCCGGGCGCCACAAGCTATTGTCTGCACATCGTTTTTCTTGAGTCCATTGGCACCAATCGGCTGACCGTGGTGCCATGCCACGCTCAAAGCCGCAGGAATCCGCGTTTAATTTAGCACCGGTTTTCATGTCTCCAGCGCGGAGTCATGCTTCACCTCACTCTGCTTTTCCGGTGTCCGGCATGTTCAACGACGACGATTTCAAACCCCGCCTTGGACGCATGCGCGCCAAGGGCAGCAAGCAGGGGCGCAAGTTCCTGTCCAAGGTTCTCGCGGCCGCCAATCTCGCTCGCGGTGGCACGGCGGGAAATAGCAGGCGCAGCCGTTTCGACGGCAGCCGCATCGGGCGCGGCTCGGGCGTCGGCCGGGTGCTCGGCAGCCGCGATCGCTATGCGGCGTTCCGGGCGCGCCGCGTTATCATCAAATCGCGGATCGTGAAGCTCGCAGGCAAAGGGTTCGGCGCGGCGCGCGCGCATATGCGCTATGTCGAACGCGACGGCACGACCCGCGATGGCGGGCGCGGGCAGCTCTACGGCGCCGAGGCCGACAAGGTCGACGGTAAGGCGTGGCTCGATCAGGCGCACGGCGACCGCCACCAGTTCCGGTTCATCGTCTCGCCGGAGGACGGCGCCGAATATGACGACCTCAAAGACCTGACACGGCGGCTGATGGCGCGGATGGAAGAGGATCTCGGCACCAAGCTCGATTGGGTGGCGGTCGACCACTTCAACACCGGGCACCCCCACACCCACATCATCCTGCGCGGCAAGGACGATCGCGGCAAGGATCTGATCATCGCCCGCGAATATATCACGCAGGGCGTGCGCGAACGCGCGGCCGAGCTCATCGATCTCGATCTCGGCCCGCGCACCACCGACGCGATCCAGGACAAGCTGCGCGGCGAGGTCGATCAGGAGCGCCTGACAAGCGTCGACCGCACTTTGCTGCGCGACGCCGATGCCGGCCGGCTCGTCAGCTCGGGCGCAGCCGATGCGTTCGACCAGACTGTGCGCATGGGACGGCTGCGCAAGCTCGAGCGCCTTGGCCTCGCCACGCAGATGGGTGCCTCGACCTGGCATCTCTCCTCCGATCTTGCCGACACGCTCAAGCGTATGGGCGAGCGCGGCGACATCATCCGCACGATGCAGCGTGCCTTCACCACGCGAGGGTCCGCGCCGGCGCTCGCCGATCAGGCCATCTACGACCCCGTCGCGGCCGATGCCCGTTCGCTGGTCGGCCGCGTGATCGAACGCGGTCTGTCCGACGAACTCAATGACCGCCACTATCTGCTGGTCGAGGCGACCGATGGCCGCACCCATTATGTCGAGATCGGCAAGGGTGAGAATGTCGAGCCGCACGCGACTGGGGCGATCGTGCGGATTGAGCCGGTTACAGTCGGCGTCCGAGAGGCCGACCGCACCATCGCTGCCGTCGCTGCCGGCAATGGCGGGCGCTACGACGTCGACGCCCATCTTCGCCACGACCCGGCGGCGACCGAGGCGTTCGCCGAAACCCATGTGCGGCGTTTGGAGGCAATGCGGCGGCTGACCGGCGGCGTCACGCGCGAGGCTGACGGGACATGGATCATCGCGCCCGATCATCTCGATCGTGCTGCCGCCTATGAGGTGGCGCGGGCGATGGACCGGCCGGTGGCAGTCGAGACGCTTTCACCGCATCCGCTGGAAAAGCTGATCGGCGCCGACGCCGCGACTTGGCTCGACCGCGAGTTGGTCGCCGCTGATCCCGCGCCATTGCGCGATGCAGGATTCGGGCATGACGCGCGCGAGGCGCAGGCGCGGCGCCGGCAGTGGCTGGTGGCGCAGGGCTTCGCCGAGGAGTCGGGCGACCGAACCGCCTATCCCGCCGGCATGATCGAAGCCCTGCGCCGGCGCGAATTGCTGAGGCTTGGCGCGCAGCTCTCGCGCGAGCTGGGTATCCCGTTCTCCGAGACCGAACCCGGTGGCCGTGTCGCCGGTGTCTATCGGCGTCCGGTCGACACGTTGAGCGGGCGCTATGCGCTGGTCGAGAAGTCGCGGGAATTCACGTTGGTGCCCTGGCGTCCCGTGCTCGACCGGCATCTTGATAAATCGGTCGCCGGAATCCTGCGCGGTGACGGCGTTAGCTGGACCATCGGCCGAGGTAGAAGTGGACCCCAGATCAGTTAGCGTCACTCATAACGACGGGCTATCATGTCCAGCCAAGGAGGACGCGCATGTTCAGCTTCGAGCGCGAAGAGCGGATTCAGACCGAACGTATATTCACGAAGGATGCGATGAGCCGCCCGCTGTTCGAAGAGCCGGGCGACCATATCGTTCGCGACGATCCTTTCTCCGGACCACAGGGCTTCATGGTCGGCGACGAGTTCATTCCGACGCGGATCGAGATGGCGCAGCAATATTTCGATGCCGCGCACATGCTGCTGGAGTCGATCAAACGCGGCGATTGGGAGGACTACAAGCTCGTCAATCCCGCCCTGTTTCTCTACCGGCACTCGCTTGAGCTGCTGGTGAAGGGCTTGCTCGGTAGCGCGCCCAAGACCCACGATCTCGCCGCGCTCGCGGATGAGCTCAGCCAGGCCTATTTCGATCGCTGGCAAAGGCCGGTGCCGGGCTGGATTATTGAGCGACTGAAGGAGATGGCCGCGATCGATCCGGGCTCCACCGCGTTTCGCTACGGCGAGAATTACGATCGCGCGCTTAAGGCCGATGTTCCGCCTGTGCCCTCAGCCATGTATGTCAGCCTGCCCCATCTTCAGCGGGCCATGTTGACCCTCAACGCCGCATTGCGAGGCGAGATAGCCGAAATCGCGCGAGATCATCCAATTCGCTATTTCGAGGAGCGGGATTTCGGCGACGAGGACACGCCTGAGGCTTGCTGACCCCGTTCCAGGCGTAAACGTCGAGGGCTTGTTCTTCAGCGCGAGGCCTTGCGCGCCCGCCTCGCCCCTGCCGATTTGGTGGCCCGCTTGATCGGAGGACGAGGCGTCGGGCTGTCGACGCATGGGATCAGCATATGCAGCAAGGTGATCGGATCGGCCGGAGTTTGCGTCGGCCGATTATGCAGGGTGTCGAACCGAGCGAGCGGCGGTGCGGCAGCAGATGGCACCGTGATCACCTCGCCCGTATCGTTTGCAACGCATTGGAGCTTTGCCGCACGATCGGACTGGCGAATATAGTCAGCCAGTGCGACCGCCTCGTCTGCCAGTGGACCCGGGTGAAAGCCGCACATGACCCCGAATGCGTGGCCGACCGCATATTTGCCTTCGACGAAGCGGTTCATTCCGTCGAAGCAATATAGCCGCCGCGCCCCGGTCGATCCGTCGAGCTTCTTGAATTCGATCACCAGATGCGGCGTTCCTGGCGCACCGAGAATTACGCGAATGTCAGCCCGGGCAAGCCGACTGGTCGTGCCGTCAGTCGCTCGGCGGAGCTCCCAGGTTTCCGCCTGGAAATCGCAATCCATGCGGCTTGCCAACCTGCGGTCGCGGTCTGCCAGCGCCTCGCACAGATTGTCGGTCAAGGTCGGCTCGTCGTGCTGAAAGGCGACCGTATCGGCAAAGGTCGCACGCAGCCAATCCCAAGTGGCGCCCACATAGGTGAGGACATCTGGGATGCGCGGGCTAGGGAAGACGCTAAGCCAGGCGTCCGAGGGAGCTGCCGTCATGAATGGACTTTTTCCCAAGCGGCAGCCTGCACGGTCCGCACGACAAGGTCCGCGTCCGCGAGTGCACTTCTGGAAAGCCAGAACCGGCGGCGCATCGGCTTGACGAAGTAGAAGGCGTCCCCAACGACGACCATCGCATTGGGGATCTTGAACAGATCGTCCCGTTCGGTCCCATTGAGCTGGTTGGCGAGACCAGCCTCGACATCGGCGAGCAAGGCCTGAAAAACCTTTTCTGAACGAGACACACGGCTCGTATCGTTTCCGCGGCCGCGCAGACCAATTCGGACCGCCCCGAAAAATCCGTTGCTTCCGTCGACCACACCTTCGACGCTGAGGCCGCCCTGACCGCCGCTTCGGCTGCGCCAGACCTCGAGTTCTTGGGCTAGCGTGTCGACGTAGCCGGCGACCTCGGTCGCGGTGGGGCGATGAAGCAACGGCGTCGCCAGCTTGGCATAGTCGGCCGGCTGGATCGAATTCGCGACGACACCCACCATGTCCCGAACCAGCAGGCGGTCCGGCGCCGAGAGCTGGAAATAATCGAAGACGCGTTCGTCGATGGCGTGGCGAACCGCCGAATAGCCATGGTCGCGCTGCCATTCGGGTATTTCGGCAAGCGTATCGATAGCCGCCGCGACCTCGGCCACGATCGCTGCTGCGGCGTCCGGATCCGGGTGCCTGTCTGGGGCGCAGAACGGAAATGCCTTCATGTCTTCGATCGCGATCCGCGGCCGCTCGCCGATGACCGAATAGCCGGTCATGACCAGCAGGTAGGTTGCGATGGGAGAGCGAAGATAGGCGGCGAGGAACTTGAGCAATGCCGCGTCGGCGGTACCGCCGCCGATCGCACCGATCGAAGACGTGAACGCGAAGGGAATCTCGGTATAGACTGCTCGAACGGTGTAGTCGTCTGCAAGGCCGTCCGGCAGAATCACACGCGGACCGTCATAGAGCCGCGCATTCTTACCCCCCGGGCTGGCCACTTCCTTGAAGTGATCTCGAACACGCTCAAGCTGAACATCCGCTGCGATCACGGGATAGTCGCGAGGCAACCTGTCAGCGAGAAGGAACGACAGGTTTTCGAGGGGGCCAAGCGAACGGCGCGGGTTGCTCAGGTTGGGCGCGTGGAAGCCCTTTCCCGAAACCCAACGCTCCGGGCGCGACGTCATCGTGCGCTCAAGCGACCCAAGTTTCTGCAGACGGCGAAGAAGATCGAGGTCGCGCTGCTCGCCCCAATAGGCCGAGATGAGCAGATAGGGTTTCGCGTAGATGTCGCGCGCCGATAACAGTTTGCGATCAACCGCATGAAGCGCAAGCCGCCCCAGCGCCAGACTGACATCGGTCTTGGGCGCCCAGTATTCGACCTCTTCATCGCCGAGCGCGATGACGCCTTCTACCTTGGGCCGCGGTCGCGCGCGGACGACCGCGCAAGGATGCTTGGCGGCAGGAAACAGCAGACGCCGCACATCGCCAAAATTGATGATGCGTTCGATCCGCGCATCCTCGAGCCAGCGTTGCCTGAACTCGCATGATTGAGACGTCGCGCCGATCACCAGATTGAGCGGCATGATCAGCGTCACCACACCGCCTGGCTTGATGCTCTGCATCGCACGATAGGCAAAACCGGCTGCGATCTGACGCCGACCGATTGGATATGACGGGCTTTGCTCGCGGCACCACGCCTCCCACGTCGGGGCTTCATCGTCATCCGATTCCCGCCACGGCGGGTTGCAGAGGAAGATGTCGAACCGCTGCTTTCCGGCGAACGGATTGCTGGCGGAGAAAAAGTCACCGCGCTCCTCGCCCTTCTGGATGTTCCGTCCAGGGCCGATAAGGTTGGGGAGCTTGAGATCGGCGTCCGACTGAAGCAACGAGATGTCGGCCGGGTCCAGCCCCTCAAGCAGCGAGAGATAAAGGCTGAACGCCGTGATCCAACATGCCGTCTCGTCGAGGTCGTTACCGAAGAGATTACGCTCCATTAGCTCGACGCGTTCGGCGAACCGGAGCCGGCCGCTGCGCGCCACTTCGGCATGTCGCAGCATCTTGCGGAACGCGGTCGTCAGCAAAATCCCCGAACCGCAGGCTCCGTCATAGACAGTGCATTGGGCCGGATCGGCGAAGCTCTCAAACGCCTGCTCGGCGACCAGGTTCGCGAGATGGCGTGGCGTATAGTAGGCGCCGAGCTTTCCCTGTCGGTCCTTCAGCAATGTCTCATAGATGCCCGAGATGAGCTCAACGGGGATATGGCTGAAATCGTAGCGCCAGAATGAGCCTTGGCCCGTCTCGAAGTCGACCGCTTCGAGGAATAGCTTGACCGACCGGAAGCCGGCCCTCCCAAGGGTCGACCACTGTGGCGCCCCACCGTCCTTGGAACTCAGGAAGTCGCCATTGAAGTCCGCTCCGAGGCGCTTCAACAGGTTGTCGATTCCGGCGCCATCCTGCTTCGAGACATAAGCCTCGAGCACTTCCAGGCCATGGGTCTCGCGATAGGCTTTCCCGACGATTCCGCGCTGCTCAAGATAGCAGAGGAAGATCACCTGGGCCATCAGGGCTTCGGCTTGAGTCTCGTTGAGGCCGTCGCGAAGCAACGACTTTACCACCTGACGAAGGTTTGCCAGCAGGCGCTGGTCGACGCGCGCGTCGGGCGAAAACCAGTCGGAAAGCCGGTCCTTGATGAAGCCGGACTGCACCTCATAAGCGGACCAGGAGCCCCGGCGAGCGACGTCCGCGCGCGGCAGCATGTCGGGCTCGGCCTCTCGATCGGTCACCGAATAGGCAGTCAGCGCCTCTGGATCGACGACGAGGACCACCGAGGCCAGATTCTGGTTCCAGACCTTTTGCCGGATTTGCTCGATCCGCCCTTCAGGATCATCCGTGAGGGTCGCGGAATCGATGAAACAAACAGTCGGCAGCTCGCCGACGCAGAAGACCGCGGAGGCGCCAATCCCCCGATCCGGCGCCAGCATTTCCTCGATCTCGGACGCATAGGGGCGCGCACCGGCGGTCGAGCCCGCGCGGAAGAGCTCGTCCGAGAAGTCCGTATATGCGAGGTCCGACAGCCAGTCGTCGAGCGAGGCCACTACAGCCTCCGCCGCACGCGCCCGCGGAAAGCCCATGCCGGCCGACGGCACCGGCGTTCCTCGGCACCACCATTGGCGCTCGGCGATTGTACCGACGCCGTAGTCATGCCTGCCGCTTCTTCTTCGAAAGCGCGAAGCCTTCCTTGAGGAGATCGGTCATGCTGAGCCCTTGCGAGGCAGCAAATCCTTTGAATTCTCTTTTGAATTCCTCGGGAACCTTGAAATTGAGCGTCTTGCCCTTGTCGTTCTCCGACGTGGCATCCTGTTCGGCTGCGTCGGTCTGCCGGCTCACCATGGGGCATTCCCTCGCATGGCGGCCGCCCCTGTCCGGCCGCATGGACGGTCACCGAAATACAGATTTCAGACTCTCTGGCAATACAGAAAGCCGGAAATAACGAATTCTGGATCACAGTTTCGCTCACGCCGAATCTCCAGTTTCACCCGCCAGGCACCCGGAAGAGATAGAACATATAGAGAACAAATGCCAGCAGAACGCGGCAGTGCGTGCGCCTGACGTGGCGTGTCCAGCGGCGAGCGATCGCACTTCAAGCGGGAGGCGCCACCGGGGCTGTCGATTGTCACGGTGGTGGGCGTCGTCGCAGAAACCTGGGGCCGCCGACCGATTATCGATCGGACAGGACCTGTGAAACGCGCAAGTCTATTATGCGATTGGCGATCCCGCGCGGCTCGTGAATTCCCCGTTGGCGCGAATGGCAGCTGGAATTTTCAGCAGTTTCGGGTTTTCAAAGAACCGCTGAACGACCCGACTACGCCTCATGCGCAACGACCGCGGCGCAGTTCGTCAATTCCGCAGGGCAGCGCCGAAGGCGGTGCGCCGAGACGCGTCATGGCGCGTCGAGACCGTAATTTTCACGCGCGCCAAGTGCTTGGATCATCGCGGGCATGAACCGGCGCGGCCTCCTGCCTGCCGGGCGGAGCATGATCCATGACCCCGACCAAGCTGCTCATCGGCCAGATCCTGATCGTCTTCGCGATCGTGATCGCCGGCCTGTGGGCGGCGACGCAGTGGGCGGCGGCGATGCTCGCCTATCAGCCGCAGCTCGGGCTCCCTTGGTTCACCCTGTTCCACACGCCGATCTATCTGCCCTGGGCGATCTTTCCGTGGTGGTATCACTACGACGCCTACGCGCCGCAGGTTTTCGACAAGGCGGGTATGATTGCCGGCGCCAGCGGGTTCGTCGGCTGCGCTGCCGCAATCTTCGGGTCACTGTGGCGTGCGCGGCAGCAGCGCCACGTCACAACCTACGGTTCGGCGCGCTGGGCCGAGGTCCGCGAGATGGAACGCGCCGGGCTTCTCGGCGATGCCGGTGCCTTTCTCGGTCGCCACCATGGCCGCTACCTGCGCCATGACGGTCCCGAGCATGTGATGGCGTTCGCGCCGACCCGCTCGGGCAAGGGCGTCGGCTTGGTCGTACCAACTCTGCTGAGCTGGACCGGGTCGGCGGTCATCCACGACATCAAGGGCGAGAATTGGCAGCTTACCGCCGGCTGGCGCTCGCGCTTCAGCCATGCCCTGCTGTTCAATCCGACCGACGCGCGCTCCGCCCACTACAATCCGCTGCTAGAGGTCCGCCGCGGCGAGAACGAGGTCCGCGACGTCCAGAATATCGCCGATATCCTGGTCGATCCCGAAGGGGCGCTCGAACGCCGCAACCATTGGGAGAAAACCAGCCATTCGCTGCTGGTCGGGGCGATCCTGCATATCCTCTATGCCGAGGAAGAGAAGACGCTCACCCGCGTGGCAACCTTCCTGTCCGACCCGCAGCGTCCGTTCGTGGCGACGCTCAAGCGGATGATGACCACCAATCATCTCGGCACGACCGAGAATCCGCAGGTCCACCCCGTCATCGCGTCGGCAGCCCGCGAAGTGCTCAACAAGTCCGACAATGAGCGCAGCGGCGTGCTCTCCACCGCGATGTCGTTTCTCGGGCTTTATCGCGACCCGACCGTCGCCGAGGTAACGTCGCGCTGCGACTGGCGGATTGCCGATCTGGTCGATGCGGCGCAGCCGGTCTCTCTCTACCTCGTCATCCCGCCGTCGGACATCAGCCGCACCAAGCCGTTGGTCCGTCTGATCCTCAACCAGATCGGCCGCAGGCTGACCGAACGTCTCGACGGCGTCGGGACGGCGAAACGTAACCACAAGCTGCTGATGATGCTGGACGAGTTTCCGGCATTGGGGCGCCTCGATTTCTTCGAGACCAGCCTTGCCTTCATGGCCGGCTACGACGTGCGCGCCTTCCTCATCGCCCAGAGTCTCAACCAGATCGAGAAGGCGTACGGCGAGCACAATTCGATTCTCGATAATTGCCATGTCCGTGTCGCGTTCGCGACCAATGACGAACGCACCGCCCGCCGTATCTCGGACGCGCTCGGCACCGCCACCGAGCAGCGCTCGATGCGTAACTATGCCGGCCACCGTCTCGCACCCTGGCTCGCGCATGTCATGGTCAGCCGGCAGGAGACCGCACGGCCGCTGCTGACGCCCGGAGAGGTGATGCAGCTTCCGCCCGCCGACGAACTGGTGCTCGTGTCCGGGTTGGCGCCGATCCGCGCGCAGAAGCTGCGCTATTATGAAGACCGCAATTTCACGTCGCGTATCGCGCCGCCGCCCGCACTTGCCGACGGCACCTATACCGACAAGCCCAAGGCGCGTTCCAACGATTGGGGCTGCTTCGCCCGCCGGCCCGATGCGCGCCTCGTCGTCGCGGAAGACCTTGCCGAGGCTGAGGCCGAAGATGGTGGCCTCGAGCAGCAGCGCCATCCGGGCCTTGCCGAAGAAGCGCCCGCGAAACCCGAGCAGCCGAAGCAACTCGATCTGCTCGCCGCCGATCAGGACGAGGGCGATGTCGCCGCCGATCAGCGCGCAATGGACCGCGCCCGCGGACTGAGCGCGGTCGCGCGCGGCTATGGTATCGACGAAGCCGGCGGGCGCGATCTGCTGCCGGGGCTCTGAGCGATGAAGTTCCGCCAGAACCTCTATATCGACCAGGCGCTCAGCGACGCGCTCGACGACCTTGCACGCAAGCCGGGCACGAACAAGTCGCAGATCGTCAGCGACGCGCTCGCTGCATACCTGGCGCGCAAGGGCACCAAGGAGATCGACGACCTGTTGAAGGGCAGGCTCGATCGCATCTCCCGTGAGATCGGCCACGCCCGGCGTGACATCGAGGTGTTGCTCGAAAGTCTGTCGCTATTCGTCCGCTATCAGCTGACCGTAACCGCGCCATTGCCGGAAGCAGACACAGCGGCACGCACGGTCGGGCGCGAGCGGTTCGAGGCCTTCGTCAATCAGGTCGGCCGGCAGATCGGGTCGGGCAAGCGCTCGATCGGCGCGATCGAAGATGCGGAGGCGGGGCGATGAGCGAGACGCTTTCCGCTGATCGTCGCCGCGCGATGCTGCGTACTGCAATGGGGCCGACCATCGCCGCCGCACTCGCCGACCCGGCGGTCATCGAGATCATGGTCAATCCCGACGGCGCGCTCCGGCTCGACCGGCTTGGCGAAGGGCGAACCGATACCGGCACCCGCTACGATCCGGCCCAGGTCGAGCGGATCATCCGCCTGGTCGCAAGCCACGCCCGTACCGAAGTCCACGCCGCGTCTCCGATCGTGTCGGCCGAGCTGCCGCCGCACGGCGAGGGCGCAGGCGAGCGGTTCGAGGGGGTCCTGCCGCCGGTCTGCCTCGCACCCTGCTTCTCGATCCGCAAACCCGCGGCGAAGATCTACACGCTGCTCGATTATGTGACCGACGGCATCATATCGGCCGACTCCGCGCGGCTGCTGTCGCGGGCCGTTGTCGATCGCAGGAACATCCTGGTCGCAGGCGGCACGTCGTCGGGCAAGACCACGCTTGCCAACGCGCTGCTCGCCGAGATGGCGCATCTCGATGAGCGCGTCATCCTGATCGAGGACACGCGCGAACTGCAATGCGCGGCATCCGATGTCGTGGCGCTGCGCACCCGACCCGGCATCGTCGGCATGGCCGACCTGGTCCGCTCGACGCTGCGGCTGCGCCCCGACCGCATCATCGTCGGCGAAGTCCGCGGGGCCGAAGCGCTCGACATGCTCAAGGCATGGAATACCGGCCATCCCGGCGGCATCGCCACCGTACACGCAAACAGTGCGGTCTCCGCACTCTACCGGCTCGAACAGCTAGTGCAGGAAACGGTCGTCACCGTTCCGCGTCGGCTGATCGCCGAGGCCATCGACATGATCGTGTTCATCGCCGGTCGCGGCCTCGCCCGACGGGTCGAGACCATCGCACGCGTAGCCGGCGTCGATCCGGACGGCGGCTACGCCGTCGTCGACCTCACCCCCGATCCCACAATCCCCAAGCCAGGAGAATGACCATGCGCCTTGTTTACATGCCCGATCGCCGCTCGACTTTCCTTGCCGGTGCCGTCCTCGGCCTCGGCGTCACCATCGCCAGCCACGCCCAAGCCGCCGGCACCGGCATGCCCTGGGAACAGCCGCTTCAGCAGGTGCTGGATTCGGTCCAAGGGCCTGTCGCCAAGATCGTCGCGGTAATCATCATCATCGTCACCGGCCTGACCCTGGCGTTCGGCGAGACGGCGGGCGGCTTCCGCAAGCTCATCCAGATCATCTTCGGCCTCAGCATCGCGTTTGCGGCGTCGAGCTTCTTCCTGTCGTTCTTCTCGTTCGGCGGCGGGGCGCTGATCGCGTGATCGGGACCGGCGCCCATATCGAGGGGTTCGAGGCCCCGCTGCACCGGTCGCTCGCCGAGCCCATCCTGCTCGGCGGTGCGCCGCAGGCGATTGCGATCGTCAACGGCACACTCGCGGCTGCGCTCGGGATCGGCCTCCAGCAGTGGATTGCCGGGCTCGTGGTGTGGGCGTTCGGACACACGCTCGCGGTGCTCGCCGCCAAGCGCGACCCCGATTTCGCATCGGTCCTGGCCCGGCATCTCCGTCAGAAAGGGCATCTCGCATGCTGAGCCTGCGTGAATATCGCAGCCGTGCCGACCGGCTTGCCGACCATCTTCCCTGGGCGGCGCTGATCGCCCCCGGCATCGTCCTCAACAAGGACGGTAGCTTCTTGCGGGTTGCGCGATTTCGCGGACCCGATCTGGAATCCGCGACCGAAGCCGAACTGGTGTCCGCCTGCGCCCGGGCGAACAACGTGCTCCGGCGCTTCGGCACCGGGTGGGCGTTGCACTTCGAAGCCGAACGGCGCGAGGCGCTCGGCTATCCTGCCAGTGCCTTCCCCGATCCGGCATCCTGGCTCGTCGACGAGGAGCGCCGTGCCGGGTTCGAAAATGCCGGGCAGCATTTCGAGAGCCATTACCATCTGACGCTCACCTATATGCCACCGGTCGACCAGGCCGATACGGCAGGCCGCGCCCTCGTCGAGCGCAGTGACGACGTAAAGGGGCGCGACTGGCGACAGGCGCTCGAGGCTTTCATCACGGAGACCGATCGCGCGCTCGACCTGATGTCCGGCTTCATGCCGGATGTCCGGGCCTTGGATGACGGCGAGACACTGACCTTCCTGCACGGCACGATATCGGCGCGGCGCCACCACGTCGCCGTTCCCGAAACGCCGATGTATCTCGACGGCGTGCTGGTGGACACGCCGCTGACCGGCGGGCTCGAACCCATGCTGGGCGACCAGCATCTGCGCACGTTGACGATCCTCGGTTTTCCGAACGTCAGCCGGCCCGGAATCCTCGACGCGCTCAACCACCAGGATTTCGGATACCGCTGGGTCACGCGGTTCATCGCGCTCGACAAGACCGATGCGACCAAGGCGCTCACCAGGCTGCGCCGCCAGTGGTTCAACAAGCGTAAGTCGGTGACCGCGCTGCTGCGCGAAGTGATCTACAACCAGCCGGTCCAGCTGCTCGACAGCGACGCAGACAACAAGATGGTCGATGCCGACCTCGCGCTCCAGGCGCTCGGCGGCGATCATGTCGCGTTCGGCTATATGACCACGACCATCACGGTGGCAGACACCGACCGCGCGGCGGCGGAGCGGAAAGTCCGCGCGGTCGAGCGGATCGTCAACGGCCTCGGCTTCACGACGATCCGCGAGACCATCAACGCGGTCGAATCCTGGCTCGGATCGCTGCCCGGCCAGATTTACGCGAATGTCCGGCAGCCGCTGGTCCACACGCTGAATCTTGCCCATCTGATGCCGTTGTCGTCGGTCTGGGCGGGGCCGGTCCGCAACGCCCATCTCGACGGTCCGCCACTGCTCTATGCCGAGACGAGCGGTTCGACGCCGTTCCGCTTAGCCACTCATATCGGCGACGTCGGCCACATGCTGATCGTTGGCCCGACCGGCGCCGGTAAGTCGGTGCTGCTCGCGCTGCTTGCCTTGCAGTTCCGGCGTTACCCGCAAGCGCAGATTTATGTGTTCGACAAGGGCTTCTCGGCACGCGCGGCCGTGCTCGCAATGGGCGGCGCACATCATGCGCTGGGGCTCGGTGGCGAGCATGATGGCGAGGCGCGGGCGATTGCATTCCAGCCGTTGCGCCACATCGATCGCGGTGATGAGCGCGCCTGGGCGGCCGAATGGATCGCGGCCCTGCTCGCGCATGAGCATGTCGCTGCTACGCCCGAGATCAAGGAATCGCTGTGGTCGGCGCTGAACAGTCTGGCGACCGCCCCGATCGAGGAGCGGACGCTCACCGGCCTGTCGCTACTGCTCCAGTCGACCGCATTGCGGTCGGCGCTCTCGCCTTACACGCTGGAAGGGCCATTCGGCCGCCTGCTCGACGCCGCCGAGGATGATCTCGCCATCGCCGACATCCAGTGTTTCGAGACGGAGGCGCTGATGGGCCAAGCCGGCGTCGTCGCACCTGTGCTCACCTACCTGTTCCACCGGCTCGAGGAACGGTTCGACGGGCGGCCGACCTTGCTTGTGCTCGACGAGGCCTGGATCTTCCTCGATCATCCGCTGTTCGCCGCGCGCATCCGCGAATGGCTGAAGACGCTCCGCAAAAAGAATGTCGCGGTCGTGTTCGCGACGCAGAGCCTCGCCGACATCGCGAACAGTTCGATCGCGCCTGCTATCATCGAAAGCTGCCCGCAGCGCATCTTGTTGCCGAACGACCGCGCGATCGAGCCCCAGGGTCGCGCCGCCTATGAGCGGTTCGGCCTTAACGACCGCCAGATCGAGCTGATCAGCCGCGCTACGCCGAAGCGGCAATATTATCTGCAATCGGCGCGCGGCAACCGCCTGTTCGAGCTCGGCCTTGGACCCGTGGCGCTGGCGTTGTGCGGCGCGTCCGATCCCGCAACCCAGGCGCGCATCGATGCGCAGCTCGCCGAGCAGGGCGCGCATGATTTTGCCGCCGCCTTCCTGAGCGGCGCCGGCCTCGACTGGGCTGCCAGCCTGCTCGCCGATTTCCCTCACCCCCAAGCCCCCCAAGCAGGAGAAGTGTAATGCGTATCGTTTTTCGCAAATATCTCGCCGCGTCCGCGCTCGGCCTCGGCGCCGTCGGTTCGCTCATCATGGGTGTGAGTGTGCCGAGCACACCGGCCCATGCTCAGCTCACGGTGTTCGATCCGGGTAATTACAGCCAGAACATCCTCACGGCGGCTCGCACGCTGCAGCAGGTCAACAACCAGATCCAGTCGCTCCAGAATCAGGCGACGATGCTGATCAATCAGGCGAAGAACCTCAGCCGCATCAACTTCCCGGAGTTGCAGGCACTCACGAGCACGCTTCAGCAGATCGACCGGCTGATGGGACAGGCGCAGGCGATCCGGTTTCAGGTTTCCGGGCTCGACCAGCAGTTCAGCCAACTTTTCCCGAGCGACTTCGGTCAGGCGCTCCGGACCAACCAGCAGGTGATCGGCGCCCGCTCCCGGCTCGACGCGAGCATGGACTCATATAAGCACACCATGACCGTGCAGGCACAAGTGGTCGAGAATGTCTCGGCCGACGCGCAGACGCTGTCCGACATCGTATCGCGCAGCCAAGGCGCCGAAGGATCTTTGCAGGCGCAGCAGGCGACCAACCAGTTGCTCGCCCTGACCGCGAAGCAGCAGCTCCAGATCCAGACCTTGATGGCAGCCCAATACCGCGCCGACGCGACCGAGGCCGCACGGCGCGTTCAGGCCGAGCAGGAAGCGCGCACCGCGACCCAGAAATTCCTCGGAAGCGGGCACGCCTACACGCCGCAATGAGCTGAGGGGACGCCGGCTCCAGCTCCCCCGCCGTCATTCCCTCGTCGCGGAGCTCTGTTGGGCCTTCGCCCCCATGGCCGCCAGGGCTCCGCGACACCCGTCACCCTCGACGAAAGCCGTCCCAAGTGAATGATCTCAACGTCATCGACAGCTTCATGCAGACCTTCATCCGCTACATCGACAGCGGGTTCGGGTTACTCGGGGGCGACGTCCACTTCCTGACCACGGTGTTGGTCGGCATCGACATCACGCTTGCCGGCCTATTCTGGGCGATGGGCGGCGAGGACAATATCATTGGCCGCTTTCTCAAGAAGATCCTCTATGTCGGCGCGTTTGCGCTGATCCTGAACAGCTTCTCGACGCTCGCCAACATCATCTTCAAATCGTTCGCCGGCCTCGGCCTTACCGCCGGTGGCGGCGGCATGACCGCAGACGATCTGCTGAAGCCCGGCAAGCTCGCCGGCACCGGCTTCACCGCTGCCTGGCCGCTGCTCAATCAGGCATCGCAGATGCTCGGCTTCACGACCTTCTTCGACAATTTCATCACGATCATGGTGCTGCTGATCGCCTGGGTGATCGTCATCCTCGCCTTCTTCATCCTCGCCGTGCAGCTCTTCATCACGATCATCGAGTTCAAGCTGACAACGCTCGCAGGCTTCGTGCTGGTTCCCTTCTCCCTTTGGAATCGCACGAGCTTTCTCGCCGAGCGCGTGCTCGGCAACGTGGTCTCCTCTGGCATCAAGGTCATGGTGCTCGCCGTCATCGTCGGCATCGGCTCGGGCTTCTTCTCCCAATTCGTCGATGCATTGCAGGGCCAGGAGCCCGATATCGGACAGGCGATGAGCCTCGTGCTTGCGAGCATCACGCTATTCGGTCTCGGCATCTTTGGCCCCGGCATCGCATCCGGTCTTGTCGCTGGTGCGCCGCAACTCGGCGCGGGCGCGGCCGTTGGCACCGCGCTCGGCGCTGGTGCTGCGTTCGCGGTGGGTGGCGGAGCGGCCGTCGCGGCAGCGCGCGGCGTAGCGGGCGGTGCGCTTGGCGCGATCCGTGCCGGCACCGCAATGGGCTCGGCTGCGTCGACCGCTGCACAGCTCGGCAAGGAGACCGGCGGCTCTGCGATCGGCGGGATGGCAGCGGCTGCCAAGGGCGCCGCGTCACAGAGGATCGGCAGCGCCCTTGGACTTGGCGAGGCCGCCGAACGTGGCCGCAACGCGGCCTGGACCGCGCTCGCCGGCGCAAACGCCGCTTCCAGTTCCGGGGCACCGGGCTCTGGCAGCGGCGCTTCGGCTCCCGCCTGGGCTCGCAATCTGCGCGCCCAACAGACTGCCCGGCACCACCGCCAGCTTGCCTATCACACGCTGAAGGACGGCGATCGTGGCGGCGCCTCCGCAACCCCAGACATCAAGGAAAAGGAGTAGTCCCCCATGCGATTCAAGCGCGCCGTGCAGCGCTACGGACGAACGCCCGAACCCGAAACACCCTACCAACGTGCAGGGCAACTCTGGGACGAGCGGATCGGATCAGCCCGCGTCCAGGCGCGCAACTGGCGGCTGATGGCCTTCGGCGGACTGTTCCTGACCACCGGACTGTCCGTCGGGCTGGTCTGGCAATCCATGCAGAGCCGCGTCGTTCCCTATGTCGTCGAGGTCGATGCGCTTGGTGAAGCACGGGCGGTCGCGCCCGCCGCGACCGACTATCGCCCGACCGACCCTCAGATCGCCTGGTTCCTCGGCCGATTCATCACCGATATTCGGGGAAGGTCGCTCGACCCCGTGCTGATGCGGACCAACTGGCTGGCGGCCTATGACTTCGTATCCCCTCGCGGGGCCATCTTCCTCGGTGAATATGCCCGCTCGGCAAATCCGTTCGCGGACGTCGGCGACAAGACGGTGTCGGTGCAGGTCACCAGCGTCGTCCGCGCGTCGGATACATCCTTCCAGGTAAAGTGGGTGGAAACGGCGTTCGACCGAGGAAGCCTTGCCGGCACCTCGCACTGGACCGCGATCCTGACGGTCACGCTCAAGCCGCCGAAGAATGCCGATACACTGCGGAAGAACCCGCTCGGGCTCTACGTCGATGCGATCGATTGGAGCCGCGAACTCGACGCACCCACGCCGAGCGCGACGCCGGCGCCACGGCCAGCACCGACCGCGGCGCCGGCGAATCTCCCGCTCGGCTCACCTCTCGATCCCAACCTTGCGCCATCCCCACAGGAGAACCGTCAATGAAACCCGCCTTGCTCGCGGCGACCATGCTGGTCGCCGTTTCCTCCGCGCACGCCCAGACGGCGGCTCCGACGCTGGCTGTTCCGGCGCCAAGCCAGCCAACGCCCGGGGCAGCGCCGGTCGGGCCGCCCGTCGCCGTCGATGCCCCGCCGCTCGCAGTGTCGCCGGTTCGTCATCGGCTGAAACCTTTGTCGCCGGCGGCGCGGCGCGTTCGGACCGCGAATCGCGAGGCGACGCTCGAGCCCCAGGCTCATGCTTTCGTGAATGCCGCGCAGATCTATCCGTTCAGCGACGGCATACTCTATCGACTCTATGCCGCACCGGAACTGGTGAGCGATATCGCCTTGCAGGCCGGTGAAATCATTATCTCGGTGGCGGCCGGCGACACCGCGCGCTGGACGGTGGGCGACACAACCAGCGGCACCGGCGAGGCCAAGCGCGTGCACATCCTGGTGAAGCCGTTCATCGCGGGGCTGACGACCAACCTGATCATCACCACAGACCGACGCACATATCATCTCCAGCTTGAGAGCACGGCGACGACGGCGATGTCGGCATTGTCCTGGACTTACCCGCAGGACGAATTGCTAGCGATCAAACGGGCGGCAGACCAGCAGCGGGCTGCGACGCCGGTCGCGAGCGGGCTCGCGGTCGAGCAGTTGAACTTCGGCTATGCGATCACGGGAGACAGGCCGAACTGGCGCCCGCTTCGTGCATTCGACGATGGTCGCCAGACCTTCATCGAATTTCCGCCGATCTTGGCCGTCGGAGAGGCGCCGCCGCTGTTCGTCGTGGGTCCGAAAGGCGACGCGCAACTCGTCAACTACCGCGTGTCCGGACGCTTCTATGTCGTCGACCGCCTGTTCGATGCCGCCGAACTCCGGCTCGGCGAGAAGAAACAGGCCGTCGTGCGGATCACGCGCGGCGGCGACGCGGGGCGCCCGAACCGCCGGAGGGCATCATGACAGACGAAACCACCGAACGGCCGGCGCCCGCGAAGGCTGATCCCGAAACCCTCGTCCTGCGCGGTTCACCCGGCCGGGTCGTCCGGTTTCGGCGCGGTGCGGTCGTCGCGATCGCCGCTCTGGGATCGACCGCGATCGTTGGAGCGGCCTGGTTCGCACTGAAGCCGACGACGTTCCACGTCATTGCGGCGAACGAGGATAGGACGGACATTGGAGCGAAGGCGCCGGCCGACGCGCTCGCCAACGCGCCGAAGAGCTATGGTGACGTGCCCCAGCTCGGTCCGCCGCTTCCGGGCGACCTTGGGCGGCCGATCCTTGAGCATCAGCAGTCGATCGGCAGCGCGATCCCGCCTAGCGGTCCCGACCAGCGGGCGCAGGCTGCAGAGGCCGACCGTCAACGCCTTGCTGCCGAGCAGAAGGCCGCGCGCGAGTCAGGCGTGATGATGCAAATTTCGGGTGCGAACCGTCCGGGTGCAGCGGAGCCGCCCGCACCAGTCGCTTCGACCACGCCGCCAACGGACGCCGGGACCGCGAAGATTGCGCTCGATCCGGATCGCGATCCGAACGGGCAACAGCGCAAGGCGGACTTCGTCGGTGCGGCGGATCGGACCAGCGATATCAATCCGCACGCGCTCATGCCGTCGCCATCACCCTACACGCTGATGGCGGGCAGCATCATCAGCGCCAGTCTTATCACGGGTCTGAATTCCGATCTGCCTGGCCTCGTGACGGCGCAGGTCACCGAGAATGCCTATGACAGCGTCACCGGCCGGATCCTGCTGATCCCGCAGGGTTCACGGCTGGTCGGCTGCTATGACAGTGTCGTCGCGTTCGGACAGAAGCGAGCCCTCGTCGTCTGGCAGCGGATCATCCTGCCCGACGGTGCGTCGGTCCGTATCGACAATGTGCCGGCGACGGACACAGCGGGTTATGCGGGACTGTCGGACAAGGTCGACGTCCACACCTGGCAGCTGCTCAAGGGCGTCGCACTATCGACATTGCTCGGGGTCGGCACGCAGCTGAGCTTCGGCAGCAATGAAAGCGATCTGGTTCGCGCAATCCGGGAGTCCGCGCAGCAGAGCGGGTCGCACGCGGGCGATCAGCTCGTCACGCGCAATCTCAACATTCAGCCGACGATCCGGGTCCGGCCCGGCTGGCCGCTCCGGGTCGTGGTGCACAAGGACATGGTGTTTTCGAAATCGGATAGCACGGAGAGGTGATATGGCCGAGATCAAGCTTGCGAGGCTGCCTGACCGCACTCCGGTCAAGTTGACGATCACGGTGGCGCCGGAATTGCACCATGCGCTTACCGACTATGCCGCCGTCTACAACGAAACCTATGGCCAGGCCGAGCCTGTCGCCGAACTCGTGCCCCATATGCTGTCCGCTTTCCTGGCCAGTGACCGAGGGTTTGCGAAAGCGCGCACGATCCTCCCTAACGCCAAGCGCAACGATGCCTGAGCCTTGGGAGCAGCCGGAACGATTCATTCGGCTTCCCGAGGTCTGCCGCCGGGTCGGCCTGGGAAAATCCATGATCTATGACTTGATCCAGAAAGGGCGCTTTCCCAAACCCTACAAACTCACGCCCTACACGTCGTGCTGGAGCGAGCGAGAGCTCGTGGAGTGGATCGCCGACGTGAAAGATGGGTTCGAGGGGAAGCGTCGAAAGGTCTAGTCCGCGGCGCTACCGTGCCTGCCGTGAGCGGCCATCGGGGCGGCGGCGATGGCGTCCGGCTCAGCATCCGCGGCAACCCATAAGCCCAATTCTGCATTCAATCCCTGGCCGATCCGGCGGGTAAAGTAGCATTGCTATTTTGGACAAACGGGGCTTCAATATGTCCGATCGGTGCGATCTCGATCCGGACGTGGTCGCCGCTGATAAGCCAGCGGGGCGGCTGCATACCTGCTGCAGTGCCGGCCGGTGTTCCTGTGCTGATCACGTCCCCGGGCTCCAGGGTCATGATCGCAGACAGTTCCGCGATCTGCGCCGCGATAGAGTGGATCATGGTCGCGGTGCTCGCCTCCTGACGGAGTTCGCCATTGACGAAGGTCTTGATGACGAGCGCCTGCGGGTCCCGGATTTCGTCGGCCGTCACCAGCCAAGGCCCGAGTGGGCCGTGGGTATCGAAGGACTTCCCGAGCGTATGGGTGGGGCTCGACATTTGAACGTCGCGCACGCTGACGTCGTTGCAGATCGTGTAGCCTCCTACAACGGTCATCGCGTCGCGAATGACGACATTGCGGGCCCGCCGACCGATGACGACCGCTAGCTCGCCTTCATAGTCGATCTCTTGCGAACAATCGGGAATCGAGATTGGCGCGAAGGGATCGTTGACGCAGCTGATCTGCTTGTTGAACCAGATTTGCCGCGACGCCGGTTTGAGGCCGAGATGAGCGACCTCGTCGAGATGACATTGATAATTGGCGCCGATCGCGAGAAGTTTCGACGGGCGAACCGGCGCGTGAAGCTTGATCCCATCGAGGGATAAGCGCGGCGCGCCATTCGACCGCATCGCCAGAAAACGCAGGGCATCGTCACCCGCCGGCAGCCAAGCGGCGATGTCGACCGAGAGGTGCGGGAGATCGTGCAGGACATCGACGACCTCATCATCGATGACGATCCCCAATCGGGGCGGACCAGAGGCTACTGAGAAAGATGCAAGCTTCATGATATTATTCCTCGTGTAAATGCGTCATACGCTGGGAGCCGCGCCCGCCGAATCCGCGCCTCGGTCGTAAAAAGTCCGCTGGCGGCGGAAAGAATTCGCTCGTTGCGCTTGGACACTCTCGGAAAGGGCCGCTCAAGTCATCGTGTTCTGGTTGCTCAATGTGGTGCGATCCGATCTGGCGGCAGTCGCACGCTCGTCACCGATGATCTGGGCCACCTTCTCGCCGATCATCAGCACGGCGAGGTGAGTGTTCGCGCTCACCACGGTGGGCATGACTGATGCATCCGCCACGCGAAGCCCGTCTACGTCATAAACCCGGCAGTGCGGATCGACGACTGCCGCCGCATCTTCGGCCCGGCCGATGCGGCAGGTTCCCGAAACATGATGCACGCCCGCCCCGACGCGGCGAATGACCTCTGCACGCGCTCCACAATCCGTCGCGAGGAGGTCGAGGTCGACCAGATACCTGCGGAGCAAAAAGCGCCGCAGCCCGAAAGGCATGTCGAATAGCAGACTGATCGCGAAGCTCTTCCACCAGTTCAAACGGCTCGGCCGATTGAGCGCATTCGCCTGACCGCCGGGCGGCAAGAAGGCTTCGTTGGCGACCCGGGTGACCTTGGCGCCGAGAAGGATACGTGCGACGAGGCCGAGCCCGTCGACCATGCGCTCGAAATCGCGCGGATCGGAAAGCAGCTTGTGCCGCACCACGGGCTCCTGCGCCGGGTCGGCGCTCAGCACACGGACGCTGCCGGTCGAGAAAGGTTTATAGAGGCACACGCCGATCGCCGCGATGCGCGATCCCAGCGGATGCCATGATGTGCGATTTGTCGGAAAGATCTGCATATCGCCCTGGGGGCAATCTGGATGACCCGACGAGTAGCGCAGCATCGAAAAGGCCCAGGAGGTAAGCGAACGGACCTGCCTCGCCGATCGGGGAAGATGGATTGCGATATGGGCGATCGCGTGATTGTAGAGATTTGCCCCAACCCCTGGGCGGTCCGTCACGATCTCGATCCCGCTTTCCTCGAGCCACGCACGGGGACCGATGCCGGAACGCTGCAAAATCGCCGGCGAGTGGATCGCGCCCGCGCACAGGATCGTCTCCCGGGCGCGATGGTTCCGAACCTCGCCGGTCTCGCGCGCGATGACGCCCACGATGCTCCGGTCGCGAAGCAAAAGGCGCTCGACGAGTGTGTCGCAGACGATCGTCAGGTTGGGCCTCCGCCTGACCTCGCTCGTCAGATATCCCATCGCCGCGGACATTCTTTGGGTGGGCGTGTTGTTCATCGGGACGATGGTCAGGCAATCGCCAAAAAAGCCGTTGAAGTCCGGATGAAAGGGATAGCCCAGCCGTTCCATTTCCTCGGATACCGCCTTCACGAAGGGCGGCCATTCCTTTCGCGTGTACCGGCGGATCGGGATCGGCCCATCCGTGCCGTGCATCGGCCCATTGAAATCCCAATCGCTTTCGAGCCGCCTGAAATAGGGCAGAACGCCCTCCCAGCCCCAGCCCTCCGCGCCGATCGCTGCCCACTCTTCGAAATCGGATGGCAAGCCGCGCTGCGCCATCATGCCCATGATGCTTGAGCTTCCCCCGATGAGACGCCCTTGCGTGAACGGACGAGTCAAAACGGGGGTGCCGTCGCCAAGATCTGTGCCGATCTCCGCGATGAGGTTCGGCCAGGCGAACTGCGGGTCGCCATAGGATGAGGGAAATGGGTCGCGGATCGACGCGGGTTCCTCGCCGGGCAGCATGTCGCGACCGGCTTCGAGAAGGAGGACGGTGACGTCGCGATCCGCTGAAAGTCGGTTGGCGAGCACGCACCCGGCGGTGCCGCCGCCGACGATAATGTAATCATATACCGGCTCGTCCGTCGCCTGTTCGCCGGACTGTTTCAGGAAAGCTGAGCTCCAATGCGGATCGGCCATTTGGCGCATCCGGCCTCAGCCGGCCCGCTCCGCATCGCGCGCCACGTGCCGGACGGCGAACGCGTAGAGGGCGGCGCTTGGAAGCAGGCAACCCATCGGCAGGATCAGCGCGTAGCGAAGCGCTTCTGCACCGAAGGCCGGTCGTAAATGGTCGGAGACGATGCCGACGAGCAAGGCACCGAGACCGAGACCGCCAAGCGTTCCGATGAGGTTGTGAATGGACGTCGCAAGCGACCGCATCTGGGGTCGAACCACCGCATGATACACCGAGTAGACAGGACCAATCAGGGCAAGCATCAGGAAGGAGCCGGCAGCGAGACAGGCCAGTGCCACGGTCGAATTGTCGGTCAGTGGCATGGCGACCAGGAATGGTGCGGCTAGAAGGCTGGTGACGGCGGGAACGCCCGCTTTCCATCGGTCGTCGCCACGACCGAACGCGGCGACGATGTGACCGCCGGCGACGGTGCCCGCCGCGCCACAAATTCCAAGTGTGCCGCCGATCCAAATGCCGATCTGCCCAGGCGACCAGTGATGCACGCGCCCGAATAGGGCCGGCGCCCAGATGAATAGGGCGTTGATCGCAAAACCGGCAAAAAAGCTGCCCGCGAGACAGAACAAGTAGGAGCGCTGGCCAAACAGGAAGCGGAGCGTCGGCAGAAGCGCGTGGCCAGTGTCCCATTCGATCTTGTCAGCGGCTGTCGAGGAGGTCGGCTCGCTGATCGTGAATTTGAGCAAAAATGCGACAATCAGCCCCGGCAGCCCGGCGACCATCAAGGCTCCCCGCCACCCGATCCATTGAGAAGCCAGGCCGCCGAACAGGATGCCGAAGAGGATACCGAGCGGAACGCCGACGTTGAGAATGCTCAGGGCACGAGGCCGCTCGTCCTTGTCGAAATAATCGGCGATCATGGCGATCGAGGGCGCGGTGCCGGCGGCCTCTCCTATGCCGACGCCGGTTCGGGCGAGGGCAAGCTGCAAGCCCGATTGCGCGAATCCGCCGAGCAAGGTCATCAGGCTCCAGACGCCGACACCGAAGACGACGACCGGACGCCGTCCCCGTTTGTCGGCGAGACGACCAAACGGGATGCCGAGCACGGCGTAGAGCAAGGCGAAGCCGAGTCCGGCGATAAAGCCCAGCGCCGTATCGGTAAGAGCGAGATCTGCCTTGATCGCGTCGAGCAGGACGTTGACGATCGACCGATCGAAATAGTTGAGCATATAGGCGGTCGTGAGGAGCGTCAGTGCGTAGGTGCGCCCCTTACGCTTTGCGGAATTTTCGGGCGATATCGGCCGCATGCGCGCTCCTAACCAACAGGCCTCCGAGGCACCACCGGCCGCGCGACAAGCGCGCGGCCGCCCACCCTCCTGAGTAATTCTGCCGCGCGCCGTCAGTAACGGAAGCGGAGTTCGGCGCCAAAGGTGCGGCCTTTGCTGATCGGTTCGAAAAGGCCGCCGCCGGCGCTCGGCGGCAACGGCGCGGCCGCCCCGTTCCAGACCTGATTCAGGAGGTTTTTGGCATAGAATGACAGCGAGACGCTGTCGTTGACTTTGGCCAAAGTCGCGGTAGCGCTCCAGTCGTCAACCTTATTGATGTAGCCGGTATTGGCATCCGTGAACGGCGTGCGGTCGCGATGGCCATAATCCGACCTGATAGTGAATTTTAGGTCGTGGCCGACATCGCGACTGTAGGAGATATAGCCTCCGTAGGACCATGGCACGAGGCGGGCGAGCTGCAGTTCGTAGCCCAGCCCCGGCAAGGCGCCGTTCAAGTCATAGAGAAGTTTCGTATATTTGCCGTTGAGATAACCGACATTGCCGCCGAAGGTGAGCTCCTTCGTCGGGGCAATCGTCACCTCCAACTCAGCACCGTTAATCCGGGCGTTTCCGGCGTTCTGGGTGATCTGGACCGTACCGGACAAGGGATCAGGCTGGTTGATATCACGCTGTAGATTGGAGATCGTATTGTGAAAAACGGCACCGTTGACACGCAGATGATGGTTCAACAGGTCCGACTTGAAACCGAGTTCGAACGACTTCTGGTTTTCCTCGTTATACGGCCCCGGTGAAATCGAAAGCGACGTGCTGCGGACATTGTAGCCGCCGCTTCTGACACCCTCACTGTAGGAGAAATAGGTCTGAATGTTGGGTCGCACCTGCCACTGGAGGCCCAGCTTCGGTGAGAACTTCTTCCAGACATGTTCGCCGCTATCGGCGAAGCCGGGACCCGGGAAATTATATGTGCAGGTCCCCAGATCGTAAGCGCAGCGCGAGGAGCGCGCGTTGAACGTGGCAACCTTCGCCTCCTTTTTTTCCCAGGAGAAGCGCCCGCCAGCGATAAACGAAAAACTGTCGGTGAGGTGGTACTGACCCTGCCCGAAGAACGCAAAGCTGTGCTGGTTGATGAGACCGCCCAGCGAGCTGGGGGCGGGAAGCGTCGCGAGCGTTCGCTCCTCAATGTACATATATTTCTGCTGGAAATAATATCCGCCGATCGTCAGATCGAAGCGACCGAATGTCCCGGCGTAGCGAAGTTCTTCGCTGAACTGATGCTGCTTCAACGCGTGACGGACGTGGTAAAATGTTGACGGGCTGCCGTCGAGATCTTCACTCGCGAGATTGTCGAGCCTGCGCCATCCCGCGACGTTCGTGATGATTCCATCGCCAAATGGCACCCGCAGGTTCGTTTCCGACGTGACTGATTCCGATTGAAGGTCGGACATACCGGGAAAGTTGCTGACGGGGTGAAGCCCGCTCGTATAGGCGGGATTGGTCACAACTGCGCCGTCGCCATCCTCCGACAGTCTCTCGTAGATTAATGTCGTGTCAAAGCTGGAGGTGGGCTGATAAACGATTGTGGGCCGAATGAAGCTGGTGTTGCGCTTGCCGACCGAACGGTGAACGGTTGGATCGTAAAAATACCCCTCGTCATGCGAGGCGTAGCCGGCAATCTTGGCCCGCAGCGTGTCGGTCAACGGACCCTCTACGCTGACGCCGGCGGTGTAGAGTGGACCGCTTTCAAAATCGACCTTGCCGTTGATCTGGAAGACATTGCCCGGTCGACGAGTCCGGATGCTGACCGCGCCGCCGGTCGTGTTGCGACCAAAGAGCGTACCCTGCGGACCGCGCAGCACTTCGATGCTGTCGATGTCGAAAAGGTCCAGCACGACGCCGGAAGTCTGGCCGAGATACACGCCATCCACAAAGACGCCCACCGCAGGCTCGACCGAAGGGATGGAACTGTTGATACCGAAACCGCGGATTTCGAAGTTCGCGAAGCCCGGTATCGTGTTGATGGAAGATAAGGAAACGTTTGGGATAGATGAGCTGAGCGATGCGAGATCCCGGACATGCATGTCTTCAATTGATTTGCTGTTCAGAGCCGTGATGGCGATCGGCACCTTCTGCGCCGCTTCAGCGACACCGCGCTTTTGCGCGGTCACGACGATATCCGCTATCGTTCCAACATCACTTGCGGGCTCGTGTGATGCAGTGCCGGTCGGCGACGCCTGCGGATCCGAAGACATCGCTTGTGCGCAAGCCGGACTGGATGCCGCCAACGCCATCGCTGCACACCCGGCCAGATAGGCCGAACGGGCCATAGAGCCACTTCCGATCATAAATTTCCTCCCCCTACTCAAAGTCCGTCCGGTCGGACTGTTTTTAGTCACCAACCATGCTGCCAGCTCTCCCGCAGGGGAGCACAATATTGCCGATGTCGAACTTCGACATATTTGGCCAAGGTTCGCGATTTCTTCAAATACCGATTGAGAGGGTCTAGTGATAGCTTGAATGTATCGACTTTAATCAGCTCGCGACACTCAAACTCCTATGAGCGAATACGGGAGGAGGTTAAAACCGGCGCTGCAAACCACGAAAATGTAAGAGGGTGCGGCAACTGCTCCGGCCGCACAATGGGGAAGAGGAGGCTTCGCCGGCGCGCGCTCTTGCTGCCGCGGGCGGATGCATGTTCTAGGATATTGATTACCGCTTCAACGCCGCGAAAAAGAGCGAACTCGTCGCTATTCGTACTTCGCTGTGCAGCGGCCAAGGCAGTGTTGAGTCCAAAGTTGGCGAGAAGGCGACCGCGCTGCTGCCGAACGCGATGTGGGTCGATGCGGTGGAAAGCCCGATCTGATCATCTTCGTAACGGATGACGACGATAAGGATCTCGGGCAGGACGACACTCGCGCTGAGGACGATCGCGAAGCCCCTTCGGCGACGAGCAACCGATCGAAGATCAGAAGCCTAAGCGCAATGAGATAAACCGTCACGCGCTGCGGCTTCTCGCGAGCAGTGGTCGAGGAGGAACTTTGATGCTTAGCCGCTGATAAAGACCCTTTCGACCGAGATCTGAACAAGTCGGGTCTGACTCAACGATAGGCAGGGAAATTTTGAAACCGTGCTTGGCACGTTCGATACGTTTTTGCTCGGCGTCCAAATCTTAAAGTATTTCGGCCTTACCGTCGTGGATTTACCATCCACTGACATGATGCAATGGGTCAAAACCCCTCAAGGGGTCTCAGGCACCTCGACACTGTGCCCCTCTCTCAAGAACATCTGAGCTACATTTCCGCATAGAGGCCCTGGCCTGAAACCGGCATGTTGGCCGTTAGGATCGACCCAGACGAAGATTCGGTGATGTATAGGGTCTTCCTGTCATTGCCACCATAAACCATGTTCGACACTGACAGACCGTGCTCGCTGACAACGCGGTAAAGTGGCTCGCCGAGAGGCGAGAAAAGCCAGACGCATCCCATGCCCGTATGCGCGACAGCAAGATTACCCGCCTCGTCGACCGCCATTCCGTCAGGTCCGACACCGCCCGACATCTGGACGAAAACACCCGTGGTTCCGACTCTGCTATTGGGCGCGATTCCCGGTGGCGCGGTCAGCGGTACCTTCCAGACATTGTTGGTGCGGGTAAGGGCTACATAAAGAAACTTTTCGTCGGGTGAGAGGACGAGTCCGTTTGGACTAGGAAGGTTTTCAAGGAGGATCGTCCATTCCCCATCGGGCCCGACTTTCACGACCCGACCGTTAGGCCGGACGATGTCGCTGTTGCCCTGGTCGGTAAAATAGATGTCTCCATTGCTGGCGAACGTCAGATCGTTCGGCCCATGCAGTCCCTCGTTCATGAGACGGGTCAGGAACGGTTCAACTTTTCCAACCTTCGGATCGACGAACATAATCCCGTTCCGGTAGTCGGCGATGAAAATGCGGCCGTCGCGATGGATTTTCAGACCATTGGGATGACCATCATATTCGACCAGCAGCGAGATCGTTCCGTCGGGCGTCATGCGAAAGATGCGGCCTCCCGGGATGTCCACGAAATACAGAGTTCCGTCGCGCGCGAGCGCGGGCCCTTCGATATAAATCGGCCGACCCTCATAGCGGTCGCACTGCCTGCCATGAACATGAAAGCTTTCCGGAACTCGCCCGACAAGCGTGGTTTTGATAACAGGTGGCGCTGCGAACATTTTTTGCCTCCCAACCTTTTAAAAAGGGTCCGAGATGAGGGGCAGGCCCTCACGAATTGGTGCGCGAATGGGGTTTTAGAACAAGCGCTCGACCGCGTTCGCCCTAGCTTTGGCGGCCTCCATGACGAAACCGTGGTCATTTCCTCCTACCACCAGCTTCGCACCCAACGCGATATATCGAGGCGCGATCACGTCGTCGTAGACGCCGCCCATGCCCAAATATCTCCCGTGCTTCCGGCATGCCTCGGCGACGCGGCCAAACGCAGTCAGAAGAGCAGGAGAATCGTATTTGCCTGCCTCTCCCAGACTGATGCTGAGGTCCGCGAGCCCGACGAAGATCGCGTCGATGCCGAACGTGCTGGCGATCTCTTCGGCATTATCGATCCCCTTTTGAGTTTCAATCAGAGCTATGATGAGCGTATTCGCTTCGATTTCCCGGATTGCCTGCTGGGGAGAAGGAGCCAGAAAGCCATGATGCGCTCCAACTCCGCCCCAGCCTCGACGGCCGAGCGGCGGAAAGCGTAGGGCTTCGACGATGTGCCGTGCGTCCGCGGCGGTTTCGATCATCGGGACGATAATTCCTTGCGCTCCGTTGTCGAGCGCCCGTGTGGCTTCCTCAAGCGAAGTCTTGTTGACGCGCACAACCGGCGAAATACCAGCGGATAGGGCTACTGCACACAATTGCGCGACCTGGGCCGTCGTAGCTGGGCCATGTTCGGTATCGATCGAAAGCCAGTGATAGCCGCTGGCTCGCGCCATTTGCGGGGCGGCAGCCGTTACCAGATGGAAGATGCCGAAGCCCAGCGCGTGCTGATCTGACCGCAGACGCTCCAGCATCGCACTAGAAATGATCGCCATCCCGTCCTCGCCCATCCCGATTCGGCTTCTCATTCCTCTTTTCATGTCTGGAGGCGATAGATTCAAATATCGATTGAAGAGCTTGTGTGATATTCCATCGGTATCAGGAGAAGTTCGATGGAGCTGCGACACCTTCGCTATTTCGTGGCGGTGGCCGAGGAATTGAGTTTCCGCCGGGCCGCACGCCGGCTGAATATCAGTCAGCCGCCACTCAGCCTTCAAATACGGCAGCTAGAGGAGGAAGTCGGCGGTCGCTTGTTTGATCGCAGCCAGCAGCGGGTCGCTTTGACGACGACGGGCCGTCTTTTCCTTGGCCACGCCCGATTGATTCTCGGAGAGGTCACGGCCGCGAAGTTCGCGGTATCGCTGGCTGAGACGGGTGAAGGCGGTGAGTTGCGCATAGGGTTTACCGGGTCCGCAGAATTTCAACCTTTCATGTCACGGACGATCAGAGCGTTGCGCGAACTTTATCCATCGATCGAGCTCACCTTGTGCGAAATGTCTTCGACTCACCAGCTTGAGGCGCTTGAGCGGCGCGATCTCGATCTGGGCTTTTGCCGGGCATTCATCGCGAACGCGGGGCGGATCGAAATACTGAAGACATTTCGCGACAACCTTGTCGCCGTCGTGCCGGATGGATCGCCCTTAGCCCAACGCGCCGGAGTATCGATCCTCGATCTGCGCGACGAAGCCTTTGTCGCCTTGTCACAGGCAAGCGGCGCTGGGCTTAGAAATTACTTCCTCGATCTCTGCATGGCCAAAGGTTTTACCCCTCGGATCACGCAGGAGGCGCGAGAGCTGACAACGCTAATCGCGCTTGCCGCAGCTGGATTGGGAGTCGCGATCGTTCCAAGCGCGATGCGTTGTGTGGCCATGCCCGGCGCCCACTTCGTGTCGATCACCGACAAGGACGCCCAGCCTCCCTTGCATCTCGTCCACAATAAGGATGATGGCAGCAAGGTGAAGCAACGGTTTGTCGATGCACTCAACGTATCCGGGTAGCACGATGCCAAGGCCCCGGAAATCTTCGCCTTCTCCGGTGTCTTTTGAGGCTGCTTATTACAGGGCGTTCATCGTCAGGAGGTCGTAGGTCGCGCAGAGATCGCCGGCGCTGTCAGTGATGCGCACCGTCCAGCGAACCTCGCCATATTGGTCGTTGCGCTGGGTCTTGGTGGCCGCCGGTCGCCTCGCCGTCGCATCTGGCCTTTTCTACCCCGTCGATTGGGTGAAATCAGACTAGAAGGTAGCCAGGCGCCGGGCCGACTGGGCAACCAGTTCGCTCAGCGTGCCGTGCTACAGCGCGACCGCTTGCCTACGTTCACTCAGCAATGACGAGTGTCACGAGATTTTTGGCGAAGCTCATAAGGTCTTTGCCCGCCGCCCGGTTCTCAGCGGATGCCATAGCTTCGTCGAAGCGCTGGCGATCTGGGAAATGCATCTCGGCGATGAGGAAGTAGGCGGGATCGCCGAAAGGAGCACCGGTCACCCGATTGATCTCCGTCTTCAGCAGATGGGGTGTTTTCATCACGAGCGGCATGTGGATCTCGTGATAATGCTGCAGGAACGCCACCTGGTCGTCGGGCTTCTTATAGAGCGCGATTAACTTAACCGTCATGATATGACCTCGTTGGTTCAGACGTGAATGGGTTTGCCCATCACCGCCATCGCGGCTTCCTTGATTGCTTCGGAATGCGTGGGGTGCGCGTGGCAGGTATAGGCGATGTCCTCGCTGGTCGCGCCGAACTCCATCGCCTGCGCGGCTTGCGCGATCATCGTTCCGGCGACACTGGCGATGCACCACACGCCGAGCACGCGGTCGGTCTTGGCGTCGGCGATCACCTTCACGAAGCCGTCGGGTTCGTGGTTGGTCTTCGCGCGGCTGTTGGCCATCATCGGGAACTTGCCGACCTTCACCTCACCGCGTTCCTTGGCCGCTTCTTCGGTCAGGCCGACCCCGGCGATTTCGGGCCAAGTATAGACGACCGACGGGATCACGTCGTGGTTCACGATGCCATGCTGGCCGGCGATGTTCTCGGCGACCGCAATGCCTTCGTCCTCGGCCTTGTGCGCGAGCATCGGGCCGGGAACGACATCGCCGATCGCCCAGATGCCGGGGACCGAGGTGCGGAAATCATGGTCGATCTCGACCTGGCCGCAGTGGTTGACCGACAGGCCGGCCTGGTGGAGCGCGAGGCCATCGGTGTTGGGCTTGCGGCCGATCGACACCAGCACGCAATCCGCCTCGACCGTCTCGGCCGCGCCGCCCTTGGCCGGCTCGACCGTGATCGTCGCCTTGTCGCCCTTCACCGTCACGCCGGTGACCTTGGTCGCCAGCTTGAACTCGATACCCTGCTTCTTGAAGATCTTGTTGGCTTCCTTGCGCACGTCACCGTCGAAGCCGGGCAGGATCTGGTCGAGGAACTCGACGCAGGTCACCTGCGCCCCGAGCCGGCGCCACACGCTGCCGAGCTCGAGCCCGATCACGCCGCCACCGATCACCACGAGATGCTGCGGCACCTTGGGCAGTTCCAGGGCGCCGGTCGAATCGACCAAGACCTTCTGGTCGATCGCCACGCCGGGCAGCGGGGTGACCGACGAGCCGGTGGCGATGATGATGTTCTTCGCGCGCACCTCACGGTCGCCGACCTTGACCGTGTCCTTGCCGGTGAAGGCGGCATAGCCCTTGAGCCATTCGACCTTGTTCTTCCTGAACAGGAACTCGATGCCGCCGGTGAGTTGTTTGACCGCGTCCTTGCGCTGGCCGTGCATCGTGTCGAGGTCGAGCTCGGGCGTGACCTTGATACCGATCTTGGCGAAAGTGCCGTTGGCGGCGTGGTCGTAGAACTCCGACGCGTGGAGCATCGCTTTGGACGGGATGCAGCCGACATTGAGGCACGTGCCACCGAGCGTCTCACGCCCCTCGGCGCACGCCGTCTTGAGCCCGAGCTGCGCCGCGCGGATCGCCGCGACATAGCCGCCGGGGCCGGCACCGATCACCAGGACGTCGAAATCATAGTCGGCCATCAGTCGGACCCGCCCGCTGCGATGCGAATGTTGCCGTCAATTTCCGGCAATGGTCTTGGCAGCCCATCGTCATCGACGGCGACGAACGTGAAGGCTGCCGCGGTCACCTTCTCACCGGCCGCGCTGTGGCGTGGCCGCCGCCAGGCTTCGACATTGATCCGCATCGACGTGCGACCGGTTCTATCCAGCGTCGCGTAGACAGAGACCTCGTCCCCGACCTTGACGGGGCGCAGAAACGTCATCGAGTCAGCGGCGATGGTGACCGCGCGGCCGCCGGAGCGACGTGCCGCGATGCTGCCGGCTGCAAGATCCATCTGACACATGAGCCATCCGCCGAAAATGTCGCCCAGCGGGTTGGTATCGGCGGGCATCGCGACCACGCGGATGGCTACAGCCTCGCTGCCGGGCTCAGCCATCGAGCGGCCATCCCTCGATCACTTCGACGAAGCGCGACAACCATGTGTTGGTCTGATGACCATCGACCACGCGGTGATCGATGGTCAGCGAAACATAGCAGAGCGGTCGAATCTGGATCGTGTCAGTGCCGCCCACTTCGCGGACGACGACGCGCTTCTCGAGCTTGCCGACGCCCAGGATCGCGGATTGCGGCTGCGCGATGATGATCGGGGAGGCGAACAGCGACCCCGACACGCCATGGTTGGAAATGGTGAAGGTGCCGCCTCGCATGTCCTGCGGCGTAAGCTTGCCTTCGCGGGCGCGGCCCGTGAGATCGGTCAGCCGCTTCGCTATCCCGAGCAGCGACAGCTGCTGGGCTTGCGCGACGACGGGCACGACCAGGCCCTTTTCGCCGAGTGCGGTCCCCACCCCGATATTGATGTCCTCGTAAATATCGAGACGGTCATCATGCCAGCGGCTGTTGATCGCCGGCGCGACCTTCATTGCCTCGGCGCTGGCGGCAATGACATAGGCGGTGAAGGTCAGGTTCGCGCCCGCCTTCTGGAAGTCGGCCTTATGCTTGGCCCGGTGCGCCATGATCGCACTGAAATCGCATTCGAACACCGCCGTGACATGCGGCGCGACCGTCACCGAGTTGAGCATGTTCTGGGCGATCGCGAGACGCATGCGGTCATGCGGCACGCTGCGGATGTTTCCAGCGGCCAGCGGCGCCGGCGCCGGTGCTGCAACCTGCGGGGCCAGCGCGATCGCGGCGATCGGCGCGGCTCCACGATCGCGTTCCGCCACATATTGATCGACATCCGCCCGTGTGATGCGGCCCCCCCGACCGGTTCCGGTCACGGCAGTGGCGTCCACGCCATGTTGTCGGACCGCCCGCCGGACCGCGGGCGAGAGGTGTATTTCGCGCTCGGCAGCGGCTGGCGCGGTCTCAGACACGGCAGCGGGAAGCGATCCGGCCACAACCGCCGCAGGAGCGGCCTCCCCATCCTGGCTTCTCAGTCGTCCGAGGATCGCACCCGGCACGGCCTCGGCATCGGTATCGAGAATGATGCGATCGAGAATACCGTCGCCGGGGGACGGCACCTCCTGCGTCACCTTGTCGGTTTCGAGCTCGACGAGCGGATCGTTGAGCGAGACGTGATCGCCCGGCTTCTTGAGCCAGCTGCGGACAATCGCTTTTGTCCCTTCCTGCTCGAAGGGAACGAGTATGTCGATCACGGTCGTTCCCCCTTCAGAAGCTGACAAGTTCGTCGATCTTCGCGCGGATGCGCTCGACGGACGGCACCGCCCAATCGAGCAACACGGCATTATGCGGGCTTGGAATATCGGGCATCGTGAGCCGCGCGACGGGCGCGTCGAGATCCATGAATGCCTCGTCCGCGACAACGGCGGCGATCTCCGCGCCGAAGCCGGCGGTCTTCAGATCCTCATGCACGATCAGGCAGCGGCGTGTCCTGCGGACCGAGGCCAGCACCGCATCGCTGTCCCACGGCATCAGCGTGCGCAGGTCGATCACGTCGACTGACCGCCCAACTGCTGCCTCCTCGCAGCGCGGCACCATCGCACCCCAGGTCACGATGGTGATGTCGTCGCCGGAAACGGTTGTCCTGGCCTTGCCGAACGGCAGCGCGAAATCGTCGCCGGGATAGGCGCGGCGCGCCCAGGCATAATCGAGCATCGCGCGGTGTTCGAAGAACAGCACCGGATCATTACCGCGCAGTGAGGTGCGCAAGAGGCCGACGGCGTCCTCCGCATTCGACGGCACGGCCACCTTCCACCCCGGATTGTGGACGAAAGCCACCTCGTTGGTCTGGCTGTGCCACGGATCACCGCATTTGAAGAAGCCGCCCGGCACGCGCAGCACCATCGGCGCGGCGAAGCGGTTGTTGGTGCGCCAGCGCATGGTGCCGCAATCGTTGATCTGCTCGGTCGCCGGCTCGGCATATTTGCGGAACTGGATCTCGGGTACGGGCACCAGCCCGGCCAGCGCCATGCCGACCGCGCGCCCGACGATTCCCTCCTCGGAAAGGCTGGTGTCGAACACACGATCGAAACCGAACTTCGCCTGCAGGCCCAGCGTCACGGCATGGACGCCGCCCTTGGGACCGATATCCTCGCCGAACAGCACGACGCGAGGATTGACCTCCAACTCGTGTTCGAGCGTTCGGCGGATCGCAGTCACCATGTTAATCCGCTGGCCTTCGGGCTTCGGCACAGCGGTCGTCGCTGGGGCGACATAGCCGTGATTCCACTGGCCACCCTCGACCTGCAGCGCCCCGTCCTCGAAGAACACATTGCCGAGGACCGTTTCAGGGTCGGCGACGGCCCGCGCCTCGGCGCGTTCGCGTGCGGCTTCGGCATCGATGTCCGCGCGCGCCTCGATTTCCGCCCATTCCTCCTCGGTGATCGCAGCGGGCACCAGATGGGATTTGAGCTTCGGCAGCGGGTCGCGCGCCCATTCGGACGCGACGAACTCTTCCGATTTGTAGGCCTGGGTATCCTGAAAGCTGTGGCCCTGCAGGCGCGGCACGGTGAGACGCAACAACGCCGGCGACCGGGCCTCGCGCACATGCGCGACCGCCTGGTCTACGAGGCGCGCGGCTTCGGCCGGGTCGGTGCCGTCGCCCGAAAAGACGGTGAGGCCACTCCAGCTTGCGAGATTGGCGGCGATGTTGCCGCCGGGCGTCTGGAAGGTCGACGGCACCGAAATCCCGAAGCCATTGTCTTCGATGTAGAACAGCATCGGCAGCTTTTGCGTGGTCGCGACCGTCAATGCTGCCCAGAAGCCGTTGGATGCGACCGAGCCATCGCCGCCGAGCACAACGGCGATCGCCTTGTCATAGGCGGCGTCCTTGAGGACAGTGCGGTGATATTCGATCGCCTGCGCCCAGCCCGCGGTCGGTGTATATTGCGCGCCGACGCCACCGCACATGGGGAGTGCCGAAGCTCCGTTCGGGTTGGGATAATTGAACACCACGCCGATGTCGCGACCGTCGGAATAGCCACCCGCCCGGCCCATCGCGGAGCCGAGCGCGTCCGCCACATCGACGCCGAGCGCGAGCAGCATCGGCCGCGAGCGGTAATAGCCGCAGGTCGCGTCCGCCGGGTCGTCCAACCTGCAGCCAAGCAGGATCTGGCCCATGTCATGCCCGCGCGCCGAGAATTGGTAGAGCACCTTCTTTTCGGGGACGAGCCTAGTTTCCTCCATCTTGTCGAGCGCGCGGGAGAGCGAGACGAGATAGACGACGCGCGGCCAATCGACTGATGGGTCCGGGGCGTTGCGTAGGTCGGGCTTCAGAGCGGTCCGTGCCATGATATTCCTAAGGTCGAAGGGTCAGCGGAGCGACGCGAGCGCGTCGACGAAAGGCGTCACCGTTTGGGGCGTGAGGCCGGCGAGATTGATGCGACCGGACGACGGCATGTAGATGCCGCGCGCCTCCCGCAGCCGGGCAACATCGGCGACGCTGAGCGGCAAGGTGGAGAACATGCCGCGCTGTTGGGCGAGCGGCGCCAGTGCCGGATCGGCTTGGGCGAGAAGGTTGCGGATCTGCTGGACGTGGTCGCGCATCTCGGCAAGCTCTGTCCGCCAGTCGGCGTTAAGCGCGGCATCTTCCAGGATCACGCGAACGATCGCGGCGCCATGATCCGGCGGCATCGACCAGTTGGCGCGCGTCAGCGAGAGCAGGTTGGACTGCACGATGTGCGACTGCTCGGGCGAGGCCGAGAGTGCGTAGAGCGCGCCGACGCGCTCGCGATACAAGCCGAAGTTCTTGTCACAGCTATAGGCGACCAGGCCTTCCCCGACGATATCGAGCAGAATTCGGGTGCCGAACGCATCTTCCTCCAGCCCCGCGCCGAGCCCCTGATAGGCGAGATCGATCAGCGGGAGGACGCCGCGATCACGCAGCAGGGTCGCAACCGCGGTCCACTGATCAGCGTCGAGATCCGCGCCAGTGGGATTGTGGCAACAGCCATGGAGCAGCGCGACATCGCCGGGTGCGGCGTCGCTCAGCGCATCCAACATCCGGTCGATTGTCAGCGTCTGCGTAACGACGTCGAAATGCTCATAGTCAGCGACAACGAGGCCCGCAGCCTTCAGGATCGGCGGGTGATTTGGCCAGGTCGGGTTTCCGACCCAAATGCGCGCGCCGGGACGCGCGCGGGCAATGAGCTCCGCCGCCAGGCGCAGCGCCCCCGTGCCGCCCGGCGTCTGCAAGCCGGACAGACGCTCGTCGAAGTCAAATTCGCCAAAGATGATCGGCTTGAGCGCGTCGAAATAACCGACGTCGCCTTCGGGCCCCAGATATCCCTTGCTTGGCTGGCCCTCGACCAACCGCCGCTCGGCTTCCTTGACTGCGCGTAAGACGGGCGTGCGCCCCTCGAGATCGCGATAGACGCCGACGCCGACATCGATTTTGTCGGCCCGGAGATCGCTGCGGAAGGCCCCGATCAGGGCGAGAAGCGCGTCTGCGGGCTGAGCCGCGAGCGCGCCGAACACCTTCTGACCGCCCCGCTCGAATAGCTGTTGCTGCTGCATGTTCGACACCCTCCGTAGAGGGAGTCATTTATATCACATTCGAGCGAAATACTTTTCAAATGACTCGTGCTTATGACATATTATGATTTAGAAAGTCCGATTGGAGACGTTTTATGGATGGTTTCAATCATGTAAGAAAACTGGATGCTTTAGACCGCAGAATCCTGAGGGTCGTGCAGCGCCAAGGGGATGTCAGCCAAGCAGAGCTGGCCGAGAAAGTTTCAACCTCACCCGCCTCATGCTGGCGCCGGCTCAAGGCGTTGGAGGAGGACGGCATCCTCCGTGAAACCGTGCGTCTGGTCGACCCCGTCAAGGTTGGGAAGGGCCTCGACGTCCTGTGTCAGGTCCGCATGAAATCGCACGCGGTCGATGCGAGAGGCCAGTTCGAGAAATTCGCCCTCGCCCATGACAAAGTGATGGAATGCTACTCGATGTCGGGCGAGTGGGACTATCTCGTGCGCGTGATCGTGCACGATGTTCGGGAGTATGAGGAATTTCTGATGCGGGAGCTGCTGGCGCAGGATTCCGTCGCGACGTCGGCCTCCCACTTTGCGTTGAAGCGGGTGAAGTCCACCACCGAGATCCCGGTATAGGCGGGGCTTTGACCCAACAGGAGTGCGGTGCGCCATTTTCAGCTCGCCGCCTGGGCGTCCAGCCAACTCACGGCGGCGTTCCGATCCGTCGACACGTGGATGTCGATGCCGGCAAAGATGCGGTTCAACTGGCGCCCGGCAAGCGTACTGGCGTTGACAAGCGCGAACGCCGATGTCCGGGGAGAGGCGAGCGCCAGCTGCCGCAAAGCCTGAACCACGTCCTGAGATTGTACCTTCGCTTCGGACAGGTCGTACAGGAGCTGATGCGGGCCGCGGTAGTTCGGCAACGTGTCGATCGCCCGCTGCAGATCCCGTTCGAACTGCTTCATGTCATCGAGGGAGGCGAAACCCTCCAACGTGATGTGGATGCGATTTCGCTCTGGTTCGGCCTGAACCTCGAAAGCCACCTGACACTCCCCTCGCTCGGTTTATCGCTCCGAAATCGCCAATGGCGTAGCAACTGGCGGGCTATATTAATAGACCGAACGACCAGTCTTTCAATGGGCCGACATGATCGGTCGAGCTTGCCCTCGGTTTCGCTCAGCGGTCGGTGGGGTCAGGCGGAGCGGACGACTCCGGGTGCTGCACTCATCGTGAAGTCGACCACCATGTCCGCAAGCCTGTCAGGGGAGACGGGGCCGCTGGGATCGAACCAGGTGTGGGTCCAGTTGATCATGCCGAAGATGAGCATCGTCCGTACCCGTTCCTCCGCGGCGCTTTCCATCTTGCCGAAAATCTCGACAAGCAGACCCTGCAACGCGTCGATGATCATCCGCTGCTTCGAAACAATGACCGTGCGCCGAGCAGGTGGGAGGCTTTCCAACTCGTTGAGGAGCACTTTCTGGCGGTCGACCGCTCCAACATAGTGAACCATGAAAGCGTGAATCAACGTCGCCAATTTCGCCTTGGGCGCTAGATCAAGCTGCATGACTCCTTCCACATCGCCAACCAGTTGATCGACGTGTGAGAGCATGACGGCGTAGAGCATCTCCTCTTTCGAGCCGTAATAGTGATACAGCAGCGACTTCGACATCGTGGTGGCGGCCGATAAGTCGGACATCGAAGTTCCGTGAAAGCCCTGCTTTGCAAACAGGGCGGCAGCCTTTTCAACGATCGTCTTGCGGCGCTGTTCGTAATCTGCCGCTTGTGTCCGAGCCATCGTCCGCCTTCGCCATCTGATTGAAGCCCCTACGGACTATCATCCTGCCGCATCGGATCAAGCGTGCTCCGTCACCCGATGATCACGGACGCGCACTGCCTTGCCGACGGATCGAGCGAGGGAATTTGCTGGCTCGAGCCGTACGTCCACACTGAGGCCTGTCATAGCCTTGATCCGACCGGAGAGCGGCTGGCATGCGCGTTCGGCCACCGCATGATCGGTCCCGAAGCGGGGCTCGACCTTCAAAAGCAGGCAGTCTAGTCGGCCCGATCGGGTGATCTCGATCTCGAAATGAGGGCCGAACTCGGGGCTGCCGATTACGATCTCTTCAATTTGACTGGGAAACAGGTTGACGCCCCGGATGATGAGCATGTCGTCGGAGCGGCCGACGATCTTCGCGATGCGCCGCATCGGCGAATCATCTCCGGGGACGAGTCTGGTCAGATCGCGCGTGCGATAACGCAGGATCGGCAACGCCTCGCGGGTGAGTGATGTGAGCACCAGTTCTCCCTGCTCGCCATCCGGCAGGACGTGCCCGGTCACCGGGTCGACGATCTCGGGATAGAAATGATCCTCCCAGAGCGTCGGACCGATCCGGTCGCCGACGAACGCCGCGGCAACGCCCGGTTCCATCAGTTCGGAAAGGCCATAGATGTCGCTCGCCTGCAACGAAAAGGCACTTTCGATTTCCCGCCGCGTGGCTTCGGTCCAGGGCTCGGCACCGAACACGCCATAGCGTAGCGATGAGGCGGACGGGTCAAGATCCTGGCGCCGGAATTCGTCGAGGATCGCCAGCATATAGCTGGGCGTCACCATGATGATTTCGGGAGCGAAGTCCTGAATCAGTCGGACCTGTTTCTCGGTTTGCCCTCCCGACATCGGGATCACGGTGCAGCCGAGCGCTCCGGCGCCGTAATGGGCTCCCAGCCCGCCGGTGAACAGACCATAGCCATAGGCAATATGCGCCTTCATGCCGGGACGGCCGCCCGCCGCGTAGATCGAACGCGCCACGAGGCCCGCCCAGGTTTTCAAGTCGTCCGACGTGTAGCCGACCGCCGTCGGTTGGCCCGTGGTTCCGGACGACGCGTGGATACGCGCGACGCGCTGCATTGGCACAGCGAACATGCCGAAGGGGTAGTGTTCGCGGAAGTCCGCCTTCGCCGTGAAGGGGAACCGCGCCAGGTCGTCGAGCGATCTTAGATCGGCCGGCCCAATTCCCTGTCGATCGAACGCGCGCTGATAATGCGCGGAATGTTCGTAGGCATGCGCGACCGTTTGCTGCAGCCGCTCAAGCTGCAATTGGCGCAGCGATCGCAACGTCTGTGGGCCGAAATCCACAGGCGCCACCACGGCTCAGATCGCGTTCATGGTGAGCAGGTCGTAGGTCGCGCAGAGCTCACCCTTGCTGTCGGTGATTGCCACCGCCCAGCGCACCTCGCCATATTCCTCGTTACGCCGAGCCTTGGACTTGACCGTGAGAGCGACTTGAATCGCTTCGCCGGGCGAGACAGGCTTGACGAACCGGAGCCCCTCCAGGCCGTAATTGGCAAGCACCGGGCCCGGTGCCGGATCGACGAACAGGCCGGCTGCGAACGACAGCAGCAGATAGCCATGGGCAACGCGCCCGGGGAAAAACGGGTTCGCGGCAGCCGCCTCTTCGTTCATGTGCGCGTAGAAGGTGTCGCCTGTGAAGTGCGCGAAATGCTCGATGTCCTCCAGCGTGACCGTGCGCGACGCCGTCCGCAGCGTGTAGCCGATAGCCAGCTCATCGAAACGCTGGCGGAAGGGGTGGACGTCGGCTTCGGGCTGCGGCGCGCCTGGTAGCCATTGACCGACGATCGCCGACAGGGCGCGCGGATTCCCTTGAAGCGCCGAGCGCTGCATATAATGCTTCACGCCCCGCACACCGCCCATTTCCTCGCCGCCGCCGGCGCGACCTGGACCCCCATGGATCAGCATCGGCAGCGGCGAGCCATGGCCCGTCGACTCTTTTGCGCTGTCGCGATCGATGAGGACGATTCGGCCATGATAGGATCCGGCGCCCAGCACGAAAGCGCGGGCGATCTGCGGATCATAGGTGAAAAAGGAGAGAGCGAGGCTGCCCATGCCGCGATTGGCGAGCGCGATTGCGTCGTCCAGATCTCTGTAGGGCATCAGCGTCGAGACCGGCCCGAAGGCCTCTATGTCGTGAACGAACCGGGCGCCCCAGGGATCGGCGGCGCGGAACAGCAACGGCGAAATGAAGGCACCGTCGTCCGCCGATGCGCCGACCGGTCGAACCTGTTCGATGTTGCCGAAGATGAGCGTCGCTTCCGTTGCCAATGTGCGCGCCTTAGCGCGGACATCCTCAAGCTGACTCATGCTGGCGAGCGGGCCCATCGTCACACCCTCGGCCTGGGGATCGCCGACCACGACCTTGGCGAGTCGCGCCTTCAATGCCGCCTCGGTAGCGTCGAGCCTGGCTTCGGGTACGAAGGCGCGCCGGATTGCGGTGCATTTCTGGCCGGCCTTGACCGTCATCTCGCGAGCGACTTCCTTGATGAAAAGCTCGAATTCGGGGCTGCCAGGTTCCGCATCGGGACCGAGTACCGAGGCATTGAGGGAATCGCGCTCGGCGACGAAGCGCACGCTTTCGCGCGCAATGACAGGATGCGCCTGCAGCTTCATCGCGGTCTCGGCTGACCCGGTGAAGGAGACGACATCCTGACAGGTCAGGTGCTCGAACAGGTCGCCGGTCGAACCCATGATGAGCTGAATGGCGCCGGGCGGCAGCACGCCGGCCTCGACCATGATACGAAAGGCGGCCTCGGCGACGTGACCGGTCGACGATGCCGGCTTGATGATGGCTGGCACGCCGGCAAGCAGCGTCGGCCCCAGCTTCTCCAGCATGCCCCAGACCGGGAAGTTGAAGGCGTTGATATGGACCGCCGCGCTCTGCAGCGAGGTGTAGACGTGTTGGCCGACGAACGTGCCGGCCTTTCCTATCGGTTCCATGTCGCCGTCAAGGAGAATGGTATCGTCAGGGAGTTCGCGCCGCCCCTTGGATGAGGTGGTGAAGAGCGTGCCCGCGCCGCCCTCAATGTCGATCCAACTGTCGGTGCGCGTGGCGCCGGTTGCCCAGGAGAGCGCGTAGAGTTCTTCCTTGCGCGCCATGAGCGCGCTGGCGAGCGCCTTGATCATGTGCGCACGGGCGTGGAAGGTCATGTTGCGCAGCAAGGGTCCCCCAACAGTTCGCGCGTGGTCGAGCATCGCCTTGAAATCGAGCCCCTGGCTGCTGGTCCGCGCGATCACCTCGCCGGTCACGGCAGAGCGCAGGTCGGCAAAGCCACCGGTCGCCTCGACCCAGCGATCGGCGGAATAGTTGAGAAGCGTGGTCGTCATAGGGGATCCTTTTTGGCGAGATATTGGGCGTCAGCGGCCGGTGAAGGCCGGCGAACGCTTGGCCATGAAGGCGGCGACACCTTCCTGATAATCGTGGCTGAAACCGAGCTCGCGCATCGCGTCGCGCTCGAGGTCGAGTTCTTCGTCGAGCGACTTGAGCGACGCGGCGCGGATCAATTGTTTGGTGCGGGCAAGGCCACGCGTCGGGCCGGTGGCAAAGCGGCGGGCAAGAGTTTCGACCTCACCCGGCAGCGCCTCGTCATCGACGCACTTCCAGATCATGCCCCAGGCTTCCGCCTTTTCTGCAAGCAGTGGCTCGCCGGTGAGGGCAAGACCAAGCGCACGGGCCTGCCCGATCAGACGCGGCAACACCCAGGTTCCGCCGGAATCAGGGATGAGACCGATGTTGGCGAACGACTGGATGAACTTGGCGCTTCGCGCGGCAATCACGATGTCGCAGGCGAGGGCGATATTGGCGCCTGCCCCGGCGGCAACACCGTTCACCGCGGCGATGGTTGGCTTGGGCAGGCCGGTCAGACGCCGGATCAAGGGCGCGTAGAAGCGCTCGACCGAATGGCCGAGATCGACTGCTTCGCCGCCGGGCGCGACCGCTCGATCAGACAGATCCTGGCCGGCGCAGAAGCCGCGTCCGGCGCCGGTCAAGACGAGCACACGTACGGAGTCGTCGCTCTCGATTTGATCAAGCGCCGAAGCGACCTCGCCGTGCATCTGGACGGTGAAGCTGTTGAGCCGGTCGGCCCGGCTGAGCGTCAGGCGTGCCACGCCGGCCGACAGATCCAACTCGATTGTTTCGAAGGCCATCGCACTCTCCTGCCGCCGATTCTCATTAATAGAATGACCGGCCAAACTATTATTGGCAACACGATTTTTTGGCGTTAGTCGGTGGCAGCATGGAGATTCGTTCGAACGCCCCTGTCGCGATCGTCGGTGCCGGCACGATGGGCATGGGCATTGCTCATGTCGCCGCCGCCGCCGGTCATCCCGTCACTGTCCTCGATACGAATGAGTCGGCACTGCTGCGCGCCCGCAGCGCAACCGCCGCCTATTTCGATGGAGCCGTCGCGAAGGGTCGGCTGACTGGAGCCGCACGCGAGGAAATCGAAAATCGCATCCGCTGGTCCACCGAACTCCCCCTTGCGGCAGAGGCCGCTCTGGTGATCGAGGCCATCGTCGAAGATCTCGATGTGAAGCGCCGGCTCTTCGGCGGGCTCGCGCGCGTGGTCAAATTCAACACGTTTCTGGCGAGCAATACCTCTTCGCTACGGATCGGCGCGATCGCCGAGCAGCTTCATGTTCGCGGCCGATTCCTGGGTCTTCATTTCTTCAATCCGGTTCCGGTGATGAAGCTGGTCGAGGTCGTCGCGGGACCCGAGACCGATCCGGGATGCGTAGACGCGGCGATGGCGCTGATGCGGGCCTGGGGGAAGCAGCCGGTCCGAGTGCGCGACGTGCCCGGTTTCATCGTCAACCGTGTGGCTCGCCCCTATTATGCTGAGGGGTTCCTTGCGCTCGCGGAAGGGCTCGAGCCTGCGGCGATCGATGCCGCGCTGTGCGAAGCGGGAGGGTTCCGCATGGGGCCGCTCGCTCTGGCTGACCTGATCGGTCACGACGTAAACTATGCCGTCGCCTCGTCGGTGTTCGAGGCTGGGGTGGGCGTGCAGCGCTTTCGCCCGCAGCCGGCCCAGCACGCGCTGGTCGAAAAGCAGTGGCTTGGCCGAAAGTCGGGACGCGGTGTCTACGACTATTCGCAGCCCATGCCGCAGGCTCTCCATGCAGAGACACGCAGCGGCGACCTTGGCGTCCAGGCAGCGGATGATCCGGGTCTGCTCGCGCCGCTTGTGTCCTCTGCCGTGGCAGCGGGCCTGTGCTTTTCCGATGGCGGTCATCTGGAGCGCGAAACTATCGAAGTCCAAGGCATCCGCATCGGGTTGGGTGATGGGCGTTCGCTCTCGCGGCGGATCGATGTCGATGTCCTCATCGATCATGCCCGGGATTTCAGCATGGCAAAGACGGTCGTGATCAGCACGCGCGCGCCTGTGAAAGCGCAGATCGCCGCCGACTTCCTTCGCGCTATCGGCAGGAATACGCTGGTCATAGCGGACCGGCCGGGCCAGTTGGTGCTTCGCACAATGGTGCAGATAGCGAACGCCGCTGCCGATACGATCCTCGATCAGATCGCGTCGGCCGACGATGTTGAAGCCGCGATGCTATATGGGGCGAACCATCCCGAGGGTCCGCTGTCATGGGCCCGACGACTCGGCTTTGACCGGGTCCGGCAGGTTCTCACCAACATTGCGCTCGAAACCGGAGACACGCTCTACGAGCCTTCGGGCCTGTTCGATCAAAGCTGATGGAAGACGATCTCGCCCGGAGAGTCGCCGAGCGACTGATTTCGCTGGAGGGCACCGCGGGCGCGTGGAACCTCATGCTTGAAGATGTCCGCGAGGGCTATGCCCGCGTCAGCATGACGCTGCGCGCCGACATGCTCAATGGTCACCGCACGGCGCATGGCGGGATGATCTTCGCGCTCGCCGACAGCGCCTTCGCCTATGCGTGCAACAGCAGGAACGAACTTACCGTCGCACAGCAGGCGTCGATCCTGTTCCTGGCTCCTGCCCACGAAGGCGACATTCTCGTGGCGGAGGCCAGAGAGGATGCGCGTGCTGGTCGCGCCGGCGCCTATTCGGTCATCGTCGCCATCCGGGGCGGCGGCCCCATCGCCCAATTCCAAGGCCTGTCCCGCACGACGGGCGGCACAGTCCTTTCCAAGCAGGAGCAAGAATAATGGGTGACGCCTTCATCTGTGACGCGATCCGCACGCCGATCGGCCGCTACGGCGGCGCGCTCGCTGGCGTTCGCGCTGACGATCTGGCGGCCATCCCGCTGCGCGCGTTGAAGGAGCGCAACCCCGGCGTGGACTGGGCGATGCTGGATGATCTGCTCATGGGCTGCGCCAACCAGGCGGGTGAGGATAATCGCAACGTCGCCCGCATGGCGGCGTTGCTCGCCGGACTGGGTACGGAAGCGCCGGGCACCACGATCAACCGCCTATGTGGATCGGGCATGGATGCGGTCGCCTATGCGGCGCGTGCGATCAAGGCCGGAGAGGCGGATCTCATCGTTGCGGGCGGCGTGGAAAGCATGTCCCGCGCGCCATTCGTGATGCCCAAGGCGGAAGGCGCCTTTTCGCGCGCGAATGCCGTCTACGACACGACGATCGGCTGGCGTTTCGTCAACAAAGCGATCCAGAAGGAATACGGCATCGACTCGATGCCAGAGACGGCTGAGAACGTCGCGCAGGAGTTTTCCGTCAGCCGTGAGGACCAGGACCGGTTCGCGGTCGAGAGCCAGCGCCGCGCCGCCGCCGCTCAGGCCTCGAGCCGCTTTGATGCGGAAATCGCTGTCGTGCCGGTGCCGCAGAAGAAAGGTGAGCCGATCCTCGTCACACGCGACGAACATCCGCGTGAAACAAGCACGGAGGCGCTCGCCAAGCTGAAACCGATCGTGCGCGCGGATGGCTCTGTCACGGCGGGCAATGCTTCGGGCGTCGATGATGGTGCGGCTGCGATCATCGTCGCGAGCGAAGCGGCCGTCAAAAGGCACGGCCTTATGCCGCGCGCACGGGTCCTCGGGGGCGCCGTGGCAGGCGTACCGCCGCGGATCATGGGTATCGGTCCCGCGCCGGCATCCGAGAAACTGCTCGGTCGGCTGGGCCTCGCGATCGGCGAGATCGACATTGTCGAGCTCAACGAGGCATTCGCGAGCCAGGGTCTGGCGGTCTTGCGGCGGCTCGGCCTGCCCGACGATGCCGCTCATGTGAATCCCAATGGCGGCGCGATCGCGCTGGGTCATCCGCTCGGCATGTCGGGTGCGCGGTTGGTCCTGACCGCGACCGAGGAACTGCAGCGGCGTGGCGCTAAGCTTGCGCTTTGTACGATGTGCATCGGCGTCGGCCAAGGCATCGCACTGGTCCTGGAGCGCATTTGACCTATTAATTGACCGGTCGTTCGGACTATTATACAGCGGCCCTGTGATTCGATAGGAGTGCGCATGTACACGACCGAGCTCGGCAAGCCCGATTCCAAGGCTCCCGTTCCCCTGTCGAAGGAAGATCCAGACCTCGTCGCGGCGTTTGAAGCTCGCGTCGCGGCCGACGAATTTATCGAGCCGAAGGACTGGATGCCCGAGGCCTATCGCAAGACATTGGTGCGGCAGATCTCGCAGCACGCGCATTCCGAAATCGTCGGGATGCTGCCGGAAGGAAATTGGTTGACCCGCGCGCCGTCGCTCCGCCGCAAGGCCGTGCTGCTCGCCAAGGTGCAGGATGAAGGCGGTCACGGCCTCTATCTCTATTGCGCAGCCGAGACGCTGGGCACGAGCCGCGAGGAGATGATCGAAGCCCTCCACGCAGGCAGGGCCAAGTATAGCACCATCTTCAACTATCCGACGCTGACCTGGGCGGACATCGGCGCGATCGGCTGGCTGGTCGATGGCGCGGCAATCATGAACCAGGTGCCCCTGCAGCGCACGAGCTACGGTCCTTATGCCCGTGCGATGGTCAAGGTCTGCAAGGAAGAGAGCTTCCACCAGCGCCAGGGCTACGAGATCATGATGGTCATGGCGAATGGCACGCCCGAGCAGAAAGCGATGGCGCAGGACGCGTTCAATCGCTGGTGGTGGCCGTCGCTGATGATGTTCGGGCCGCCAGACGCAAACTCGCCCAATTCGGCGCAGAGCTTTCGCTGGAGGATCAAGCGCGACAGCAATGACGATCTGCGCCAGAAGTTCGTCGATATCAGCGTGCCTCAGGCCGAATATCTCGGCCTCACCGTTCCCGATCCCGATCTCCGGTGGAACGAGGAGAAGGGCGGCCACGACTTCGGCGAGGTCGACTGGGACGAGTTCTACGCCATCGTGCGAGGCGAAGGGCCGACCGCCAAGGAGCGCATGAAAGCGCGCCGCGAGGCCTGGGATAGTGGCGCGTGGGTCCGGGAGGCTGCGGAAGTCCACGAAGCCAAGCGCCGCGCCAAGCTCGCCGCCTGATAACCGCAATATGGGGTAAGCAGACAATGAGCCGCGATTGGCCTTTATGGGAAGTTTTCATCCGCTCGAAGGGCGGGCTCAGCCACAAGCATGTGGGCTCGATCCACGCACCCGACGCCGAACTGGCGGTACGCCATGCACGCGACGTCTATACGCGCCGGATGGAGGGCGTGAGCCTATGGGTGGTCCGGTCGAGCGACATCGTCGCCTCAGATCCGGAGCAGGCCGGGCCGATGTTCGAGCCGGCCGAGAGTAAAATCTATCGCCACCCGACATTTTACGACATCCCCGACGTCGTGACGCATATCTGATGGCCCCCTCGCTTCCCACCGTCCAACCGGACGATGTCACGATGGCCGAAAAGGCGCCGCACGGCGGTAGCTTCGACGCTGGCAATGCAATTGCGCCCCAGCCGGCGTTGTTCGACTATTTGCTGCGCCTCGGCGACGACAGCCTGATCCTCGGTCAACGGCTTACGGAATGGTGCGGCCACGCCCCGGCGCTCGAGATCGACCTAAGCCTGGCCAATATCGGGCTCGACCTGATTGGCCAGGCGACGTTGTTCCTCAACTTGGCCGGCGAGATAGAAGACCAACGTCGCGATGGCGACAAGCTCGCCTTCCATCGCGACGTGCTCGCCTTTCGCAATTGCCTGTTGGTCGAGCAGCCCAATGGCGATTTCGCGCAGACGATAGCGCGCCAGTTCCTCTTCTCGACGGTGCAACTCGGTTTGTTCGAAGGTCTCGCCCGATCGAGCGAGCCGCGCATCGCCGAGATCGCCGCCAAGGCAGTCAAGGAAGTCCGGTATCACGCCGACCTGTCGGCGGACTGGGTGATCCGCCTCGGCGACGGCACCGAGGAGAGCTGCCGTCGTATGACCGAGGGGCTCGACTGGTTCTGGCGCTTCGTCGACGAGATGTTCGATGTCGATGACGTCGAGCGGTCTTTGATCGAAGCCGGCATTGCCTGTGACCGGGGATCGCTCCGGGTGGCGTTCGACGCACGGGTGCAGCAGGTGTTGCGCGACGCCTCCCTTTCTCTGCCAGAATATCCCCGCGCGGTTCGCGGTGGCCGCGTCGGCCATCACTCCGAGCATCTCGGGCATCTGCTGGCTACAATGCAGTTTCTCCCACGCACCTACCCCGACGCGGTCTGGTAAGCGCGATGCAGGTGATCGACGCCGCGACGACGGCCCGGATCATGGCGGTGCTCGACGACGTGCCGGATCCCGAGATTCCGGCGGTGACGGTGACCGACCTCGGTATTGTGCGTGGCGTGCGCGCCGCACCGCCGGCCGTGCTGGTGACGCCGACCTACACGGGCTGTCCGGCGACGCTCGTGATCGAAGCGTCGATCCGCGCGGCGCTCGATCGCGCGGGGTTCAAGAACATCGAGGTCGAGACCGTCTTGTCGCCTCCCTGGTCGACGGACTGGATATCCGACCGGGGCCGCGAGCGGCTCGAACGCTATGGCATCGCGCCGCCCCCGAAGGGCATTGCTGCCCGTCATCTGCGCGGCGATGAACCGGTTGCCTGTCCGCAGTGCGGATCATCCGAAACGAAGGAAGTCAGCCGCTTCGGATCGACGCCCTGCAAAGCGCTCTGGCGCTGCCTGGACTGCCTTGAGCCGTTCGACCGCTTCAAATGTCATTGAGGGAATGAACCTTTGTCCGCAGGCTTTTACCCACTGAAGATTCTCGACGTCCGGCGTGAAACCGACGAGGCGATTTCCGTCATGCTCGAGCCGATGCCGGAGACCGCGGTCGATTTCGCGTTCGCGCCGGGCCAGCATCTCACCTTCCGGGCCGATATCGACGGCGAGGATGTGCGGCGCAACTATTCAATCTGCGTGGCGCCGGGCCGCCCGCTCAAGGTCGGCATCAAGAAGGTCGAGGGCGGGCTCTTCTCGACCTGGGCGACGGAAACGCTCAAGCCCGACGGCACGGTCGAGGTGATGGCGCCGCGCGGGCATTTCACTTGGGACTTCGACCCGACGCAGGCGCGCAATTATCTCTGTTTCGCCGGAGGATCGGGGATCACCCCAATCCTCTCGCTGATCGAAGCCGGCCTGGCGGTTGAGCCGAACAGCCAGTTCACGTTGCTTTACGGCAATCGGGTGTCCAATTCGATCATGTTTCTGCAGGAATTGGCCGACCTGAAGGATCGCCATATCGATCGCCTGCAGGTCTATCATTTCCTCACCGCCGAAGCCGACGATGTGGCCCTGTTCAATGGGCGTCTCGACGAGGCACGCATTGCCGAAGTGCTGGACTCTCTCGTCGACCCCACGAGCATCGACGTTGCCTTCATCTGTGGCCCCGGTCCGATGATGGACAATGCCGAACATGCTATGATCGCAGCCGGGGTCCCGGCGGGTCAGGTCCTCGTTGAACGCTTCACGATCGATCGCCCGAGCGCCGCCGACGAGCAAGCCGAGCGCGCGGTTGCCGAAAAGGCCGAAGGTTTGACGATGCAGGTCACGATCGACGGCCGCCGCCGTATCGTCGCGTTCCATGCTGAAAAAGGCAGCATCCTGGAAGGCGCGCGCGGGGCGGGCCTGCCAGCTCCATTCGCGTGCAAGGCGGGTGTGTGCGCAACCTGTCGCGCCAAGCTCATCGGCGGCGAGGTACATATGAAGGCGAATTACGGCCTTTCCGCCGAGGAAGTCGCGCAGGGCTATGTCCTGACTTGCCAGGCGGTTCCGCTCGGCGAAGGCGTGATGCTCGATTATGATGCCTGAGCTGATCCGGGAGATCGCGGTTGATCGAGTCCTTCTGCTTCGCCTCAACAGGCCGGAGAAGCGCAATGCGCTCGCCACACCGCTGCTCGAATCACTTGCGGCGGCGCTGGCTGAGGCAGATCGCGACGATGACATTCGGGCCGTCGTGCTCACCGGAAATGACAAGGTCTTTGCTGCCGGTGCCGATATGGACGAACTGGCCGCCGCCGCCAGTCACGATGAACTGGAGAGTCCGCGCTTTCGGGCCTGGAGCGCGATCCGCTCCTTTCCCAAGCCCCTGATCGCGGCGGTGGAGGGCTGGTGCCTCGGTGCCGGCATGGAACTGATGCTGAGCGCCGACCTTGTCGTCGCCAGCGAAGGCGCGCGCTTCGGCCAGCCAGAGACCAATCTTGGAATCATTCCCGGTGCGGGGGGGACGGCAATCCTGCCGCGTCTTGTCGGTCGCTCGCTTGCGATGGAGATGGTGCTGACGGGCGAGCCGATTGGCGCTGAACGGGCACTATCTGCAGGCTTGGTCGCGAAGGTCGTGCCGGACGGTGAAGCTTAAAATTCACACCGTCCAACGGCAATCAGTATAAGTTGAGTGGTGTGAATTGAGGCCGTGCATTTGCGGCTCCGTACGAGCCGGGGGAAAGCGCCCGGAGGCCAGTGTCCGCGCCGTCCAGTCAGCTCGGAACGAAAGGGAATTAACAATGAAGCTGATGCACGTGGACTCAAGCCCGAAAGGCGAATGGTCAAATTCGCGGGCCCTTTCCCGGGAACTCGTCGAATTGTTGCGCGCAGGCTTGCCTGAACTGGAGGTCGATTATCTCGACCTTGCTGCCAGCCCCCCAGGCCACGTAACTGGCGATTTCGCGATCGCGACTTACACGCCCGAAGCCGACCGGACGCCGGCAATGAAGGAAACGCTGGCCCTGTCCGATGGGTACTGCGCCAGGCTGCTGGCGGCCGACATGCTGGTATTCGCCATGCCGATGTACAACGGCTCGATCCCTTCGATCTTCAAGGCATTCATCGACCAGATCGTCCGGGCCGAAATCACTTACAAGGCCATTGATGGCCAATACGTGGGGCAACTCGGCGACAAGAAGGTCGCCTTCATCACCAGCCGCGGGGTCGATCTGCGGCCTGGCACGCCGTGGGCGCACATGGATGCGCTCACGCCATCGCTCAGGTCGGCCTTTGGCTTTATAGGGGTAACCGATCCCCAGTTCGTCGATGCTCAGCCTATGCAGTTCGCTGACGTCGAAGCGCGCGCAGAGGGTCTGATCCGCGCTCATCAGGATGTTGCTGCTTTGGCGGCCAAATGGCTGGCAGTGTAGGCCGCGCGAACCGCTTGCCCGGTATCGCCCGAGTTGGTCGACGACGAGACCAAGCAGCGCCAATGGCGCGCTTATGCCGCTTCGATCGAACTCGAAGGCGTGTCGTTGGTCGAGGTCGTAGAGGCCGTCTGGGCCTTGGTGGCCCCTTCGTGCCAGCGCATCGCGGGAAGCTGAAGTCTTGCAATCGTATCGGGGGTCCGATTACCATGTCGCCATCCGCGATGACAAAATCGACCGAGCCATTGGCGCGCATGTGCGCGCATTGGTTGGCCGCCATGAGGACGAGTATTAACTTGCCAACCTCCGCTTGGTTGAGGTTCTAATCCACGGTTGATCCAATGCCGCCCCGCGGTTAGAATCCCACTGCACCGATGGATCGTGCCCAGGCGATCGGCCTTAGAAGGGCGGGATTTCAATCGCGTGGCTTCAGGCGTGGCGCATTTCGGGCCTCGAATTGAAAGACGTAGGAAAATCAAAGCCTAAACGTCTCAGTTCGAATCCCACCCTCTCCGCCACGGGGTCCTCCGCAAGGGTCCCTGCTGGTCCGCTGCGATCTACTTTTTCCTCCTGAAAACCGATACTTGGCTGACCAGCTCGGTCACGACCGTCCGTACCCGT
>Ga0207690_10000049_pt1 | contig 113589 bp, 105 predicted proteins | sample KBSC23metaG_FD_184315 | JGI IMG/M metagenome (GOLD analysis project Ga0207690, IMG submission 184315) | Corn rhizosphere microbial communities from Kellogg Biological Station, Michigan, USA - KBS C2-3 metaG (SPAdes) (version 2) | ecosystem: Host-associated > Plants > Roots > Rhizosphere >... | reverse complement strand
TGCTGTTGGATAACTATTATGATTTCTTTTACCTGCTCACTAACGAAAGCAAGGCCGATTATGAGCGTTTAAAAGAGAACCGCTCTGCCAGGATAGACAAACTGGAGAACGAGGATGATAAATCGCCGTATTACAACTTTTCCATCGCGCAGGTTTACCTGCAGTGGGCGCTCATCCAAAGTAAATTTGGCGACTTTACATCGGCCGGCCTGGGTATCAATAAGGCCTATCGCTTATTGCAAGCCAACAAAAAGAAGTTTCCCGGCTTTCTGCCCGACAACATACCGCTCGGCGTGGTAAATGTATTGCTGGGCTCGTTACCCAACGGCGCCTTAAAAAGCATATTAGGTTTCTTTGGTATAAAGGGGAACACACAGGCAGGTGTTAATATGCTGGAATCGACGGCTGCCGCCATCCGGGCATCCGGCTATGCCTATCATTATGATGAACTGGTGTTTTACCTTACCTACATCCAAACCGATGTGGTTAACGACCCGGCTGCTTATTCAAAAATGCTGGCCCTAACAGCCGCGCTCGACGATAAGAGCCAGTTAAAAACCTATATAACAGGCTACATATCGCTGCGCACAGGCCACAGTAACGAAACCATTGCTATTTTTGAGAAGCGACACCAGGATGCCGCTTTTCAGCCTTATCCTTATCTTGATTATTTGCTGGCGGTAGCAAAAATGAACAGGCAAGACACCGACGCCAATAACTACTTCAATAAGTACCTTCAAACTAACCGGGGTGTTAACCTGATCAAAGACTCATACCTACACCTGGCTTGGCAATGCCTGCTGAGCGGCGATACGAGACGCTACAGCGCCTTCATCCAGTTGGCAAAGACAAAAGGTTACACTTATCACGACAAGGACAAGCAAGCGCTTGACGAGGCTAATGACAACGCGCCCGATCCGTCGTTATTACGGGCGAGGTTATTGTGCGACGGCGGCTTTTATACCCGAGCCCTGGCTGCACTGAGCAATAAAACGCTAAACGACTTTTCGCTGCCGCGAGATAAGATTGAGTATTACTACCGCCTTGGCCGTATTTACGATGCGATGGATAAGGATGATGAGGCTATTGGTTACTACCTTAAAGCCATAGGTATTGGCAAAACATCCACCTATCACTACGCCGCAACATCGGCTATCCGGATGGGTATCATTTATGAGCAGCGTAAGGAATATGCCAAAGCACGCAACGCCTACCAAATGGTATCGGGTTTTAGCACCAGGCAGTTTAAAAACAGCCTGGAACAAAAAGCGAAGGATGGGATAAACAGGGTTAACGGAAAGTAAGGCTACCGCTTAAAAAACTTGCCTTTTAGTATCCTGTCCATCACCTTGTCGTAAAAGCTTTGTCCAATGGTAGCTTTGCCCTGGCCCATATTCAACATGTTACCTTCAATGCTAAGTACCTTATCAATATTTACAATGTAACTTTTGTGAACCTGTAAAAATATAGCCGCAGGCAGTTTTTCCTGGATGCCTTTTATCGTAAGATACACTACCATCTTTTTACTTGTGGTATAAAGCGTTACGTAGTTGGCCATCGCTTCAATATAGAGCAGTTCATCATATACTACGCGCTCGATCTTACCATCGCACTTCACAAAAAAATAACCATTAGCCATTGTAGCGGGCCTTTGTTTTAAGGTTTTTAATTCCACCGCTTTTTGCGCGCCTTTTATAAAACGCGCTAACGAGAAGGGTTTTACCAGGTAGTCCACCACATCCATCTCAAACCCATCCAGGGCATATTGCCCGTAAGCGGTGGTCATGATCACCATGGGCAAATTAGCTACCGACCGTAAAAACTGGAACCCATTCATTTTAGGCATGTTCACATCCAAAAATATCAGGTCAACATCCATATCATTGATCAGGCTTGTTGCCTTTACCGGGTTTTCGGCGGTGCCAACCAACACCAAAAATCCGGTTTCCTCAATATACTCCTGCAAAAGTTTGCGGGCAATGGGCTCATCATCAACAATGATACAATTCAAAGTCATACGTCGTACAAAATTAAGGTTATCCCGTAACTATTATCGGTATCGCTTATCATTAATTTATGCCTTTCGGGATATACTATTTCCAGCCTCCTTTTGGTATTAGCAATGCCCAGGCCCGACGATTTTTCAGTTGGGTTATTCACATAACCATCTTTCGTATTAAACACCTTAAACTCCAGCGTGCCTTGCTCATATTTAAGAACGATATCAATAATATTTTGCCTGTTTTCGTTAAAACCGATATACTTAAAAGCGTTCTCAATAAAAGTAATGAACAGCAGGGGAGCTATCATTACCTGTTCGTGTATGTCGTCCACCAAAAACGATACGGCTATCCGTTCGTCTATCCTGCCTTTTTGTATCGCGATGTAGTTTTTAATATAATTGATCTCGCTTTCCAGCGCTATCTGTTCTACATTACACTCATAAAGCTGGTAACGCAGCATTTCAGAAAACACCAATAGCATATCGCGCGCATCCTGGTTTGATTTATCAATATGCCCGTAAATAGAGTTGATAGAGTTGAACAAAAAATGCGGGTTAAACTGTGCCCTTAAAAAATTGAGTTCGTTGGTTGCTTTCTCCTTTTCTATTTGCTCGATATAGATCTGCGAGCGTATTTTTTCGATCACCATTTTGGCCGCCAGTATGCATAGCACCCAAAAGAGTATGTTGATGAACGAATCGCAAAAAATAGTGAAGTAATTAAACTGCGGGTTGGGTACCTTAAAAACATAACTCACTACAAACATGGATACCGGTATCCTGATGAGCGCCGTAACTGCAATGCCGCCGATAAACAACAACCCGAACTTTATATAGTGCTTTTTATTGAGCAGTTGGGGTATGGCATACAACGCGTTAAAATAGTAGTTTATGGAGATGAATGCCAGGTAGCAAAACTGGATGGTAATGGTATGTGTAAGCACCAGCGCGCCGTTCCTGAAAATAAATATCCAGAAAATATAAGCCAGCAGCCAAAAAATGAGGTGATATAGTATTTTATTGATCTTCAATATCCTGTTAAAATTATTTAGGAAGGTAGCAAAAGCTATTTATATTTTACTATTTCGACTCTGTTCCATCCGGGAAAGCCTGGCCTTTATGGCAGGTATTGCATTGAACCACCAAAGCGGCATCGCCAATTTTGGGATGTTTGTTTTGCAGCCATCGTTTATTCAGGTCGAGTGTCATGCGCATCATGGTACGGCTTATTTCTTTTTCGGGTTTGGCATCGCTCGCAAAATCAAGCCCGTGCCCGTCTTTAGCATTGGCGTGGCAAAAGCCGCAGCTCACGCCCAGGCCATCCTCAAAATCATCGGCCATAATGCTTTGCAGCTCCCGCGAGCTAATGTTTTTTGGCAACACTTTTAAATTAGTGTACTTAACCGGTTCCGGCGTTTTTATTGTTGCGGCAACAGCAATAAATACAATAGCTGCAAGCGCCGGTATCCATGTAATTTTCCTGACTTTCATTTCCCGACTATCGCGTTAATGTTTACTTCAAGCTCATCAGCTACGGTACTTGTTCCGCCAATATCAAAATCCCCGCGGTTCATTTTAAACGAACCCTTAAAAACAAAGCCATCGGCTTGTGGAGTAGCCGAAAACGGAAATGATATTTGCTTTGATTTTCCTTTTATGCTTAACAACCCGCTAAACAGGTATATACCATTTTTACCCATGGCCGTTATTTTATTGGATTGAAGCCTGATCTTCGGGCTATTCTTCACATCAAAATAGCTTTGCCCTCTTAAATGCTCATCGCGCAGGTTATTGCCTGTATTAACCGAAGCAGCGTCAATAGTCACATCAAATCTGCTGTTGGCCGGGTTTTGAGGGTCGAAACCAACAAAACCCTCAAAGCCACTAAAAGCACCATCCACGCCGAACCCTAAATTTTTGATGGTAAACTTTGCCGACGAACCTGCCTCAACCAATTTATATTGCGCCAGGGCCGCTCTTGAAATTCCTGCTACCAGCAAGAGTAATATCACCTTTTTCATAGTCTGTTACTTCTGTTCTATGGTATTATCGGCTGCTATCAAAGGTGTGTCTGTAATGGCCAGCGTATGGTTATGTTCTACATAGTTTACACTGGTTAAGCCAAGCAGACCACGCAGTTTTTCTGCCGGAACCTTCATTGGGCCGGGCGAAGGCGCAGCTCCCGGAGCCGGTTGCGGAAACGCGGTGGAGTTTGCGGTATGAAAGGTAATATTACCCTCCACTTTTTGTATGGTTTGGTGGATGTGCCCGTTTAATACCGAGACCGAGCCAAATCGTTTTAATAAAGCCAGGACCTGTGCGCCGTCATCAGTACCCCAACCCCATTGTGGGTAAATGGCCCAAAGCGGTATGTGCGCGAACACAACGATAGGCGTACTGTTTGATAAGGGTTTCAAATCGGCTTCCAGCCATTTTAATTGTGCCGGACCAATATAACCAAGGCCGCCATCAACATGGTTGGTTACATTATTAAGTCCTATAAAATGCACCCCGTGCGAATCAAAGCTATACCAGCCGTCGCCAAGCGTTCCTTTGCCGTAACGCTCCAGGTATAGTTTACCGTTATCGGTCACATCGTGCTCGCCGGGCACATAAAATATCTTTTCTGTTTTTACGCTCTTTAACGATTGTTCCAGCGTATCAAACTCTTCTGCCTGCGCCAGGTGTGTCAAATCGCCGGTATGCAACACAAACGAGGGCGTTACCGGCATATTGTTGATCTTGGATATCGCGGCATTCAACGTTCCCACCACATCGGTGTTTGCAGGCTTCGTAAAACCGATATGGCTATCGCTGATCTGCACAAAGCTGAAATCAGCTTTCGGCATAATGAGCCCTTTCTTCAGGCCTCCTGTGGTTTTATCTATCATTTGGCTCATCCCAAATGATTTAAGTATCCCGCCCGACATCATCCAGATAACGCCGGTACCGGCCCAGGCCATACATTCTAAAAATCCGCGACGGTCAACACCATCATTATTACCTATGCTATTTAAGTTCTCTTCGGGGCTAAACTGGTCTTTCATAAAATTCTCTTTTGGGTGATGAAAATGAATTACAGCACTAAAAAAGAGAAAGAGGCCGTCCCCATAAATTATTTTACACCAACGGGCCTAAATACTTGATGAACGGCTATTTAAAACATTTCCGTCTGTCTTCCTGAACGGGGGGTGAAATGGCTCAGGTCATACTCCGGCATTTGCCTTCCCGAAAGAAACCTTACACAGGCCATCCTGAAAAGCTGGTGTATCGATTCGGCAATATTCCCCTCGCCGCTCATGCGGGTTCCAAAGCGGCTATCGTTTAGCTGGCCACCATGGCATGCAGCTATCATGTTCAACACTTTTTCGGCCCTGTCGGGGAAGGCTTTATGTACCCAATCGCTAAAAATTTCTCCAATGCTGCCATTCAGCCGAACAATGGTGAACCCGGCGGCTAAGGCGCCCCTGTCTGCCGATGCCTTTATAATATTGGGCAACTCATTGCTGTTTAAGCCTGGTATAATTGGGGCGGCCATTACCCTTACGGGAATACCTTTTTGAGATAGCTTTTCAATAACCGATAAGCGGCCACTCGCGGTTATGGTACGTGGCTCAAGCTTTTGCCGCAACTGCTCATCAAGCGAGGTTATTGATACATTTACGTGAACCAGGTTCAGCTTTGCCATATCGCTCAGCAGATCTATATCTCTTAATATCACATTGTTTTTGGTGATGATACCTACCGGATTCCTGTATTTTAAAAACACCTCAAGCAGTCTCCTGGTAATTTTCAAGCGGCGCTCCATAGGCTGGTAACAATCCGTATTGCCCGAAAGCATCATTACTACCGGCTCGTAATTCTTTTTGTTGAAATGTGCTTCCAGCAGTTCGGGCGCGTTGCGCTTTACGATGATCTTACGTTCAAAATCCAACCCGGCGCTAAAGCCATAATACTCGTGGGTGTTACGTGCGTAACAATAGATACAGCCATGCTCGCAACCCTGATATGGGTTTATGGAGTGCATAAAATGCAGGTCGGGGCTGTTAGATACACTGACTATCTTTTTAGGATGTTCTTCATATATCTGCGTAGCCGTGTTTTCTAATAAAGGTTCATCAAGCCCCTCTATGTGTTCTAACACATACTTGTTTTTCAGAAACTTATTATGGGTATTTACCTGCGCCCCTCTTCCCTTAAAAAAATCCGGATTCTCCTCATGCGACATGAAACAAATTTGCTAAAATAATTAGCAAAAACCAAGTGTTTCTTAAATTTCTATGAGCTTATTTTTAACGGCATACATTACCAAACCAACGCGGCTTTTAACCTTGAGTTTTTCAAAAAGCTGGTCGCGGTAACTGTCAACTGTACGTACGCTAAGCTGCATTTGGTCGGCAATTTGTTTGTAGGTAAGTTCGGTGCCAACCAGTTTTAAAAAATCAACCTCGCGATCGCTCAGCTTGATACCTTTAACATTGGTTGGCAATTGCAAATTGTTGATAAGATGTTTTGCTACGAAGGGGGGATAATACACGTCATCGTTAGAAACCGTATCCAGGGCTTCTTTAAAGTCTTCCGGCTCGGCATCTTTTAACAGGTAGCCTTTTATACCCATTTTAACCAGCGACACCACGGTTTCGGCATCTTCAAACATCGATAGGATAATAACGCAAACCTCGGGATAATTTTGCGACAGCCACTTTGTGGTAGCAATACCATCCATTTCGGGCATATTAATATCCATCAATACAATATCAGGCTTAAACTTTTTACTGATCTTGCGTATAAATTCTTTCCCGTTCGGCGCTTCCAGCATTACCTCGTAACCCTCAAAGGTATTAATAAGCGATGCTATGCCGCTCCTGAAAAGGCGGTGATCATCGCAAAGCGCTACCTGGATAGTTTCTGTCTGCATAGGGTTGTTGTAAAGGATTCAGGCTTACCTTAATTTCAGAACCACTGCCAACCGCACTTTTCACCTCCACTGTGGCACCAATAAGATTTGCCCTGTTACGGATATTTCTCAGGCCCGATCCGTTTCTGCTCATCGCTTCATCTTTATCGAAACCTGATCCGTTATCAGCAATCGTTAAAGTTAACAAATCAGCCGTATAATGCAATGTTATGTTTAAACATTCGGCATTGGCGTGTTTTAAAGTATTGTTTATTGTCTCCTGCAATATCCTGAATAATACAAGTTCGGTTTGCTCCCCGGGGCTATTTGGCGTCCCCTCGATCTTAAAAATTGCTTGCACCAGTTTGCTCTTGTTTATTCTTTCGATCTCGGCTTTTATAGATGGGATAAAGCCCCTTGCCGAAAAGCTATCAAAACTCAGGCTTTTCGACAGGTCACGCAAATCGGTAATGGCTTTTGCCACCAGCTCCTTACTTTCGGCTATGCGCTCGTCCTTCTCTACATCGCTCAGCAACGCCGCCGTGCCCAGGCTTAGCTTTACAAACGAGAGCACCTGGCCAATATTATCGTGTATCTCCTGGCTCACATGGGTAAAGGTTTGCTCCTGTATCTCCAACTGCGCCTTCAACAACTCCTGCCTGAAATTTGATTGCAGGCGGTCTTTTTCGGCCGCATGCCTTTTTTTATTGTTATGGTAAGTTATGGCAAGCACCAACATAATTACACCGATAAGAATAAGCAATACAACCGTTGCAATTATTGTAACGATAACTTCCTGGTTAGTTTCCTGCATAAATAAAAGGCGTAACAATAACTTGAATAAAGAAACACGTTAACCAAGGGAATAATTACACGGTAAAGATTTTGGCCACCTATTTGGATTCTGTTTGCTAATATAAATTTTTGCAGTCCAAACAAAATTACGGCGCTAATGCTAAAGATGAGCGTTGCCCCTGCGATCCAAAAATAAGGGTCATTACTTATGCCTATTTCATAGTCATCTTCTCTTAAAAGTTTTGTAATTACCATTAAAGCTAATATCCCTTTTATAAATTCAGCCATGACGACCGAATAAACATCAAATTCTTCAAGCCCCTGTAAAAAAAGAACATTTAAAATTAAAAATGCCATAACAAGAACACCAACAACATTATACAAGATTTTTATAAATCCCTTATAATCAAGAATATTCAAAAATATCCAAAAATGTATGGGCATAGCTAATACATAGTAAATATTATACATAAAATGGTTTCTATGTAAATTAAACCATTGCAAATTACCCGCACAGGTTTCTGTTATACAAATCACAATTAACAGCAACAAAAAGGGCTTTAGTTTAAATAACTCCAGTTTGCTGTAAAAAATAATAGCAAACAACAGGCTAAGAAATTCAAAATATAGAGACAAATGAAACTTCACTTCTATTGGTTTATATCTATACTCGTCTTGGTAGTTAATTTCTTGCCTAAATAAAAAGCATAACAATAACTTGAGTAAAGCACAACATTAACAAAAGGAATAATTACACGATAAATGCTTTTGCCGTCTATCTGGATTTTATTTGTTACAATGAATTTTTGTAACCCAAACAATACAATAGCGCTGACACTATAAATTAATGTAGCTCCGGCAATCCAGAAATAAGGGTTTGCACTTATACCAATTTCGTAATTATCCTCTCTGAAAAGTTTTGTAATAACCATTAAACATAAAACTCCTTTCATAAACTCTGTCATGATAAGCGAGTAAACATTATACTCAAATGGCCCTTGCAGAAAAAAGAAATTTATTGTTACAAAAAGCATTACAAGCACTGCCACAGTAATATATATGGTTTTTACATATTGCTTAAAATCAAGCATATTCAAAAATATCCAAAAATGTATTGGCATTGTTAAAAGTATTCCAATATTGTAGAGAATGTAATTTTTATGTGCATTGAGCCATGGCTTATTAAACCATTGCGAGTTTCCTCCACAAATCTCTATGGTGCAAATTAGCAACAACAGCAATAAAAACGGATGCAGCTTAAAAGGCACCAGCCTGCGGTAAAAAACGATAGCCAACAGCAGGCTGAGAAATTCAAAAATCTCGGATAAATTCCAATTCATTCATTTAGATTTAAGGCAACAGGCCTGCTTGATTTAACGGATCACTATCTCCATCAGACGGTGGTGGTGGTGGCGGATCTCCAGCATCTGAAGCCATTGAAAAAGCAATTATTGGCCCTGCCGCAGAATGTGGTATAATATCACAAGGGAAAATAAACGTAGATAAACGGCCCGCTTTTGCTATAGGGTATTTTTCTACAAATGCTGGCGTATAAATACCCAAGGCGATCTTAACGCTTGGTGTTTGAATCGAGTTCAACCAGGCTATTAACTCTGCTTTATCAAACACCATGCCTTCTGAAAAGCTTTTCTTCACTTCAGGATCAGAACTATGCTGATAGATCTTTTTGTAACGCTCAACGCACTCTTGCGCCAATGTTTTGTTAACAGGTTTGTGTTTTCCCATAATAGTTTTAAATTAATAAACAGATTTGTAAAATTAGATATAAACTTAATTTTTTTATACGGTGTTTTAACTGAAAAGATACCCGTTAAAACACGGTGCAAAAATCCGTTATTCCTACATTGATAGCTAACAACGTTTTACCCAATTTTACGAAAGATTATTTAAAACATGGTTCAGCCGAAAACAACAGAGTAGGCGCCCTAATTATTATGAGAAAGCTCGTTATGCTGGTAATGGTATTTTTTCTGCTCCTTTTAGCGGCATTTTTAGAGCTACCGCATTAATGCCCGGCCGCTTATCAGTATTCAACAATAATTTATATACCCTACATCTGTCGCCCATCAGTTATTTGGTAACCGATGGGCGATTTACCTTAAAAGGTAGCGCTTATCCCGGTGGTAAACAAAAAATAAATCCCGTCCATATGGGTATTCGTAGTGTAGTCAACCTGGTTAAAGGGCTTAATAAAGTATGGTGTAAAGCTTAACTGTACCTTGTTAATCGCATAAGTTACCGGCATCGAGGCGCTTAATGCCAATGCCGTATATTGCTTAACCTGTTGCTGCTTTTGCTCCGTTACCGTTTGTGTCACTATGGTTTGACTTGGCTGGCTTGGAAACAAAACATTTAAAGGGTTTGATGGCGATGGGTTAGTAACCGCCCGCTGTACCTGCGACTCGGTATAATATGTTTGATAAAATGATTGCGTGCCCGTATATAACGTCGCAGTCGGATTAACTTTTAACCCGTTATTTTTATTCCTTCCGGTTTTGAGCACCCATATCTCTTTTGATAGTTCCGCATTGTTTATAATATCGTTACTGTTGTCTTTCCCTATGCGATAGCTGGCGCCGATGGTCATTTTTACAATGTTCGAGGGATTATAATTTAACTGCGCGTCTGCAGTAAAGTTGAACGATGAAAGGATGATAGGGCTGTTACTCGTAATAAAATACTTGGTTACCGACACCGCGCCGCCAAACTCTTTCTTTTTATCGAACGAAAAGACATAGCCCGGCGTAACGCTCAACCCTTCTGATTGTGATTTTGAGCCCGACAGGTCGAAATAGCCCATAGCGCTCAAAAATAATCCTGTTTTTGATATGATGGTGGCATTAGGCAACAAAACCGGAACGCTCGATTCATCCCGGCGCCCTGCATACGTCAGGTTCGACATATATTGCGCGCCAGCATTAAAAAATACAGGCCTGGCGTTTTTAGTAACCGTATCTGTTTGAGCCCTGGTGTTTATAGCAAATCCCATTACAATGGTCAATGCCAATAGTTTAACGCTTTTCATGGTGATAGGGGTATAAATTGAATTTGCTTATAAAATCAGAAAGGCCATTTAAGGCCTTTCTGAGGATTGATATTTTATAATCCGTATTTAGTTTTTAGTTGCACTAACGCTACCTTGAGTGTTTGACGAGCCACTTACGCTTACCTCTTTTTTACCCGCTTTAACGTTGGTGTTTGATGAAGAAGCATTGGTAGCATTAACATTAGCCTTTTTAGCGTTAACGCTTGAATTTGCCGAACCATTTACCGAAGTTGAGTTGCTTGCACTAACCTGGTTTGATTTAACTGCTCTTTTAGCTCGGGCCACTGTTTTGTGCGAGGCGTTAATTGCAGCGGCTTTAGTAGCTTTCGCGTCTTCTTTTGCTGTTGCCGCTGTATTCTTTGCAGCGGTTACGGCTCCGCTCGCATTTGCATTTACGTCGGCTTTAGCGGCTTCGCTTGTATTTACCGAAGTTGTTACAGCGTTGTTTGAGGTATTTGCAGCGGTAGTTGCGGCGGCATCAACATTGCCGGTTACATTTGCACTGGCGGCTTTAGTTGCCGATCCCTTAACTGCTGTTTGAGCCTGGTTTGTTACCTGGCCGGTTACATTAGCTGCTTGCGATACTACTTTTTGTGTGGTTGCGGCTGTGCTTACAGTGGGTAAGGTTGCCTGGGTTACTACTTTAGTTGCGGTTGCGGCTCCAATGTTTACTTGTGCAACACTTGCTTTGGCAACAAAAATAGCTGCTGCGAAAAGCATAGGTTTAAATAAATTTTTCATGGTCATACTATTTAAATTAATATAATGGGGATGGTTGGCGCTTGAGTTTTTTAGCCAACATTTAACACACCATTTATAGTTGAGTTAAAACAAAAAGCATTCCATTACAGCAATTCGCCGCGTTTTAAATTGGCAAACAGCCTGGTTTTAAACAACAGTGAATTATTTTCTATACAGATTCCGGCGCGTTTGTTCGCTTTGATATACAAAAAAGCCACCGATAGTTATCGGTGGCTTCGCATTTATTGGGCCGACTTACATTTTAGGCATTCGCTTCATCATGCTGGCCATAGCCGCCGGATTGCTCATTTGCTTCATTACCTTACGCATATCATCAAATTGCTTTATCAGGCGGTTAACTTCGGTAAGGTTAGTGCCCGAACCTTTGGCTATGCGATTGCGGCGGCTTTGGTTAATGCTATCCGGGTTTGATTTCTCGTACGGGGTCATCGATTGGATAATGGCTTCTATCGCTTTAAAGGCATTGTCATCTACCTCAACATCTTTTAAAGCCTTGCCAACACCAGGTATCATGCCCATCAGATCTTTCATGTTACCCATTTTTTTGATCTGCTGTATCTGCCCGTAAAAATCGTTAAAGTCGAATTTGTTTTTCCGGATCTTCTTTTGGAGTTCGGCGGCCTCTTTCTCGTCAAACTGCTGTTGCGCGCGCTCTACCAACGACACCACATCGCCCATACCTAAAATACGCGACGCCATACGATCCGGGTGGAAAACATCCAGCGCCTCCATCTTCTCGCCCGTACCCACAAATTTGATGGGCTTATTTACAACCGATTTTATTGATAATGCAGCACCGCCACGGGTATCGCCATCAAGCTTCGTTAATACAACACCGGTAAAATCGAGCCTGTCATTAAACACCTTGGCGGTATTCACAGCATCCTGGCCGGTCATCGAGTCGACAACAAACAATATCTCGTGCGGATTAACTGCGGCTTTTACCTGTTCTATTTCAACCATCATGGCCTCATCTATCGACAAGCGGCCCGCGGTATCCACAATCACTACATTATAGCCATTTTGTTTAGCCATGGCAACGCCTTCGCGCGCAATAGCTATCGGATCTTTAGAATCCATGTTGGCATAAACCTCAACACCTATCTGGCTGCCCAGCACTTTCAATTGCTCAATAGCGGCAGGTCGGTAAACGTCGCCGGCTACCAGTAATGGCTTTTTGCCTTTCTGTGTTTTTAAAAAGTTTGCCAGCTTACCTGTAAATGTTGTTTTACCGGCACCATTTAAACCCGCTATTAAAATAACCGTTGGCGTTGCCGGGAAGTTGAGCTCAGCTGTAGAGCCACCCATTAACTGGGTAAGCTCATCGTTCATTATCTTGGTAAGCAATTGCCCCGGCGATATCGAGGTCAATACATTCTGACCGATGGCTTTTTGTTTTACATCATCAGTAAAGGCTTTCGCGGTTTTATAGTTAACATCGGCATCCAGAAGGGCTTTACGTATTTCCTTCATGGTCTCGGCCACGTTTATTTCTGTAATAGTTCCCTGTCCTTTCAGGACCTTAAACGCCCTGTCGAGTTTATCCGAAAGATTTTCAAACATCGTATATATGGTATTTTGATCTTAAAATTTAAGCCCACAAAGTTATGATTTTGACCGATATAGCTCTATTACTTTGCAAGGGATTTTTGATAATAATGTTAATTCGTGTTAAATAAAATTAACCTTAACTATTATTTAACTAAAAGGTTTGTAACCATCTTTAGTTTTGAGCGTCTTATTACCAACTATTACCTGGCTCACAAATATGAAACGCATTTTACTATTAGCTTTTTTAACGACAGCATTTTTTACCACCGTGGCCCAACCGGCCATAAAAAAGCTACAAGCAACCAAAACAACAACAGCCCCCAAAATTGACGGATCAATAGACGATGAGGTTTGGAAAACCGCGGCCATCGCTACCGATTTTGTTGAGCTAAACCCCGTTGCCGGCAAACACGAAACTACCGAAGAACGTACCGAAATACGTATAATTTACGATAATACCGCCATTTATGTTGGCGCCCGCATGTACGAAACCGGCGCCGACAAGGTAGCCCGCGAACTGGTATCGCGCGATAACGTAGGCAACTCCGATTTTATTGGTGTGGTGTTCGATACTTATCTCGACGGCATTAACGGCTCCGGCTTTTATGTAACAGCTGCCGGTGTGCAGTTTGATGCCAAGTATTCAAACGGCGGCAACGAAGACCCTAACTGGAACGCGGTTTGGGAAAGCAAAGTAAAAATAGATGAACACGGCTGGACGGCCGAATTTAAAATACCGTACTCAGCCCTCCGTTTCCCTAAAAAAGATGTACAAACATGGGGGCTTAATTTTATACGCAAGCGCCAGCAGCTGCAAAAGCAACTGTTCTGGAACGAGCTTGACCCTAAAAAGAACGGCTTTTTAAACCAGGAAGGCCAGTTAACCGGCATAGAAAACCTTACTCCTCCCGTAAGGCTTGCCTTTTACCCATACCTGTCAACCTATGTAAATCATTATCCATATAATACGCCCGGTGTAAAAAACACCACAAGCTCTTTAAACGGGGGTATGGATTTTAAATACGGCATAAACCAGAGTTTTACTTTAGATATGACACTGATACCCGATTTTGGGCAGGTACAATCAGACAATAAGGTGCTTAACCTTACGCCCTTCAGGATAAAATATAACGAAAACCGGCCGTTTTTTACGGAGGGTACCGAGCTGTTTAACAAAGGCAACCTGTTTTATTCGCGCAACATTGGCTCGCAACCTATCGATTATTATAACGTGCCCCTGAACGCGCACGAAGAAATAGTTAAAAACCCCTCCGAAACACGCTTGCTTAACGCCACTAAGGTATCGGGCCGGATGTCGAACGGTTTAGCCATAGGGGTTTTTAATGCGGTAACGCAAAGCGAAGGAGCAACTGTACAAGATACCATTACCGGGGCCGAGCGCATGGTGCAAACCGCACCCACAACCAATTACAATATCTTGGTGCTCGATCAGAATTTGAAGAACAATTCGGATATAGCGCTTATTAACACAAACGTAACTCGTTTTGGTGTAGATCATAATGCCGATGTTGGCGGTTTTGTATTTAATCTTAACAACAAGAAAAATTCTTATGGTGTAACAGGGTATGCTTTTATGAGCAATCTGATATTCCCAGACAAAAGCGATATAACCGGTTATAGCTATGAAGTGAGCGCCAGCAAAAACCTGGGTAACTTTACATGGAATGTGGTGGAAGATTTTGCCAGCCCAAACTATAACCCTAATGACCTTGGATTTTTAAACAATCCGAATTATTTTGACCACTCACTCTATCTTCAATATACCAATTATAAGGCCACAAAGTATTTTACATTACGCAGCATCTGGAGCAATATTTATTATTCCAGGCGATATCAGCCATCAGAGTTTCAAACCGCCGATTATGCTTTAGGAGCAAACGCGCGCCTTAAAAATTTGTGGAATATACAATCCAATATACATTGGATGCCTTCCGGTCACGATTTTTATTCACCTCAAATATCAGGGCTGCAGTACAACAGCCCCGGCGAAGAACGTTTTAATGTATCGTTCAATACAAACCGGTCCAAACGGATAAACGGAGGCGCTTTTTTGCAGTTACGCGGTGTACGTAACGGACAGGGTGGTTTTACCAATATTAGTGAGGTATTTTACAATGTTCGTATAAATAATCATTTTGGCTTTAGCGAGGATGTTACCTATAGCCCCGAGCATCACTCCATTGGTTTTTATACGGTTGATGGCAGTAACACTTCTGTTTATTCGCTGTATGACAGGAATACTGTCGAAAACATATTCAGCATAAAGTATACGTTCAACAATGTAATGGGGGTAAACCTGCGTATAAGGCACTATTGGTCAAAGCGCAACAACAGCAAATTCTATAATCTGAAAACCGATGGCTCGCTTACCGACAGGCTTACGCCCGATTTCGGCCCGGCAAATGATGAAAACTTCAACCTCATTAATACCGATATGATCTATAGCTGGGTGTTTTCGCCGGGCAGCGAGTTAAGCATCGCCTACAAAAACTCAGGCTTTAGCGACGACAACCATGCCAACCGCGATTATACAGACAATCTGAACTACGCTTTCAAAAACCCGTTAAATAATAACTTCTCTATCAAAGTATTGTACTACATCGATTATCAGAACTTAAAAAAGAAAAAACGATCTTAAGGAAATTTATAAACCAGCCCCAGGGCCAACCCTTGCGATGCCTGCACACTGTTATTGGTAGTTATATCGTAAAGCAGCGTTCCGTTAACGGTAACGTTGATAAGGCGGTTAACACGCGCGGCCAGAACGGCATCTAATCGATGTGTAATATGGCTAAAGTTATTGTACGGTATAAACAAGGCATAGCGCGCCTGCAGGTTCATGTTCTGGGCTATATCTTTATTAATGGTTGATACCACCTGGAAAGCCAGTTCATTACGGAAAACACTGCGTGGCGTAACACCATAATTGCCGGGGATATTATGATAAATAGTGGTATCTAACACCAGCGTTTGGCGTGCGGTGCCCGTACCGAAGCGAATGTCGATATACTTTACCGGCTTATACTCAAAACCTATCGACTCTGTAAAATACCCTGGTGCCATAAATCTTGATATGAGCGACGCGGACACATTCCCTTTTGAATCGGTACTATATTGAAAGCCATCGGCAAATTGCGATTCAAAACTTAACGAGCCGAAGAAATACCATTTTTTGGATAATTGCGTAGCCAGCTTATTATCAAAAAATATCCGGTCGTTGGTTTTACGCGATACCTGGCCCTTATTTTTTGATATGCCGTAAATCATTATCAGTTCGGTAGTATAGCTTAGCGGCTTTAAATTGTACTCGGCCTTAAAATCAAAGTTGGTACCCAGCGCGAATGAGTTAACACCGCCGCCACTCCAGTTATCGCTAAAGGCCGATTGGTTGAGATTTATTCCCAGCGTTAAATATTTTCTCCAGTAACTAACTTCGTAACCTAAAGGCGCTACAGGTATAAGCGCTGGCTGTAATATAACGGGCCTGCGCCGTACAGGCAAGGCATTTTTAGGTGGGTCAATCCGGTACCTGTTAAGCAGGGCGGTATCTATCTTTACCGAGTCGGCCTTTTGTGCAAAGCTTATTTTATTTGAAAACAGCAATGCAAAAACAAGTAAAAAGCCACCGAATCTCGACATACGGCAAATAAAGCTAATTTTTCTTTAAAAGTAAATTTGAGTTTTAAACAGCCTATTCTTCCTGCGGACTAACCAAAGGCGGTAAGGCAAACGCATCCGGGTTTCTTTTATATCGCGCAAAGCTGTTCATGGTATATTTTATAAACTCATAGTCGTTATAATGTGTAACCGCATAATAGCTTGGGCGGTATTTAACCATAAAATCGGCAAGGGGCTGGTCCTTAAGTCCGGTAATGGTGCTTACAAACTGCTTATTAAAGCGGGCATCGATCACGTTTTCATGGTAATCACGCTCTATTGTCGCACGCAGACGCGTGGCATTCCGCCCGCGGAAACTAAGCAGGTTGTACAAACCATCAATACTCAACCCCGCTCCGCCATTGCCAATACTTAACAGGTCATGATTGGCCAGTGTACCGTATACTTTATCATACTCGCGTTTAGTGGCTTCATATCGCTTTTGCGGGTCGGCATTATCATTTATCGATACTTCTTTCAATTGTACGCTGGTGCGCTTAAGGTAAACGGCTACTGATGTTTCTGTTCCCAGTTTGAGCGTATCGTTCAAATAACCTGTTTTCGAAAATATTAAAACATCGCCTGTTTTGGCGGTTATCTTAAACTCGGCCTTCAGGTTATCGTAATTATTGGCTTTCGAGTTAAGGTTCAGGATGTTTACTTTGGCTATGCGTTCCTTGGTTTCCCTATCAAACACAATTCCATCAAACTGCTTTTCCTGGGCAAAGGCAAGCGGTATCCGTACCAGGTACAACAATATGATCAAACCAAACAACTTCATTAGGGATAAAACTAACCTATCTGCCTGTTATTGTTATACCTTTTAACAAAAATTAACAACATTATTGCGCAACAACCAATTGCTGCCCAAGCTTAATGTTGTTATCGCCCATGCGGTTAAGTTCTTTTAGCTGGTCAACCGTAAGGCCAAAGCGTTTCGAAATATTGTACAGTGTATCGCCCTGTTTTACAGTATACAACTTATTTACCGGGGTAACATTAACTATCGAGTCCTTAATATCTTTACCCATATTATTGGTTATCTGGGTAAAAACACGATCTTCTCGCTTAATTTTTTGCAACTCGCCTTCGGGCCTGTCATACTGGTCAAGGTGGTATTTTTCTATGATATTGATCAACAGGTTCGGGTAGTTTGGGTTTGTGGCATAGCCTGCCGCTTTTAGTCCGTTGGCCCAGCCCTTATAATCATTCTTATCAAGCTGGAACAAGGCCGCGTAGTTTTTCTTTTTCAGGAAATTGGAATGATCGCGATACGAATCTTCGGGATTATTATAAACCCGGAAGCAATCGTTCACCATATCATCATTTTTGTAATAGCTTTTACCGGTCCATCCGCCGCCGCATTTAACGCCAAAGTGGTTATTTGCAACCCGGGCCAGTTCGCTATTGCCATTGCCCGATTCAAATAAACCCTGGGCGAGTGTAATGCTCGCGGGTATACCGTAGGTGTTCATTTCTTGTATAGCAATGGCCTTAAACCGCTGAATGTATGAATCTGACGTATATGTGGTATACGTTACCCCATTTTTGGCCGCTATCTTTTTAATTTCCTGGTTGTTGTGCTGCGCCTGGTTCTTAGAAATTGAAGGTGCCGAAGATGCTGTTTTTTTGTGTGTAAAACACGATGATAATGATACCAATAAAAACAGGGCAGATACGGTTCTACGCATAATAAAGTTTAAATTTTTACTAATTGGTAAAACTAAACAATAAAGCTAAAACCTGTTTAACGAATTAATTAACATTGTTGGCGGCTACCAATATGTCGGCCGGGTTTTCGTCGAAGGTATTAAGCTGGTATTTTTTAACCAGGCCCAGCACCTGCGATGCCCATTGGCGGCTGCTGGCGTAGCCGGCTTTTTGAATACCGTGTGCCCAGCCCAAATAATCATAGTGGGTAAACTTATCGGCCAGGCTGCTAAATTTTGCTTTCTCGGTCATAATACGGGCAAAATCCTCAAACGAATCGCTTGGCGAATCGTATTTTTTATAGCTGGTACGGATGGTTTTTTTATTCTTCTTGAATATGTTGGTGCCAAAACCCTTCATACCAAACTGGTTATTCAGGTTTTGCGCTATGGTGCTGCTTCCGCAAGCCGACTCATGCATGGCTATGGCCAGTATAATGCTTGCCGGCACACCGGTTTGATGCATTATGCGAACAGCGTCGTCTTTAAATTTTTCGATATACGTTTGAGATTTGGTTTGCGCGGAAGCGCCAACAGAGATGAGCAATAATGCAACCAGTAAGATTTTCTTCATAATTTACTTTTTTCTGATGAGCATAATACCGTCCCTAACCGGGAGGATCAATTTCTCGACCCTTGTATCCGTATTAATCGCATCATTAAAGTCGCGGATCAGGCGCGTATCGGCATCATTTGCTGCCACATCATACACTTTTCCCTTCCACAACACATTGTCAACTATAATTAAACCACCAGGCTTGACCTGGTCCAGAATCAATTTAAAATAATTTAAATTGTTCTTTTTGTCTGCGTCAATGAACGCAAGATCGTAAATTTTGTCCGACAATTCCAATAACACCTGTTGCGCATCACCAAAATGTGGATAAAGTCGATTTTTGTGCTCGGATTGTTGAAAACTTTTTTCGATCATTTCCTGCATCTCCAAATTGCCCTCAATAGTATGGATCTCGCCACCCGGAGTAAGCCCTTCGGCAAGGCAAATCGTAGCATAGCCGGTGTATGTGCCTATTTCAAGGATGCACTTAGGCTGCATCAGTTTGCTCAGCATGCTCAACAAACGCCCCTGGTAATGGCCCGAAAGCATGTGCGGTTTAAGCACTTTCGCATAAGTCTCCCTGTTGATAACTTTTAGGAGCTCCGGTTCGGCATCGGTGTGGGTTTCGAGGTATTGTTGAAGTAATTCAGGCAGTATCTCCATGCCGCAAAAATAACATATTATCATTTTCCCCGGAAGGGGAAAATGATTCCTGTTGATCATACTACATAAACGAACCTTTTCCCATCCAGGATTGCAATATTATCGTCGCCGAAATCGTATCTACCAACTCCTTACTCTGTCTGGCCTTTTTTCCCATTCCGCTTTGCGCGATGACGGCGGATGCCATTTTTGAAGTGAACCGCTCATCCAGCATTTCGATAGGGGTGTCCGGGAAATTCTTTTTCAGGATGGTAACAAAGCCGCGTACATGCTGGGCCGATTGAGATTCGGTTCCGTCCATTTGCTTTGGTTCGCCAACAATAAAGCGCTCAACCGGGTTAGCGGCGATATATTTTTTCAGGTATTCCACAATGTCTTTCGGGTGTACGGTATCCAGGCCGTTGGCAATGATCTGCAAAGGATCGGTAACAGCAATGCCGATGCGTTTGGTACCGTAATCAAAAGCCATTATTCTCATGAGATCGTATTGCGTAATGCGATTTGCGTATTGCGACATACAAATGTAGTTGAATGCTGCGTTTGGCGTTCGTTTTTTGTCATAAATCAAAAAATCTCCATACTCAATACGCAAATCGCAATACAATTTTCCTAATTTGCACCAAATGCAGTTTAGCACCATAGTAGGACAGGAAGAGATAAAGCAACGGCTTATTAATACGGTAAAAGATAACCGGGTTAGCCACGCGCAATTGTTTTTAGGGCCCGAAGGTTCGGGCAGCCTGGCGCTGGCCGTAGCTTATGCGCAATACGTATCGTGCGAGGATAAACTGCCGGATGATTCCTGTGGTGTATGCTCGTCATGCCGCAAGTATCAAAAACTGGTACATCCCGATCTGCATTTTTCGTACCCGTTCTTCGCCAAAAAAAGCGATGAAACCTCGTTAAACTATATAGAAGAATGGCGCGAGGCTTTTTTAGCCAATCCTTATTTAAGTCTGGATATATGGCGCGGCTACCTGCAGGCCGAAAACAAGCAGGCCAATATCAATATCGCCGAGTGCCATCAGATCATCAAAAAACTCAGCCTGAAACCATTTGAGTCGACCTATAAAGTACTCATTCTTTGGCTACCCGAATACCTGGATAAAGAGGGTAATGCCCTGCTCAAAATTATAGAAGAGCCGCAACCTAATACGCTGTTTTTACTGGTGGCACAAAACCAGGACCAGATACTGAACACTATTTTATCGCGCACGCAACTGGTAAAAATACCATGCTTAAAAGATGAGGTGGTAAAAGAATATTTGATAGCTGAGCATCACCAAACCGAGCATGCGGCAACCGAGATCGCTTTTTTAAGTAATGGCAATTTAACCGAGGCGCTGGGTATGCTTGGCGAAAACGACAGCAGCTTTCATGATATGTTTGTTAACTGGCTGCGCATGTGCTATTCAAATAAAGGCGCCACTATTATTGATTTTGTGGAAACACTTGCCAAGCTGGGCCGCGAGAACCAGAAGAATTTTATGCGTTATGGCATCAGCTATATCCGGGAGTGCTGTATGATATTAGCCGAAGCCGGCAGCCTGGTACACCTGCCTGCCGCAGAGCTGGAAACCGCCCAAAAAATGTCGGGCGCGATGAGTTTACCTATGGCAGAGGCTATTGGTAACCTGTTGGAAAAAGCACATTATCATGTGGAAAGAAATGCAAATCCGAAAATTTTATTTTTAGATGTATCTTTACAAATTGTTAGTGTACTAAAATTTAAAATAATCCCGAAAGGGAATCAATATATACCGGGTTAAATTATGGGATGTGGAAGTTGCTCAACAGGCGGATGCGCGCCTGCAGGCTGCAAAAGTAATGGCTCATGCCTTACAAATGGTTGCAGCAAATTAGATGTTTACGATTGGCTTTCCAATATGGATAAGCCGACAAATTATAAGCCATTCCAGATCGTTGAAATAAGATTCAAAGGGTCGAGGAAGGAGTTTTTTATTAATGCCGATAACCTTTACCTGGAGTTGGGCGAACTGGTTGCTGTTGAAACTGCTACCGGCGGTTTTGATGTGGGCCACGTATCCATCACCGGCGAACTGGTACGCATGCAAATGGTAAAGCGCCACGTTAACGAGGCCGATGTTACTAAAAAAATATACCGCAAAGCCACCCCTGCCGATGTTGACAAATGGAAAGCAGCTAAAGACCTGGAGTGGGAAGCTATGCACAAATCGCGCACGCTGGCTTTAGAGCTGGGGTTGCAAATGAAGATTAGTGATGTAGATTACCAGGGCGATAAAACCAAGGCCACCTTTTACTATACGGCCGAAGGCCGCGTCGATTTTCGCGAATTGATCAAAAAAATGGCGGAAGCTTTCAGGATCCGTATCGAAATGCGCCAGATAGGCATGCGCCAGGAAGCCAGTAGGCTGGGCGGGATAGGTTCATGCGGACGCGAGCTTTGCTGCTCTACCTGGTTAACCGATTTTAAAACAGTTTCTACAGCCGCGGCACGCTACCAAAACCTGAGCTTAAATACCCTTAAACTTGCCGGACAATGCGGTAAATTAAAGTGCTGCCTTAACTATGAGTTGGATACTTATATGGACGCATTGAAACACATCCCAGATAATGTAAATTACCTCAAAACCGAAAAAGGCGATGCCCGCCTGCAAAAAACCGACATCTTTAAAAAGATCATGTGGTTTAGTTATCCTAAAGATGATAACTGGGTGCCCGTTGAGATCGATCGCGTAAAGGAAATACAAAAGCAAAACAAGGATGGCGTTATTCCTGCCGATCTGGGTGAAATGAAAGAACCCGAAACCAAAGCGGCTAAAGTATTGGATTACGAAAATGTGGTTGGCCAGGATAGCCTTACCCGTTTGGATGAGCGCAACCGCAATAAAAACAAGAACAACCGTAACCGGAATCCAAATAATCCGCAACAGGCTAACAGGCAAGGTGGGCAACAACAGCAACAAAGGCCCGGCAACAATAACCCTAATAAACCAAAGGGAATACCTATTGATGCACCAAAACCGGTGGACGGCATAGCCGCAACGCCAAATGCAAACCCCAACAAGCGCAGAAACAAGAACAGGCATAAAAACAGGGGAAACAATAACCAAAACGGCAGTAACAACGCACCAAAAGCTGAGTAATATGCGGACCTTAAAAGTTTGTATGGTATTTATAACAACGGCAATTCAGTTGCTGTTTAGCGGCTGTATGAATACTGACAAAAATGTGGTTATTGATCATAACGTTACCATTACCGATCAAAACTGGTCATACGTAGATAAGATTAAATTAGACGTAAAAATTGATGATGCATCGGCTTTTTATAACATTTATTTCAACTTACGGATAACCCCGGATTATAAATACTCCAACCTGTTTGTGCTGATCCACCAAACCGGTCCGGATAAAAAAACAAAGAACATCCGCCAGGAATATACCTTAGCCAACCCCGATGGCGAATGGCTGGGCCAGGGCTCTGGCAATTTGTATAGTTACCAGATACCTTCGCACCTGCACTATAAATTCCCGGCAAAAGGCGTTTACCACTATGTTATTGAACAAAACATGCGCGATAACCCGCTGCACGAGGTGAGCGATGTAGGTTTACGGGTGGAAAAGGCGGAATAGGCTCTTCATATACATATACTCATCATAAAATTTTTAGTTATTGTCAAAACTACTACATTTGTTTTGCTAAAAATTTTATCATTATGAATGTTCTTATTTTATGCGTTTCGCTGGCAATGTTTATCGCAGCCATTATTCTCTTTTTTAAGAAGCCAGATAAAAGCCGGGCTGAACACGAATTAAATATTAAACTTGCCCGGGCCGAAGAACGCGCTTTATCTCTTCTTGCCGAGCGCGATAATATAGCCCAACAATTGCATAACGAGCGTTTGCGCTTAGAAGCCGGGCTTGCCCGCTTAAACCTTGAGCTCAGCACCGAAAAAAATAATACCGCGAAAGCAGAAGAAGCCCTAAAGGCGAATCGTGAACGTTTGGCGGAACAGGAAAACTACCTGCGTGAAGCGCAAAAAAATTTCAAGGCCGAGTTTGAGAATGTGGCCAATAAACTGCTTGATGAAAAATCGCAAAAGTTTACGGAGCACAACCGGGCAAACATGGATATTATACTCAATCCGTTTAAAGATAAATTAAAAGACTTTGAAGATAAAGTGGATAAGGTATATAAAATGGAAGCCGAGGAGCGCAATATCCTGAAAGGTGTTATTACCCAACTGATGGATCTGAATAAACAGATAAGCGATGAGGCGCATAACCTTACCAAAGCATTAAAAGGCGACAGCAAAAAACAGGGAAACTGGGGCGAAGTGATATTGGAACGGGTGCTTGAAAGTTCCGGTTTGATCCGCGATAGGGAATACCGTATTCAAGCCAGCTTCAATAGCGCCGAAGGCGCCAGGTTTCAGCCGGATGTGATCATTGACCTGCCTGATGATAAACACCTGGTGGTCGATTCTAAGGTATCATTGGTGGCCTATGAGCGATTGGTGAATTGCGAAACAGAAGATGACCGTAAACTCTTCGCGAAGGCGCATATCGAATCTATCCGGGCTCATATTACCTCTTTATCATCCAAAAGATACCAGGATTTATACCAGATCACCTCGCCCGATTTTGTACTGCTTTTTGTTCCCATCGAATCATCATTCAGTATCGCGGTACAATTAGATGCCGAACTGTTTAATTATGCCTGGGATAAACGTGTGGTGATTGTTAGCCCCTCCACCTTACTGGCTACTTTGCGCACTATTGCGAGTATATGGAAACAAGAACGCCAAAACCGCAATGTATTAGAGATAGCACGCTTAAGCGGAGAAATGTACGATAAGTTTGCCGGCTTTATTATAGATATGGAAAGTATTGGCAAAAGCATCCGCTCTACACAGGATAATTATGATAAGGCTATCAACAAGTTGTCGACCGGCCGCGGCAACCTGGTAGGAACCGCGGATAAAGTAAAAAAATTAGGCGCTAAAGCGGATAAACAGATAGATCAGAAATATTTGAATGAAGTGGATTAATTAGCTGTTATGGCTGTTTTCATGTCCATCAGCATATTCATTTTCCCATCCATTTTCATGCTCTTTGCTTGTGGCATAGCAAATGAATAGATCATTTTCATATTATTCTGAACGGTTGTGGGATAACCATTTATCGTATCAAATACCATTTTACCATCACCACCACCGGTCACATCCATAGTCATTCCTTTCCCTGCCATGTCCATGGTCATTACCATATTTATATCAAAATAAGCCTTGTTATCTTGAATGCCGATAAGCTTATAAGTTGTTTTTCCAATAATCTTGGCATTAGCACCCAATATTGGAATATCCATTGGTATAGTTTGAACAAAAGTATCGCCTACCTTCATCGCTTTATCAGGAAATTCAATATTACCCTGAATGTTCTTAATCATTTTCATAAGCGCAACTTTCACACTATCATTCGCCTTTATACCAGCCACCGAATCCAATGACATCTTACCTTCCCTGGTAAATTTTCCGTACATTTTCTGAAATGTATTTGGCATTGGTATATTGGTTTCCTTACCATTCATATTCATTTTAGCCGATAATGTAGTAACGCTCATAATTAAAGGGATATCACCACCCGGCGAAACAACACTGGTTATTACGTCCATCTTCGAGCCGCTTTGCATCTGCATTAACATTTGCGATGGCTGTCCGCTGTTTTTCATTTGGTTAACCATGCTTGAATCACCCGATACGTTCATTTCCATATTCATATCCATTTTCATGGTTGATGAATAATCATGTTTAGGTAAATACTTCATTTTAAAAAGTATTTCTTTTTGTGCTTTTACCTGCACTCCGATAAACAACAATATGGCAATGATACCCGGTAATTTTTTCATGATCTATAATTGTGAAATAAACATAGGTAAAATAATTCGTAAAGCAGAATATGGGTAATTATGGGTATTCATATAATTGCTTATACAACTACTTAATAACATAAATAAATGATAATCAAATAAATATAAATAAATTACACGGAAAAAAAATATGGGTATTATGTGTATACCCATATTTTGAAATATTTGTATCAGCCCTTAAAAGCGTTCCAGCCCTGGGCCTTCAGTTCGTGTACTACGCCTGATTTTGAAACCAGGTTACAACCTGCCGAAGCTTCTGTAATATGGCCTATAATGCTTATATCCGCACTATGTTTTATCTTATCATAGTCGGCTTGTTTAATGGTAAAAAGCAATTCATAGTCTTCACCGCCGCTCAGCGCACAAATGGTAGGGTCAAGGTTAAATTCGCGTGCAGTATCGTAAGTCATCGGGTCGATAGGTATCTTTTCCTCGTATAAATTACAGCCTTTATCGCTTTGCTTGCAGATATGTAAAACTTCCGAAGCCAAACCGTCCGATATATCTATCATCGCGCTCGGCTTAATTTTAAGTTCCTTTAAAACCTCAATAATATCTTTTCGTGCTTCAGGCTTTAACTGTCTTTCAACAATATAATCTTTACCTTCCAGGTCTGGCTGAATTTTAGGATTTTCTAAAAATATCAGTTTCTCACGCTCTAACAGTTGTAAACCCATATAAGCGCCGCCAAGATCACCCGACACACATAACAAGTCTCCCTCCTGTGCGGTATTACGATAAACAATTTCGGCTTCATCCGCATAACCAATACTGGTTACGCTAATAACCAAGCCTTGTTTTGAAGAAGTAGTATCACCGCCAACCAGGTCAACTTTATATTTATCGCATGCCAGCAGCATACCGCTATACAATTCTTCAACAGCCTCTAACGGAAACCTACTCGAAAATCCCAAAGAAACGGTTACCTGTGTTGCCATCCCATTCATGGCATAAATATCGCTCAGGTTAACCTGTATAGCTTTGTAACCCAAATGTTTTAAAGGTGTATAATCCAGGTCGAAATGTATACCTTCTAGCAGCATATCGGTACTTACCAATACCTTTTTATCTTTAAAATCTAAAACAGCGGCATCATCGCCGGTACCTTTTATGGTACTTGGCTGCGTAAGGTTAATGCTTTTGGTCAAATGATCTATTAAACCAAATTCTCCTAAATGCGCTATTTCCGTTTTTTCTTTATTATCGAACATATTGACCGTTGATTATTAGTGATTAAAATGACTTCGCTGGTTACTTTTCTATTTTGTGATAGGCTATCAAAATAAGCTATCACAAAAATCAATTAAATCAGCGGTCAAAGACCTAAACGTGCCGATATTTCTAACATTCTTTCTATCGGTTTTACTGCCCTCTCAATAATATCCTGCGGCACTATTATTTCAGGCGATTCATTTTTAAGACACAGGTATAATTTTTCAAGGGTGTTACGCTTCATATGCGGACAATCATTACAGGCGCAATTGTTATTCGGCGGAGCCGGTATAAATGATTTTCCCGGATTTTCCTTCTGCATCTGGTGCAATATGCCCGATTCGGTAGCCACAATAAATTCAGTAGCCGGGTCTTTAGCGCTGTATTTTAGCAAACCAGTTGTCGAGCCTATATAATCGGCCATCTCCAAAATAACATCTTCGCATTCGGGGTGGGCCAGTAGTTTAGCGTTAGGATAGCGTTCCTTTAATTTGGTGATCTTTTCTCTCGAAAATATCTCGTGCACCATACAGGCACCATTCCACAATACCAGGTCGCGGCCTGTTTTTTTAGCCACATAAGCACCCAGGTTTTTATCCGGGCCGAATATGATCTTCTGTTCTTTAGGTAGACTTTCTACGATCTGTATCGCGTTACTCGATGTGCAAACAATATCGCTCAAAGCTTTTAACTCGGCAGTGCAGTTTACATAAGTGATCACTAAATGATCAGGGTATTGCTCTTTAAACTTTTTAAACAAATGCGGCGGGCAGCTGTCTGCAAGTGAGCAACCTGCTTTTACATCTGGTAGTAGCACTTTCTTTGTTGGTGATAGTATTTTGGCTGTTTCGGCCATAAAATGTACACCTGCAAAAACAATAATGTCGGCATCTGTTTTGGCAGCCTGTTGCGATAAGCCCAAACTATCACCAATATAATCGGCAATATCCTGTATGTCGCCTTCCTGGTAATAGTGCGCCAGGATAACGGCATTCTTTTCTTTCTTCAGTTTTTCTATCTCGGCAAACAGATCAAGCCGGGGGTCTATTTGTTCTTCCACAAAACCTTTCACTTTTATTTCTTCAAATGTATCCATTCTCAACGTCTCAATAAATACAATTACTTTTTATATAAAATAAAACTATTGTTTATTAGTGTGTTAGTTTTGTGCAAAAGTACTGATACAAATACTTGAAAAAGTTGTTTGTAATAATTTATTAACATTAAGAAGATATAGAATTTACAGTATCTAACTGATAATCTGAACTATCAGTTTTAACCAAATCATTTATCACATTTTTAATGTTAATTGTTTAGCATGGTATAAAATGTGGATTACCTGCTAAAAGCGACTGACAATTTGATGACAAGTTTTACAAGATGGAGTACTTAACGGCACTTACTAACTATTTTTTTATTTATTGATTTTTTACAGACGCAAAATTAACATCTTTATAGGTGCTTACTAACACACAATATATTTTATAACACTTTATTGATAATTGATGAACAGAGATGTTGATTTCCTGGTGATAGGTTCGGGGATAGCCGGTTTGAGTTTTGCATTAAAAGCATCCAAACATGGTAAAGTACTGATAGTTACAAAATCAAACGAAGATGAATCGAACACAAAATATGCACAAGGGGGTGTGGCGGTAGTTGTGGATAAAAAAGAAGATTCGTTTGAAAAGCACATAAAAGATACTTTAATTGCCGGTGACGGCTTGTGTGACAAAGAAGTTGTAGAAATAGTGGTTAAAGAAGGACCGGAGCGCATACAGGAAATTATTGACTACGGAACCAATTTTGACAAGACCAATAAAGGACTTTTCGATCTTGCTAAAGAAGGAGGGCACTCAGAGTATAGGGTACTGCATTATAAAGATATAACCGGTTTTGAAATCGAACGCGCTTTATTAGAACAGATACACTTGGATCCGAACATTGAAATATTGACCCATTATTTTGCTGTCGATCTGATCACTCAACATCATTTGGGTGATTTTGTAGATAAGTCATCGCCCGATATTACCTGTTATGGTATTTATGCTTTTAATACGGAGAGCGGTACGGTAGATAAAATTTTATCTAAAGTTACGGTAATGGCATCGGGTGGTGCGGGGCATATTTATTCAATTACTACCAACCCTACCATTGCTACCGGCGATGGAGTTGCCATGGTTTATCGGGCAAAAGGCAAGGTTAGGAATATGGAATTTATCCAGTTCCATCCAACGGCTTTGTATAATCCAGGGGAATATCCTTCATTCTTAATATCAGAAGCTGTACGGGGTTTTGGTGGGGTACTAAAGCGCCGTAATGGTGATGAGTTTATGTATGAGTACGATGAGCGGGGCTCATTAGCTCCGCGTGATATTGTTGCCCGTGCCATAGATAATGAAATGAAAAAATCAGGGGATGATTTTGTTTACCTGGATGTGCGTCACCGCAATAAGGCGGATATATTGGCTCATTTCCCTAATATCTACGCCAAGTGTTTAGATATCGGTTTGGATATGACAAAAGATATGATCCCAGTTGCCCCGGCTTGTCATTATATGTGCGGCGGTGTATTGGTTGATGAACAGGGTAGATCATCTATATTAAGGTTATATGCCTGCGGCGAATGCTCATCAACAGGATTACATGGCGCCAATCGGTTAGCTTCTAATTCATTACTGGAGGCACTGGTTTTTGCACACCGTATTTATGAGGATGCGATACAACAATTTGAAAATAATGTAATACCTCAAAATATTCCTGATTGGGATGAGAAGGGGGTACAGCTTTCTAACGAGGATATACTGGTAACACATAACATCCGCGAAATGCAAAAGGCCATGAGTGATTATGTGGGTATTGTCCGTTCCGATTTTCGTTTGGAACGGGCCATGCGCCGTTTGGGTTTATTGTATGAAGAGACGGAGGATTTCTATAAAAAGACCAAGCTATCAGTTAAGCTTTGCGAACTGCGTAACCTGATCCAGGTGTCTTATATTGTCATCAAATCAGCTATGTTGCGTAAAGAGAGCAGGGGATTACATTATACTACTGATTATCCGGAGCATTTGGATAAGGTGGAGGATACAGTGTTGAAATAATAGAGCGGGAAACGGGATTCGAACCCGCGGCCTTCAGTTTGGGAAACTGATGCTCTACCAACTGAGCTATTCCCGCGTTTGTGCGTACTAAATTATAAATAAATATACAATGCCACTAATACTTCCTGTAAAAGATAAAAACCCGGAATGGGGGAATGATTGCTTTATTGCCGATAATGCTACCATTGTTGGCGATGTGGTGATGGGCGATAACTGTTCGGTTTGGTTCAATGCGGTTATCCGTGGTGATGTGAATTACATTAAGATAGGCAACAACACCAACATACAGGATGGCGCTGTTATACATGCTACTTACCTGCGCGCTGCTACCACCATTGGCGATAATGTATCCATTGGCCACAATGCCTTAGTGCATGGCTGTACGCTACATAATAACGTGCTGGTAGGTATGGGTGCCATTGTGATGGATCATGCCGATGTGCAGCCCTTTGTTATCATAGCGGCAGGCGCCGTAGTATTGGAGAACACTGTTTGCGAGTCGGGTTATTTGTATGCCGGTATGCCGGCCAAAAAGATAAAGCCCTTAAGCGATGAGCAGAAAGAAATGCTCAAAAAGCTGCCCAATAATTATATCATGTATTCAAGTTGGTTTAAGGAGTAGGCTCTTTAGGAACGGAGATATCCTCATCAACATCAAAGTTTGGCCTAAGGGTCAATAGCTTTTTAAGGTACCAGATGTTTTCCGGGTATACTTTAGTTTTTAAATCACCGGTATCCCATTTACCATTTCTGTTGGCATCATATACTACCCTTACACCGTATTTGCCAATGGGATAATCTTTATAAACCACATTACCGCTTTTGGTGATGGGGGTGCTATGGATGATATCACCGCTTTCATTCAGTAGTTGCACCACGTACTGTTTCCCCGTATCGGGCAAAACAACTTTTAGTGTTAACATGCTGTAATTTTCCGGTTTATCCAGTTGGAAGCTTTTCTTTAACAGGATATTCCTATCGCCATAAATATCGGTGAAGGTACCTATGTTAAAATTAAGTGTATATTTCTTCCCGGCTTTCCAGGGATATTTTATGGTAAAAACTTTGGGATCTTTCGAATCGCGTATAATACGTACTTCGCCGGCATCAACGGTATCTTCTATCAGTACAATACGCGATTGATCGACACTTTGTATCGGGAAATTGGCCGTCGCTATCAGATCATTACCTGGTTTCAGTCGTTCATCAAAACCCATATTGTATTTAAGCTGGAATACACGTTTATAAACTTCCGTTTTCCGTTTACGCAGGGTAATGGTATCCAGCGGTTTGTTATTGCTTAAAAAGGAAACCTTAACCGAATCAAAAGCCATATTGGTTAAATATATATGCGCGGTATCCGCATTCCTGCTAAAATCAACTATTTTTTGGGCGTCCAGTTCCGGGTCAAGTATTTTAGCTCCCACATCAGGGATCCCTTTATTAAAGGCAAAAAATAGCTTTCCATCAGGGTCTATACGGCGGTCAACCAGGCGTAACTTGGGTGGCACCTGTTTAAACAGGTTTAAATGTATGCCAGCAGTATCTTTGGTTAAATGGATTGGCGTTTTATGAAAAGCGATCAATTCGGCATCGTTATCGTAAACCTTATTTACCTGTGTTTCCTTCAGCGCGTATAGGGTATAATCACCTGTATGCAGGTTGCCCAGTTTAAAATTTCCAGAGCTATCGGTAGTGGCATATATAGCCGGTTTCTTTTTGCCAAAAAGTGTATCGAGCCTTAAGGGGAAAAGAAGCACGGTTACATCTTTTTCTTTTACCTGTGTAAGTGTATTGATAACGTTACCCGATATACTCAAGGAGTCGATGTTTGGCCCGGTCGAAAAAACGTAGGTGAAGTTTTTTAAGATATTGCTTTCGTTTACATCGGCTATGGCTTTACCAAAGTTGATCACGTAGGTCGTGTTTTTCGCCAGCGTATCTTTTAGTTTAATGATCAAACTTTTCGACTTGATATTAAACTCCGGTATTTTCTCCATGTTGGGAGTTATCGTGATCTCGGTATACTCGTTCGACAGTTTGAAATATTCATCAAAGTCGAGCTGAATTTGTTTTGCCGAAAAGTTACGGGTTTCATTTACCGGTGTTGCCTTTAATAATTTTGGCGGCGTCTTATCGCGCGGGCCACCCATGGGTCTTTGTATGTTCGCGCAGCCGGCCGCTACTAAAAATGCTGTTAAAACCAGTAATATTTGCAGTAAAAACAGCGATTTTTTATTTAAGGTCATTTTTAGGCTTTATAAACGATTTTTTACTTTTTATGAAGATTATCATTCAGATTTAAAAATCTCGCCCTATAAACGATATTTTGTAAATTGCTGATTATCAGTTATTTAATTAATTATCTACTCACATGGATCATCAAAACCGAAATATCGGAAGGGGAGACGCCCGAAATGCGGGAAGCCTGCCCTAAAGTGCGCGGCTTAATGCGCATCAGTTTTTCGCGTGCTTCTTTTGACAATGACCCCAACTGATGATAATTAAATTCAGGGTTGATCTCCTTGTCTTCCATTTTTTTCATGCGCTCTACAATGTCCATTTCCTTCTCAAAATAACTTTCATATTTTATTTTGATCTCGGCCTGTTCAATTGTCTCCTTGTTATAGTTAGATAACATTTCATTTAACGCCGGGTCTGCTTTGCGCAGATCGGCAAAGCCAACCTGCGGGCGTCCCAATAAATTGAAGAGCTTTACCGCCTGACTTACCGGGCTTGTACCCAACTCTTCTAACAACGTATTAACCTCGCCCATTGGTATCGACTTGGTACGGGTAAACGCAACTATATCATCCGAGTCTTTTACCTTCTTATTTACCTTAGCCAAACGCTCATCGTTGATCAGCCCTAACTCATGGCCGATAGGGCTTAAGCGGATATCCGCATTATCCTGGCGCAACAGCAAACGGTGCTCTGCACGCGAGGTGAACATCCGATAAGGCTCTTCTGTACCTTTAGTTACCAGGTCATCTATCAATACGCCGATGTAAGATTCCGAACGTTTCATGATCAGCTCATGCTTATCAAATACTTTCTGGTGCGCGTTTATACCGGCTATCAATCCTTGCGATGCGGCTTCTTCATATCCGGTAGTTCCGTTTATTTGTCCTGCGAAAAAAAGATTTGCTATGAGCTTAGTTTCTAAAGTCAGACTTAGTTGGATAGGGGGGAAATAGTCGTATTCTATCGCATATCCCGGGCGGAACATTTTAGCGTTCTCAAATCCCGGTATTAAGCGCAATGCTTTGTATTGAACATCTTCGGGCAACGAGGTAGAGAAACCATTTACATAGATCTCGCAAGTGTTCCATCCTTCCGGTTCAACAAATATCTGGTGGCGATCACGCTCGGCAAAGCGGTTTATTTTATCTTCGATGGATGGGCAGTAACGCGGACCTAAACCTTTAATTCTACCGGTAAACATTGGCGAACGCTCAAAGCCTTCTTTTAAGGTTTCGTGTACGTTCAGGTTGGTATAGGTTATCCAGCAACAACGCTGTTCTTTTGCAAGTTCTACATCGGTATAAGAAAAGCGGCCGCGTTCTTCATCGCCCCATTGCTCTTCCATTAAGGAATAGTTTAGCGAGCGGCCGTCCACACGTGGGGGGGTTCCGGTTTTCATGCGACCCGCTTCAAAGCCTAATTCTATTAATTGCTCAGTTATTCCGGTAGCTGCTCTTTCAGCAGCACGGCCACCGCCCATGCGTTTTTCACCGATATGTATTACCCCGTTCAAGAATGTGCCATTGGTTAAAACCACGGCATCCGATTCTATTTCTATTCCTAATGACGTTTTAACCCCACAAACCTTGCCATTTTTAACGATAAGAGATGATACCATCTCTTGCCAAAAATCAACATTAGGGGTTCTTTCCAAGGCTAAACGCCATTCTTCCGAGAAGCGTTTCCGGTCGATCTGGGCACGTGGGCTCCACATGGCAGGACCCTTTGAGCGGTTCAGCATCCGGAATTGTATGCTTGTTTTATCAGATACAATGCCCGAGTAGCCGCCCAGCGCGTCAATCTCCCTCACAATTTGTCCTTTGGCTACACCGCCCATAGCAGGATTGCAACTCATCTGCGCAATGGTCTCCATATTCATGGTAATCAAAAGCACACTTGAGCCAAGGTTAGCTGCTGCTGCTGCTGCCTCACATCCGGCATGGCCGGCACCCACTACAATAACATTATATTTCTTAAACATCTTATGCATTAATGTTCCACGTGGAACATTACAAAATTACTTAATAAACTATTCATTTGATGTTCCACGTGGAACATGCTTAAACAATGACACTATAGCTACACTTGCCCAAATGGCTTCGAGTATAACAAATGGATAAAACCGGATGAGGTAGGATGACAAGCAGCATAATCCCGCACCTATAATATTAGCGATGATATAGAACGTACTGCTGCTCGCAATCTTTCCAAAAAGATTTAAAAAGAACGCGATAAGTAAAATTGAAACCCCAATAGACGCTATAATATCAGGGGTTGTCATGCTTCACTTAATTCTGTCAATTCCAGCCAGCGTGCGGTTTTATCATCTAACGCTTCGTTTAACTCTTCTATCTTTTCGGCAATATATCCTAATTCGGTATGGTCTGTAATGCCCGAATTTAGCTGCGCCGTCATTGTTTTTATCTCTACTTCTATCTTGGCTATATCCTGTTCCAGTTCTTTCAGCTCGGTTTGTTCCTTAAAGCTTAACTTGCTTTTTTTTGGTTCCGGTGCTTTTACTACAGGTTTTTGTGCTTCAATTTTGCTTTGGCGCTTGGCTTCTGCTTTGGCTTCTTCCAGTTCTATCCTGTAATCGGAGTAGTTGCCATTGTAAATTTTAACCGAGCCGTTGCCTTCTAAAATAAATAGCTGGTCGGTTAGCTTATCCAGCAAATACCTGTCGTGCGTTACTAAAACCAACACGCCCGGATAGTTAACCAGGAAGTCTTCCAGCACGTTCAGTGTATCAATATCCAGGTCGTTAGTGGGCTCATCCAGTATCAGGAAATTTGGATTTTTCATCAGGATGTGCATCAATTGCAAGCGCTTCTTCTCGCCACCGCTCAGTTTTGATATAAACCCATGCTGCTTGGCTGGCGGGAACAGGAATTGTGTAAGCAAAGCAGATGCAGTAATGGTTTTGCCATCGGCCATTAAAATGTACTCGGCCACATTCTTAACCACATCAATAACACGATCTGTTTCTTTGAATTGTATACCGCCCTGGTGAAAGTAACCCATCACCGTGGTTTCTCCTTTATCTATCTTACCGGCATCGGGTTGTAAAGCGCCGGTGATCATATTCAATAAGGTAGATTTACCGCTACCATTCTTTCCGGCTAAACCTATGCGGTCGCCTTTCTTAAAAGTATAGCTGAAGTTTTTGATCAGCTCATTACCGTTAAAGCCTTTGCCGATATGGTTTATCTCCATTATCTTATTACCCTGGCGAGCAGCTTTCATGCTTAGCTCCACCTTTTCAAGCGGGCCGGCATTCTTTGTTTTATCTTCAAGCTCGTAAAAAGCCGTGATACGCGATTGTGATTTGGTACCCCTGGCCTGTGGCTGACGGCGCATCCATTCCAGTTCTTTTTTTAACAGTTGCGAATTTTTATGAAATGCGTTGAGGTCATTCGCTTCACGCTCGGCTTTCTTTTCTAAATAGTAACCGTAATTGCCGTTGTAGTTGAATATTTTACCGCGCTCTATCTCAATGATCTCGTTACATACATTATCCAGGAAGTACCTGTCGTGTGTAACCAGCAGGATGGTTTTATTGCCTTCGGTCAATAAGCTTTCCAGCCATTCAATGGTGTCAATATCAAGGTGGTTGGTAGGCTCATCTAAAACATAAATTTCCGGATTCGCGATAAGCAGTTGTGCCAAAGCCAATCGTTTCTTCTGACCTCCAGATAAAGTTTCGATCTTTTGCTCCAGGTGGTGAATATCCAGCCGGCCTAAAATAGTTTTAATATTATGCTCGTACTCCCAGGCATCATTGTTACTGATCTCTTCGGTTACTTTTTCAATTTCTTCATAGTTATCCGGGTCATCTTCCAGCAGCTCTTCATAGCGGCGTATCAATTGCTGTTGTATATTATCAGAAGCAAAAATGAAATCGCTTATGGTAGCGCCCTTAACAAACTGGGGGTCCTGTTCCAGATAGCCCAGCTTTAATTCTTTGCTGCGTACTACCTTGCCTTCCATAGGTGCAAGGTGGCCGGCCAGTAATTTTAGCAAGGTTGATTTGCCTGCGCCATTGGCGCCAACCAATGCCACCCGGCGTCCGCGGTTAATACCAAAAGTTAACTGACGAAACAACCATGTATCGTGAAAAGAATGGCCTAAATTTTCTGCTGAAATATATGTACTCACAATAATTATTATTTACAGGCACAAAACGCCCATTTTGCTGCAAAAGTACGGAATTATAAATTATGACTAAAATGAGTATGCAGGATAGCAGCAGGATGATGAAGCAAACGAAATAGTTTATATTTGATAATATAAGCCGGATAAACCACATTACTTATATCTAAATACCTTATAATGAATAATTTAAAACTAAATATTGTTTTAATACCCATGTTTGTATACCTTTTTATAGGCTGTTCTAAAAAACAGGCCGCTGAACCGGTTGATAATAGCATTGCCACGGTAAGTTCTTTTGTGGGCAACCCTGTGGCCGGGCCGGTTGATGGAACAGGCACTTTGGCTTATTTTAACCGCCCTATAGGCATGGCATTTGATGCCTCGGGTGTTTTGTATGTGGCAGATTCTGAAAATGGGAAGATCCGCAAAGTGGCCGCAGCAGGCGTGGTTACTACATTTGCAGGCAGCGGTGACAAATCAAGTGCAGACGGATCGGCACAATATGCTACTTTTAATGCCCCTTACGGCGTGGCGGTTGATGCATCGGGTAATTGCTATGTTAGCGAGAGCGGGCATATACGGAAGATAACCCCGGCGGGGATTGTAAGTACCCTGATCAATAATAACCTATCGCGACCCGGCAACCTGGCGATCGATGCATCGGGAAATTTATATGTATCGGACTATGCCTTAAATGCGATATTCAAAATAACTCCGACGGGAGTAATGACCAGATTTGCCGGAGGCGCGGGAACCGGAGCTACCGTTCTTGTTAATTTAAACAGCCCGGGTGGCTTGGCATTCGATGCTTCCGGTAACCTATATGTAAGCGATTCGGGTAATAACATGATCCGTAAAATAACCCCTGCAGGTATTGTTACTACGTTTGCCGGAACAGGATTTATCGGTTCTGCAAACGGGCCGGGGGCATCGGCTACTTTCAATTTTCCGGAGGGTATTGCTATTGATGCCACGGGTAATATATATGTAGCTGATAAATTTAACCGGCTCGTCAGGATGATCAGTCCGGCAGGAATAGTCAGCACTCTTGCGGGGACGGGTGCCGCCGGATCAATTAACGGCTATGGCGATGTTGCTACCTTTTTTCAACCGCTGCAAATAGCTATAGACAAGCAGGGGGTTTTATACATTACCGATACCACCGACCAGATACGTAAGATCGTTATCAAAAAATAAATCAGCCAAATTGGCGCATATTCATAAAACGCCTGCTTTAAATGACATACTTTTATATAAAAATTGTGGTAGGACATTTATTTGGAACGCAAATTGTATGTTGTAACATGTATTTAAATTCAACAGAAAATGAAAAAAACATTACACCCCGCCACGGAGCGAGGACACAACGACATAGGCTGGTTAAACACCTGGCATTCTTTTAGCTTTAGCAGTTGGTATAATCCTGATAAAGTACACTTTGGCGCATTAAGGGTATTGAATGACGATTTTGTAGCGCCATCAATGGGTTTTGGTATGCATGCGCATGATAATATGGAGATCATCACCATCATATTGGATGGCCAGCTGGAACACCAGGATAGCATGGGCAACAAGGGTGTAATAAATGCAGGCGAAGTTCAGGTAATGTCTGCCGGTACAGGTATCAGGCACTCGGAATATAATCCTTCGGATAAAAACACGGTTAACTTATTGCAGATATGGGTTTTCCCGAAAGAAAACGATATCGAGCCAAGGTATGATCAGAAAAGCTTTGCCGATGCCATGAAACCAAACGAACTGGTAACATTGATAGCCCCTGAAAAAACCGGTGACTCATTATGGATAAACCAGGATGCAAGGTTTACCATGGGCAAATTTGACACCGATACCAATGTTGAATACACCATAAAAACTCCCGGAAATGGGGCTTACGTATTTGTTATTGATGGCAGTGCCACCATTGATGGTACCGTGTTAAATAAAAGAGATGCGTTGGGCATTGCTGATGCAGCCTCATTTAATACAGCGGTAAGCGCCAACTCGCAAATACTAATTATTGAGATACCAATGTATTAATAAAGTAAAATTTTTACTATTATTTAATATCAGCAGGGGGATTGTAAAACAATCCCCTTTTTGTTTGTTATCACTCTTACCAACTAATAAACTATGGCAGAACAAGAACTAAGCGGATGGAAAAAAGGGTTAGAAGAAGCAGGTAACCAGGTTAGCTTCTTTACCGGCTTTTTCAGAAATGTGTTTGCCGGCGGCTTTGAGTGGTCGGAGTTTGTGCGCCAATGTTACGAGATCGGTTATAAATCGATGACGCTGGTGGGTATTACATCCTTTATTATGGGCGTAGTGCTCACCCTGCAATCGCGGCCAACGCTGGTAAAATTTGGTGCAAGCAGCATGCTGCCCTATATGGTGTGCGTATCCATTATCCGCGAAATTGGGCCGGTTATTACCGCTATTATTTGCGCGGGTAAAATATCATCGGGTATAGGTGCCGAATTAGGCAGCATGAAAGTTACCGAACAGATAGACGCCATGGACGTATCGGGCGCCAACCCAATGCAGTACCTTGTTGTTACCCGCATTCTTGCTACAACCTTAATGATCCCGCTGCTTACTTTGGTTGGCGATGTTATTGGCCTTTGCGGCGGTTACCTTGCTGTAAATTTAACGGACCATACCAGCTGGTCGCTCTATTTTAATAAATGCTTAGCCTCGGTTGATTTTACCGACTTGCTGCCCGCAGTTATCAAAACCATATTTTTTGGCTTTGCAGTTGGTTTTGTGGGATGCTATAAGGGCTTTAACTCCAACCAGGGAACAGAAAGCGTTGGCCTGGCGGCAAACTCTGCTGTGGTAAGCGCCTCTTTATGGATATTCTTTTTGGATGTGGTTGCTGTACAGATAACTCAAATATTTTATTACTAAGATGGAAACAACCCGGCAAGATATCGCGACACACAAGAAGGGAGCTAAAGCACACACCGACGAGGTGGTTGTAGAGATGAAGGACGTACGTAAGACCTTCGGAACCAAGGATGTGCTGAAAAACGTGAGCCTTAGCCTAAAGCGGGGCGAGAACCTGGTGATACTGGGCCGCTCAGGGCAGGGAAAATCGGTAGCAATAAAATGTATTGTAGGCATGCTTACGCAGGATGACGGTTCGGTTAAAGTATTGGGCGAAGAGGTTGCCGAAAAGAATGATACCGAGCTAAAAGAGTTGCGTACTAAGGTTGGTTTCCTGTTTCAGAGCGGTGCTTTATACGATTCGATGAGCGTGCGAGAGAACCTGGAGTTCCCGTTAACCCGGGTATTAAAGATACATGACCGGGCCGAACTGGATAAGCGCGTAGAAGAGGTTTTAGATGCCGTAGGATTAAAGGACGCGATAGATAAAATGCCGGCCGACCTGTCGGGCGGTATGCGTAAACGCGTAGGTTTAGCCCGAACACTGATCGTGAAGCCCGAGATCATGCTGTATGATGAGCCTACAACCGGCCTTGATCCTATCACATCAAGAGAAATAAGCGAGTTAATACTGCAGATGCAGCAGAAGTATAAAACATCCTCCATCATTATTACGCACGATATGGAATGCGCCGAAATTACGGCCGACCGCCTTATGGTGCTGAACGATGGAGAGTTTGTAGCCGAGGGAACCTATAAAGAACTCGAAAGCTCAAAAACAGAATTTGTAAGATCATTTTTTAAATAAAACATTATGAAAACCACTACAGGACAAAAACTTAAAATTGGCGCGTTTACCATTGTTGGTATCGTTATCCTGTTTTTAGCCATATTTTTAATAGGCAGTCAGCGAAATTTATTCAGTTCCACCTATACCTTATACGGCACATTTAAAAACGTTGGCGGTTTAATGGTAGGCAATAATGTGCGCCTTGCCGGGATAAACGTGGGCGTGGTAAGCGATATTGATCTGATAACCGATTCGACTGCGAAGGTGGAAGTAACGCTGAATACAAAATATCAGAAATTTATTAAAACAGATGCCCGCCTGGCAATAGGCAGCGATGGGTTAATAGGTGATAAGCTGATCAATATATCGCCCGGGGGGCTAACCTCGAACCAGGTTGCCCAAAATGGTGCGCAATTAAAAGCGATACCGCCTTTTGATACGGATAAACTGATTGCCCGCGCTACAAAGATTATTGAAAACGCATCAGAACTAACGGGCGACCTATCCGAAATAGTTGCCAAAGTAAACAACGGTAAAGGCAGCATTGGCCGCTTGCTTAACAATGATAAAATGGCTAAGGACATGGAACACACCGTAGCTGAAGCCAAAAATACAATGACATCTGTTAAGAAAACAACAGGCACGCTTAACGAGGATTTAAAAGCCGCTCAGCACAACTTTTTGCTAAAAGGTTTCTTTAAAAAGAAAGAAAAAGCAGCCAAAGAAAAACAAGACTCGATCAACAAAGCTAAAGGCATTGTTGATACCACTAAAAAGAAACGGAAAGGCTTTTTAGGTTTGGGCGGTAAAGGCGAATAAGCTACTGTGTGCTGATTACCAGTGTATTCGATGGGTAGCTCTCATTCTTTAACCTGTCTATAGCGGTAACTACATATTTATAGGTTTTGCCGCGGTCAAGGTCGTCATCCTCAAAGCTTGTTGATGCATCGTATTGTATATGCAAAATATGTTTCGGGTCATCCAGCGCTATCTTTTCATCTCCCGTAAAACGATAGATCACATAACCATACACCGGCTCTTTATCCCGGGCAAGCAAAGGCGTTTTCCAGGACAGGGTTACCGAGTGCGGGTTGGCTTTATAAACCAACTCCTGCGGGCGGTTCGGTGCTATCGAGTCGAGCCAGATCATGGGCGGCGGTAGTGCGGGGTATTGATAATAGTTGTCTGTTAGCGAGTCTGTTACCCCCAGCGGATTATTCATCAGCGATTTGGAACTGAAATAAACGCTCCCCTGCACACGCGGGTTTTTGCGTAATAGCTTTACCTGGTCGGGTATCTGGCTTGGTTTTTTAAAGTTAATATTCCTTATTTCGTTTACACGGTAGGCGGCCTGGCCTATGTACAAATGCCTGTCGTATGCATTCAGGCTCCACCAGTTTACTAATTTTTCAAAATCGGCAGCACCAAAGCCAATGGGCCAGTATAATTGCGGATTAATATAATCAAGCCAGCCGCTTTTTATCCACTTGCGCGTATCGGCGTAAAGTTCATAATACGAGTCGCCGCCATGGGTATCAGAACCTTCCGGGTCGCGCATGTTATTTTTCCATATCCCGAAAGGGCTTATGCCAAATTTCATCCGTGGTTTATGCTTGTGTATGCTGTCGGTCAGCATTTTTATCAGCAGGTCAACATTGTCGCGGCGCCAGTCTTCAATATTGGCTATGCCGTTATTGTACTTGTTATAGGTATCCAGGTCCTTAATTTTTTGCCCGGCTATCTGGTACGGGTAAAAATAATCGTCCATGTGCACCCCGTCTATATCATAATTGTCAACTACATCCAAAACCACTTTAACAATATAATCGCGCACCTCGGGCAGGCCGGGGTTAAACAGTTTTGTACCGCCGTAGGTTAAAAACCACTCGGGCTTAAGGCGTGTGATATGATTTGGGCTCAGCCCGCTTTCATTGGGGCTCATGGTAGCACGGTAGGGGTTAAACCAGGCATGCAGTTCCATACCTCGTTTATGCGCCTCTTTTACGGCAAGATCCAATGGGTCGAAAAGCGGACTTGGCGCTACGCCCTGCTTACCCGTTAACCATTGCGACCAGGGCTCCCTGCTTTTGGCATATAAAGCATCGGCGGCTGGCCTTATCTGGAAAATAATGGCGTTAATACCAACCTGCTGATGGAAATCTAAAATATCAAGCAGTTCTTTTTTTTGCGTATCCGATGGTGCACGGGGGTTGGTGGGCCAGTCGATATTAGTAACTGTTGCCAGCCAAACCGCCCTGAACTCTCTTTTGGGTTGCTGGTTAACCTGCGCTTTGCTGCAGTTAAAAAAGGTAAAAACAAATAATATAAATAAGGCTAACTTTTTAAACTTGAGCATCAGGTATAATTTGTGCAAAGATATTAAACAAGATTAAAGCCCGTTTATTGTTAACCGGCTTGTTTTTAAACATACTAACATCTTGAAAATAATCTAAAACAATTTGCCCGCTTTTTTGATTGTATGCTTTGACAAAAGGTACGATCTGCCTTATTTTTTAATATGCGGTAACCCGGTTTTTAAGTTTTTACCGGTTACAAATCAAAAAAACAATATATTTAGAGCGCTAATTGTTTAAAAAACCGGGTCGTTTTATATGATAAACAGATATTAGCCGTTTAATATTAGCCAAATTATTAATCTTGTACGTATGGAAAACCAAACCCCTAAGAAAAATTCGAATGTAATTTACTTCTTAATAGTTGTTATTTTAGCATTGATAGGAACGGATATCTATTTGTTTTTAAAGAAAAAACAAACAGATAATGTGGTTACGGTGCAAAGCGATCAAAAAACCAGGCTGCAATCAGAATTGGATAGCCTTGAACTGCAAATTGAGCAGGTTAATGCCGGTAAAACCAGGATGACAGCGGCTTTGCAGGCCAAGAATGATTCGCTGAGAGCCAAAATAAGGGATCTGCGGATACAGTTAGATAAAGGAAAGCTGACCGCGGCCCAGTTAGATAAAGCGAAAGAAGATGTTAAGCAGTTGCGCTATTTTGTTACCAAATACACTGCCGACATTGAAGACCTGAGAAAGAAAAATGAAGACCTGACCAGCGAAAGGGATACTTTAAAAACAAACCTGACTACTGTAAAAGAAAAAGCAACTACACTTGAAAAACAAAATGAAGACCTGTCTTCGAAAGTGCAAATCGCTTCTGCTTTGAAAATAGGCAGCATGAACATTAAATCGTTTAAGGTAAAAGATAACGGAAAGGAATCTGACAATAACCGTGCTGCGGTAGTTAAAAAATTGAAAATAGAGTTTACAGTTGCCAGCAACCCGATAGCCGAAAAGAAACTGCACGATATTTTTGTACGTGTGATAGACCCTACAGGTAACCTGATCACATCGCCGGAATCGTCAACCTTCCAGGTAGAGGGCCAGGATTTGCAATATACCTACAAAGCACCTATTGATTTTAAAGACGACGGAAGCGGTTTTACTATCGATTGGATCAATCCTAATAAATTCCAGAAAGGGGTTTATACTGTATTGCTTTACGCGGATGGTTACTCGATGGGAAAATCTACGGTAACGCTTAAATAAAACATAAACAACATATATTAAAAAGCGATAGGCAACCCTATCGCTTTTTTTATTTCCTTATATTTTAAAGAGAAAGCCTGTTTATACCGCCTCGGGGAAGGTAAGATAGAAAACAGTGCCTTGCCCCATTACGGTATCAAAAGATATAGTACCGCCGGCATAAGTAACGGCATTTTTAACAAGCGCTAAGCCAAGGCCCGTACCAGAGCTTTTTGTGGTAAAGTTGGGTGCGAATATTCTTTCGCGCAACACTTCGGGAATGCCGTTGCCGTTATCCTTTATCTGTATAAACACCTCGCCGGGTTTAACGGTATAGGTTATTTCAACAATGCCTTTACGGTCGGCAGGAATGGCCTCTATCGAGTTTTTGAGCAGGTTATTAAAGCTGCGCAATATCTGGTCCTTATCGGCCAGAATGTATACCGGTTTATCGTATGGCCTGTATTGTATCTCGAAGTTTTCGGTTTGTTTAAAAATGTTCACCGCCTGGGTTATGATCTCGAATATATTGATCCGCTCAATGCGCGTTTCGGGCATTTTGGCAAAGTTTGAAAATTCTGATGCTATTTTTGATAAGCTGTCTATCTGCTCCACAAACGATTTGCTGAAACGCTCAAACTTCTGGTCAAACTTAGGGTCCTTATCTTTCCAGGCTTTTTCGAGCAGCTGTAAGCCCAGCTTTAAAGGTGTAAGCGGGTTTTTTATCTCGTGAGCCACCTGCTTGGCCATTTCGCGCCAGGCATGTTCACGTTCAGACTGGGCCAGTTTACTGGCGCTATCTTCCAGTGCCGCTATCATGTTGTTATATTCTTTTATCAGTGAGCCTATCTCATCGTTATGCTCCCATTTAATAGGCTCGTTTTTGCGGCCATAAATAGTTTTACTCAGGCTCTGCTGAATAATGGTTAAAGGTGTAGTTATTTGCCTTGCAATAACAATGGCAAATAAGCCGATAGCAACAAACACAAGCGCGTAAACATTGATCATTGTATTTAAAAACGCGCCGATATGTTCTTTATATTCAGTTTCATTCGAAAAATAAGGTAACTGCAAAAAGCCGGTAATTACCTTTTTCGAATTACGCACAGGGGCGTAAGCCGCTTTATAATTTAAGGTGCCGATGGTTTCCGGATTAATAAAGCCCGACTTTTGCAGACTGTTCAAATAAATATAGGCCATGGCATTCATTTGCGGTTCGAGCAGGCCGGCGGCATATAATTTAGGCTGAGTAGAAACTATTTCTTTACCCTCTGCATCGAACAAGGTCAGATCGGCGGAATAGGTATCGGCAAACGAATTAAATGCAAGGGTGTTTTCTTCATCAGCGTCAATATTTTGTTTATTGAACGAGGTTTTTTCGAAAGCGGCCGCTATGCGTGTTATTTTATCGCGAATAACATCGTCTTGTTGGACAAGGTATTGGTTGCTTACCGATAAAAAGGTTAAAATACCGATGATGATGAGCGTTATCACAACAGCAAATACCATGGATAGCTGAATGCGTGTTTTATAAAGTACCTTATCAAAATTATACCAGAAATCCCATTTTAAGGATTGCGTTTTTTTGAGATCTTTAAAGGTATCCCATAAATGCTTTACACCCAGCAGCAGCAGGGTAAATGCCAGGAAAACCAAAAAGAAAAAGGTTAATGATGTAATGCCCGTAAATAGCTTATCCTCTTCTTTGCTCACTACAATAAGCTTTCTTTCACTTGGCTCATAAACCAGGTGGGAGTAGCGCGCGCCTGTTATACCGGTACTGTTATCATGAGTGGTTTGGTATATGTAGGTTTTAAGTTTGCCCTCAAACTCAAGGTTTGCCAGGCTGTAAATGTATTTACCGCTTTGGTTAAGCAGCTTGCCATCGCTATAATAAGCGTAGGAATAGCCTTTTAAATTCTTGTTTTCATAAGGGACACCTTCCACCAGCAATTCAGGAAAGGGTTCGGTATTTTTTAATTGACGCGATTGCAGATCGACCACAATGGTACCAATTTGCTCATTGTTGGAACTAATAGGTATAATGGCGAAATAACGCTGCGTGCCAAATGAGCTGTTGTCTTTATAAAAATAACGGGTGTTTTTAATTTTGGTAACACTATACAACACCATCATTTTAAAATCGTTCAGCGTGTAATTGCTGTTGGCCGATATGGGCTCATCAAGAATATTGTATTCGTATATGGTAAAGTCGTACTTGGAAAGGTATCCGTCGAAGTATAGTTTTTTAAACCGGTTCTTTAAAAAGCTGTGGTTATGTATGCTTCCGGTAAAATATTTCAGCAAAAAGGCATCGTTTACAATTTGACTTTCTATTTGCTGATATTGTTTTTCGGCCTCAAGGTCATCGGCGGCCTCCAATTGTTTAACAATCTCTTTCCGGGTTTCCTTTTCTTTAGCGGCTTCAAAGTTATATAACTTGATTGAAGAGATAAGAGCGCAAATAACAATAAGGCCGATGTAAGTGAGCGGGTCGAATTTGCCTTTGGCATAATAAACCGCACGACCCATAATAATGATATTTATAGACCAGAGCAGATAAAAGCACGAGTAATCTTTTAACCAAATATCTACAAGAGTGGCCAATACAATAAAAGAGAACAGCACCAATAATTTATTGCGAAGGCTGATATGCAGTTTTTGGCTGACGATCAAACAGGTTTCGGCCAGCAGTAAAAAGATGAGAAAACAAAAGCATAGCATAATTATGCCGATCATGCTAAAGCCGCCCAGGTTAAGAACATTGTTTACATCGAAGTTTATTTTTGATGAGAGTACCAACCCGGCGTTGATAGACAATAGAAAAGCGGATGCAACCACCAGGAACAATACGCAGCCAATACAAATTATATAGCTTGCCCGGGGGCCCTGGGCCGTTGTTAATATTTTGTAACGGCTGGCGTGAATATACAAGGCAAGCCAGGTAAGCAGCAACACATTGATCGCCAGATCGCCAAGGCTGGGAAATAACAGGCCGGAATGATAATAATACGGGTTAAACAGGTCTATCCCGTCGTAAATATCGGGCCAATGGTAGTAAATACCTATAAACCGTATGCCAACGATAAAACCGGCGATAACAGCAAATGATGCGATAACATGCCCCTTTTTATTAAAATAATTGGCCAGGTTGGTGGCCAGCACGCACAAAAGCAATAAGCCGGCAAGCCATAACAGCAGCAGGGTGTTTTGAAAAAGATGGTTCAGATCATTAGCCTTTAACTTTACCGAAAACAGGTACGAATGGTTTACCGTGTGAATACTGTAGATATTATGATCGGTAAAATCGGCTATTTCTATGTTGTTATCCTGCAGCAGGTCGGGGTTGAATACGTTTTTTAAATAAGGGTTTTGGTAGGAGTATTTGTTTTTAACCGCGATATAAAATACCACCGAAAAAGCGCCATCCGTTTTTTTAATCGCTTCGTAATACCCGTTGGGCTCGGTTAAAAACGAACTTCCGTCTTTAACTATATTGATGTTTTTGGGCAGCACCCTAACGCCGTTCCAATAAATTAAACGGTCGTTATTAAAAACGGCGATGTATATTTTTTCCTTTTTAGCGAGGTCGATAAGGCTTAAAGCATATTGCTCATCGTTATTTATATTTTTTAATTTAAATAACGATGTTTTATTGCTTATAAACTCAAGTACGCGGCTTTCTTTCTGATGAAGGTTGCCTTCGAGGGTTTTAGCGCTGCTTTCGAGGTTATTGGCAGGACTATAGGTTTGCTTAGCTATAATAGCCGTTAAAAAAAGGGCTATACAAATAAGCGCGAGTAACCAACGAATTTTAGCAGCAGCGGTCAAATTATATATATTTATAAAAGTACAATCAATACAATCAGAAACGCGCAGTGTTTGGCCTAAACCAAATTATATAGCCGCGCTTTGCGTGGGGATAGCCCTGTCTACTTTTTTTACCAGGCCCTGCAATACACTACCAGGCCCAACTTCGGTGAATGATGTAGCGCCGTCCTGGAGCATGCGCTGCATGGTTTGGGTCCACTTAACCGGCCCGGTTAGTTGCGAAATAAGATTTGCCTTTATCGATGCCGGATCAGTATATGGTTTAGCATCAATATTCTGATAAACCGGGCAAACCGGGCTTTTAATTTCGGTAGCTACAATAGCGGCTTCCAGTTCAACACGGGCAAGCTCCATTAACGGCGAGTGGAACGCGCCGCCTACATTTAGCTTTAAAGCGCGTTTGGCGCCCGCGGCTAATAATAATTCGCAGGCGTGGTCAACACCGGCAATAGTGCCCGATATAACCAGTTGCCCGGGGCAGTTATAATTTGCCGGAACCACAATGTCGCTTACGCGCTTGCAAATATCTTCAACCGTAAAATCATCCAAACCCAAAATAGCAGCCATGGTTGATGGCTGTACCTCGCAGGCTTTTTGCATGGCGTTGGCACGTGCGGCAACCAAACGCAGCCCATCCTCAAAAGATAGGGCGCCGGCAGAAACCAGGGCCGAAAACTCGCCAAGCGAATGCCCGGCAACCATTTCGGGCTCAAAACCATTGCCCAAAGCTTTAGCCAGTATAACCGAATGCAGAAAAATGGCCGGCTGTGTTACATTGGTTTGTTTCAGATCCTCGTCCGTTCCGTTAAACATGATATCGGTTATGCGGAACCCTAAAATATCGTTAGCTTTTTCAAAAAGCTCTTTTGCTAATTCAGATTGTTCGTAAAGATCTTTGCCCATGCCCACAAACTGTGCGCCTTGTCCCGGGAATACGTATGCTTTCAATGTTGGTTTATTAGGTTTAGTGGTTGATTGTGTTTATTAGGTTATTTTGCCGTATCAATTAGCTATTCAACCGCCAAAAGCTTTCGGCTTTTTCCTTTAAGCTTTTAGCTTAACTTTGACGATATCAAATGTAAAAATTCTGCTCTTGTTTTTTCTTTTAAAAATTCACCGGTAAAGGCCGAGGTTGTGGTTACCGAGTTTTGTTTTTGTACGCCGCGCATACTCATGCATAAGTGGCGGCATTCTATCACCACGGCAACGCCTAAAGGCATTAGGGTTTCCTGTATGCAATCGCGTATCTGGTTGGTCAGGCGTTCCTGCACCTGCAGGCGGCGGGCAAAGGCATCAACCACGCGCGGTATTTTGCTCAAGCCAACTACGTGCCCGTTGGGTATATAAGCTACGTGAGCCTTCCCGAAAAAGGGGATCATGTGGTGCTCGCACATCGAGTATACCTCAATATCCTTTACCACCACCATCTGGCTGTATTCTTCTCTGAACATAGCCGATTTTAGCAACTCTTCGGGATTAAGATCGTACCCATGAGTAAGGTACAATAATGATTTGGCCACACGCTCGGGCGTTTTAGCCAAACCTTCGCGGTTAGCATCTTCGCCCAGGTGCTTCAAAATCTCGGTATAATGGCCCGATATGCTGCTGATAAGATCTTCGTTATAGCGGTCAATTTTCAGATAGCCGTCCAACTCATCATCATCGGCATCGTGGTTATAAATATCTTTGCTCATTGTTGTGTTTAGTCGCCAAAATACTCGGCACTGTTGTTTTCGGTTTCGTATAGTTTAACAGAGTGTAAAAACACCCCCTCGTAAGCCTCGATAGGCGCTTTCAGCTGGTTGAAAATTTCGATGCAAAGCAATTCGGTCGATGCCATTTTGCCTTTCATAAAGGGCACGTCCAGGTTAATATTTTTATGATCGAGTTTTTCGATAACATGCTCGTTTATAATGATCTTGAGCTCTTTAAGGTCCATCAGGTAACCTGTGGCATGTGTTATCTCGCCTTTTATGGTTACAAACAAATTATAATTATGACCATGCCAGTTAGGGTTGGCGCATTTGCCAAAAACCTCGTTGTTTTTTTCAGCGCTCCATTCATCGCGGTACATTTTGTGCGCCGCGTTAAAATGTTCTTTTCGTGTAATGTAGATCATCATGATTTTGCTGATGCAAATATATAAAACAAAAAACGGCTAATAGTTTTATCTTAGTTGTGAAATGGCCAGGCAAATTCTGATTGTTGCTGCTACCGAAGCAGAAATAGAACCTTTAAACACGCATTTTGGCGATATAAAGCCCTTTGATGTGTTAATTACAGGTGTTGGTATGGTGGCTACAGCCTATGCGCTGGGCAGTCATTTTGCTGTAAAAAAGTATAGCCTGGTGATTAACCTGGGCATAGCGGGCAGCTTTGACCGGGATATTTCCCTGGGGGAAGTTGTTGAAGTTATTGCTGATGAGTTATCGGAATTAGGCGCCGAAAACGATGAGTTGTTTATGCCAATAGCCCAGCTTGGTTTTGGCGAAAGCCGTTACCTGGCAAGTTCTGCACTGCGCTATCACACCCAATCCGTTAAGTTAAAAACGGCTAATGCCATTACAGTAAATACTGTTCATGGTAATGAGGCATCTATACAAAAAATCGCCGCACGTTTAACACCGCAATTGGAAAGTATGGAGGGAGCGGCTTTCTTCTATGCTTGTCAGAAAGTCAACATACCATGTATACAGATCAGGGCTGTGTCAAATTACGTGGAAAAGCGTAACCGCGATAACTGGCAGATAGGGCTTGCCATTAAAAATCTGAATAACTTTGCGATAGCTTTGCTGGAAGAACTAACATCCGGCAAACGGTAATATTATGAAATTGACCCTTGGCTTTTCGCCCTGCCCCAATGATACCTTTATTTTCGACGCGCTTATTCATCATAAAATAGATACCGAGGGTTTAGACTTCGAGGTGTTTTTTGATGATGTGGAAACACTGAACCAAAAAGCCATGCAGGGCGTGTTGGATATTACCAAACTTAGCTACCACGCTTTTGCTTACGTTACCGATAAGTATGTGTTGCTGGATGCCGGCAGTGCCCTGGGTTTTGGCGTTGGGCCATTATTGATTTCGAATTTCGAAATTTCGATTTCGGATTTGGAAAAGAAATCAATGGCTTATAAGATTGGAATACCCGGCAAATACACCACAGCCAACTTTTTATTAGGGTTGGCCTTTCCGGAAGCGAAGAACAAAGAGGTCATGGTCTTCTCAGAAATTGAGAATGCCTTACTGGGCAACAAAATAGATATTGGCCTGATCATCCACGAAAACAGGTTTACCTACCAGGATAAAGGCCTGCATAAGATATTAGACCTGGGCGATTACTGGGAAAAGCAAACCACATGCGCCATTCCCCTTGGCGGGATAGTAGTAAACCGCCGTTTACCATTAGATGTTCAATTAAAGGTGAACCGTTGTATCCGCCGGTCGGTGGAGTTTGCTTTTGCCAACCCGAAATCAGGCATAGAGTTTATCCGTGAGCACTCGCAGGAAATGAGCGAAGAGGTGATGTATAAACATATCGACCTGTATGTAAACAAATATTCGGTAGACCTGGGCGAAGAAGGACGCAAAGCTATTCGGCTGTTATTTGATAAAGCGCTCGAAAAAGGGATCATCCCACCAATAAAAGAACAAATATTTCTCACCTGATAAAAAAATAAGGTTGCGGTAACCAGCCGCAACCTCGCCAAATTAAACTAAATACTAAATTAAAGCAGGTATGAAGGTAGATGTCTCCGTTCCGGCTTTATTATGAGATGAGTTATATAGACGGGTGCTTTTTTAAAAGGTTTAATTGTTTTTAAAAAATATTACGAAATGATTTTCCGGCTTGATGAGCGCTTACTTTTTCCGGATCCGGCTTTGGCCGATGAAGACGGCTTGCTGGCTGTTGGCGGCGACCTGAGTCCCGAAAGGTTATTGCTGGCTTATCAAAATGGCATATTCCCCTGGTATAGCGATGATACGCCCATATTGTGGTATTCGCCACACGAAAGGTTTGTGTTATACCCGGAAGAATTACGTATTGCGAAAAGCATGAAACAGGTAATGCGCTCCGGCAAATTCAAGGTTACTTTTGATACGGATTTTACCGGCGTGATAAAGGCATGTGCAGCCACCGAACGCCCTGAACAAGACGGGACATGGATAACCAATGATATGCAGGAGGCTTATATTAAGCTGCACGAACTGGGAAAAGCCCATTCTGTTGAGGTTTGGTTTAATAATGAGTTGGCAGGTGGCCTGTATGGTGTGGAGGTTGGCAAAGTGTTTTGTGGCGAAAGCATGTTTAGCAGGGTGAGCAACGCATCAAAACTTGCCCTGATAACCCTTTGCCAAACCGGGAAGTATAAGCTGATAGATTGCCAGGTGCATACCGCTCACCTTGAATCGTTAGGGGCAAAAATGATTGGCCGCGACCGGTATATGACCATGCTTAACGCTGTTTGATTGACAGATAGTGCATTATAACGCCCTTAATTATTAGATTCAAACAATAAATTGTAAATTTGCTTTATTCATAAATTTAAGTTTACAATTATGACTGAGACACTTGACATCAGCATCACCCGGAATCAAAGCCCCCGTTTGGCTCAAACGGACTTTGACAAATTTGGCCTTTGCCGGACTTTTTCAGACCACATGTTCGTAGCGGATTATGCCGACGGAGAATGGAAAAATTTTCAAATTGTCCCTTACGGTGATATTAGTGTCAGCCCTGCAATTTCATCACTGCATTACGGCCAGTCGTTTTTCGAAGGTATAAAGGCGTATAAACATGCCGACGGCAAAGTTTCTGTTTTCCGTCCCAACAAAAACGCGGAACGCTTTAACAAGTCGGCCGAGCGTTTGTGCATGCCTACCCTGCCCGAGGATATTTTTATACAAAGCATATTGGCCCTGGTTGATATAGACAGCGATTGGGTGCCTTCAAAAGCCGGCCACTCGTTATACATCCGCCCGTTTATGTTTGCTACCGACCCATACCTGGGTGTACAGCCGTCAACTACGTACAAGTATATGGTATTAACCGGCCCTGTTGGTCCGTACTTTACCAAACCTTTGAAGGTGAAGATAGAGACCGAATTTTCGCGCGCTACCGAAGGTGGTTTCGGATTCGCGAAAGCTGCCGGAAACTACGGCGGCGCCATGTTGCCAAGCAAAATGGCCGTACAGCAAGGTTACGATCAGCTGATATGGACCGACAGCAAAGAGCATGCCTACATGGAAGAACTGGGCGCTGCCAACGTAATGTTTTTACTGGATGGCAAACTGATCACCCCATCGACAGATAAAGGAACTATTTTAAAAGGCGTTACCCGCGATACCGTATTAACACTTGCCCGCGATTGGGGATACACAGTTGAAGAGCGCCGTGTAAGCGTTGCCGAAGTATTGGAAGGCGCTAAAAACGGCAAACTAACCGATGCTTTTGGTGCCGGTACTGCCGCAACCATCGCCCCGATAGGCCAGATAGAACACGAGGGCAGTCTGTATACCCTGCCCGACCCGTCGCAAAGGGAGTTCAGCAAAAAAGTGCTGAAAACTTTGGATGAGATACGTTACGGCGTGAGCGCCGATCCTTACGGATGGAATTATATGGTGTAATTGAATTGCACTTGTTTAAAAAGCGATGGGTTTCAAACCCATCGCTTTTTTTTGTTTATAGCCGACACTACCCCCGGCTTAATTTTTCTTAATATTTATTCGTTTAAGTAAATAATGCGATGCAGGCGTATTGTGAAAAAAAGTGAAATATTTTTTTTGGCACCCTGTTTATTTTTAGCCCGTTTTATGTCAAAAAAACCATTGTGTTTTAAGCGTATAAATCAGTTATGTGTCTTATTTACAGTTGTTTATTTGATTGTTTTTGCTGTAGGTTTGTTTTGCGATACGCCTGTATCCGGCTAACCAATTATAGTTTTATAAGTCCGTTTACCTTTTAAAAGGCAAGGCATTATGCTGCATGTTAACGGCTGATCTATTTGCGTGCGAACCGTTTCAGGGAAAGCTTATCGCATAACCAATAAAAACACATTTATTATGAAAAGAAAAAAGATCATCCACCTGTTTATTGCCGCCGCGGTAATTGCGGTTTCTACCTTGCTGGTAAAATGTACCAAGAATACGGTTGCCGAACAAACATCGTCATCAAACAGCCTGGCATTCCCTAACAGCTCCGCGGCTATGCACGTTACGGGCGGTTTTGTACATCCGGGGGTTATTAATACCAAAGCTACATTGGATTTTATTGCGAATGAAGCAAATGATAATACATCGGCCCGCTTTGCCGATTATAATGCCACCGTGTTGGATTATATCAACAATCACCCGGTGCCTACCACCTGGATATCGACTGTGCATGTACAAGGCGGCACCACCACTCCCGACGAAAAACGGTTTAAAGGTGACGGCCTGTTGGCTTACGCCATCGCGTTGCGCTGGGCAAAAACGGGTACTGCAAGCTACGCTACACAGGTAAAATCGATCCTGGACGGATGGAGCACGCACTTTACCAATATTACGAATGATTCGGGGACGGCATTTAGCCAGACTTATCTTGAAGCCTCATGGGCTGCACCAAACTTTGTAGCTGCTGCCGAGATCATCAAATCGTATGTGCCTGCAAACGGTGTGGGCGGCGGTTGGACAGCTACCGAAGACGCTAACTTTACGAGCTTCATTAATAACCTTAAAGACAATTACATTAACAACGTTGTTGGGATGGGTTATCACAATAACTGGGATATTTCGGCAGGCTATGCTAAAATGGCCATAGGGGTGTTTGAAAACAGCGCCGCGGTGTATAACGCGGGTGAAGATATCATTACTAATACCATCCCATCGGTAATAGCTTCGGATGGTACCGACGTGGAGCTGTGCGGGCGCAATGATTGCCACCACTTTCAGTACAGCCTTACGGGGATATCATACGCGGCAACCATATCGGCCATACAGGGAGATAACGTGGTTTATACCGCCAGCAACAGCCGCCTGAGCGCCGGCTACGATTATATGCGCAAGGCTTACAATAACCAAACATGCATACCTTGCTCGGGCCAATATGTTTACCCGGGGGTTGAAATAGCTTACCGGCATTATAAAACATCGAACTTGTCGAGCCTACGGGCTATTGGTGCGCCCTACGAAATACCAAGCGATATTACCTTTTTAGGGTTTACAACGTATACGCATTATAATGTGCCTTTGTAAGATATAAACTTTTATACCAGGGAAATCGCGTTTAAACCCATTGTTATATAGGAGGCACCTACGGAGCCATTTAGCATTTATCTTATTGCTATAAACAGGCGACTCCTACGGAGTCAGGAATTTGAAGAGCCCAATAGTTCCAGCGGAACTACCTGTTTATAGCATCTATGATTTTGTTTTAACGCTCCAGCGGAGCCTCCTGTTTAAAAGCGATTTCCCTTGTTTTGGCCCTTCGTTGTTTGCAAATATGAACTAAACTTTCGACCCGCCGCCTAATGCTACTTTACAGTAACAACACCACCCGGTCCCGATCTGGCATCCGGTTCGTTTTCTATTAAAATACTGATGGTATGCTCGCCGGGGCCTGCCGGAAGGGCGATGGTCATATCGGCACCTTCAAATGTTGTTTTGGTTGCTACCAGCTTTTTATCGAGCCAGATCTCGGCCTTGCCTTCAATCTTTTTTAATAAAATGGTTCCGCCGGCTTTTTGCTGACTGGCATACGGTGTAAACGTTGTTCTGAATACCGCGAATCTGCCGCCTGTTAAACGTTGCAATTGGCCCGCTTTTAATGGCGCCCAGCTGTTCATATCATTCAGGGCTATTTCTTCGTTCGGGTCGGGCCGGGTTTTAGTTATAGGCGACATCCGCCAGGCATCTAAAAACAAAACTGGTTGCATTACCGGCACAAACGGAACCGGGGCCTTAGGTGTAACCATGATGGTTATTGTTGCCGGTTTTAAGCCCGGTGAACGGGCGGTAAGCACAAGCGGCTGTAAAGCGTTGGCATTGGTTTGTACAGTTACCTGTGCCAGACCATTATATAAACTACGTTTATTGCCCTTTTCAGCCTCATGCGAATTAGGATCGCCGTTGCCTAAGCCGATAATATTGCCGGGTCCGTTCAGTTCAAACTCAACCGGGATATTTGCCGTTGGCACCGGCCTGCCTTTAGCGTCCACGGCCTGAACGGTTACCGGCATGGCATCCCAGCCATCACCATCTATACCCGGCCTGTCGGCTATAAGCTGCATACTAACAGGGTCGCCGGTCGTTTCCACCTTAAAGCGCGAAACCTCTTTGCCATTTTTATACCCGATGGCTTCCAGTTTGCCGGGCTGATAGGGAACGTCCCAGGTGTTCATTTCATACTTATCTACCTTTTGCTCGCCTATCAGTTTGCCATTCAGTAGTAGCTTTACAGTTTCGGCATTGCTCATGGCCATTACCTTAACGGGTTTGCCTATTTTATCAGTTGGCCAGTTCCAGTGGGGTTCTAATTGCAGTATGGGCCTGTCATCAACCCACTGTGCCTGGTGTATATAGAAAGCGGTTTTTGGGAAGCCGCATATATCCATAATGCCAAAGTTTGAACCTACTGTGGGCCAAACATAAGGTGTTGGTTCGCCGCGGTAGTCAAAGCCCGTCCAAACAAAACATCCGGCAAGGTATGGGCGCTCTGCAATAGCTTTCCAGGCTACGCGGTGTGTTGCTCCCCAGCTTGGCCTTTGTGAGTCGTAAGCGTCTATCAGGTTCTTGCTTTTATCGGTTATGTATACACCGCGCTGCATCAGGCCCGATACATCTTCGGAGCTGGTTAAGGGTAAAGTGGGATTAGCTTTATGGAACTGATCGTAAAATTGTATTTGATAGTTAAAGCCAACCACATCTACCGCTTGTGATACATTGACTGGTGTGAAAAGCCCGCCATTCATTGCCGCCGTTACCGGGCGCGTGGTATCTAACTTTTTAACTTCGGCACTCATTCGGCGCACCATTTCATAGCCAATTTCGGTGCCCTGCATAGGCTCCTCATTAAATACCGACCATAAAATGATGCTCGGGTGGTTCCTGTCGCGGCGCACCATCCATTCCAGTTGCCTTACATATTCGGGCGACGAGTTAAAGTTCCGGTTCTCATCCATCACCATGATACCGATCCTGTCGCAGGCTTCTAAAAACTCTGCCGCTGGCGGATTATGGGAACAGCGATAGCCATTAACCCCCATTTCCTTTAGTTTTTTGAGACGAAAATCCCAGATGGAATTAGGGACGGCAACGCCCACCCCGGCAGCATCCTGGTGGTTACAAACGCCTTTTATCTTTACATTTTTATCATTGATAAAGAAACCTGAATCGGCTGTGAATCGGATGGTACGGAAGCCGCACGTGGTGGCCAGCGAATCGGTCTGTAATCCGTTTTGTTTTACCCGCGTAACTACTTTGTATAAAACAGGGTGATCCGGCGACCAAAGTTCGGGATTGTTAATTGGTATCGATAATGATGTTGGAGCTTTTTGCAAGGTATTAAGCGTGATATTGTTATTGCCCTGCGCTATTTTTTTGCCATGTTTATCCAATACCGTTACCTCAACAGTGGCGGTTTGCATGTGTGTGCCCGAGTTTTCTAAAGTGATCTCGGCGGGGATGGTCCATGCGCCTTGCGCGGTTTTTACGGGCTGAGCAAAAACACCATCGGTAATAATATGCACCGGCGATTGTTTAACCAGCCAGGTATGGCGATAAATGCCGCCGCCTTCATACCACCAGCCTTCCTGGTCGACCGCGTCAACACGTACGGCTACGTTATTAATTTCATCGCCATATTTGGCCATAGCGGTAATATCAATATAAAAAGATGTATAACCGCTCCAGTTGCGGTGCATCACGGTGCCGTTTACCCAAACGGTGCAATGGGTGGCCACACCGTCAAACTGCAGTTCGAGGTGCTTGCCCCTGTCGGCCTCGCTTAATTTAAAATTACGGCGATACCAGGCTATGCCACGTGGCCTGTAACCTTGAGAAACATTCTCATTAGGATCAAAAGGTCCCTCAACTACCCAATCATGCGGCAGATTTAATTCGCGCCAGGCCCTATCGTCAAACCTGGGCGATGCCGCGCCCGCCGCACTACCTGCTTTGGCGTTGCCATAGGTTTCGTTATGTGTTTTAAGAACAGGGAATGGGATATCGCCTAAATGGAAGCGCCAGCCATTATCGAACGATAATTTGCTGTATTGATTGTTATTGTTTTGTTGCGCCGCGCATATTACAGGGCAAAGCAAAAACAGCAGCAATGTGATTTTTTTTAAGACATTCATTTGATAGGTTTATTGGAATGGCAAATGTAAAGGTTTGATTGGTTTTAGCAAGAATGGTGTGCCGGCTGCAATGAGATTCGGTATAAACAGCTTGCTTTTTTGCTGAAATATTGGTATATTGTAGGGAATGTTAAGCGCAATGCTTTTTCAATGATTGAATGTTTTGACCAAGCAGAGTTATGGTGGGTGTGAAATATACCGACTTTTACCTACCTGCCTTTTTCAATGATTGAAGGATTGATTGTTTTTGAATGTTTTGGCAATGGATAGGAGTCTGTAATTGCGAATCTGATAATGGTGGGTGTGAAATATACCGACAAATACCCACCTTTTCCACCCAACACCTACCTGTTTTGGAGGTGTGGGTTATGAAAATGGCAATAAAACTAACCATTCCTTAAATACAAAAAGCCGTTAACGGTTGGTTAACGGCTTTGATATGGGATAACTTTATACTTAGAACAATAACCTAACAGGCTCTTCTAACAATGCTTTTAAAGTATTTAAGAATGCAGCAGCCGATGCGCCATCAACGGTGCGGTGGTCGCAGCTTAAGGTAAGCTTCATGATATTGCCGGGTACTACAGCGCCGTTTTTAACTACCGGAACTGCTTGTATGCCGCTAACAGCAAGGATACATGAGTCTGGTGGGTTAATGATGGCGGTAAACTCGTCGACACCAAACATACCTAAGTTTGATATGGTGAAGGTTGAGCCTTCCCAATCAGATGGTTGCAGTTTTTTAGCTTTAGCTTTAGCAGCGAAGTCTTTCACTTCGGCGCTGATGTGGCTCAATGATTTTCCATCGGCAAAACGCACAACCGGAACCAGCAATCCATCCTCGATAGCAACTGCAACACCAATGTTAACGTGCTCGTTGTAACGGATCTTATCGCCTAACCATGATGAGTTGATCACCGGGTGTTGTTTCAAGGCGATAGCCGTTGCTTTCAAAACAAGGTCGTTAAACGACACCTTGCTTGGTGCGTAAGCATTGATCTTGTTACGTGCCTCGATAGCCGAGTCCATGTCGATAGACATGGTTACGTAGAAGTGCGGCGCGGTAAACAAGCTTTCGGAAAGGCGTTTGGCAATAACCTTACGCATTTGCGAAACCGGTTTCTCGGTATATTTCTCGGTGCCGGTAAACTCAGGGATAACCACTTTAGGTGCCTCTTTAGCCGGAGATGGAGCAGCGGCAGGTGCAGTTTGTGGTGCAGGAGCAGCGGCTTGTGCCGAGGCAGAACCTGGTTTGTATGCCTCAACGTCTTTTTTAACTATACGGCCACCTTCGGCACTGCCTTTTAGTTCGGTAAGGCTGATGCCTTTATCTTTAGCTATTTTACGTGCTAATGGCGATGCTTTTACGCGGCTATCGTCTGCAGTTTCCGTAGCCGGTGCCGTTGTTTCAGCTTTTGCCGGTTCGGCAGCTGCTTCCGGCGCAGCTTCTGTTGAAGCAGCAGGCGCAGCGGCGCCTGTATCGGCCAATAACGGCGTAATATCGGTGCCTGCTTTACCAACAATAGCTATAATGCCATTTACAGGAGCAGCTTCGCCTTCTTTAGGGCCAATGTATAATAAAGTGCCGGCTTCGTAGCCAACAACTTCCATCGTGGCTTTGTCGGTAGCAACATCAGCAAGCGAATCATCGCTTTTTACTGTATCGCCAACTTTAAAGTTCCATTTTTCAATGGTTCCTTCGGTCATGGTATCGCTCAGGGCCGGCATACGTATAACCGTTGCCGGTATTTTTGAAAGATCAACAGCCGGGGCTGCAGGTTTTTCGGCAACAGGGGCAGCAGCAGCTTTATCAGCAGCAGGAGCCGGTTTTTCTTCAGCTTTAGGAGCAGCAGCGCCACCATCGGCAGCTAAAGCCGCTTTATAGTCTTCGCCATCTTTACCTAACACGGCGATAACGGTATCAACCGGAACGGCTTTGCCTTCTTCAACACCTATATATAATAAGGTGCCATCCTGAAACGATTCAAAGTCCATAGTGGCTTTGTCTGTTTCAATTTCGGCCATCACATCGCCCGATTTAATTTTATCGCCCACTTTTTTATGCCATTTAGCCAATACCCCTTCGGTCATGGTATCGCTCATTTTGGGCATTTTAACTACCTCAGCCATATATTTATTTGATGAATAGTTTGAATTATATTTTTAGTAATTAGTCTCTGATGTATGGATAATCTTTTTGTACATATACATCGGTGTACAGTTCGGATGCATCCGGCCAAGGCGACTCTTCAGAGAATTTTACTGATTCATCAACAATAGCTTTTATTTTTTCGTCGATCTCTTCGAACCATTTTTCGTCGGCATACTTTTCTTTCATGATAGTAGCTTTAACGGTTTCGATAGGGTCTTTCGCTTTATAGCTTTCCACCTCGTCTTTAGTGCGGTATTTCTGCGGATCGGACATCGAGTGACCTTTATAGCGATAAGTACGCATTTCAAGGAAAGTTGGTCCATCGCCGCGGCGTGCGCGGTCAACAGCTTCGTCCATGGCGTTGTGTACAGCAACCGGGTCCATACCATCAACAGCAGATGAAGGGATATCGTAAGGTAAGCCTAATTTATAAATGTCGGGTTGAATGGTAGTACGAGCTACCGATGTTCCCATGGCGTAACCATTGTTTTCGCAAACAAAGATCACGGGTAGTTTCCATAACGAAGCCATGTTAAAGGTTTCGGTTAATGCACCCTGGCGAACAGCGCCATCGCCCATGTAGGCAATGTTAACGTTATCGCGGCCACTGTACTGGTTAGCGAAAGCGATACCTGCACCCATTGGCACCTGGCCGCCTACTATACCGTGACCACCGTAAAAATGGTTTTCTTTATCAAACATGTGCATGGAGCCGCCTTTGCCTTTTGAGCAACCTGTGGCTTTACCGTATAACTCGGCCATTACAGCGTTGGGCGATGTACCTTTTGCTAAAGCATGCGCGTGATCGCGGTAAGCGGTGATCAAACTATCGTCGTGCCTGATAACAGACATTGCCCCAGCCAAAACAGCTTCCTGACCAATATATAAGTGGCAAAAGCCTCTTATTTTTTGCTGCCCGTATAATTGACCTGCTTTTTCTTCGAATTTTCGCATCAAGAGCATTGATTCGTACCAATGCAGATAAGTGTCTTTTGTAATTGCGATTGCCATGTGGTAAAAAAAACTATTTTTTTAAATGATGCGCAAATCTAATTATATCCGTGTAAAAAGCGAAAAACTCATTACAATGTTTATGTTTTTTGAAAAAAGTTTTTGGAAAAGTAATTTTTAAAACTATCTTCGAAACTTGGAAACAAAAGTTTGTATCCATACGTATACAGGGTGTATAATTTTTAGGATCGTACACTAAATAGTTTATTTGTTGCGTTTCCCTAACAACAAACCGTATTAAATGAAGAAAGTAACTATTGTTATCGTATTGTTTTTTAGTGTGATAGCTACTACACAAGCACAAACAAAATCCGTACCAAATCAGGAAACAGAAAAAGCGGCCGACGAAGATAAGAGCCTTATAAAAGATTATTTTTCCCAGATTATGGGTGTTGCCTTATCGACAACATCAAATGTTAAACTATTCCAGTTTGTTTACGATTGGATTGGAACCCCTTATCGTTTTGGCGGAAGCTCAAAAAATGGTGTTGATTGTTCAGCTTTTACAAAAGAGTTATACAGCAAGGTGTTTAACATGGATATTAAAAGAAGCTCGCGCGATATTTTTACCATGGTAAGCCCGGTTAAAAAGGAAGACCTGAAAGAAGGCGATATCGTATTCTTCAAAATACACAGCCATAATATTACCCATGTTGGTGTTTATTTAGGCAATAACAGGTTTGTACAATCGGCCAATGGAGGTGTTAAGATCTCTAATTTGGATGATGACTATTACAGCCACTATTTTTTCAAGGGTGGGCGGCTGCTTGATTCATTCAAAAAAGAATTGAGTAAATCGGACGAGCAGACGGCGGCCCCGAAATCAAAATAAAGAACAGATCAAAAATATTTTAATCCTTTCGTAATTGCGGAAGGATTTTTTTTTGCCCGATGAAAAGTAAACTATTGATTGTTATAAGTTGCATTGTGCTGACTGCCTGCGAAAGTCCGGTAACCATGCAGGAGGTTAAACAAGCGCCTAAAAAGAATATTGTTGTTAAACCCATCATCAAAACGCACGATACTATTACCATTGCTGCCGTTGGCGATATGATGCTGGGCACATCATACCCGAATATCAGCCGTTTACCACCGGATAGCGCGAAAGATAGCTTTAAAGCTGTTTTAACGGAGCTGAAAACCGCTGATGTTACCTTCGGTAACCTGGAAGGCACGTTGCTTGAAGGCGGACACCCGGCCGACTATAAAAAGAAGATGGTTAACCCATATTACTTCAGGATGCCGCCGGCCTATGCGGGCGTTTTAAAAGACGCGGGTTTTGATATTGTGAGCCTGGCCAATAACCATGTTGGTGATTTTGGCGAGCGCGGGCGGATAAGCACAGCCGCGGTATTGGATAGTACCGGCATTAATTACGCGGGTTTGCTAAGCCATCCAACGGCAATATTGAAATTAAACGGTATTACCTATGGTTTTTGCGCCTTTGCACCCAATGCCAATACGGTGCCGATAATGGACCTGAAGAACGCGGCTGCCATTATTAAAGACCTGAAAAAGCAGGTTGATATTGTGATCGTATCTTTTCACGGGGGCGGCGAAGGTGCGGGCTTTGAGCATGTGCCTTTTAAGTGCGAATCGTATATGGGCCAGAAACGCGGCGATGTTCATGCCTTTGCACATAATGCAATAGATGCTGGCGCCGATGTGATTTTTGGTAATGGTCCCCATGTAACCCGCGCGTTGGAGCGTTATAACAACCGCCTGATAGCGTATAGCCTGGGCAATTTTTGTACTTACAAAAGTGTAAGTGTTGCAGGTGTATGCGGTATAGCGCCTTTATTAAAGGTGTCCCTAAATAAAAAAGGCGAGTTTTTAAGCGGGCGCATTGTCGCTATCAAACAAACACACCTGAATGGTTTAGAGCGCGACAGCAGCAATAAGGTTGTTGCCCGTATAAAACAGCTAACCGAGGCCGACTTTCCGCAATCGGGTTTAAGCATTGCCGATAACGGCGAGATCAGCAATATTAATTAACCTACACCTCATCTTTGGTAGTCCGCACCAGGCTGATGCCTGAAAAGAAGAATAAGACGCCTACTATGGCAACCACAATAATTGGTGTGTACTGGTTGCTGTGCTGAATAATGGAGGCAGCGGCATATATTAGCCCTATAATGCCCAATACAGTTAATATTGCTCCGAAGGTTCTTTTTAAGTTCATAATATTCGATTTTTAGTTAGTGATGATTGTCACATCAAAAAATCAACCAATATTAAAACCGTTTACATATATTCGTTTAACTAATTCAATAAAACCATGTTAGCATTACCGGCATTTGCCATAATCGGGTTCATTGTTCTCGTCCTGATATTCACTTCTTTTGTAACCGTACAGCAGGGAACTATTGCTGTTGTAACGGTTTTTGGAAAATACAGCAGGTTGATGACGCCCGGCCTGAATTTCAAAATACCGTTCATAGAGTCTATCTACTCACGTATTTCAATACAGAACCGCTCGGTAGAGCTGGAGTTTCAGGCCGTAACGGTTGACCAGGCCAATGTTTATTTTAAAGCCATGCTGCTGTACTCGGTACTTGATCAGCAAGAGCAAAGCATTAAAAATGTAGCTTTTAAATTTGTTGACGAAAGAAATTTAATGCAGGCTTTAGTACGCACGGTTGAAGGATCCATCAGGGCATTTGTGGCTACAAAAAAGCAGGCTGATGTACTGATTTTAAGACGCGATATTGTTGACCATGTAAAAGAACAGATAGACCAGATACTGGAAAGCTGGGGTTACCACCTGCAGGATCTGCAGCTGAACGATATTACGTTTGATGAGGTGATCATGAAATCGATGAGCCAGGTTGTGGCATCGAATAACCTAAAGGCCGCTGCCGAGAATGAGGGCCAGGCATTACTTATTACCAAAACTAAAGCTGCCGAAGCTGAAGGTAACGCTATTAAGATAGCAGCCGAGGCCGAGCGCCAGGCAGCGCAGTTACGCGGGCAGGGCATAGCGCTGTTCCGCGAAGAAGTAGCCAAGGGTATGACCGTAGCCGCCAAAGAAATGCAGGAAGCCAATATGGATACCTCTGTTATATTGTTTACGATGTGGACAGAGGCCATAAAGCATTTCTCTGAAAACTCGCAGGGCAATGTGATCTTCCTGGATGGTTCCGGCGAAAACATGCAGAAAACAATGAAAGAACTGATGGCGCTGAATGTTTTAACCAACGATCAGGAAAAGAAAAAGAAATAAGCGAAATGCTATGTACTAAATAAGATACACTTTCCGTTACTATAACTGTAATTTAAACGTTATAAGCGCTATTATTGTAATGGCATCGGTTTTGCAATCTGTTAGTATCATGAAAAGATTATCACTTACGATGCTTGCGGCATTAATAATGTTGGCAAGCGCCTTTACCAGCCGAGCACAGGTATCACTATCAGTACATATAGGTTCGCCGCCTGTTTGGGCGCCACCTGTATATGCGCACACTATCCGCTATTATTATATACCCGAAATAGATAGTTATTATGATGCCGTAAACCAGGGCTATTATTATAACGACGGGCCAAGCTGGGTTTTCTCGGCATCATTGCCTGGTATTTATGCAAGTTATAATATCGGCAGTTTGCACCACATAGCTGTAAATTATTACGGTGCAAGGCCTTATACTTATTTTGCGAGCAGAAGAGCCGTATATGTTGAAAGATATCATCCGGTGCGTTATCGCCGCCCTGAATACAGGGAAGTACGTTACCGCACGGTTGAACGCGGTCATTACGATAACGGCAACCACGGAGGCCGCGGTCCGCAATGGCACGGTAACGGCGGTGGACATGAAGAACATGGCGGTGGGGATCGAGGCCACGGCGGCGGTCATGAAGAGCATGGCGGTGGTCACGGTGGCGGCCATGGGCACGGACATTAAATTTATTTAAAGGGAGCAATTGCTCCCTTTTTTATTTTCATAACACAATAAACTTACGGTATTACGTTTAGTCTATCAGATTGATTATTCCCGATAGATGAAGAAGAGAACGGCGCAAAGAGTAATTGTTTTTTTGTTTTTATGTACGCCCGCTGTTGTAAGGGCGCAATCTTACCACCGCTTAGCCGCCCGCGATTTTGCCGGCACCCCACCGCCCGAAAATGGCGACATAGCTTATACCAGGTGCGATGTTGAATATACCTATCAGGTGGTAAGGAACAACCGGGATTACGACATTACTTTTGATGTGCGGTTAAATATGGATAATTACAGATCGTATATCCGGCTTGACCATGTAAGTACGCGGGAGCAATTACAGCAAATTTTAAGACACGAGCAGGGCCATTATAACATCGCGTTTTTGTTAAAATGCGAGGCTTACTCGGTGCTCACGCATCACCGGTACACCGCGAATTATCACCGCGAAATTGATTATTTGTTTAAACAGGTTGAAGCGAAATACCAAAAAATGAACGCGGACTATGAGGCGATGACCGAACATATGCTAAACGACCAGAACCAGGAAAAATGGAACGCGTGGTTTTCGAGGCAGATAGATAATGTGAGCCTGGCCAGTGCTAACTGAGTGTTAAAACTGCCAGATTTTTTGTGGCGTAATGCATTGGTGTAAGGGGATATCGTAATTATCAATATCTTCAATACTATCTACCGGTTCAAATAAAGAAATCCCGATAAACCTGGTTTCGGGTTTGCATTTAGCCATAAACCGGTCGTAAAAGCCTTTGCCGTAACCAACCCGGTATCCCCGCTTATCAAACACCAACAGCGGAACAATAACCATATCTATCGCAGCAATATCAACTGTATTACCTTTCACAGGTTCTGTTATTCCCTGCGCGTTTATTTCGAGCCGCAGCCCGGCATCATCAAAAAAATTTAATATGGTAAAATCCAGGAAATCGGTTTTCGGGTAGGCTAACCTGATACCGGGATGCGTAGCCTTTAACCAATTGATCAGCAGTTGAGTATCCGGCTCCTTACGGGATATCATCGGCAAGAAGATATGGATGCACGTGACTCCGGTAAAATTTAGGGTTTTAAATTGTTGCAGAAGTTGCTGATTTAAAACGGTGTAGCTATCCCCGGTAAGCGCTGTACGCTTAGCCAGGTATTCTTTACGGAGTTGTTGTTTGTTCAAACCTATATCGACAAAAAAAGAGGTGCTGCGATTAGTACCTCTTTCAAAAATATCAATTAAAATTCGTTTATCCTTTTACACGCTCAACATAACTGCCGGTGGCGGTATCAACTTTAACTTTGTCGCCAATGTTGATAAACAAAGGCACATTTATCTCTGCGCCGGTTTCTACGGTAGCTTTTTTCATTGCTCCGCTTGATGTATCACCTTTAACGGCAGGCTCGGTATAGGTAATCTCCAGCTCGGCAGAGTTGGGCATCTGGCCCATAATAGGCATTTCGCTCTCAAAAGCTACAATTACGTTAACACCTTCTTTTAAAAACTTAATAGCCGAACCAAAAAGAGACTTTGGAACATTAAACTGATCGTAGGTGTTCAAGTCCATTACCACCAAATCATCACCATCATCATACAGGTATTGGTAATTATTGGTTTCAACACGGGCAATATCCACATCCTCATCTGTACGGAAACGGTATTCAACCAGTTTGCCGCTTTTAATATTGCGCATACGAGCCTGATAAAAAGCACGCAGGTTACCGGGGGTACGGTGTATAAACTCTTCTACCTGTATCAACTCGCCGTTGAAACGCAGGATACTTCCATTCTTGATCTCAGACGCTTTAGCCATTGTATTTAAAAAAATTGAACCGCAAACTTAGCTACTTGATTTCAAACTTACAAACAACTATTACCGGCGATACTATGGTTTATAATCGGTAATGTTTAATAAATGGTTACAAAAGCTGTATTCGTGCGCCTGGTTGGAGCAAACAATGGTAAGTCGGTTTGCTGCGTATGTTTCTATAAGGTTTAAATACCAGTCTACCCCCTGTGTGTCTAAATTAGAAGTAGGTTCATCCAGCATCAGCATGGCCGTATCTGAGCAAAAAGCCAGGGCCAGCTTAGTGCGCTGTTTCATTCCGGATGAAAAATATTTAAGCATTTTAGCGCGGCTGGAACGCAAGCCGAGCACATCGATAACTTTATCCTTATCCAAACCCTCGCCAAAGCTTTTGAATTTAAAATGAAAGTCGATCATTTCATCGAGTGTAAAATCTTCTATCAATTCCAGATAAGGCGCAGCCAGGCTTAGTTGTGTATAAGCAGATTCAACATTTAGCAGGGTATTATTATTTGTGTAAGCGATGGTTCCGGCGGATGGAGCAAGGCTGCCTGTGAGTACCTGCAGCAAAGTGGATTTGCCCGAACCGTTAGGCCCGAGTATAGCGTAAGACTGATGATCTTCAAATGTGTAATCTACCCCCCTGAATATCCATTCGCGGTTAAAACGGCGGCCAATGTTTTGGAGGGAGATGCTAAAGTCTTGAGTCCTGAGTCTTGAGTCCAAAGTTAATATTATTGGATAGTTCTATTTAGATACCGGCTTAAACCGTCCCTTGTCTGACTATCGACTTAAGACTACAGACTCTGGACTTAAAAAACTACTGATTACCAAAGCCCTTCATGATACCACGGTTTGAGTTACGGATAAAATCCAGTATCTCATCGCGTATCTCGGTGGGTTGTCGTTCGGCTTCAATAATATCAAGCGCGTTGCTAAAATTGTGCTTTTTAACAAATATGGTACGATAAATATCCTGTATCTCGTTTATTTGTTCTGATGAATAACCACGGCGGCGCAGGCCTACCGAGTTGATACCCACGTATGACAGCGGCTCGCGTGCGGCCTTAACATACGGCGGAACATCCTTACGCACCAACGAGCCCCCGGTTACAAAGGCATGCGAACCTACGTGTACAAACTGGTGTATGGCAACCATACCCGCCAGTACTACGTAGTCGCCAATGGTAACGTGGCCGGCTAAGGTAGTATTGTTGGAGAAGATGCAGTTATTGCCCACCACGCAATCGTGCGCTACGTGGCAATAAGCCATAATAAGGCAGTTGTTACCGATCACTGTTTTCCAGCGGTCTTTAGTGCCGCGGTTTATGGTTACGCATTCGCGGATGGTGGTATTATCGCCTATCTCAACGGTAGTATCTTCGCCGTTAAATTTCAGATCCTGCGGAACTCCGGATATTACAGCACCCGGAAAAATGCGGCAATTTTTACCAATGCGGGCGCCATTCATAATGCAAACGCCGGGGCCTATCCAGGTACCTTCGCCAATTACAACATCCTTGTCAATGGTTACAAATGGTTCAATAACTACGTTATCGGCAATTTTTGCCTGCGGATGTATGTATGCTAACGGTTGGATCATGCTTCTAAACCTTTTACTTTAACTATTTGCGCCATTAATTCGGCTTCAACAACAATACGCTCACCCACCATGCCCACACCTTTCATTTGTGCTATGCCGCGACGAATTGGTTGCAGCAAGTTACAATAAAAAATGAGCGTATCGCCGGGTACCACTTTACTTTTAAAGCGGGCGTTTTCTATTTTGAGGAACAATGTAAGATAATTTTCCGGATCGGGCACGGTGTTCAGTACCAGTATGCCTCCTGTTTGTACCATGGCCTCGATCTGTAAAACGCCAGGGAATATTGGTGATCCGGGGAAATGCCCCATAAACAGATCTTCGTTCATGGTGATATTTTTTAAACCAACCACATGGGTTTTTGATAGTTCCAATATCTTATCAACCATTAAAAACGGCCAGCGATGCGGTAGCATGTTCATAATCTGAACGGTGTCGTAAACCGGTTTGGCATTCGGATCGTAAACTTTAAAATGTTTGCGGCTACGCTCTTTTTTAATGATTGCTTTTATCTTTTTCGCAAAAGCCACGTTGGCGGCATGGCCGGGGCGGGCTGCCATAATATGGCCCTTAATAGGTACACCAACCAGTGCAAGGTCGCCTATCATATCCAGCAGCTTATGCCGGGCAGGCTCGTTTTGATGGCGCAGCTCAATATTATTTAAAATGCCTTGCGGGGCAACATCAATATCTTTACGGTTAAACAACTTTGCCAGGTGGTCCAGTTCGCCCGGGTTAACGTGCTTATCAACCACCACAATGGCGTTGTTCAAATCGCCGCCTTTTATCAGGTCGTGCTTTAACAGCATTTCCAGTTCATGCAAAAAGCAAAAGGTACGGCTCGATGCGATCTCTTTTTTAAACTCGGATATGGTAGATATGCTGGCATGCTGGCTGCCCAATACCGGAGAGTTATAATCAACCATGCAGGTAAAGCGGTAATCATCAAGCGGCATAGCTACCATTTCCACCTTGCGGTCGGGCTCAGAGTAATGTATGTTATCGGTAATGTGGTAATACTCCCGGTCGGCATCCTGATCCATGGTACCGGCCTCTAACAGGGCATCTACAAACATGATAGAACTGCCGTCCATTATCGGGGTTTCGGGGCCGTCCAGATCGATGAGTACGTTATCTATCTCTAAACCAACCAATGCCGCCAAAACATGCTCGATGGTACTTACGCTTGCCCCATTTTGTGAAATGGTGGTACCGCGCGACGTATCGGTAACATTGTCAACATCGGCATCAATAACCGGGGAGCCCTCAAGGTCAACCCTGCGGAATTTGTAGCCATGGTTTTCGGCAGCGGGCCTGAAGGTCATGGTTACGGGTTCGCCGGTATGTAAACCAGTGCCCGATACGGTAACCTCGGACATGATCGTTCTTTGCTTTGCATTCATAATATTCGTAGTCGGATATTTTGCAATAAATTATTTTACCTCGCTTTTAAGGGCGATGATTATTTTTTCTAATTCTTCAATTCTCTTTTCCAGGTCGGGCAAGCGCGCTATCACCACCTGCGACCGCATGTGATCTGTATATGCTGTAGCCGGTGCCCCCGCCCATTTTTTGCCCTCAATTTCGATAGAGCGGCTAATGCCCGATTTTGCCTGTATTTGCGTGCCTTTGGCTAAGGTGATATGGCCAACTATGCCCACCTGGCCACCAATGATACAGTTTTCGGCAATTTTAGAGCTGCCCGAAATGCCGGTTTGAGCGGCAACTACGGTATCGGCACCGATTTCAACATTGTGCGCTATCTGTATCAGGTTATCCAGTTTAACACCTTTGCGGATGATGGTTGAACCGAGCGTTGCCCTATCAATGGTTGTATTGGCACCAACTTCAACATTGTCTTCCAGTATCACGTTGCCTATCTGCGCTACCTTGGTGTAAGTACCATCGGGCTGTGGGGCAAAGCCAAAGCCATCGCCACCTATAATAGCGCCCGAATGCAGTATTACGTTGTTGCCTATCTGGCAATCAAAATAAATTTTTACACCGGCATAAAAGGTAACGTTGTTGCCAATGATCACGTCATCGGCTATATAGGTGTTCGGGAAGATCTTGCAGTTATCGCCAATGGTAACATTGGGGCCTATGTAAGCAAAAGCGCCAATGTAGGCGTTCTTTCCGATTTTTGCCGTTGGATGAATAAAGCTGGGTTGCTCAATGCCCGATTTATTCATTTTAATGGTGTTGTATTGCTCAAGCAATACGGTAAACGCGGAATATGCGTTTTCTACCCTGATGAGGGTAGCGCTTACCGGCTCGCTTAAAACCAGGTCTTTGTTAACAATAACCAGCGAAGCCTTTGTGGTATATAAAAACTGCTCGTATTTAGGATTGGCCAAAAAAGACAGCGAACCTGCTTCAGCTTCTTCTATTTTAGCTAACTGATTAACCGACACATTCGAGTCACCTTCTACGGTGCCGTCAAGCATCAAACTTATCTGGTGTGCGGTAAATTGCATCGGGCAAATTTAAACGTTAAAATTAAAGCAACAAATTATAATATTATCAGCCATATAGCAATTCTTTACAAACCTTTTATATAGCATAATATATATTTTTTTACTGTTTTAGCCAGCGGCTCTAAATTAGAGTGATCGCTTGCCGTGGTTATATCCTGTACGCTTCCGTCTTTCATCAGTATCCTGATACTGCCATCGCCCACTTTATAGGCTTTATTGGTTATCGTATCAGTAAAAACAAAATACGAAGCTTCATCTTCGTTTACACCGTATAGGTCCATTGCCTGTGCAACCAGTTCGGCCACTACCTCAACGGATGGAACGGTATTACTTATCTCGACCTGGTAAAGGCGCCTGTTGGTAAGGTTTTGGCATAAGGTAGACAAAATAAAATCATCATGCCGCCCCCATACTTTTATTGCCGACATGATATCTGTATCGTCAAGGCTTGCAAAGGTATCTAAATCGGCATTACTATTTATAAATGCCTTTATATCGATATTATTGTTCAGAAAGTAATTTAACGAGGGTGTAGCAAACAGTACTTCGCCGTTCAGGGCCAGTTCGCGGGCGCGCTCCAATATTTTTGACAGCAACTGCTCGGCCGCTATTACGGTTTTATGCAGGTATACCTGCCAGTACATGAGCCGCCGTGCCACCAGGAATTTTTCGATAGAGTAGATGCCCTTTTCTTCAACCACCACCTGGTCGTCTTTAACGTTGAGCATTTTGATAATACGGTCGAAGCTGATCACCCCTTCGGATACGCCGGTAAAATAACTGTCGCGGGTAAGGTAATCCATACGGTCCATATCAAGCTGGCTGGATACCAGCTGATGGAGGAACTTTTTATGATAGTTATCTTTAAAAATATCAATAGCCATACTGATCCGTCCATCAAACTCATCATTCAGCCTGTCCATAAAAAGGGATGAAATATCTTCGTGCGAGATGCCCTCAACAATGGTTTGCTCTAAGGCGTGCGAGAAAGGGCCATGGCCTATATCGTGCAATAAAATGGCGATGGTTACGGCTTCCTGCTCTTCAGGGGTAATGTTATGGCCCTTGCTTTGCAGGGTCTCTATAGCCAGGCTCATCAGGTGCATGGCACCCAGGGCATGGTGAAAACGTGTATGTAAAGCACCGGGATAAACCAGGTGCGTCATGCCCAGTTGTTTGATATAGCGTAACCGTTGAAAATACGGATGCTCCATCAGATCGAATATCAGCTCGGATGGGATGCTGATAAAACCGTAAACGGGGTCGTTTATTATCTTCTTTTTATTCAAAATAAAGTATATGCTACAAAAATGTTAAATTACGGTTAATAATGTCAGTTTTATTTTAGTTAATTTATGTTAAGAGGTGCTTTTATCCACAACAAAAACTAAGTTTACAGGTTAATAAGGGAAATACAAAATATCATGCAAGATACTACCATTTTATGGGCCGATGACGAAATAGACTTGTTAAAACCTCATATACTTTTTTTAACTGAAAAGGGCTACAATATAAAAACCGTAACAAACGGGAACGATGCTGTGGACCTGTTCAAAAATAATTATTTCGACCTGGTTTTTTTGGACGAAAATATGCCCGGCCTTACCGGTTTGGAAACGCTTTCGCAGATAAAAAATATTAACGCCGATGTGCCCGTGGTACTCATTACCAAAAACGAGGAAGAATACCTGATGGAAGATGCCATTGGCTCTAAAATAGACGATTATCTGATAAAGCCGGTTAACCCCAAACAGGTATTGTTAACCATAAAGAAGTTTACCGAAAACAAGCGTCTGGTTACCGAAAAAACCACCATGGCCTATCAGCAGGATTTCAGGACGCTTGGGATGACGCTGAATGATAACCTGAGCTACCAGGAATGGGTTGACGTATACAAAAAACTGATATACTGGGAACTGGAATTGGAGAAACTGGAAGATGCCGGTATGCACGAAATTTTGACCATGCAAAAAGCGGAAGCCAACGTACAGTTCTCTAAATTTATAGAGAAGAACTACCTTGACTGGCTGAAGAATCCCGATAAGGCACCCACAATATCTACCCAGTTATTTAAAAAGAAAGTATTCCCGCAGTTGGAAGGTAATGTGCCAGTGTTTTTTATCCTGATAGATAACCTGCGGTATGACCAGTACCGCATTATCCATCCCATCATATCGGAGTATTTCAGGCTGGAAGAAGAGGATACTTATTACAGTATCTTACCAACCGCTACACAATATGCACGGAACGCGATATTCTCAGGATTAATGCCGTTGGAAATGGAAAAGCGCTACCCGGAAATGTGGCAGAATGACGAAGATGAGGGTGGAAAGAACCTTTTCGAATCGGAGTTTTTAACTGACCATATTAAACGGGTTTTGCGGAAGGATTGCAAACACTCATACACCAAAATACTGAATATTGACGAGGGCCGCGCGCTGAACGAAACGATCAGCAACCTGATGGGTAACGACCTTAATGTGGTGGTTTACAATTTTGTGGATATGCTGTCGCACGCGCGTACCGATATGCAAATGATACGTGAGCTGGCCAGCGACGACGCTGCTTACCGCTCGTTAACGCTATCGTGGTTTGAGCACTCGCCGCTGTTTGACTTGCTGAAGTTTTTGTCAAGCAAACAGGTAAAGGTCATCATTACTACCGACCACGGTACCATTAAAGTGCGCAACCCAAGTAAAATTGTAGGCGATCGCAATACAAACACAAACCTTCGCTATAAACAAGGCAAAAACCTGAACTATAATGCCAAGGAGGTGTTTTACATTCGTAACCCGCACGATGCCATGTTGCCTAAGCTGCACCTGAGCTCAAGTTTTGTATTTGCCAAGGTTGACAATTACTTTGTTTACCCCAATAACTACAACCACTTTGTGAATTTTTATAATGAGACTTTTCAGCATGGCGGAATCTCGCTGGAAGAAATGATCATCCCGATAGCTACTTATGGGCCCAAATAAGTTCCGGGTATAGAATTGACAATTTTCAAAAAGTTGTCAATTCTTGCGATTAAAGCCAGCACTTTTTTATGGAAGTATTGGTTTTAAGGGGTTAATCACTTCTACTTTTTTGGTGGGCATTTTATCGGTGCTGTGCAGCTTTTTAACAGGTGTGCGGCTGGTACCCGCGGTTAAGGGGCATACAGGCATGTTACTATAAACCCAAAGCCTGTTGGATAACGAAAAATCCGTCTTTTGTGTATTAAACAGATTGGGATTACCCTTTAAAAAGGTGGATATGAAGGAGGTATCAACTTTGCGGATAGTATCTAAACCCGATAGCTTAGGTGTGCCAGGCAACAATTGCGCGTTCACTTTTATAGTAAAGCATGCTATAATGGCAAGGGTTGTAAATAGCGCTTTCATACTGTTATTGTTTTGTTTTTTATAAAGTTAGCATGATTGGGCTAACTGTGCAATAGGCGAAATGTTAAATATGAAACGCTGTTTTTTACTATACGCTATTTATTGGACGTCCAATATTGCCGGACTGTAAAGAAAAAATTGCTTATCGTACCGGTTTCGGGAATATCGGTAAACTCTCATGACCGGCTTCATCAACAGACTGTACGGCGAAAAAGTAATTGTCTTTCGAATAGTTTAATGTGGTTTCGTTGCCGGTTACATAAAGCTTTTTTTCCCAATATGGGCTAATGGTTTCGCGCATTAGGATATTATAGCCTGCTGGTTTTTTACCAACTTTTGGTGTTTCCCATTTTAGGGTTGTTTTATTGGTTAACCCTGATGTAACTACTCCAACGTTTTGCGGCGCGGCAGGTGCCAATGCCAGGTTAGCCAATACCGACAGATTCATGCGGGCTACTTTTTGGATATATGAATAGTTGGCAAATTCGGGCAGGTCGCCATAAACTATACCATTCTCGGTACGCAGGTCCTGGTGCTGATGGGTAAAATCCTCGTTCATCTCGGTAAACCTCACTGCGGTAAACCCGTTTAGCTGGAATGAGGTTTGATCGCCGCCACGCAAAAAGCGATCCCGGCGATAGATCAGTTTCACATCAAGGTTTTTAACATAACGCTCGGCGGTTTCTTTAACATAACGTGCCAGCTGTCGCGATTGGCTATCATTTTCGCCGCCGTTGCCAATAAACCCGCTAATGGCAGCGGCAGCACGGCGGGCCGCTAAACTATCGTTGCGGGGCACCGCGTCTGTTGATGGTATGCCTTCACTAAATACGCGTACATGGGTATCATCTTCCAGGTTATTATCCTGTCCGTGGGTATTTCCAACAATATCATTGTTCAGCATCGCGTCCACATTCCAATGTTCATCTTTTGCCCGTTTGGCTATATGTGCCGACCCGTTCAGGCCCTGCTCCTCGCCGGGAACAGTTAAAAAAATGATGGTGGCCGGGAATGAACGTTTAGCCATTACACGGCAAAGTTCCATAGATACGGCTGTACCCGATGCATCATCTACCGCACCGGGCTCCACAGCATTGGCATTCATCACATCGGTTACGCGGGAATCATAATGGCCCGATACCACATAAATACGGGTATCGGTAGGGTCAGTGCCCTTTAATATGGCTAATACATTTTTAAGCACGGTTGGCTTATCAAAACGCCCTCCGGCCGCTTGCGTAAAAGTATCAAACTCAACTTTCATTCTTCCCCCGCTTTGGGCCGCGTATTTCTCCATCTCGCTCTTTATCCAGTTACGCGCCGCGCCTATACCTTCGGTAGCGCTGGTGGTATCGCTTAGTGTATTACGCGTTTTAAAGCTTACCAGCTTGCGCACAATGGCTTCAATATTTTTATCGGATACCTCATCTGCCATTTGTTTAATGGCGGGGTCTTGCTTTATGGTGGTTTGGGCATGGCTGCAAAATGCTATCAGCGTAAACAACAGGGCGGGGAGTATATGTTTTTTCATTTACGATGTGTTTTATTGAGTGATAGCCAAAATAACCAATCTAATTGGTTTAAAGCTATGAATACCCGAATTTAAGTTTGTAACAAATTTGTTAACAGCTATTTAAATTCTTTCGGGACTAAATGAATAAGTTTGTTTTAACTGAATACTAACATTAACTGACACTCAAAAAATGAAGAAACAATTACTTATGGGATTGCTGTTTTCGGCAATAGCGGCACCCTTATTTGCACAGGACACACCCGACCCGGTGATGACTCAAAAAATACGCGATGAAGGCCTCAACAAATCGCAGGTGATGGATATCGCTTTCCATCTTACTGATGTATCGGGACCAAGGCTGGCCGGTTCGCCGGGATTAAAACGCGCGCAGGACTGGGCGGTTAGCGCCCTGAAAGGCTGGGGTATTGTAAACGCCACGCGCGAGCCATGGGGTAAGTTTGGCAAGGGTTGGGAAGTGGAAAAGAACTATGCCGCAATAACGGTACCTTATTACCATGCTATTATAGCCATTCCGAAAGCATGGACAGCCGGCACAAACGGCCCCATAACAGGTGATGTTGTGGTGATAAAAGTGGATACCATTATTGACCTGGATAAATACAAAGGCACCTTAAAAGGGAAAATAGTAATGCTGGATGCAGCTACGCAATTAGCACCCAATTTTACCCGTGCCGATGCCGCGCGTTATACCGACGAAGAGCTTGACGCGATGGCTAAAGCCACACTACAGGCGGGTGGCCGCAGAGGCGGTGGTCCGGGTGGCCCCGGTGGTCCGAATGCCAACCGCTTTGCGGGTCTGCGCCGCATGATGGCTATGCGCGGCCAGATCAGCGAATTTTTTATGAATGAGGGTGTTGGTTTAATACTGAGCCAGGGCCGTGGTACCGATGGAACGGTATTTACTACCAACGGCGCTTCATATGCCGAAGACGCAAAACCAACTGTGCCCGAACTGGAAACCAGTGGCGAAGATTACCTGCGCATACAGCGCCTGGTTAAAGCCGGTCAAAAAGTAACGATGGAGGCCGATATCAAAACTAAGTTCTTTACCGACGACCTGAACGGCTATGATGTGGTTGGCGAGATTCCGGGAACGGATAAAAAACTTAAAGAAGAAGTGGTAATGATAGGCGGTCACCTCGACTCGTGGCATGCAGCAACCGGCGCAACAGATAACGGTGCCGGCAGCGCGGTAATGCTGGAGGCCATGCGTATTTTAAAAGCTATCGGTTACAAACCCAAGCGTACCATCCGCATCGCGTTATGGAGTTCGGAAGAGCAGGGCTTGCTGGGATCGAAAGGTTATGTGGTGAATCATTTTGGCGACGCTAAAACCATGGTGTTAAAACCGGAGCAAAGCAAATTATCGGCTTACTATAACCTGGATAACGGCACCGGTAAAATACGCGGCATTTATTTACAGGGCGACTCGGCAGCTGGGCCTATATTTAAGCAATGGTTAACTCCGTTTAAAGACCTTGGCGCCACTACGGTTACTATTAATAATACAGGCGGAACGGATCATCAGTCGTTTGATGCGGTTGGTATACCGGGTTTCCAGTTCATCCAGGATGGTATGGATTACAATACCCGCACGCACCACAGCAACCAGGATACTTATGACAGGCTTGTAGAGGACGATTTAAAGCAGGCGGCTACTATCGTCGCGTCGTTTGTTTATAATACATCCGAACGTGCGGAACAAATACCCAGAAAGGCTTTGCCTAAGCCGCAACCGGCCACGCCGCCGGCAGCAGGTACCGGCAGATAAACCCGGAAGAAATTAACGGCAAAAATATTTTTCTTAATAGCTTATGTATTAAGCCAGGTTTATTTTAAAATTAATTTTTGTTATTTAATTGAGAAACCCTAATTTTAGGGAAACGTTAAATACCAGGGCAATACGCACCTTGAACCACCAGCAAGAGGAGTAAAGTTTAGGATTTATACGAAAACTTTAATTGTTATTTTTTTGGAGAAAGCCGCCCGTATATTAAAACAGGCGGCTTTTGTTTTTGGTGTGTTCAGGCGGTGTTAATGCGCATCAACCGGCAGGGCAACATTCTTTTTAAACGGCTGCAGGTAAATGAGCGGTATAGAGAACAGCATGATCAAACCCGCAACCCAATACGCATCGTTATAGGTGAGCAGCAGCGTTTGTTTGATAACTCTTCCTTCCATAGCCTGCATTGCCATTTTTGTGGCTTCGGCAAGGCCTTTACCCATGGCCATAAATTTATGAATATACATATCCCGCTGCTCGGTAAAGGTGCCGTTATAGTTATTAATATGCGATATCAGCACACTGCGGTGGAAGCCGGCACGAAGGTGTATCAGCGTTGTTAAAGCCGCTATACCGAATGAGCCGCCCAACTGGCGCATCATATTATTCAAGCCGGTTCCCTGGCCTAACTCGGGGCCCTTGAGGTCTTGTATTGCCAGGGTGGTTAGCGGCACAAATAATAATGCCATACCTACACCCCGTATTACCAACGGCCAGAAGAAATCGCCGGTACCCGAAGCCAGGGTAGAGTTGCTCAGCATCGTGGTAAACACAAAGAAGAGTATCATACCGCCAGTAGCCATAAACTGTGCCGGGATACCCGCTTTTAAGGCCTTACCAATAAAGGGCATCATCATAATGGTAACCAAACCACCGGGGAACAGTATTACACCTGTTTGCTGTGCAGAAAATCCGAGAAGATTCTGACAAAAGATAGGGAAAACGAAAACGGAACCATATAAGCCAAACCCCAATACAAAAGAGGTAAACATACCTACCGCAAAACTTCGATGTCGAAGTATCTTGAAGTTCACTATCGGAAACTCGAATGTCATTTCTCTCCAAATGAAGAAGAACAGGCCCAGCCCGGCTGTAATGGTTAATACCAAAATATATGTCTTGGCAAACCAATCTTCGCTCACGCCTTTTTCTAATATAGTTTGCAAGCTACCAACGGCTATGGCCAATAAGCCAATACCCCACCAATCCACAGGTTTGCCTTTGGCATCTCTGGGCGTTTCATTGATAAATGTAACCGTCAAAAAAGCAGCCAGCGCCCCAACCGGTATATTTACATAAAATATCCAGGGCCAATCAAAGTGATCTGTTATAAAACCGCCTATAGTAGGCCCTACCGTCGGGCCAAATACAGCGCCCAAACCAAACAGGGCCGTGGCTGTACCTACTTCTTCGCGCGGCCAGGTCTCTATCAGGATGGCCTGCCCTGTTGATATCAACCCGCCGCCGGCAAAGCCCTGGATGATACGAAATACAACTATTTCGCTTAAACTGGTAGCATTGCCGCATAAAAACGAAACTATGGTAAATATAATAATAGATGCCAGAAAGTAATTTTTACGCCCAAAACGACTGCCCAGCCATCCGGACATAGGTAGAATGATAACGTTCGCTACGGCATACCCGGTAACGACCCACGCAATATCCTCTAAAGTAGCCCCAAGGTTACCTTGCATTTTCGGTAAGGATACGTTTACTATCGTGGTATCAATAAGCTCCAATAACGCAGCCATGATCACCGTGATGGTAATGATCCATTTTTTAAAACCTGTTTCAGCCATTATGTTTAGTCTTTATATATTACAGATACCTTTACGCTCATACCCGGGCGCAGCTTATCCATAATTTCTTTACTTGCATTGATCTTGATCTTAACGGGTACACGCTGAACTACTTTAACATAGTTGCCGGTAGCGTTATCGGGCGGCAATAACGAGAATTTAGCTCCCGTGGCCGGAGAGAAGTTATATACCGTCCCTTCAATTTTGGTATCAGGGAAAGCATCCACTTCAATATTAACCTTCTCGCCTGCACGCAGGTTGTTCAGCTGGGTTTCTTTAAAGTTAGCCGTAATAAACAAGCTGTTATCATTAACTATTGAGAATAAGGTTTGTCCCGGTTGCACCAGCTGGCCTTTTTGCACGCTCTTTTTTGATACGATACCTGTAGCCGGCGCGGTAATGTTGGTGTATGATAACTGCAGTTTTGCAAAATCAATATCGCCTTGTTTCTGGCTAACGCCTGTGTTGGTTACATTCAACTGGTTCTTTGTTCCGCTAACCTGCTCCTGGGCCGCTTTATATTGGTCTTGCGCGGCCTGTAGCGCGGCTTGCGCGGCATCGCGGTTTACCTGTGCCTGCTCAAATTGCTGGCGCGTTACCGATCCGTCTTTAACCAGGTTGGCATAACGCTCATAATCGCGCTGTGCCTGTTGCAGCCTTACACGGGCGGTTTCAACCTGTGCCTTAGCACTCGCGGCATTTGCAGCGGTAGTATATATCTGTGATTGTGATACGCCAACAGAAGCGCTGGCCACTTTTTGGGTTGATAATGCTTGTTCCAGCTTTACTTTATAGTCGCGGTCGTCAATTTTAACCAATTGCTGTCCTTGCGTAACATGCTGGTTCTCTTCGAACATAATAGTGTCCACATATCCGCCAACGCGGGCAACAACGGGGCTTATATCGCCATCGATCTGCGCGTCGTCAGTATCCTCGTGTTTGCTGTAGTATATATATTCTTTAACACCAAAAACAATACCTCCCAATAATAACAGCCCTAAAATGATGGGCATTATCTTGCTCGATTTCTTTTCGGTTTTTTCGTGTTCTGTTCCTTTTGCCATGATATTTGATAATTATTTGTTCAGTTTTCCGGTTGATTTTAATAAGGTATAGTAAGCAAGGCCGGCATCGGCTTTTGCCAGTTCCAGGTTTATTTGTGCCTGGTATAATAAAGTTTGCGCGTCTACCCTGTCGGTTACCGTGGCTACGTTGCTCTGGTATTTCGATTCGAGTATCTTGTTGTTTTCGCTAGCCTGCGCTATTGAGGTTTGCAGCAGCTTGATCTTATTCAACGCCGTTACGTAGTTCTGGTAGCTGCGGTTCACCTCTGTTTTCAGGTTATCAACGGTGATGTTTTTCCTGATAAGGGTTTCATCCTGCTCCAGTTTAGCCTGGGCAACCTTGTTTTTGTTGGTCCACAACGATGAGAAATTCCATGATACGGTGGCACCCAAAGTTATCGGTGTAATAAACTGGCCGGTTTGCGGTATGGGGTTAGCACTTACATCAATATAATAAAAGCTTGCGCCAACACCTACATTTGGCAGCTGCTCCGCCTTTATCGATTTGATATTGGTTTCGGCCACCCTGTTTTGCAGATCCAGTTGCCTCAACTCCTGGCGCGACGAAAAAGCCGTATCTATATAGTTAGCCAACGGTTTGATATCGCGGCTGGCATCGGCCATTTCGGCTGTGCGCAACTCTGTACTTTCGGGCAATCCTAATAAGATGTTTAAATTGTAGTTGATGATCTTTCGGTTGCTTTCCAGGTCTATTCCGTTCAATTCGATATTGGCGTGCTGTAACTGAAAGCGTAACACATCGTTCTTGGTTACCAAACCCTGCTCAAAAAAGCGCTGGGCCTGTTTCAGTTGCTGATCGATAGCGGTGAGGTTTTGCGCCACTACCTTTTGGCTCTGTAATACTTTATACAGGTTATAGTAGGCGGTTATTACATCATAAGCTATTTGATCTTTATCCTTTTCAGCATCTAAACGGGCAACCTGTGTGAGCAGATCGGTTGATAACTGCGCGTAACGATAGCGGTGGCCTCCAAAAATAGTTTCCTGTATCGATGCCGTACCCAGGTAAGCATTCGCGCTTTCGGGCAGGTGAAGTGCCGTGCCGCCCAGGTCGAGCGTATTGGCAGGTATCTGGGCGCGGTTAAAGGCAAAGCTCGCGCTGCCTGTTGGCAATGCCCTGTCTTTTGTCTGATTATATTGCGATACCGCGATGTCGATCTTTGATTGCGATAGCTTTAAGGTTTTACTGTTTGCCAGGCCAAGCTTAATGGCTTCGTCAATGGTTATGGTTCTATCCTGCGCCTGTACAAACTGTACCGACATTAAACCCACCAATAATATGGCGATCCCGCTTTTATGCAATGCCTTTATCAGTTGTTTAAACAGGTAGTGATTAATGGTTTTATTGATCTTTGTTATCATTGTTGTTTTACTAAGTAAGGTTTTAAAAGCGTTTTCATGTACAATTTCATCCGGGGTTTTAATTCACTTTCTAAAAAATGCTCGTCGAGAGTGTTTTTACCTAATAATAATGATGAGATATGCGGAGAGTTGATGATAAAGTTTTTAGTGCCGAAGATGGTCATGACGGCAAACTCCAGGTCGATATCCTGGTTGAATGCGCCGCTATCCACCCCGTCCTGCATTATCTTTTTAAACTCGTTCACATTCGTCATCAGTATAGTGATCATTTTATCGCCCAGCTCTGTACGTTTGTTCAGCGTAAGTTCCCGGTTGATGAGCTTATGAAAACAGTTGTTATTGATGGTGCGCTCAACATATTTATCAATAGCGAACTCCATTTTATCCCATGCCGAAGTAGTTTCATCGTTACCAATGTTTTGCAGCACGGTACGAAAGGCGGAGATCTTACGCTCAAATACGGCCAGGTATAAACCCTCTTTCGAACCAAAATAGTAGTTCAGCATAGCCATATTGACGCCAGCTTCGCCCGATATCATCCGGGTAGAGGCGCCGTCATATCCCAATTCAGAAAACACCTTTTCCGCCACATCCAGGATATGCTCTTTCTTGTCTATTTTATCTTTGTCCATTTCTTTTCTAATTCCGCTACAAAATTAATCAATCGTTTGATTAATAAAATGTATTCTATGTCATCTTTCTGTAAACAGATGGTTAAGCGTATTGATTTGGCATTTTTAGCTAAACTTTATTAACAAACCTTTAAAAACAATGCCTATACCTTAATGACTTATCAATAGGCGCAAATTGGACAACATCAAGCATATATATTTCTCAACCCATTGTAAAAATCATTCGCACATTTCCCAATTTGCACATTTAAAAAAGCTATCTTCACCTATCAAAGTACTAAACATGGCCAAATACCGATACCACATATTTATCCTATTCCTATTATTCACAACTCAGCTATTCGCTCAAACCGCGCCTCCTGCCGGCATAACCGACATCAAACAAGCCTTCAAAAAGCTCAATGTGCTGGGCAGCGTGCTCTATGTAGCCGCGCATCCTGATGACGAGAATACCCGCCTGTTAGCTTACCTTGCCCAGGAAAAACACTATCGCACCGGCTACCTTTCCATGACTCGCGGCGATGGCGGCCAGAACCTTATCGGTAACGACCAAAGCGAAGAGCTTGGCCTGATACGCACCCAGGAACTGCTGGCCGCGCGCCGTATTGATGGCGCCGAGCAGTTCTTTACCCGTGCCAACGACTTCGGCTTCTCAAAAGGCCCCGAAGAAACCCTGCAGATATGGGACAAAGAAAAAGTGCTGAGCGACGTAGTTTGGGTGATCCGCAAGTTTCGCCCCGATGTGATCATCTGTCGTTTCCCAACTACCGGCGAGGGCGGCCACGGGCACCATACTTCATCGGCCATATTGGCGCAGGAAGCTTTTACCGCTGCCGCTGATCCTAAACGATTCCCGGAGCAATTGGCATACGTGCAGCCATGGCAAGCCAAACGCCTGCTCTGGAATACCTTTAATTTTGGAAGCACCAACACCACCGCCGAAAACCAATTCAAAATAGATGTGGGCGTTTACAACCCGCTGTTAGGCAAAGGCTACGGCGAAATAGCTGCCGAAAGTCGCAGCAACCACAAAAGCCAGGGTTTCGGTTCGGCTAAGCAACGCGGCCAATCGTACGACTACTTCCGCACCATATTAGGCGATGCTCCGCATACCGACCTGATGGATGGCGTAAATACCACCTGGAATCGTGTACCCGGTGGCAGCGCTATTGAAGCCTCGTTATCGGCCATTACCAAAAGCTTCGACGAAAGTAACCCCTCCGCTGCCGTGCCATCGCTGATAGATTTACTCACTAACATAGAGAAGCTATCGGACCAATATTGGGCAGCACAAAAAGCCAAAGAACTTAAAAACCTGATTGCCGCCTGCGAGGGGTTATGGTTTGAAGCCTACGCCCTCGCCCCAAACTATGCCCTGGGCGATGAGATCAGCATCCGCTCGCAGGTGATCGACCGGTATAACGACAAGGTAAAGCTGAACAGCATTACGGCCGGCACCACACAAACTATCGATCAGCAAATACCGGCCAACCAGCAGCAGTCTTTCGAGAGCAAAATGGCGGCCTCTAAAATAACCCAACCCTACTGGCTGCAAAGTCCGCATACTTTAGGCAGCTATACCATTCCCGATCCGTTGATTATAGGCAACCCCGAAAACCCCGATCTGCCCAAAGTAACCTTTGGGTTTACCATCGAAGGTAAATCCATCAGTTACGAGCGCCGCCTGTATTATAAATATGTGGACCCGGTTCGCGGCGAGGTTTACCAGCCTGTCGAGATCGCCCCGCCGGTAACGGCTAACCTGGATAACAGCGTATATATCTTTAAAGATACCCGCCCGCAAAACATTACTGTTAAGCTCAAAAGCTTTACCAATTGCAGTGGCACCATTGCCTTAAAGGCGCCTGATGGCTGGCGTTTCCTGCCGCAAAGTGTTTCGTTTACGGATAAAAAGAAAGGCGACGAGTGGACCGAAACCTTTATGGTTACCCCGCTTACCCTAAAATCGCGGACCGACGCCGTTAATGCGCAGGTGAGTGTAAACGGCAGTACTTACCAGATGGCGCTAAAGCGGATCAGCTATGAGCATATCCCGGCCATTACTTACTTTCCGCCGGCAATGGCGCATTTGCTTAAGATCGATATTGATATCCCCGGCAAAAACATTGGCTACATCATCGGAGCCGGCGACCTGATCCCAGATGCCCTGCGCCAGTTAGGTTATAAAGTAACCATCCTGAACGAAAATGATATTATGAAGGGCAACCTTTCGGGATATGATGCTATAGTTACCGGTGTACGCACCTATAACGTGAACGAGCGCATGGCGCTTGAACAACCCAAACTACTGGAGTACGTAAAGAACGGCGGCAACCTGGTGGTGCAGTATAACAACAATATTGGGCTGGTAACCAACAACATTGGCCCATATCCTTTTAAGCCGGTTAATGAGCGTGTAACCGACGAGAACGCCAAGGTAACGATAGCTGATCCGCAGAGCCCGCTGCTCAATTATCCTAACAAGATCACCCCTGCCGATTTTGAGGGCTGGGTACAGGAGCGTGGCTTATACTTTGTTAAAAACATCGACCCTAAATACCAGGCACCTTTAGAGATGAATGATGCAGGCGAAGCGCCAAACAAAGGCTCCGTTATCACTACCGACTACGGCAAAGGCAGGTTTACCTATACCTCGCTATCGTTCTTCAGGCAGCTGCCCGCGGGCATCCCGGGGGCTTATCGCTTGTTTATTAATTTGCTGAGCAAGCCTGCGCCACCGGCACCGTAATTATCAATATTGTAATATCAAAGTGTCTAAAACGGAAAAAAGCTAGGTAAAAGTCGGTATATTTCATATTCGTCACTATCAGATTCGCAATTTATCTATCTTACACTATGTGCTCTGCTCCATGCGCTTTGCAAATAAAAAAATACAAATTTTTACCGGTAATACCGCTGGGGGCTTACGCTACATCGCTGCTTTTGGGGTCTTCCGGTAATATCTCCATCTCGGGGTAGTCCAGGTAATCAGCATACCAGCGTATGGCCGATGCCACATCCAGCGCATCGTCGGCGGTTATACCAACGGTTTCAAAGGCCAACGGTGCGCCATGATCATCGCCATACAGTTGTATCTCGTCCGGATCTGGCGTAAACTTCTCTTTATCCAGGCAATATACATTGATCTTTAAGCCTGTATCCCTTGATCTGATCACATCCCGGCAGGGGTTCTTCGGATCTTTAACAAGCAGGTATACATTGTCTTTCATATACGCTTAACAGCAGCTATTTGCAAAAGGTTTACTATTTGTTAAATATTTTGTCGCTATAGAAACCTTAGCGATTTACCAGCCAAACAAAAAAGGCCCCTGAAATTCAGGAGCCTTGTATTATTATTGGGGTTATATTAACCTTTATGCATTTCTTCCTGCCTGAACAATTTAGCGCTCAGGTAATCATTGTTCATACGGCCAATATTAGTTAACGATATCTCTTTAGGGCATTCTGCTTCGCAGGCGCCGGTATTGGTACAGTTACCAAAACCTTCGGCATCCATTTGGGCAACCATGGCTTGCGCGCGGTTGTAACGCTCGGGCTGGCCTTGCGGCAATAAAGCGAACTGCGATATTTTAGCTGATACAAACAACATAGCCGATGCATTTTTACAGGCTGCCACGCAAGCGCCGCAACCAATACAGGTAGCCGAGTTAAAGGCCTCGTCGGCAATAACCTTAGGTATCGCTATCTCATTAGCATCGGGTACACCACCGGTGTTTACCGAAACATAGCCGCCGGCCTGTTGTATCCTGTCGAAAGCAGAGCGATCAACCGCCAGATCCTTGATAACCGGGAAAGGTTCCGCGCGCCATGGCTCAATGGTAATGGTTTCGCCATCCTTAAAGCTACGCATGTGTAGCTGGCAGGTAGTAATGGCACGTTTGGGGCCATGCGGTCTGCCGTTAATATACAGCGAGCACATACCGCAAATACCTTCGCGACAATCATGGTCAAAGTGTATCGGATCTTCTCCCTTATGGATAAGGCCTTCGTTCACTACATCCAGCATTTCCAGAAACGACATATCCGTCGATATCCCATCAGCTTTATAGGTTACAAATTTACCGGCACTTTGCGCATTGGTTTGTCTCCACACCTTTAATGTAAGGTTCATATTATTATTTTCCATTTGGAAATATTTTTGAATTACTGTATTACTTTTTTACTGATCGCCTTATAGGTTACGGGCCTTTCTCCAAAATGCTCACAATACATATTTGTATCTGCTATTTCAAAGCCTTCCTCAAGGTCAATATCATTTTTACTCTTACTGCCCCAGCTGAATAACCGCTCAAAAAAGGGGAGCCATTTATTGTCTTTTACTTTCTCGTAAAAATACACTTCGTGCTCTTTCTCTTTCAAACTCATCTCATATAAAACCTCATCATGTTCGGTTATATCCAAGGCGTTAAAAAGCCTCTTCATCCTGATGTATTCGCATACATTGCCACTTTCCAGATCGCCTGCAAAGTAAAACGGCATAAACCAACCTATCAAATAACAACTCGCGCTAATGGTTTTACCAATCAGGTGAGTTTTTATCTCATACCATGTTGAAACCGGTACGCCGTATTGCTGCATCATTTTGAGCACTTCTGCACGGTGGTTCCACTCGTCAATTTCAATCTGCCTGATGGCCCTTTTCTCTTCCGCATCTTTCACAGCGCCCGCGTGGCCCTGGTAAGCAAATGCCGCTGCTTTTTCTCCCGAATATGCTTTTCTTAGCAGATCAACCAATATGGCATCGTTAAGCGGCATATCCATGCTCAAAGCATTATTTGTAACTCCTTTGTGTCAGTTTCACGTTTTCGTATACCAGGGGCTCTTTGTTCAGCACTTCGGGCACATCTTCGCCTTTATATTCCCATGCGGCAACGTAAGCAAAGTTATCATCGTCGCGCAAAGCTTCGCCTTCTTCTGTTTGTGATTCTACCCTGAAGTGACCACCGCACGATTCTTTACGCTGTAAAGCATCTTCTACCATTAATGCGCCCAGTTCAATAAAATCAGCTACGCGGCCGGCTTTCTCTAACGATGAGTTAAACTCTTCGTTCGCGCCAAGCACAATAGCGTTTTTCCAGAAATCAGCTTTCAATGTGGCTATTAACCCTTTAGCTTTTGTTAAACCTTCTTCGGTACGGGCCATGCCGCAGTATTCCCACATAATATGGCCAAGCTCGCGGTGATATTCATCAACGGTTTTGGTACCTCTTAGTGCTAATAACTTCTCTATACGGTCGGTTACATCCTTCTTGGTTTGTGCAAAAGCAGGATGGTTGGTATCAATAGCTTTAGGGCCAATAGTTGCCAAATAGTCGCCCAGGGTGTACGGTATCACAAAGTAACCATCGGCCAAACCCTGCATCAGTGCCGAAGCACCTAAGCGGTTAGCACCGTGATCGGAGAAGTTGGCTTCGCCCAGGCAATATAAACCCGGTACGTTGGTCGACAGGTTATAATCAACCCAAAGGCCACCCATGGTATAGTGTACCGCGGGATAAATACGCATTGGCACTTTGTACGGGTTCTCGTCGGTAATTTGCATATACATGTCAAATAGGTTACCGTATTTGGCCCTTACCGTGTCTTCTCCCAAACGGGCGATAGATTCGGCGAAATCCAAAAATACAGCCACGCCCGAACCGCCAACACCTTTACCTTCATCCACGGCTTCCTTAGCGTTCCGCGATGCTACGTCGCGCGGTACCAGGTTACCAAATGATGGATATTTTCTTTCCAGGAAGTAATCCCTGTCTTCTTCTTTTAAGTCTGTTACTTTCAATTCGCCTTTGCGCAATTTTTGGGCAAGTTCAGGAGTTTTTGGCGCCCAAACACGGCCGTCGTTACGCAACGATTCCGACATCAATGTCAGCTTCGACTGGTGATCGCCCGATACTGGGATACAGGTTGGGTGAATTTGAGTATAACAAGGATTAGCAAAAAATGCGCCACGCTTGTGTGCACGCCATGCAGCGGTAACGTTGCTGGCCATTGCATTAGTTGATAGGTAAAATACGTTACCATAACCCCCTGTTGCCAATAAAACGGCATGCCCGGCATGCGTTTCAATAGCGCCGGTTATCAGGTTACGGGTGATGATGCCTTGTGCTTTGCCGTCAACCACCACCACATCCAGCATTTCGGTACGGGTGTACATTTTTACTTTACCTTCGTGTATCTGGCGGTTAAGGGCCGAGTATGCACCTAATAGTAATTGTTGTCCGGTTTGGCCCCTCGCGTAAAACGTTCTGGAAACCTGCGATCCGCCAAATGAGCGGTTATCTAATAAACCACCGTATTCACGTGCAAATGGTACGCCCTGTGCAACACATTGGTCAATAATATTAACCGATACTTCGGCTAAGCGGTAAACGTTGCCTTCGCGGGCACGGTAATCGCCGCCTTTAATGGTATCGTAAAATAAACGGTAAACGCTGTCGCCATCATTACGGTAGTTCTTGGCGGCATTAATACCGCCCTGCGCTGCAATAGAGTGCGCGCGGCGCGGGCTATCCTGGAAACAGAAAGCGGTTACATTATAACCCAGCTCTGCCAGCGAAGCAGCTGCCGAAGCGCCTGCCAAACCGGTACCCACCACAATAACATTATATTTACGCTTGTTTGCCGGGTTAACCAGTTTAAGGTTAAACTTATGCTTGCTCCATTTTTCGGCCAAAGGGCCTGCAGGAATTTTAGCGTCTAAGATCATCTTCGTTTAATTTTATTTTATAACCGGATAAATGTCCGGCCGGTTATTATAATGATTTGAAATAGTAAACTATTGGCATTAAAGCAAAAAGTAACGGGATAATTACCGCGAAGAACCAGGTGCCGATAAACTCCACCACGGGTGTATATTTTCGGTGCACCCAACCCGTCGTGCGGAAAGCGCTCTGAAAACCGTGCAGCAGGTGGAACGATAATGCGCCCATAGCTATTACATATAAAGCCACATACCACAAATGGCTAAAGCTGTTTTGCACACGGGCATGCAGGTCTTTAACCCTAACAATCTCTTCATCGCCATTATAAGTAACTGAATGCTCAAAATCCGGATTTACCGGGGTATAATCAACAGAGGTAGTTTTATCTGTGGTCACATTAGTATGGTACTCTTTAAAAACAAGCGCGCCATTTTTGTGATAGTTAAACCAAAAATCGCCCATGTGTATCACAATGAATAAAAATAGTATAGAACCCAAAAGGCCCATGTTTTGTGATGACCATGATGTTGGCGATTTAGGGGCAACGGCATATTTAACCGGCCTTGCCTTACGATTTTTTATGGTTAACGCCAGCGCGTATACCGCATGTACAATAATGGAAAGATATAACAGGTATGCTATAACTTCGATAGGAGGGAAATGTGCTAAAAAGTTAGCATAAACATTAAACCCATAACCGCCGTCGTTACTAAACAGCAACAGGTTACCGCCTACGTGTACTATTAAAAAGGTACACAGAAACAACCCCGTTAAAGCCATTATCAGCTTCTTTCCCAGTGATGAGTTAAAGGTTTGTTTGAAATCGCTCATTATTAATCAGATTTATTTGCTCAAAAGTATTTATTTAATAGGAAAACATACAAAACGGATTGACTTATTAGCACTTTTTAGATTATTTAGAACCATTCTAAGCCAATAAGCCTAAAAAGTGCCCCAAAAATTGATCAATAATATAACAATCGGTATTTTTTTAATCAAAAAACCATTAAAAACATTGTTTATATAATACTAATCGGTCTAAATCGATAAGGCTTACAACAAAATAACCTTGTTCTTTAAAACACCAAATATCTTATCGCTGTCTGCATGCTGCATAGATACTTTCCCCGTAAACTTACCGAACGAAGGCAGAACCGCCTGCCTGTCGCCAAAAGCGAAACAGGGCAGCATAAGTGATTGCCTCCCTTTGCCCCTTAATGATACTCCCGGATGGATATGCCCGCATAGAACATAACCTTTGGCCGTTTCCAGCTTCTCCGCCACCAGCGGGTGGTGCAGCATCAAAAACGGACCAACCAGCAACGATTCATGCAATTCTACATTCAGCCCGATATAATGCTTATCATGTATCACATCATGGTTGCCGCGTATCAGTATGATCTGTAGTTTAGGGAACTGCTGCCGCCATAGGGCAAACCAATCCCAGTCGGAGTTCATATCACTATGAAACAGGTCGCCTAAAAAAATGAGTTTTTGTGGTTGATGGGCATGTATCAGGTCTGACAGGACGGCCAAATCATCCTGCGCCAGCTCACGCGGCACCGCGATACCCGCTTTACGAAAATGGCCGCCTTTGCCTAAATGGACATCGGCGGCTATTAAAGCTTTTTCTTCTTTCCAGTATATCGCTTTTTGGCAAAGCAGTAACAGGGTTTGGTTTAAAAAGGGGAATACTAAATCTTCACACACCATCTGCACAAAAATTAAAGCGCAAAGGTAGCAAAGCTTTTATTTAGTTTAAACCGCCGGGGCCGCCAAAGCCACCGCCCATACCGCCACCGCCATGGCCGCCGCCACCATCACGGCCACGACCGCCGCCCATACCCGGAAAATCGGGCCTTGGTGCCTGTCCTGCAAATTTTTGCAGGCGAATGGTTAAGGTAAGCAGGTAAAAGCGGCCTAAACGGTTAACATTGCTTATGGTTGTTTGTGTGCCTGATACACTATTTGTGTAACCCGTGTTTTGGTTAAACACATCGTTAACGGATGCCCGGATAGTTGCCATGTTGTTTTTTAAGAAACGGCGTTCAACATAGGTATTCAAAATATTGGGATTAACAGCACCAGGGTAGCCATTGTAAATTGTTCTTGTAAAATCATAGCTTAAGGTGTAATTGGTAAAGAAATAGTTTTTACCATTTAAGCCTAAAGTTGTTGTCCTGAAATTCTGATTTTGAGCTAAGGGTGAGGTGTTGTCTGTTTTATTAAAACCGTAAGCTGTGCTTGCCTGAAGATCAACTACATCTTGAATACTGACCCTGAATCTTATCTGCGGAGTAAAACTTAACGATGTTGTTGTGTTTGGAGTAGTAACCGAAGTAAAGGTATTGGGGCTTCCGGTAACAGGTGTAACATTTGTAGTCGTTGACTCGGAATTTGAATATGCACCATTTGCATTAAATATTAAGGTATACTTACGTTTTTCCCAAGGCTTTGCAAACGTTAAAAACCCATTAGCGGTATAATAATTATTGCTATTGGCATAAACATACTCAATTATGTTTGACAAGTGTGGGTTTGGAGTGTAGTTGGCCGGATAATTAATTTGGTTAGCTACAATCTTGTTATCCGTTTGGGTAAACGACGCATTCACAAAAAAGATGTTGCCCGAACCAATGTCAAATTTATTGTAACGGACAGAATAGCTATTGCTAAACTCCGGCTGCAGGTTTGGATTACCTAACGATGCATATGAAACGTTAGATAGATCGAGCCGCGGATTTAACTGCGCATATGTAGGCGAATTGCTTGAGCCATTGTAATTGATGTTTAGCGCCTGGTTGCGGCCGAAGTTATAAACAAACCTAACGGTAGGTATAAAATTATTTGTCGTTAAATTAGTGCTTACACTTGGCTGGGAAGCCGTAGCCGGCGAAAAGCCATCTAACGTACCCATTTGGTAACCCGCACCCAAAGTCAAGTTATATTTCGGCTCAACAATACGATAGTTTAATCCATATCGATTAGTGTTATAGGTTGAATTATAATCATTACTTAAATATTCTGCTTTGTTTCTGGTGTTAGTTGGAGTTGGGCCAACATAAGCCAGCGTATCATCTTCCTTGCCGTTGGTAGTATAAGTATGGCTAAATGCGTAGGTACCTTCAAGGTAAGTGGTTTTACCTAACGGCTCAATGTACGATAGTTGAGTGCCGACGTTATTGCTACGGCTGTTTACAGTAATATTTTGATTTAATGGTGCATTTGCTAAACCTGCTGTGTAAGCACTAACAGGGTTTTGAAACGAATAGCTTGGGGTGGAGCTTCCTGTTAAGTTTATACTGAAATTACGGCCTCTGCCACTAAACCGGTGATTGTATAACAGGTTTGCACCATAACTTGGTGAATTTGAATTGCCAACAGTATTAGTGGTATAAGCTTTATTCCGTGTAGCATCGGTATACGTAAACGTGTTGTCCTCAAAAGACGTAGTTGTGGTACTATTGTACGAATATGTTGGTGTAAACTTCAGGTAGTTGATGGTGTCTGGCTTAAACTCCATATTCCATGTAAAACGATGGTTTACTAAGCCATCGGTCGAGTTACTTAACTGGTGATTATTAGAAATACCATAGTTGATTTGATCATTCGTGCTTTTAGTAAATGTTGAGTTGTCGGCAAAACTATAACTGCCATACACCGACAGGTATTTACCCCATTCATCTCTAAAGTTCACACCGATGGATTTAGCATCTGTAATACCGTTTGGCGATGTTTGATTACCGCCGCCCATACCACGGCCACCGTTTCCACGGCCGCCGCCGCCAAAACCGCCGCCACCTCCGCCGCCAAAGCTAAACGTGTTCAGGTTAGTATTGTTGATACTACCTAATGCTGATATCTGCTGGTCGCCTTTAAACTTAAACAGGTTGAACGAACCAAAATAGCGGTTCTCATTACTAACTCCCGGATTAGATGGCAAAGCATCGCCACCATCGCCGCCTGTGGCCGATAAGGTGTAACCGTAGTTTTTATCTTTACGCACTACAAAGTTCATTATCTTACGCGGCGTACCGGTTCTTATGCCTGTTAAATTAGCCTGATCGCCGTAATCGTCTATCATCTGTACGCTTTCCAGTATGTCGGCAGGCAGGTTTTGCGTGGCTGTTTTTACGTCGCCCCCAAAATAGTCTTTACCATTTATACGTACCCCAGCCACAGATTGACCCTGCGCTGTAACGTTGCCATTGGCATCCACATCAACACCTGGCATTTTTTTGATCATTTCTTCGGCGGTTGCATTGGCCCTTACGGGATATGCGCTGGCACGGTATTCGGTCGTGTCAACGGTAACCTTTACCGCGTTAACGTCGGTAATATTAACCGGCCCCAGCATTTTTGATGATGTTTTTAATTTGATGGTACCCAGGTTAGCCGGTTTAGTATCATTATCCAAGCTGTATTTACGCTGCAGGCCGGTGTAGCCTATAGAGGTGATAGTTAACGTAAATTGCTTGCCTTGTACACTATGGAAAATAAAATTACCGTTTACATCGGTAGTAACTACCATGCTGTCTACAGTCGATTTTAACTTTACTACCGCGCCGGGTACAGTTTGGTTGGTGGTATCGCCAACAATGCCGCGTACATCTCTTTGCGCGTAACTGTTAAACGTAAGACAAAAAGCTAATAAACCGAATAATACTAATGACTTCATAATTTGTGTGTTATGCTAACCTGTTTATTTAAAGTGTGGTAAACACTTTTGTGTTTTTAGTGCAGCAAAAGTCGAACAACTTTGTGATAATTAGCCATAAATCATACGATTGTTACAAATAATGCGGGTAAAAAACACATTACATTGTGTGTTAAAGCCTCAAAATGATATAATGCCCCAGCAATTATTAACAATTGTGTTGAAATATAAAAGCGTTCATAAGCACGTTGGCATGGTTTTTAGATGAATAGCCTAAAAAAACAGATCCTATGAAAAATTTGCGCAGTTCATTACACTCAAAAGTCCATCGCTGGATGGATTCAATGGGTTTCCACAAAAACTTTTCGGAAATCGTGAAGAATAAGAATGTAATTGTTGACCATTATTTTTACAAAACGTTCAATTTTATTGAACAACGTAAAACCGATGAGCTGGCAAAATCAGAGTTTGTTTGTTTTGATAACTACGGCGAAAAAATAAAAGTACGGTCGTTGCTCGATCTGCAAAGCGCTTTTTTCGAAAACCTGAGCCAGTTAAAATAACCGGTTCTACTGGTTTAAATACGCCTCTTTAATTTCAGGATCACCATTTCGCGTTTCTTGTTGTGAACCACTTCAAGCAGCAGTGATCTGTCGGCCCGCGATTTAAAGATATCGTCTATTTCTTCAACGGTCATTTTATCGGCCGTTTTAAAGTTAATGCCTAATATTTCGTCTCCCGGCTCTAATCCCGATTCGTCGGCAGGCGAGTCTTGTTCTACCCTGTTAATAATGATGCGTTTAAAATCGGGGCCCTGTACATAATATTCCATACCGCTCATATCATGCTCAAAGGGTTCATTAAAATGGATGCCTGGTTTAATATACATAGCACCGCTTTGGTAATCGATAACTAGATTAAATTTTTTCAAAATATTGATACCCAGGTTACCATCGCGCCTTATCGAGTTGAGTTTTGTTGAATCGCTGTCGATAAAGGATGTAATAATGTTTTTTAGTTTGTAATTGCCCAATTCAATTTCATTAATGCGGCTTAAAAAGCCCGTTATTGGTCCGGATAAGCCAACACCCAGGTTGGCCGATATCAGTTTTTGCATGGTTACATAATTCCGGTTGTCCTGGTTTTCGAGCAATAGCTGGTGCCCGGCGCCCAAATCAATAACCAGCTTGCAATTCAATTGCCTGCCATCGGTAAATTTTACGTTGGTTGTAAGGTAGGGCTTACGGTCTTCAATGGTGATGGGCAGCTTATTGCTTTTGTTGAATACCCTGATGTTTTTTAAAGCGCCTACAGTTAGTGTACTGTCCGAAAAGTTGATCTTTACCGCAAAACTCTCAAAAAACTCATATCCAATTAATCCATGAATAGGGATACCGGCATAGCTGGAAAGGCTAAACTGGTCCTCCTTTAATATAGCGGCCGAAATATTGGTCCCGGTAATGTCCGGAAACTTGAAGTTGAGGCCCGTGGTTATATAAGCTTCGTAATCATTACCTGTACCTAAGCCAACAATTTTTATCAGGTGTTTGCTGGCAACATTAATAGAGTCGATAAGGGTTGGGTCGGTAATCAGCACAATTCCTACGCCTGTATCCAATACAAAATTATAGGGCCCTTTATTATTAATGGTTAAGGGTAGCACAATCATGTTGCGCACCAGTTTAAATGGCAGCTTTACCCGCTTGTAATTGTTATTAATTGTAAAGCTTGGCTGGGCCTGCGCCGCAAAAGCGTAACATACCAGGCATACTCCAAAAAGTACACGTATGTATTTCCATTTTTTAGCTAACCGGCTCAAAACTTTATAATTGGGTTATATAAAGTTACGAACAATCGGTAATAACCGTTGCCATTTAATTAATAAAATTAAGCGCTGGTTTTACCGGTTTCTCCCGCTTTTTTTATTTCGGGGTTTTGTGCTGGCAATTCATCAACTACGCGTTCAACCTCTTTTTGTACAACGCTAACGGCGTACTCGGCCGGTTCTATTTTATCGCATTTATATTCGGTGTAAACCTGGGTAAACTCGGCCCCCATATACAGTAATGCCGATGAATAGTATATCCACACAAATATCACAATGAGCGACCCGGCTGCCCCATAGGTTGTATTTAAACTGCTCGAAGCTACATAAATGCCTATGAGGTACTTGCCCAGCATAAAAAGTATGGTGGTAAAAAACGCTCCTACGCGCACATTGCTCCACTGAATTTTCACGTCAGGTAAAAATTTAAATATAATGCCAAACAGCACTGATATCACCAGGAAAGTAATTACAAGGTTTATGATATTAAATATAAACACAGTAGCATCATGAAAATACAAGCTTAACCTATCGCTCAGGGCATCGATAAGGGTATTGATAATGAGCGACACCAGCATTAAAAACCCAAGGCCTATTACCAGCGAAAATGACAATAAGCGGTTGGTGATCATTTTTACCCAGCCGCGTTTAGGTTTGGCCTTAACGCGCCAAATAATATTCAGCGAATCCTGCATATCTAAAAAAACCCCGGTGGCGCCTATTATAACCGTTATTACGCCAATAATTATTGTTAAGGTTGATTTTCCAAGTTGTATGCTTTTTATCATACTTTGTATCTGTGCCGCGGCATCGGCACCTATAAAACCTTTTAGCTGCGGGTATATTTGCCCGGTGAATGCATCATGGCCAAAATAGATGCCTACAATAAAAGCCAGTAACAGCATCAGGGGAGCTATGGAAAATACCGTATAATAAGCAAGCGATGCGCTGTATTTTAAACCATTATCATCTATAAAACCATTTAAAGTGGCCCATAATAATTTACCGGTTATTTTAAACCATTTTTTAGAGAAGATCATCATAAACAAAACCTCATTATAGCAATAACCACGTTGTTGTTAAATAGTTCTGAATAAGATAAATATGCCCTATCTGTGCGAAACGATGAGGAGATCAAGCTCTTTGCAGGGGATATTGAAGCGTTCGGCTATATGTTTATTAGTTAAATGGCCCTGGTAAACATAAACGGCATTGCGCACGCCCATTTTTTCCCATATCACATTTTTAAGGCCGCCGTGCTCGCCGATATCCAACAGAATTGGGGTGAAGATATTAGTTAAGGCATAGGTTGCCGTACGCGCCACGCGCGATGCGATATTAGGCACGCAATAATGTATCACATCATATTTTCTGAAAACAGGGTGGGTATGGTTGGTAATTTCGGATGTTTCAAAACAGCCACCCTGATCAATGCTCACATCAATGATTACCGAGTTGGGTTTCATTTTGCTCACCGTAGTTTCTGATACGATCTGCGGGCTGCGGCCAGATTGCGCGCGCATGGCACCAATGGCTACGTCACAGGTGGTAATGGCTTTTTCTAAAACAATAGGCTGTACTACCGAGGTAAACACCCTGCTGCCAATGTTATTCTGCAAACGGCGCAGTTTGTATATCGACGGATCGAAAACCTTAACCTGCGCGCCTAATGATATGGCCGTGCGGGCGGCATATTCGCCAACGGTGCCCGCGCCCAATATCACTATTTCAGTTGGCGGAACGCCCGTTATGCCGCCAAGCATTAAGCCTTTACCATCAAATACATTGCTCAAATACTCACCGGCTATTAATATCGATGTGGCGCCTACAATTTCGCTCATAGCGCGAACTACGGTGAGCGAGCCGCCTTCGTCCAGCAGATCCTCAAAGCAAAGCGCGGTTATCTTTTTATTGTGCAGCGCGTGTATGTAATCGGCGGTAATGGTGCTTATCTGTAACGCCGAGATGAGGGTTTGATGGGGTTTCATCATGTCGATCTCCTGCAGCGTTGGCGGGCAAATTTTGATGATGATATCCGACTCGTAAACCGATTTGCTGTCGTAAACTATCCTTGCCCCTTGTTCGCTGTAATCTTTGTCGTTAAAGTTGGCGGCTTTCCCGGCATTGCTCTCTATCACCACATCATGCCCGTTGTGGATAAGCAAGGCTACCGATAGCGGGGTTAAAGCGATGCGGTTTTCCTGGAATGAAACTTCTTTAGGTATACCAATATAAAGCTTGTTCTTTTTGTTCTTCACTTCCAGCATCGACTCCTGTGGCTGCATCATTGCCTGCCGCGCGATGTCGGAAAACCCGCTTAATTTCCCTGAACTCATATTGTTTTTATTTCCCGATGATGAAGGTACAAAATATTTTATTTTTTATCTATATGAATTTCACGGCTATTATCCGATATGATACCGATCATAATATCTACATATTGATCGGGCAGCAGGTCGGGTATTTTTTCGGGCCACTCAATAAAACAGTACTCGCCGCTGTAAAAGTATTCTTCGCAACCCATATCCATCGCTTCGGCCTGGTTCTTTAAGCGGTAAAAATCAAAATGATATATTTTACCTTTCGGGATTAGGTATTCATTAACGATAGAAAACGTAGGGCTCGAAATATTTTCATCCGAACCTAAAACCTTACATATCGCTTTTATAAGCGTTGTTTTGCCAGCCCCCATTTCACCGTGGAACAAAAAAACCTTTGCCCCGCCCGATTGGCTGATGATCTCTTCGGCAGCGGCGTCTATATCTTCAATATTGTATTTCATTGCGCCACCAAAAATAACTATTTCTTATTATGCACTACAAATCACAATAAAAGCAATAGGAGGATTAAAAAAGACCCCGCTCCGATAGTTTTTGTTTGGCTTCTTTTTCCTTTTGACGCTCGGCCCGGCGCTCTTGCCGGAGCTGCTTTTTGGTTTTCACGGTATCGGTTTTTTTAATGGTTGTGGTATCTTTTTTACCGCCGCCAAACAAACGCTGGAAGAAACCGGGTTTCTTTTCGGGTTCGGCAATGGGTACAACATTTATTATAGCATCGTTACCGGCATCATCTTCGCCTTCATCCTGCCTCAAAGCCTTACGCACAGTAGCCGAATCAGCATGGGCAACTTTCTGGCGCAGGTTCTGTCTTAACCTTACGGTGTAAAAACCGTAGGCACCGCTGCTATCCGGTTCGGTATATCCTTTTACCACCATCATTTTGCCTATCAGGTTAAAATAATTGGTCAGGTACCCTTTCAGACTGCCATCTTCCTGGAACGAGTACAGGCCCGATTTTGGCTTGGGCACAATGCTGGCCAGGTAAATACTCTCGCCCAGGTCAAGGTCTGCCGGTTTTTTATCAAAATAATAGCGGGCCGCTTCGCCTATGCCGTAAATATTGTTGCCCCATTCAATAATGTTGAAATAGACCTCGAGCATACGGCTTTTGGCCATAATGTGCGTGTTCTCTATCATCCACACGATCAGCGTTTCTTCAATTTTGCGGGCAAGGGTTTTATGACGGTTTAAAAAAGCGTTCTTAACCAGCTGCATAGATATGGTGCTGCCGCCGCGCTTAAATTTCTTCTCTTTAAAGTTTATAGCGATAGATTTTTTGATGGACCGCGTTACAAAGCCATGGTGCGTATAAAAAGACGGGTCTTCCGCCGTCATCACCGCGTGCTGCAGATATGGCGAAATATCCGACAGGGGTGTATAATACGGATTTGTCGGCCCTATAATACGGGGCGGCATAGGCTTGTCTTTCTCATAAGGGGTATACACAAACTCATCATTCAGTTTGCTGAGGCGGGTGCGCCCGTATTTAACAACTTTGAAGTTTTCCTGCTGTAAGTTGGAATCAAATTCTAACGAATCGGGCTGGCTGCTGTCTAAATAAAAGTTAAGGTTATAAGCCAGCTTGCCCGATACCTGTATGCCCTCAAGCGCGTCGAACATACCTTGCGGGAAGGAATTGAACAACTGTTGCGCATCAGTAAAAGGCATATTCACTTTCATCTCGTATATCTTCACCGGTTTTAAAGTGTATTTGATATACGGGTTGGCCGTAATATTTTTAAGATGGATAACCGATGAGCTATCAACAGATAAGTATTGCGGGCCAATAAACAGGTTGGCATCCATTGATCCAGTGGGAACAATAATATCGTCGGCCGCTAATTTGGGATGGTTTATGAGCAGATTGCGTACTGATAGCGAACTGAAAATGCGCGTTTCGTCGCCACCGCGCTCTACCTTGTTCAGCGCGGTATGCAGGGTATCAAAGCTTAGCTTTAACCCGAATTTCTTTTGGATGAAAGGCAACTCTACCTTTTTGTGATCAGCGTAAAGCATCACATCGATATACTTGTCGGACGGGCGCATTTTACCTGCAAAGTGCAGCGTTGACTCGCCATTATTAACCAGAATGGTCGAGGTCAGGTCGCCGTCTTTGATCAGCGCGGATTTGGTAAGCATACTCACACTGGTGCTGTCATCGCGGTAACGCACATTAAAACCTTTAATATCCAGATCGTCCGGAATTTTATAAAGCACCTGCTTAATGATGTTATTGGCCACAACCGACATGTCCGTTCGCGCATTCTGCGTGGTATCCTTCTTCTTTTTAAACAGGAAATCGAAGTTTTTTACGCCATGGGTATTGGTAAGGTTGAGCAAGCCGTTCTCCAGCTTAACCGATGATAGTTTGATATCGCCAAAAATAAAGGGCAGCAGTTTTACGCCGACTTCAAAATTGGTGAGATGGAGCAGGCTGTCGCGGTTTTCGGGCACTATGGTAATTTCCGAAAAACCAACCGTGCTAAAGCCTATAAAGTGCGCCCGGCCTATTTTTACATCTAAATTATAATCTCTTTTTGCTTTTGCAGTAGCTTTGTCTAACGCGTTATGCAGCAATTGTTCGCGCTTAAACCAGGCAACGGTACCGCCAATTAATACAAGAACAAATAAAACCAGGAAGACGATTCCGACAATGCGGATATATTTATTTTGAATACGCTGCATCTTAAATTTTAACCAAAACTAATAATCTTATCTTTACAACACAGAATCGTAAAGATTATTACCCTAACAAACTCCCATACAGGGTGTTTTATATTTTTGATTTTAAAATGCTAATTACAAAAGAACAAGTACTTGCCGCCCTAAGCCATGTTGAAGAACCCGACCTGAAAAAAGACCTGGTTACCCTCAATATGATAGAAGATATTAAGATAGATGGATTGACGGTAAGCTTTTCGGTAATACTGACCACACCGGCCTGCCCTTTAAAGGCCATGATAGAAAACGCCTGCCGTAATGCTATACTGCACTTCATCAGCAAGGAGGCGGTAGTGACTATTAATATGACATCGCGCGTTACCACCCAAGCGAATAAGAGCCTGCCGGGTATAAAAAACATTATTGTTGTGGCATCGGGCAAGGGCGGTGTGGGCAAATCAACCGTGGCGGCTAACCTGGCTTTGGGCCTGGCTAAAACCGGCGCTAAAGTAGGTTTGATTGATGCCGATATCTACGGCCCGTCGGTACCTATCATGTTCGGTTTGGAGGGCGCGAGGCCACGCTCTGCACAGGTAGATGGCAAAACACGGATAGAACCTATTGAGAAATATGGCATCAAGCTGCTATCTATCGGTTTCTTTACCGATCCTAACCAGCCTGTGCCATGGCGCGGGCCAATGGTATCAACCGCGGTGAAACAGTTATTTAATGATGGCGATTGGGGCCAGCTGGATTATATGGTGGTAGACTTGCCACCGGGTACCGGCGATATTCATATCACCATTACGCAGGGTTTCCCTATTGCGGGCGCGTTGATAGTTACCACGCCTCAAAACGTAGCTTTGGCCGATGCCCGTAAAGGTGTGGGTATGTTTTTGATGCCGGCTATCAATGTTCCGGTACTGGGGATAGTAGAAAATATGTCGTACTTTACTCCGGCAGAATTGCCTGAGAACAAGTATTATATTTTTGGAGAAGGCGGCGGTAAAAAACTGGCCGACGAAATAGGCGTTCCGTTTTTGGGCCAGATACCATTGGTAAAAAGCATTTCAGACTCGGGCGATGCCGGCGCACCGCTTATTTTGGATGAAAACAACCCGATGTCGAACGCCTTTATTGATTTTGCGAAAAGGGTTGCGCAGCAGGTTGCTATAGTGAATGCCAAAGCGGCCCAAGCCGAGGTTGTGCAATAATTTGTATATTTGTACTAAATATAATTGAATATGAGTTTGTTAGAAAGGGTTGAGGCAGCATTGGATACTATTCGTCCGTACCTGGAAACAGATGGCGGAAATGTATCAGTAGCCGAGATCACGCCCGAGAATGTAGTGAAGTTGAAATTGTTGGGTTCGTGCGAGTCGTGCCCTATGAGTATTATGACGCTTAAAGCCGGTATTGAGCAGGCCATTAAAAAGGCAGTGCCCGAAATTACCGCTGTTGAAGCACTTAACCTGACTGATATTGACGACCCTAACGCGGTTTTGCCGCCAAACCTGCGTTAACGTTAAAGAATGTTAAATTGCTGTTACGTATAAATATTTGATATAAAATTCGTTTATTTTGTAACTCTAAACTAAGCCGGCGCCAATTATGGTACAGATTTTGGTTAGATTTACAGAGGAGAAGCTTAAAATGAAACGCCTGTTTTTCATAGTATTGATGTTAGCCACCGTATCGGTTTTCGCGCAAAAAAAAGCCGAAAGGCCATTGGTGCAATTCTCGGGGGTGGTTATCAATGCTGATAGCAGCGGGGTTATTCCTTATGTAACCATTACCAACCTTTCATACGGTAAACAGATCAACCTGGCTAACTACAAAGGCTATTTCTCGTTTGTTGCGCATGAGCAGGATACCATACGGTTCACATCTATAGGTTATGCTTCGGCAACTATCGTGATCCCATCAAAACTGGCGGATAAGAGCTATACCATCCAGGTAAAACTAAGCGCTTCAATAACCCACCTGCCGCAGGTTAGGGTATTTCCGTGGGCCACTACAGATGAGTTCCATAAAGATTTTCTATCCATGAAAATTGCAGATGACGATTTGGCGATAGCGCGTAAAAACCTGAGCGGCGAATCGATTACCGCGTTGGGTAAAACATTGCCGTATGACGGGCAGGATAAACAAGGCTTGAATTTCCAGGATATGCATAACAGCATTCTGAACTCGCATTCCATCACCAATCCATTGCTCAACCCATTTGCCTGGGGTGCTTTGATAAAAGAAATTACTGCCGGGGATAAGAGCCGCGGGGTATCGTCAAACTATTAACGGCCTTTTTTAGCTGCCGGAAATTTCATCCGGTAATCTACAGAGATATTCCCTTTCGAAATATCGTTCAGCTTCTTCTCTATTAAGCGCTTGCGCAGCGGGCTCAGCCTGTCGGTAAACAGTTTACCTTCAATATGGTCGTACTCGTGCTGTATAATGCGCGCGGCCAGGCCATTAAAACCCTCCTGGTAATGTTTCCAATCCTCATCATAGTATGATATGGTCAATTCGGGTTTACGATAAACATCCTCCCGTATTTCAGGAATGCTCAGGCAGCCTTCGTTAAACGGCCATTCTTCGCCGGTTTCATCTAAGATGCGGGCATTAATAAATGTCTTTTTAAAGCCCTTCAGCCCGGGTTCATCATCGCTGAATGGCGATGCATCAACAACAAACAAGCGCATTGAAAGGCCCACCTGTGGTGCTGCCAGGCCCACGCCTTTGGCGCCGTACATGGTCTCGAACATATCGGCAATTAACTGCTTAATGTTGGGATACTCATGGGGCTCAATGTCGGTAGCTACTTTTTTTAAAACCGGGTCGCCGTATGCTATGATAGGTAATTTCATTGCTGCAAAAATAAGCGTTTAATCGATAGGCTCAAATAGCAATGTGATGAGGTGCTTATTATCGAATATTTCATTGCTGATGTCTGACAATTCATTCGCCGTAACGGCATTCACTTTGGCAAAAACCTCTTCCAGGGTATCAACACGGTTATAATCTAACAGGCTTTTTGCCATGGCGATAATTAGGCCGATGCGGTTCTCTTCGCCCAGGGCTATCTGGCCGATAAACTTTTGTTTGGCCTGGCTTAGCTGCAAGGTACCCAACTTTTGCTCACGCAGTTTTTTTAGTTCTTTATGGATAAGTTTAATGGCACGCTCCGCTTTTTCGGTATCGGTACCAAAATAAATAGAGAAGATGCCGGTATCAGAAAAGGCGGAATAGTTTGATTCGATGGAATAAGCGATGCCATACTTCTCGCGGATCTGCAGGTTAAGGCGCGATGTCATGCCCATCCCGCCAAGGATATTATTGAGCAGCAGCAAGCCATTCTTTTTAGGATGCGGAAAAGCGTAGGCCTGGTTGCCAATAACGCCATGTGTTTGCGATATAGGCTTTGAGAAGCGCAGCATTTCGGCGAGGTTCACATCCGGTTTAATGCGGTTCTTTTCGTTCTGATTGGCCGGGATATCGCCAAAATATTTCTCGGCCAGTTTAACCAGTTTCTTAAAATCATACTCGCCCAACACAGCGAATACCATTTGGTGGGTATTATAGTTTTGAGCGATGAATTGCTGAATATCGTCACGGTTTAACCCGCTAACACTTTCAACCGTACCTAAAATATTGCGGCCAAGCGGGTGATGCCTGAACAGCATGTCCTCAAAATCATCCTGAATAGCTTCATCGGGTTGATCAAGGTAGGATGCGATCTCATCCAGTATCACGCCCTTCTCTTTTGCCAGTTCTTCTTCCGGGAAGGTGGAATGGAAAACGATATCTTCCGTCAGGTCAATAGCCCGCTCCAAATGCTGTTTTAAAAACGAGGCATGGATGCAGGTATATTCTTTGGTGGTGTATGCGTTCAGGTCGGCGCCAACCACTTCCAGGTGATTCAGTATTTGCTCCGTATTGCGGCGTTGGGTAGCTTTAAACAGCAAGTGTTCGATGAAATGCGCAAGGCCATCTTTGCCCGGCGCTTCATCGCGCGCGCCGGCATTTACAATAAAGCAGCAATGCGCTATTGTAGATACAGCGGGCTTGTGTAACAGGCGGATGCCGTTTTTTAATGTGTGAACCTGGTAATCCATTGGGCGGCAAAGATAGGTATTTATCCCAATGGTGATTAGTTAAGGAACACGGGTAATTCACCCGACCATCCATTTTCCCACTCTCTTTTCCGCATAGCGGAAGAGAGGGTCATCCAGCGCAGCGCAGATGGCTGAGTCAAGACATTTATTTGCTGAATGAAATTACCTATTTTAGCCCGATGAAAGTTAAAGTTGACGACCTGGAGTTCGAAAAAATGATCCCTTTCGAAACCATCGAAGAGCGTATAATAACCCTGGGAGCAGCGCTCACCGAACAATATAAAGACAGCTTACCCGTATTTGTTGGCGTACTTAACGGCAGCTTTATGTTTATGGCCGATCTGGTAAAACAGGTGCCCATCCCCTGCCATATCGCTTTTATGAAGCTTTCATCGTACCACGGCGGGCTGGCAAGCACCCGCACCATTACCGAAGATTTTGATCTGAAAGTTGAAATAACCGACCGTGATGTAATTTTGGTGGAAGATATTGTAGATACCGGCAATACGCTGCGTTACCTGGTGGATAAGCTTACCGCGCTGAAACCAAGATCGGTTAAGGTATGCGCGCTGCTTTACAAACCCGATGCTATGGAGCACCAGATACCCGAACTGGAATACGTGGGTTTTGAAATTGAGAACAAGTTTGTGGTTGGTTACGGGTTGGATTACAAAGAACTGGGCCGGAATTTGAAAGATATTTACCAGTTGGTGAAATGATATGAAGCACGTATCCTGGTTATTGCTTTTGCTGTGTGGATTATGCGTGAAAGCGCAGGATGCAAAACCCAGTATCTCCGTTCACGACCCGGTAATGATCAAACAGGATAGCCTGTATTATATCTTCTGCACAGGCAGAGGCATCGCGGTATGGTCGTCGAAGAACAGAGTGGATTGGAAACGCGAACGTCCTGTATTTACACAAACACCCGCATGGGCATCGCTGGCTATCCCCAAAGCAAGGCCCAACGATTTCTGGGCGCCCGATATATCGTATTATAACGACACTTATTACCTGTTTTATTCCGTATCTGTTTTTGGTAAAAACACCTCTGTTATCGGCTTAGCCACCAATAAAACCCTGCATTCCGATTCGCCTGATTTTAAATGGGTAGATGAGGGAATGGTGATACAGTCCTTCCCTGGGCAGGACAGATTTAATGCTATTGATCCGAACCTCGTTCGTGATGAAAAGAACCAACCTTATTTAGCTTTCGGCTCTTTTTGGGATGGGATAAAATTAGTTAAGCTTAGCGATGACTTGAAAAAGCCAATCGAACCACGACCCTGGCTCACCATAGCCAGCCGTTCGCGCAAAGCAAGCCTGCCCGACAGCACAGCGGGTAACAATGCCATTGAAGGGCCTTTCATCTTTAAAAAGAATAACTACTATTACCTCTTCACCAGCTGGGATTATTGTTGTCGCGGGCCGAAAAGCACCTATAAAATGACGGTAGGCCGCTCTAAAAGTCTAACCGGTCCGTATGTTGATAACGAGGGTACCGACCTTGCCAAAGGCGGCGGCACATTGGTTTTGGCCGGCGATAAAGATTGGTACGGCGTGGGCCATAATGCCGTTTGTACTTTTGATGGTACGGATTACATCATCTTCCATGCTTATGACGCGGCGGATAACGGGCGCTCAAAACTAAGGGTTGAAAAATTGGTTTGGGATGATGGCTGGCCCAGAGTGGATTTAAAATAGCTGCCGACTCCAGGATGCATTGATTTGATAAAAATATCCTTATATTGTATGCCCTTGTTTTTTATAACGGGGCATTTTTATTTTAAAGATATTTAAAAGCGCTTCTTGCTCAAAGAAGGATACGTTACATGAAGAAAGAAATTAAAATAGCATTTGAAGAATTTGCAGGAATAGATGAACTGGGTACAGCGGATAAAGACTTGTGTTTAGAGGCCGTAAAGGCTATGGAGAACTCGCATTCGCCCTATTCAAAGTTCAGGGTTGGTGCCGCGTTGCGTTTGGCGAGCGGTAAAATAATTTATGGCAGCAACCAGGAGAATGTGGCTTATCCATCGGGCCTGTGCGCTGAGCGTACCGCGCTGTTTCACTGGGGAGCAAATTATCCGGACGACCGTATTGAAAGCATAGCGGTTACGGCACATACCGACGAGTTTGAGCTGATAAAGCCAGTAACCCCCTGCGGATCGTGCCTGCAGGTTATTGCCGAGTATGAGCAGAAGCAGCAACACCCTATTGATGTGTTGTTATACTGCCTGAAAGGCTCAATATGGAAAACCACGGGTATACAAAGCTTTTTGCCCTTCCTGTTTTTTGAAGACAGGCTAAAATAAAAAAGGCCCCCGATCTTCATCGGGGGCCTTTTGTTAAACAGGTGTGCTGTTTATTTAAATGTTGAATAGATGTTGGTTACTTTCCAGCCTTTGCTCGAGTTGGTTAAGGTTACGTAGTTGGTACGTGTAAAGTCGGCATATTTCATATCCACTTTAACAATAGTAACATCAGGAGTGGTATCGTTTACAGTTGTAGTAACCAGGCAATCCTGCTCAACGCCCTGGTCTGCTTTTAATGATTCCAGGTATTCTGCTTTGTTGAATACCAAAGTTTTTTTACCACGTTCAATGCTGTATTTCAGGTTCTCATCCAACAGGTTGTTAAGCTCTTTAACATGGCCGCGGCTGATGGCGCTTACGTAAGTGTTTACAGCGTAGTTAACGCTCATTCTGTCGTCATTGTTGTTGTAAATGGTGTCGGCTTTAGCAGCGCCAAATGATACTACTATAAGTAAAGCCAGGATGGTTGTTTTTAAAGTTTTCATGATCTTGATTTTTTATGTTGTTGTAATGTTTGTTTGTTATTTACGCTTATATGACGACGCTAAAAACAATACGTTACAGCAAATGATAAATATATTTTCGATTTAACAAATATTTAACATTTGCGTTAAAATTTTGTTATTATCATTTGATAATGAGGATTTTATAATTAAAGTGGCTTGTGTATATTAACCATCACCCGATGGAAATAATATGCCAAAAACACCATTTTTAATAGAGCGATTCCCACAGATAAAAAAAGCGTCCCGGTAATACCGGAACGCTTCCTGACATTCTGTTTTTATAAAAATTATTTGAACGTTGAGTAAATGTTGGTGATCTTCCAGCCTTGTGCAGAGTTGGTCATGGTTACGTAGTTGGTGCGGATACAGTCAACATATTGTAGTTCAACTTTTACGATAGTTACATCGGGATTAGAGTTGTTTACGGTGGTAGTAACCACGCAGTCTTGCTGTACATCGGCATCTTCTTCAAAAGCCTCGGCGGTTTGTTGTTTGTTATACACCATTTTTTTATCGCCGCGTTCAATGCTGTATTTTAAGTTATCGCCCAGGATGTCGTTGATCTCTTTTACATCGCCTAAGGTTACAGCGTTTACATAAGTATTTACTGCGTAATCAACCGAAAGTTTCGCGTTTGTATTGGTGTTGTTTGCACCGTTATTGGTACCATCGGCCTTTGCAGCTCCAAAGCTTAATACTATTATTAAAGCTAAGATTGTTGTAGTTAAAGTTTTCATTGTTAATGTTTTATGATTATTGAAATCGTTTATGTTTTTGTTATTTGTGCTTATATGACGACGTCACCCGGAGAACGTTACACACTAATTATCTTTTTTTTTATTTTTAACAAACGCTTAACATTTGCCCGGTGGTTAAAAAACAGGTTTAAACTGTTTAAACCTGTTTTTTGATTTAAAGCCGGCATGTTGTAACACTTTACTTACATTTAGCACATGGTTGAGTTTACTGCCATTATTTTAAAATTTGCCGACCAGGGTGAGAAAACCGGCTGGACCTATATCGATATTCCGGCGGATATTGCCGAACAGCTGATGCCCGGCAACAAAAAATCGTTCAGAGTAAGGGGCATGCTGGACGCTTTCCCGGTTAGCGGCCTGGCTTTAATGCCGATGGGCGAAGGCAATTTTATTATGGCGCTCAAGGCGGATATCCGTAAAGGGATAAGAAAAAGCGAAGGCGCTATGCTGAAGGCATGCCTGGAGCATGACCCTGACTATAAAGTTGAAATTCCCGATGATCTGCAGGAATGCTTTGATGAAGAGCCCGAAGCATTTGCTTTTTATAATAGCCTGGCAAAAAGCCATCGCGACTATTTTGTTAAATGGATAAACGAAGCCAAAACCGAACCTACCCGCGTTAAGCGCATTGTAAATACCGTGAACGCCATGGTTAACCGCATGCGTTTTAACGAGATGATGCGGGCACTGAAAGCCGAACGATAAGATCAGCTTACTAAACTTTCAAAATATTCGCCTGTAAAATCGGGCGCGAAATGCAGTATATTGGGTAAATGTGTAAACTCGTCAACTTTATGAGTAGTGGTCAATATCACCGATTTCATACCAGCGTTTAGCGCTGCCTCGGCGCCTTTGGGCACATCTTCAAAAACCAGGCAATCGGTTGGGTGTATGTTTAATCGTTGGGCAACTTTTAAATAAGTTTCGGGGTGAGGTTTGCTCAGGGTAACATCATCGGCACTTACAACGGCTTTAAAGTAATGGCTTATCTTCAAATTGTCCAGCACAAAGTTGATGTTAAACGGAATGGCCGCCGAACCTATGGCCATGGGTATACCCTTTTGATTTGCTGCTTCGAGAAAATCGTTTAATCCGGGGAGGAGTGCTAAATGTTGCAGGTATTCTTTTTGATAACGTCTTTCTTTTTCTAAAGATAGTTCAACCATTTCATCCATGGTAAACCTGTCGGGCCCGAACATGCGCACCAGTACTTCGGGGTTTTTGCCATACATCTGGGCCTTTACCTCGTCCCAGTTAAAGTTCCCGCCAAGGTCGTTATTCAACAGGTATTGCCATGCACGGGTATGGTATTCCATGTCGTTGATCATGGTGCCATTCAAATCGAAAATAAATGCTTTAAAAGTAGCCATGCTGCAAAAAACCGCAAAATTTAGCATATGGCAAACCTTAATTTAACTATTATGCCGTATGGCTGCCCCCCTTTTAAGGGTGATTTATTTTACAGGCATGGTTTTGATATCATTTGTTTGTATATTTAAATAACCTTTAACTTAAATAATTACATCATGAACATGTCAACACTTAACTGGCCCGCTATTATAGTAGCAACCCTGGCCGGTTTTTTAATTGGCGGACTATGGTATTCGCCTGTATTATTTGCCAAAGCATGGATGCGCGAAAGCGGCGTAACCGACGAGAAGATAAAAACAGGCAGTATGGCAAAAATATTTGGCTTTGCCTTTTTATGGACCTTTGTTATGGCGTTTAACCTGGCTATGTATTTAAACGCCCCCGGAACTAACCTTGCCTGGGGGGCAACAGCCGGCTTTCTGGCTGGTTTTGGATGGGTAGCCATGTCTATCTTCATTACCGGTTTGTTCGAGCGTAAATCAATAACATATATGCTTATTAACGCGGGTTATATGGTGGTGGCGCTTACAGCAATGGGCGCCATAATTGGTGCCTGGAGGTAAAAAATATGAAACGATACCCTATATTATTTATCGCTGCATTAGGCATCGCACTGTGCGGCTTTACCCTTCAAAACAATCTGAGCAGGCAGCTTATAGGCGAGTGGCGCAATGTGTACGTAAAGATCAAAGCCAATTCTATCAAAACGGGCAAGCTAAATATCATGGAAGCCGACAGCAGCAATTGGGAAGCGCGGCTGGGCATCAAACCCATCCGCACCCATTTTAAAAGCGACGGCACCTATTACTCGGAATACCGTAACCTGAAAGACAGCATCGTGAGGATGCCATCGGGCACCTGGTTCATTAAAGGCGACTCGCTCACCATGGCGCAACAAAAGCCCGATAAAAGCACCCTGAAGGTTAAAGTAAGCATGGCCGGTAATCATGCCACTTTTAACGGCCTGATAGATTTTGATGGCGATGGCGTAGCTAATGACGATTATTACGGTATACAGAAGAAGTTTGGTCCTGAATGATCTTAGGCCTCATCAGGCACAAACTTCATCGATAACGAATTTACGCAATGGCGCGTATTTTTTGGTGTGAAACGCTCACCTTCAAAAACGTGGCCCAAATGTGCTCCGCAATTGGCACAAACGATCTCGACCCGGCGGCCATCGGCATCCAGTACGCGTTTTACGGCTCCGGGTATTTCATCATCAAAGCTTGGCCAGCCACAATGCGAGTCGAATTTATCAGCCGAGCGGTACAGCGGCGAGTTGCACCTGCGGCACTCATAAACGCCAGGTAGTTTGTTATTGGTATATTCGCCCGTATAGGCCCTTTCGGTTCCTTTGTGAACAATAACGTATTCTTCTTCGGGGGTTAATTTATTGTATGACATGAATTAATAATTGAATGAATGATTTGACAGCATATTTATTCTGCCGCAATTAACATACCTAAATATACGTATTAGACGGGTTTTGGATTGAACCCTTGCAATAAGGCACGGCTTATTTACATAGGGCTGACTAAGGGGTTACCATTTATGTCATAAGTTTAGACGATCAGGCATCAATATTGAGTATCCTCTGCAGCGTCTGCCGAAATATTTTTGCTTTGGATTATATTCATTTACGTATTTTTGATATTCAATGGAATTTAAATTAACCTCACATTACAAACCGGATGGTGACCAGCCCGAAGCCATAAAACAACTGGTGGAAGGCGTTAACAATGGCGATAATTATCAAACGCTGCTTGGGGTTACTGGTTCGGGTAAAACCTTTACCGTTGCCAACCTGATACAGCAAACACAAAGGCCCACGCTGATACTGAGCCATAACAAAACATTGGCGGCGCAGCTGTACGGCGAGTTTAAACAGTTCTTCCCCGAGAACGCGGTGAATTACTTTGTGTCTTACTATGATTACTATCAGCCCGAGGCTTTTATTCCTTCATCAAATACTTATATAGAAAAGGACCTGCAGATAAATGACGAGATAGAGAAGCTGCGTTTACGTACTACTTCGGCACTCATGTCGGGCCGCAGGGATGTGATCGTGGTATCGTCAATTTCGTGTATTTATGGTATGGGTAACCCCGAAGATTTTGCTAATTCGGTATTTCGGTTCTCTGTTGGAACACGCATTAGCAGGAATGCTTTTTTACACCGCCTGGTCGAAATTTTATATGCGCGCACCACTGCCGATTTCCGCCGTGGTAACTTCAGGGTAAAGGGCGATATTGTCGACATATTTCCCGCCAATATGGATGTGGCTTACCGGGTTTCATTCTTTGGTGATGATATTGAAGAGTTATCCACCTTTGATCCCCAAACGGGAAAAACCGTAGAGAAAATGAAAGATATGGTGGTTTATCCCGCCAACCTGTACGTTGCCCCGCGCGAGCGTTTTCAGCAATCGGTTTGGGAGATACAGGAAGAATTGGAAAGCCGCAAAAAACAGTTTATAAACGATGGCCGCTTTTTGGAAGCAAAACGCCTGGAGGAAAGGGTAAATTACGACCTCGAAATGATACGCGAATTGGGCTACTGCTCTGGTATCGAAAACTATTCCCGCTTTTTTGATGGCCGCAAGCCCGGTGCAAGGCCGTTCTGCCTGCTCGACTATTTCCCTGACGATTATTTAATGGTGATAGACGAGAGCCATGTTACTGTACCACAGATACGGGCCATGTATGGTGGCGACAGGAGTCGCAAGATATCATTGGTTGATTATGGTTTCCGCCTGCCTGCCGCGTTGGATAACCGCCCGCTAAACTTCCAGGAGTTTGAACGCCTGGCACCCCAAACCATTTATGTGAGTGCTACTCCCGGCGATTTTGAACTTGAAAAATCGGGTGGCGTAGTGGTGGAGCAGGTAATACGGCCCACAGGTTTGCTGGATCCGGTTATCGAAGTTCGCCCGGTTATCAACCAGGTGGATGATCTGCTGGATGAAGTGGATAAGACCATAAAAATGGGCGACCGTGTGCTGGTAACAACGTTAACCAAACGTATGGCCGAAGAACTGGCAAAATATATGGACAGGCTGGGTATAAAATGCCGTTACATACACTCGGAAGTAAAAACACTGGAGCGTGTGGAGATACTGCGGGGCTTGCGCCTGGGCGAATTTGATGTACTGATTGGTATCAACCTGCTGCGCGAAGGTTTGGATTTACCCGAGGTATCCTTGGTGGCCATTTTGGATGCGGATAAGGAGGGCTTCCTGCGTTCTGAACGCTCTCTGATACAAACAATAGGGCGCGCCGCCCGTAACGACAGGGGCCGTGTTATTATGTATGGCGATAAGATAACCGATTCGATGCAGGTAACTATTGATGAAACCAACCGCCGTCGCGATAAACAGATCGCTTATAACCTGGAGCATGGCATCACCCCAAAAACTGTAGGCAAATCAAAAGAAGGTATCATAGAGCAAACATCCGTGGTCGACTTTAAAGGCGGTGTACAGCGCGAATACATCGAGAGCAATGCCGCAGCAACCATAGCGGCCGACCCTATAGTGCAATACATGACCAAGGCAGAACTCAAAAAATCTATCGAAAACACTAAAAAGCAAATGCTCACTGCCGCCAAGGATATGGACTTTTTACTGGCGGCCAAACTGCGCGATGAAATGTTTGTGCTGGAAAAAATGATGGAGGAAAAGTTTTCGTAAGGCGCACGTAACATTATTGTTATAGAGATGCTATGCTATAAAGTTCATTCTAATTTCATTTAACTGCGGGTATTTTGTGGATACATCAAATCCTAAATACCTACTGTCATGAAAGAATATTTCAAATACTTTATCAGCACCTCGGTAGCCATACTTATTACCGTTGCCCTGTTATTGCTGTTTATTATGGATACGCATGCGCAAGGCAATAACCCACAAATGCAAAGAGCGCCCGGCAGCATAAATATTGATAGCTCCATAAAAGAATGGGGCGATACACTCGCGTTATACGATGCCAAAACCAAACTTAACTATACGGTAGCCAATAATGATACCGACCTGTACGTCGCGATCTTTTCCTCTGACAGGCAAACCATTC
>Ga0207690_10000047_pt1 | contig 116333 bp, 93 predicted proteins | sample KBSC23metaG_FD_184315 | JGI IMG/M metagenome (GOLD analysis project Ga0207690, IMG submission 184315) | Corn rhizosphere microbial communities from Kellogg Biological Station, Michigan, USA - KBS C2-3 metaG (SPAdes) (version 2) | ecosystem: Host-associated > Plants > Roots > Rhizosphere > Soil... | reverse complement strand
CTTCAGAAAGGGCCTGCGGTGCAAATTGATCGCAGCGGGCCACCATGGCCGCGCTGAACAGCGCCTCCTTGTTCTCGAAGTGCCGATAGATGCTCAGCTTGGATATCTTCGCCCGCTGCGCGACCTTGTCCATGGTCGTCGCTTGAAAACCCAATTCCACAAAGAGTCCGCAGGCCGCGTCGACAATCGTTTGGCGAAGCGCCTCGTTGGCGGGCCGACCGCGCCGGCCCTGGCTGTTTTCAGTCACGGCAATTCCAGTACTTGACAGTATTCAAATTCTCGGATTAGGATACCACTGAGTATCGTAATATGCAAATCAAGGCAGGTTTGAAACGGCTGTCCAGATCCGGTTTCCCCGGGCAGCCCGGCGATATCGAGCGGCATTGTCGAGCAGGTCAATACAGCATGGGCAACTTTCTCGCCAATGCCGAAACCCTGCTCGCTGACCGTCTCAAGCGCGTATCGCCGGACGATATTGCACACCGCGCGCAGCCCGCCTCCATCCACAATACGGAGTCCTCACCATGTACGACGTCATCATCATCGGCGGCAGCTTTGCCGGCCTGGCCGCCGCCCTGCAGCTCGGCCGTGCCCGCCGCAAGGTCACCGTTCTCGATACCGGCCGGCCGCGCAATCGCTTTGCCGGCCACTCGCATGGCCTGCTCGGCCACGATCACAAGCCGCCACTCGACATCCTGGTCGAGGCGCGCCAGCAGCTGGCGCGCTATCCAACAATCAGGCTGGTCGATGCCCGGGCCGAGAGCGTGTCTGGCGCCATCGACGATTTCTGCGTCGTCACGGACGATAACGAAAGCCTAAGGGCGCGCCGCCTGATCCTGAGCTATGGCGTCGCCGACCAGATGCCGGATGTTCCGGGCTTTGCCGAAAGCTGGGGCACGTCCATCGTGCCCTGCCCGTATTGCGACGGCTTTGAAGTCGCCGGCCTGCATTGGGGCCTCGTCTGGTCCAGCCCGCAGTCGTACCAGTCTGCCAAGTTGTTCCGCGATTGGACTGACAAGTTGACTGTCTTCGCCGATGGGCATGACATTGCGCCCGATATCCAGGCCGATCTGGCGCGCCGCAACATACCTCTCGTCGATGGCCGGGTCATCGAGGTCGCCCACCAGAAAGGCCATATCACCACCGTCAATCTCGATACCGGTCGCAACGTGGCGGTCGACGTCCTGTTCGCCAATCCGCGCAACAAGCCGTCGGCAAGCCTGCATGAATCACTGGGCCTCGCCACGGCGGATACGCCCACCGGCATCGTTCTCAAGGTTGACGAGCGCCGCCAAACCAGCATGCCCGGCATCTACGCCGCTGGCGACCTCGCCACGCCCTTCTTGCCATCGGTTACGCAGGCATCCTCGCAGGGCGCGATGGCGGGCATCTTCGCCCAGCAGTCGATGGTGGTTTGAGAGCACAGATTCCCTTCTCTTGTTGCGTCGCCGCCTTCGAAAAGGTTGGCGTAGATCGACGCGGCGGATCATCGAGTCAAGGAGATGACATGGCAAAGCAAAGTGCGGATCAGGTGGGTGACTGGAATGGTCAAAGCGGCGAGCGCTGGGTCGCCAACCAGGCCCGGCTCGACGCTCTGGTGGCGGTGTTCGGCCAGGCCGCGATAGAAGCCGCCGCGCCCGCGACGGGCGAGCGCGTGCTAGACATCGGCTGCGGCGCGGGCGCGTCGACTCTGGCTCTGGCAGCCCGCGTCGGCGCGGGGGGCCAAGTGCTGGGCGTGGACATATCCGAACCGCTGATCGACCGAGCGCGCGCGCTTGCGCGACACGATACGCCGGCCCTGTTTCAGGTGGCCGACGCCAGCAGCGCAGAGCTGCCCGAGGGCGCGTTCGATATCCTGTTCTCGCGTTTCGGCGTGATGTTCTTCGACGATCCGACAGCGGCGTTCGCCCATATGCGACGCGCACTCCGGCCGGGCGGCCGGGTCGCCTTCGTCTGCTGGCGCGGTGCGGCTGAGAACGATTGGATGCGCGTGCCGGTGGGCGCGCTCAAGGGCATCCTCCCGCCGAGTGCGCTGCCCGATCCCGAAGCGCCCGGCCCGTTTTCGTTCGGCGACCGGGAGCGCGTGGCACGCATCCTGACGACGGCCGGCTTTACCGATATCGCTATCTCGCCCTTCGACGCGGCCGTCCGATTCGGCGAGGGCGAAACGCGGGACGCTGCGATCGACGATGCAGTGAAGATGACGCTTGAGGTCGGCCCGCTGTCGCGTGCGCTCGCTGATCAGCCCGACGACATCCGCGCCCGCGCCTCGGCCGCGGTTCGGGCCGCCTTCGCGGGCCTCCCCGGCGACCGGTCGGTGATGATCAACGGCGCGGCGTGGATCGTCATGGCACGCAATCCGGCAAGCTGACAGGTTACGTCGACCAATGTGTCAGAACCGGCAACTCCTCGTGTCTCGGGGAGGGGCTACCTTGAGCGCCGAACGGCCGGAACGCGGCGCTGATCGGCCATTGAGGGCGAAAAGAGCAGTGGCTCTTGATGGCCTCGCCCTGACGCTGACGCATGTAACGGTCGCTAGTCCCCCTTGTCCATGCGCAGCCGCCCAGTCATGAAGCGCAGCTACACCCGGGAGCGTCTTTACGTTTGACCTGGTGGGTTCGAAAGGTCAGCGATAAGCTATCCGAAAACCCGAGCCCATACCACCCGAAGGCGTCGCGCGCGGTCTTCGAAGAGATATGAGGCCGCCAGCGTCAACAGACCTGAAATGGCACCCGTCACGATGTGCTCGACATAGGGGATACGGTAGTGACTCGTGTGCGAGTAGGCGTCGCCCAACGTTGTCAGGATGCCCACGATCAGCGCATTGCCGTATCGATGCCCATAGAGTTTCGCCGCGGGCGTGAACGTCAAAAGCACCGCCAGGAGTCCAGTAAGCAGACCGGTTTGAAATGCAATAGTCCAGTGGGCAAAGCTCATGATATTGCCCCAGCTCCCCGGCATGCAGGTCATGCACGCACTGGTGGGCTGCCAGAAACGCTGGATAAACAGTCCGACGCGGTGCTTCCACTCGATTGACATGATGCATTCCCGTCAATGCCGTCGCCACGGCCCTACGCCCCGCAATCGCCTTCGGTCAGCAGCACCCTGCCCTCACACGCCTTTCGGCAGGCGTACCGCGAATATTGTTTCGGTCTGGTCGGACCGCGCGTCAATACGGCCGTGGTGTGCCTTTGCGATTTCGCTGGCGATGAACAAGCCAAGCCCCAAGCCAACATCGTCACTGGGCAAGTCTGGTTGATGCGCTCCGCGCTGAAGCGGGTCGAAGATGCGATCCAGCGTGCACCGATCCATGGCCGGCCCACTGTTCCTGATCTCGATGAGCACTTCCGCATCAGCCGATGCTGCCATCACCCATACCGGTGTCTCGGGCGTTCCGTACTTGACGGCGTTGGCCACGAGATTGCTCAGCAACCGCTGCATTCGCTGATCGTCCCAGTCCCCTCGGAGATCGCCGCTTACCTCGAGATTGATTTCGCGATCGGGATGAGCCACCTGCAATTCATCGACCACATTGGCGAGCACACGGGCGAGATCGATATTGCGTGGAACGACGTTGATGCCTACCCCGAGCTGGGTCCGGTTGTAATCGCAGAGATCGTCAAGGAGGCCCTGCATGCGGCTGCCGCTTCTGATCAATCGCGCGGCAGCGTCCGATACCGCCTCCCCCGCATTGAGCGCGGCAAGATAGGACGCTGTTACGTGAATGGTCTGCAACGGCGTCCGCATGTCGTGACCCAGCATACCGAGCAACAAGTTGCGAGATTGCTCGACCTGTTCGGCGAAGAAAGCGAGCGATTCCGCCAGCGCCTGATCTATCGCTTCATTGAAGCGAATCATGTCGTCCAGATCAGGCGCGCTCGGCTTGCACCCGTCGACCCATAAGCGCAGCACACTGGCACGCAGCGCCCGGTACTCGGCCGCCAACTGGTTGATGTTGAAACCCCGCCGGGCGCGCAGAACGGCATGCGTCTGCGCGGCCGTGGCCTTCACCGGCTGGGGGGCGCGCCCCAACGATTTTTCATGTTGCTCTTCCCTTGTTTGCGGGGTCGTTATGTCCTTGGCTACGGCCTCCAGGATCTGGCGTGCTTGGTCGCGCAGCGCGAGCGAGTCCATGCTCCTGGCGGCTGGTAGCAGCGTGGCGGCAAACGCTTCCCACTGCACCAGGATCGGCTCTATGTTCCTAACAATGAAATCAGCTAGACGCATGTCGCCCTCATAACAGAATGACCGACGGGTGCTTCTGTCGTACTTGCGCGATATTAAGTGAATACCGGGGACCGGTGCAATTACATCGAAAGCAACGCATAATCCGGCCGTCGAATACCCGCTATCCCATGAACTGAGCATAATTTGGTCTGGCCAGCGGACGGGCGGACGCGCGCGAAACTGCTACTGCCAATGTGCCGGAACCAATGTCAAAGCGAACTTCGTGGTTACCCGTCAATGCAGGGATAAACTCGCCCACCGAAGCGATTTTTTGCAGTGGCAGCTGCGCCTTGGTCAGTTAAGGCTTAACACAAAAGCTGCGCGGTAGCCTACGCCGCATTCCCGACGTTACGCTCTGCCATCACTTCCCTTTTTACCGAGATGTCACTTCGACGCATCAAAACCCTGACCGCGCGCAAAAGATGACGGTTATCGTCGGAATCGAATCTCGAGGCACGGGTACAGCAGATCCGGATCGATCGCCGACAGAATGAACCAGGTTGGCCGATATCTGATGGCAGGCCTCTCGTCCCGGCCGATTCCACAACCCCGCAACTGGCCAAACGGCGAACTTCGCGCGTCCCCGTCCGGGCCACTGGTAAACTCGGGCAACTCAAGCAACAACTTTACGCCGGATCTATGACCACGCTGTCGCCCGAGGCCTTCGCTGGCCACACCCCGATGATGCAGCAGTACCTGCGCATCAAGGCCGATCACCCCGACACGCTCGTCTTCTACCGGATGGGCGACTTCTACGAGCTGTTCTTCGAAGACGCGGAGAAAGCCGCGCGCCTGCTCGACTTGACCCTCACGCAACGCGGCGCATCGGCCGGCACGCCGATCAAGATGGCCGGCGTCCCGCACCACGCGGTGGAACAGTATCTGGCGAAGCTCGTGAAGATGGGCGAATCGGTGGCGATCTGCGAGCAGATCGGCGACCCGGCCACATCGAAGGGGCCGGTCGAGCGCAAGGTCGTGCGCGTCGTCACGCCCGGCACACTGACCGATGCCGCCCTGCTGTCCGACAAGAACGACGTCTACCTGCTTGCAATGTGCACGGGCCACAACAAGCGTGGCGTCGCGGTCAACATCGGCCTCGCGTGGCTGAACCTCGCGAGCGGCGCACTGCGCCTCGCCGAAATCGAACCCGACCAGCTCGGCGCCGCGCTCGAACGCATCCGGCCGGCCGAAATCCTGACGGCGGACGGCGCAACCGACACGGTGCCCGCCGGCGCCGGCGCGATCAAGCGCGTACCGGCATGGCACTTCGACATCGCCTCGGGCACGCAGCGCCTGTGCGACCAGCTCGACGTCGCGGGCCTCGACGGCTTCGGCGCGCATTCGCTGACGAGCGCATGCGGCGCCGCGGGCGCGCTGCTGCTGTACGCGGCGGCCACGCAGGGCCAGCAGCTGCGTCACGTGCGCAGCCTGAAGGTCGAGAACGAAACGGAATACATCGGGCTCGATCCGGCGACACGCCGCAACCTCGAGCTGACCGAAACGCTGCGCGGCACCGAATCGCCGACGCTGTACTCGCTGCTCGACACGTGCTGCACGACGATGGGCAGCCGCCTGCTGCGTCACTGGCTGCATCACCCGCCGCGCGCGTCGGTCGCCGCGCAATCGCGCCAGCAAGCGATCGGCGCACTGCTCGATGCGCCCGCGGACGCGAGCCTCGACGCACTGCGCAGCGCGCTGCGCCAGATCGCCGACGTCGAACGGATCACCGGGCGTCTCGCGCTGCTGTCCGCGCGGCCGCGCGACCTGTCGAGCCTGCGCGATACGTTCGCCGCGCTGCCGGCGCTGCGTGAGCGCATCAGCGCGATCGTCACGAACGCGGATGCGCTCACGCGCGTCGACGCGGCGCTCGCACCGCCCGCCGAATGCCTCGACCTGCTGACGAGCGCAATCGCGCCCGAGCCGGCCGCGATGGTGCGCGACGGCGGCGTGATCGCGCGCGGCTACGACGCGGAGCTCGACGAGCTGCGCGACATCTCCGAGAACTGCGGCCAGTTCCTGATCGATCTCGAAGCGCGCGAGCGCACCCGCACGGGCATCGCCAACCTGCGCGTCGAATACAACAAGGTGCACGGCTTCTACATCGAGGTCACGCGCGGCCAGACCGACAAGGTGCCCGACGACTATCGCCGCCGCCAGACGCTGAAGAATGCCGAGCGCTACATCACGCCCGAACTGAAGACCTTCGAGGACAAGGCGCTGTCCGCGCAGGAGCGCGCACTGGCCCGCGAGCGCGCGCTGTACGACGGCGTGCTGCAGGCGCTGCTGCCGTTCATTCCCGAATGCCAGCGCGTCGCATCGGCGCTCGCGGAGCTCGACGTGCTCGCCGCGTTCGCCGAGCGTGCCCGCACGCTCGACTGGGTCGCACCGAGCTTCACCGACGAAATCGGCATCGAGATCGAACAGGGTCGCCATCCGGTCGTCGAAGCGCAGGTCGAGCAGTTCATCGCGAACGACTGCCGGTTCGGCACCGAGCGCAAGCTGTTGCTGATCACCGGCCCGAACATGGGTGGTAAGTCGACGTTCATGCGCCAGACGGCGCTGATCGCATTGATGGCGTATGTCGGCAGCTACGTGCCCGCGAAGTCGGCCTGCTTCGGCCCGATCGACCGCATCTTCACGCGGATCGGCGCGGCCGACGACCTCGCCGGCGGCCGCTCGACCTTCATGGTCGAGATGACCGAAGCCGCCGCGATCCTCAACGACGCGACGCCCCAAAGCCTCGTGCTGATGGATGAAATCGGCCGCGGCACGTCGACGTTCGACGGTCTCGCGCTTGCGTGGGCCATCGCGCGTCACCTGCTCGCGCAAAACGGCTGCTACACGCTGTTCGCGACGCACTACTTCGAGCTGACGCAACTGCCGGCCGAATTCCCGCAAGCGGCGAACGTCCACCTGTCGGCCGTCGAGCACGGCCACGGCATCGTGTTCCTGCACGCGGTCAACGAAGGTCCGGCGAACCAGAGCTACGGGCTGCAGGTTGCGCAGCTCGCGGGCGTACCGGCGCCGGTGATCCGTGCCGCACGCAAGCATCTCGCGTATCTCGAACAACAGTCGGCCACGCAGCACACGCCGCAGCTCGATCTCTTCAGCGCGCCGCCCGCCGCGGCCGACGAACTCGAATGCGCGGATGCGCCGGCGGTGTCCGCCATCCCGCACCCAGCGCTCGAAAAGCTGCGCGACATCGATCCCGACGACCTCAAGCCGCGCGACGCGCTCGACCTGCTGTACGAACTGCGCACGCTCGTCCGCTCGCACGATGCCGACGGGCACGCATAAACGCCTCCCGTCGGGCCGGCCGGCCCGCGCCGCCGCCGCGCTGATCGCGGCTGTGCTCGCGCTGGCGCAGGCCGGTGCGCTGGCCGCGCCACCCAAGCGTGCCGCCGCACCCTACTCGTTCGCGATCGTATCGGGTGTGATCGCCACGCCGGCCGACGAACCGGCCGCGCAGCGACTATTCGAATCGATCGCGCGCGAGCGCAATCTGGCTTTCGTCGTCTATGCGGGCGACATCAAGGGCACGAAGGAAGCGTGCCGCGACGCGCTGTATACGCAGCGCGGCGCGATCCTCGACGCGTCGCGCGTGCCGCTCGTGTTCATTCCCGGCCACGACGACTGGGTGACATGCAACACCGCGGCCGGCGGCGGCTACGATCCGGTGGAACGTCTGGACTTCCTGCGGCAGACGCTGCTTGCCGACGCGGCGCTGCCCGACCCCGGCGCGCTGCAGATCACGCGTGAAAGCGAAGTCGCCCGGTTCCGGCCATATCGCGAAAACGCGCGCTGGATGCATGACGACGTCGTCTACGTCGCGGTGAACGCACCGGCGCCGAACAACCATTACCTGACGGCCGGCGGCCGCAACGGTGAGTTCGAGGATCGCATCATCGCGAACGGCTTCTGGATCGACCATGCGGCCGAATATGCGAAGCGGCGCGAAGCGCGCGCGATGGTGGTGATTTTCGAAGGCGATCCGCAGTTCGATCGCTATGAGCGAGCCGAACGCTTCGCGTGGTTGCGCTTCAACCGGCCGCGCATCCGCGATGGCTTCCGCGAGCTGAAACGAACGCTGGTGAAGGCGGCGGCGACGTTCCGCGGCCCGATCCTGGTGATGCACGCGAGCAGCGAGCCGCTTGCGAACGGCTTCCTGATCGACCGCCCGCTGCATGCGGACGACGGTGTGCTGGTGGGAAATGTGACGCGCGTCGCGATCGGACCGCGCCATCCTGCGAATCAATGGGTGAAGGTGAGCGTGTCGCCGGCACGACAGACGATCTTCAACGTGAGCCTGCAGGACGTGCCGAAGAACCTGCCGATCCCGCCCGCGCTGCCGGCCGCGCCGCGCGACGATGTGCCGCTGCCGCAGATGCCGGAAATTCCGGCGTTGCCGGCATTGCCCGACTCGTCGTCGGTCGCGCCGCCGCTGCAAGGCGACGGCACGACGCCGGGTGCGCCGCCCCCTCCTTCAGGGCCGGCGCCCGGCCTGCCCGCCAGCTCAGTGCAGGGTCCGCCCTGACGGCGTGTCGCCGTCCTCGTCTTCGTCCTCGTCGACGATTTCGAGGCCTTCCGCGCCGTGCGCGTGCTCATGCTCGATCTCGTCCTCGGTCGCTTCGCGAACGTCCTTGACCGTGAGCGCAAAACGCAGCGCCATGCCCGCGAGCGGGTGGTTGCCGTCGAGCACGACCTTGTCTTCGGCGACGTCGGTGACCGTGTAGATCAGCGAATCCACTTCCTCGTCGCCGTCTTCCGGCGTGCCTTCGAACTGCATGCCCACTTCGAGCGGCTCGGGAAAACGATCGCGCGGCTCGATCTTCACGAGTTCGGGATCGTAGTCGCCGAACGCGTCCTGCGGCTCGAGCTGAACCTGAGCCTGATAACCGGGCTCGTGGCCGTCGAGCTGTTCCTCGATCTTGGGGAACGTGCCATCATAGCCGCCGTGCAGATAGACCATCGGCTCGTCGCTTTCCTCGATCAGGTTGCCTTGTGCATCCGACAACTTGTAAGTGACAGACACGACGGTGTTTTTTGCGATTTTCATCCAATTCTCCCAAATACAAGTCTCATTATACGATGCGCAACCGGTCTCAAGCCGAACCGCGGGATGCCGCTGCCGCCCCGCTCGGCGCGCCTCCTTCCGATCTTCCCACACCGCTGCTCGGCGGTCTCTCGCCGGCGCAATTCATGCGCCGCTACTGGCAGAAAAAGCCGCTGTTGATCCGTCAGGCGATCCCTGGCGTGAAGCCGCCGGTCACGCGCGACGCACTGTTCGAACTGGCAGCCGACTATGACGCCGAATCGCGACTGATCACCCATTTTCGTAACAAGTGGCAACTCGCGCACGGCCCATTCGAGCCGGGCGCGCTGCCCGCCGTGTCGCGCAAGTCCTGGTCCCTGCTCGTGCAGGGGCTCGACCTGCACGTCGACGCGGCCCGCGCGCTGCTCGACCGCTTCCGCTTCATCCCGGACGCGCGCCTCGACGACCTGATGATTTCGTACGCGACGGACGGCGGCGGCGTCGGCCCGCACTTCGACTCGTATGACGTGTTCCTGCTGCAGGTCGAGGGCCGGCGCCGCTGGCGCATCGGCGCGCAGAAGGATCTGTCGCTGCAACCGGACGTGCCGCTGAAGATCCTCGAGCATTTCGAGCCGAGCGACGAGTGGGTGCTGGAGCCGGGCGACATGCTGTACCTGCCGCCGCACATCGCGCACGACGGCGTGGCCGAAGGAGAATGCATGACCTGCTCGATCGGCTTTCGGGCACCGTCCGCCGGCGAGTTGGGCGCGCAATTCCTGTACTACCTCGCGGAACGCGGCGGCCTGCGTGACGGGCGCGGCGACGCGCTCTACCGCGACCCGAAGCAGCCGGCGGTCGACACGCCGGCGCAACTGCCGCCGGCGATGGTCGATCGCGTCGCCGAGATCGTCGACGCGATCCGCTGGCGCAAGCGCGACGTCGCCGAATTCCTGGGCTGCTATCTGAGCGAGCCGAAATCTAGCGTGGTATTCGAGCCGCCGGCACGCCCGCTGTCCGAGGCGGCGTTCGTCACGCAGGCTTCTCGCCGTGGCGTATATCTCGACAGAAGGGCCGCATTGATGTATAACGCGCGATCGTACTTCATTAATGGTGAAGAAGAACCGCTCGAGCAAGCCGGCGAATGGCTGCCCGAACTGGCCAATCTGCGCCATATGGAGGCGAAACGGTTTGTAACACTCTCCCGGGCTCCCTCCATGACAGCCTTGCTGCACGAGTGGTATTGTGCGGGCTGGATACGGGTCGGAAACCGGATTTAGTGAGTTGCCCCGTATGCCCATGCAGATCAAATTCTGTATGGGAAAGACAACGTATTGACCCCGCATTTGTCGACGGTCGATAGGAAAGTGCATATAATTTCCGCCCAAGCCGTAGGGAAGATTCACGCTCTAGAAGTGCGTCTCCACCAGCGGCCCAGGTCGGTGTTGGAGCACATTACCGGTATTGTTTCGCGCTGTTGCTTACCTTTAACCATAAAAGGACGTGATCATGAAGAAATCCCTCCTCGTAGCTTCCCTGTTGGCTGCTGTTGCACTGGCTGCTTGCAACAAGAGCGCTGATCAAGCTGCTTCGTCGGCTGCTAGCGACGCATCGGCTGCTGCTTCGTCGGCTGCTTCGGCAGTTGCTGGTGCTGCGAGCGACGCTTCGGCTGCTGCTTCGTCGGCTTCGGCTGCTGCGAGCGATGCAGCTGCTGCTGTGGCGTCGGCTGCTTCGGCAGCGACGGCTGCTCCGGCTTCGGGCGCAAGCCAGTAAGCCTCAGCATCAGCTGAAAAAAAACCGGCCCTCTGGGCCGGTTTTTTTATGTCCGTCGGTTCCGCATCGCACGCCCGGCAGCCAGGACGGCCAAGACGCCGCCCCGCCCCCGCTTGGGGCCCTCAGCCGAGCGTCAGCCAGTCGAAGCCCGCGTCCTGCGTGGCGACGACTACCTCTTCCCCGTCCGTTCCCAGCACGCCGGCAAACGCCTGGCGGGCCAGCTCGGGCCGATTGTTCTGCTGGCTCAGGTGCGCCGCGACCAGATGCTGGAGACGGCTGCGTTCGAGCGACGCGAGGATGCCGGCAGCCGCATCGTTGCTCAGGTGGCCGTGATTGCCGCCGATCCGCGCCTTCAGCGACTGCGGATAGCGGCTGCCGGCCAGCATCGCGGTATCGTGGTTGGATTCGAGCACCAGCGCGTCACAGCCGCTCAGAACGGTCGTGATGTGCGGCGTGGCCATTCCGACGTCGGTCAGCACGCCGAGCCGGCGGCAACCGTCCATAAAGACGAACTGGAGCGGTTCCCGCGCGTCGTGGGGCACCGTATAGGGCATCACGGCCAGATCGCGTATCGCGGCCGTCTCGTCGCCCCACAACACGTGTAGATCGACATCGGCCTCGTCCGCGCCCACCGCGCGCGCGGTGCCCCAGCTCATGTAGAGCGGCAGCGACCCGCGCCGCGCGAGCGTCAGCGCGCTGCCGACGTGGTCGCTGTGTTCATGGGTAACGAGGATTGCATCGAGATCGTCGATGCCGAGATTCAGGCGGCCGAGGCGGCGCTCGACCTCCTTCGCTGAAAAACCGCAGTCGAGCAGCACGCGGGTGGTCGTCGTGCCGCTCGCGACCTCGACGACCAGTGCGTTGCCTTCGCTGCCGCTACCGAGGCTGGCGAAGCGCACGCGGTCAGTTCAGTTCGGCGTGCAGCAGCGAAATGATCCGCTGCGCGTCCGACGAGTTGTCGACCTTGCCGCTGGCGTCGACCACCGCGACCTGCGTGCCGCTGCCCTGGGCGCGCACGTTGACGAGGTATTCCTTGCCGGGCTTGGCCGCCGCCGGGCCGCCGTAGAACAGCTTGCCGAACAGCCCGTCGCGCTTGAGCTCTTCCATCGTGTTCGCGTAGCGGACCGTGTACAGGCCCTTCTCGCGGTCGCGATTGTCGACCGCGAAATTGGTGCGGTCGAGCGCAAGACCAACGCGCAGCCATGCGCGGTCGAACGATTCAGCCAGCTGCAGCGTCGCGGCGCCGCTGCTCGCGTCGCCGACCTGCGCCGGCGCCGTCGCCGGACGCGCGTCCGTCAGCAGCTGCTTCGCCTGCGCGTCGCTCAGGCCGAACTTCTGCATCAGCTTCGACAGGAACACGGCCTCGAGCACCGGGTTGCGCGGACGCTCTTCCCAGCGCGACGACGTGCCGCCCTGCGGACCGACCATCATTTCCTCCATCGCGCTGTGCGTGATCGAGATGTCGGTGTTGCCGTTCGACGTGCGGTTCACGAGCGTACGGAAACGGTCGCGCGTGCCGGACGAGTATGCGAAATCGATGACCTTGCCGATCGTGCGGCGGAACCAGTCGTCGGGAATGTTCGCGCGGTTCTCGGCCCAGTCGGTGGCCATGATGCCGGTCGACGGTGCGTCCGTCTTCAGCGAGAAGCCGTTCTCCTGCCAGAATTCCTTCAGGATCGGCCACAGCTGCTCGGGCGTGCGCCCGTCGACGACGAGCCAGCGGCGGTCGCCGTCGCGCTCGATATGCATGCCGAGCGGATCCTGCGCGCTCGGGACGCCGTCGGTCGCGTTGCCGGCGGCCGTCGTCGCCCGCGGCGGCAGCGTGCCAAGACCTGCGTTGCTCGGCGGCGCGACGAACTGCTGAGTCGTCGGCACCGGCTTCAGGTCGCTCGGCACGGCGAGCGGCGGCGCCGAACCCGTGTTCTTGTAGTTGACGCGGTCAGGAGCCAGATAGTCGTTCAGCGTATCGCAGCCGGCGAGCGCGCCCAGCGCCAGCGCCACCACCGAAACCTGGATGGCGCGAGATGAAAAGGCGAAACGTTTCATGAAATCCTTCGTCTTGCTAGAGCGCTCGTCAGGAGCGGCGCCGGACGGAGCCGGCCGGTGCGGGTTGATGAGGAGTGCCGGCGGCCGCAGGACGCGGCCGCCTGTGCATCAGGCGAGGACGCCGGCCTCGACGAGAGCCGAACGCACGACATCGTGACAGCGCTCGTCGAGCGGCGTAAGCGGCAGGCGGATGCCGCCCTGCATCTTGCCCATCGCCTGCAGCGCCCACTTCACCGGAATCGGGTTCGCCTCGATGAACAGGTTCTTGTGCAGCGACAGCAGCTTCATGTGCAGCGCGCGCGCCGTGGCGACGTCGCCGGCCAGCGCCGCGCGGCACAGGTCGCTCATCGCGCGCGGTGCGACGTTCGCCGTCACCGAGATGTTGCCGTGGCCGCCGAGCAGCATCAGCGCGATCGCGGTCGGATCGTCGCCGCTGTAGATCGCGAAATGCTTCGGAGCGGCCTTGATCAGGTGCGCGGCGCGATCGATGTTGCCCGTCGCTTCCTTCACGCCGATGATGCCCGGCACCTGCGCGAGGCGCAGCGTCGTCTCGTGCGCCATGTCCGCGACCGTGCGGCCCGGCACGTTGTACAGGATCACCGGCAGGTCGACCGCTTCGGCGATCGACTTGAAGTGCCGGTACATCCCTTCCTGCGTGGGCTTGTTGTAGTACGGCACGACCTGCAGCGTCGCGTCGGCGCCGACGGCCTTCGCGTGCTTCGTCAGTTCGATCGCTTCCGCGGTCGAATTGCCGCCCGCGCCCGCGATGATCGGGATGCGCTTCGCCGCATGCTCGACCGCCGTGCGGATCATCAGGATGTGCTCTTCGACGTTGAGCGTTGCCGACTCGCCACTCGTGCCGACCACGACGATTGCGTCGGTGCCTTCCGCGATGTGCCAGTCGATCAGTTTGCGAAACGCCGGCAGATCGAGACTGCCGTCTTCGAGCATCGGAGTGACGATCGCGGGGATGCTGCCGCGGATTTGAATGCCGTCTTGGGTGCCGTTAGCCATGAAACGCGATTGATTGATGTACCGGTAAACGTGGGATTGTAGCGGATTAGCCGGGCAGTTCGTAACGTGGAATTCCCGCCCCCGCCGTCGGGGTCGCGCCCTCACGTACCGCGCAGATGCGCTGCATGAACGCCTCGCGCGGCCCGGCGACGAATCCGTCCTCGTAGGCAACCACCCGCAGGCGGCCGCGCACGGCGTCCAGCAACTCGCCCGGCGCGAGCAGGAACGCGGGGTTGGACGGTTTGCCGACCGTTTCGTTTCCTTGCGCGAAGGTTTCGTAGATGAGCACCCCGCCGGGCGCCACCGCATCGAGCAGATGGGGCCAGAGCGGACGATGCAAATAATGGGTAACGATCACGGCCGCGAACGACTCTCCCGCCTGCAGCGGCCAGGGTGCGCCCTCGAGATCGGCGTCGCGCGCGTCGACGCCGGCGATCGCCCGCAATGCGGCCAGCGCGGCCGGATCGCGGTCGAGCGCGACGACCGGATGCCCGTGCGACGCGAACCAGCGCGCATGGCGGCCGCCGCCCGCGGCGACGTCGAGCACCGCACCGCCCGCCGGGACGAGCCGCGACCACCGGGCGACCCAGCGCGACGGCTCGGTCTGGGCGACGTGGCCGCCCGCGGCGACAATGACGGATTCGCGCATGCCTCAGCTCAGGTGTACGACAGGCCCATCGCCTCGCGCACGTCGCGCATCGTCTCGACCGCGTGCTTGCGCGCCTTGTCGCAGCCGTCCGCGACGATCGCGCGCAGCAGCGACGGATCGTCCATGTACTTCTGTGCGCGCTCGAGCATCGGCTGCTGTTCGCGCAGGATCCCTTCGACGACCGGCTGCTTGCAGTCGAGGCAGCCGATGCCCGCCGAACGGCAGCCGTGCTGCACCCACTCGTGCGTCGTCGCGTCCGTGTAGACCTGGTGCAGCTGCCACACCGGGCACTTGTCGGGATCGCCCGGATCGGTGCGGCGCACGCGCGCCGGATCGGTCGGCATCGTGCGGACCTTCTTCGTGATCGTCTCCGCGTCTTCGCGCAGGCCGATCGTATTGCCGTACGACTTCGACATCTTCTGGCCGTCGAGGCCCGGCATCCGCGACGCTTCGGTCAGCAGCGCCTGCGGCTCGACCAGGATGATCTTGCGCGCGCCTTCGAGATAGCCGAACAGGCGCTCGCGGTCGCTCATCGACAGGCTCTGCGATTCCTGCAGCATCGCGCGCGCCTGTTCGAGCGCCTCGTCGTCGCCCTCCTGCTGGTATGCATTGCGCAGCTCGTGATAGAGCTTCGCGCGCTTGCCGCCGAGCTTCTTCGCGGCTTCGAGCGCCTTCTCCTCGAAGCCCGGCTCGCGGCCGTACAGGTAATTGAAGCGGCGCGCGATCTCGCGCGTCATCTCGACGTGCGGCACCTGGTCTTCACCGACCGGCACAAGCGAACCGCGATACAGCAGGATGTCGGCGGCCATCAGCACCGGATAGCCGAGGAAGCCGTAGGTCGACAGATCCTTGTCCTTCAGCTTCTCCATCTGCTCCTTGTAGGTCGGCACGCGCTCGAGCCAGCCGAGCGGCGTGCTCATGCCGAGCAGCAGCGCGAGTTCCGCGTGCTCGGGCACCTTGCTCTGGATGAACAGCGTCGCCTGCGCCGGATCGATGCCGGACGCGAGCCAGTCGATCAGCACGTCCCACACGTTCTTCTCGATGACCTCGGGCGTCTCGTAGTGCGTCGTCAGCGCATGCCAGTCGACCACGCAGAAGAAACACGGGTACTCGGACTGCAGCTTCACCCAGTTTTTCAGCACGCCGTGGTAGTGGCCGAGGTGCAGCGACCCGGTGGGTCGCATGCCGGAGAAAATACGATCTGGGAACATGATTGTCGTTAGAAAAGCGAGGCGAAGGGAGACAGGATGGCGCTCAGCACGCCGGCCGCGGCGTTCACGAGCGGACGCAGCCAGAAATTCGTCAGCACGCCCGTCGCGACCAGCGCGAGGACGATGATGAAACCGTACGGCTCGATGCGCGACAGCGCGATCGATTGCTTCGGCGGCAGCAGCGCCGCCAGGATCCGGCCGCCGTCGAGCGGCGGCAGCGGAAACAGGTTCAGCACGCCGAGCACCAGGTTCGCGCTGACGCCCGCGTAGGCCATCCGCGTGAAGAACGGCTCGTCGACGCCGGCCGCGGGCAGCACGATGGTCAGCATGCCCCAGATCAACGCCTGCACGAAGTTGCAGGCCGGGCCCGCGAGCGCGACCCACAGGCTGCCCCAGCGCGGATCGCGCAGGTTGCCGAACGAGACCGGCACCGGCTTCGCATAGCCGAACAGGAACGCGCCGCCGGTCAGGAAATACATCGCGAGCGGAATCGCGATCGTGCCGAGCGGATCGATGTGGCGCATCGGATTGAAGGACACGCGCCCCATCATGTAGGCGGTGTTGTCGCCGAGCAGGCGCGCGGCATAGCCATGCGCGGCCTCGTGCAACGTGATCGCGAAGATCACGGGCAGCGCGTAGACGGCGATGGTCTGTATCAGGGAAGCATCCATATCGCGTTATTGTAACAAGCGCACTCGCGCAAAAATGAACGGCGTGCGCTTACGCGGCCACGAGCCCGAACGGTTCGAGCGCGCCGCGCCCCGCGCGCACGAGCTGCGGCTCGTCGCCCGTCAGGTCGATCACCGTCGACGGCTCGCGCGGACACGCACCGCCGTCGATCACGAGATCGACCTGCTTCTCGAGCCGCGCGCGGATATCCTCCGGATCGTTGAGCGGCTCGTCGTCCGGCGGCAGGATCAGCGTCGTGCCGAGCAGCGGCTGCCCGAGCGATTCGAGCAGCGCGAGCGTGATCGCGTGATCGGGCACGCGCAGCCCGATCGTCTTGCGCGACGGGTGCGACAGCCGGCGCGGTACTTCCTTCGTCGCCTGCAGGATGAACACGTACGGGCCCGGCGTCACCGACTTGATCTGCCGGTACTGGCGGTTGTCCACCATCGCGAAGTTGGCCAGCTCCGACAGGTCGCGCACGAGCAGCGACAGGTGCTGCTTGTCGTCGAGGCCGCGGATGCGGCGCACGCGCTCGACCGCGTCCTTGTCGTCGAGGTGGCACGCGAGCGCGTAGCTCGAATCGGTCGGCATCGCGATCACGCCGCCCTTGCTGACGATGTCCGCGGCCTGCTTGATCAGGCGCGGCTGCGGATTATCCGGGTGAATCCTGAAGAACTGGGACATGGAGGCACGTAAAGGGGGAAAAGTCGGAGGCGGGCGCGACGGGCGCCGCGTGCGGCAAGCGGCCGCCGCGCGTCAGAGCCAGCGTTCCCAGACCGGTTTCAGGTCGGGCGGCAACGGCGGCAGGCCGCCGAGCTCGACGCGGCCCTCGCCCGGCGCGTGGAAATCCGAACCGCGCGACACCTCGAAGCCGAAGCGGCGGGCGACGTCCGCGTATTCGCGGTACTGGTCGGGCGTGTGGCTGCCCGTGATGACCTCGATCGCGCGGCCGCCGAGATCGATGAATTCGCCGAAGAACGCATCGAATTCGACCGGCGTATAGCGGTAGCGGCCCGGGTGAGCGACGACGGCCTCGCCGCCCGCCGCGCGAATCCACGAAACCGCATCGGACAACGTCGCCCAGCGGTGCGGGACGAATCCGGGCTTGCCGTCGCCGAGCAGGCGGTCGAACACGTCGGACGTGGATTCGGCATGGCCGTGCTCGACCAGAAAGCGCGCGAAGTGGGTGCGGGAGATCAGGTCGGGATTCGATACGTACTGCAGCGCGCCTTCGTACGCGCCGGGGATGCCGAGCGTCTCGAGCTGCGCGGCGATCGCCTGTGCGCGGGCGGCACGGCCGTGGCGCGTGCGATGGAGGCCGTCGACGAGCGTCGGGTTCGACGGATCGATGTGCAGCCCGACGATGTGAACCGTGCGCGACGCCCACGTGACCGAAATCTCGACGCCGCTCAGGTAGCGCATGCCGAGCGCCTCGGCCTCGCTGCGCGCCGCCGCCTGGCCGCCGATCTCGTCGTGGTCGGTCAGCGCCCACAGGGTCACGCCGCCGGCATGAGCGCGGCGCGCAACGTCGGCAGGCGACAGCAACCCGTCGGAAACATTCGAATGGCAGTGGAGATCGGCGTTCATTGGCGGTATGGCAGGTGAAGCTTCATTCTACTGCAATGCGGCAATTCCGCCGCCCGCCTGCCCTGCCGATACCGCCGCGGCCCTACGCGCAGAAGGCCTCGATCAGCGCCGCGATCTGCTCCGGCTGGTCGTGGTGCACCATGTGGCCCGCATCCTCGACGAGCTTTTCGCGCCAGTCCGGGAACGCGCCGAAGCGCGCCTTGAACTCCGGCAGCGGGATGTCGCCCGCGAGGTACGCGAGCGTCGGCGAAGCGACGGCCTCGACGTGCAGCACCTTCGCGCGCACCTGCTTCCAGACGGCCATCACCTCGTCGAGCCGGTACAACGTCGGGCCCGCCATCTTGTGCGCGGGGTCCGCGAGCAGGTGGTAGAGGCCGTCGTCGCCGCGCTTCGACCAGTGTGCGGCAAGGAACGCGGCGCGGCGCGGCTCGAGCCGCGGATTGGTCTTGATCAGCCGGGCCGCCACGTCGTCGAGCGACGCGTACGGGCGCAGCACCGGCGGCTCGCGCAGCTCGTCGAGCCAGCCGCGCAGCCGGCGCGGCGCCTGCTCGGCCCGCGCGGGGGCGAGCCCGAACCCTTCGAGGTCGACCACGCGCCGCACGCGCTCCGGCCGCGCGCCCGCGTACAGGCACACGACGTTCGCGCCCATGCTGTGCCCGATCAGATTGACTTCGCCGGTCGGCGCATAGTGATCGACGAGCGCATCGAGATCGCCCAGATATTCGTGGAACCAGTAATGACCGCCGCCGTGTCGTGCGACCGGCCAGTCGGACAGGCCGAAGCCGCGCGCATCAGGCGCGATCACCTGCCAGTCGCCCGCGAGCGCGTCGACGACGAACTGGAACGACGCCGCGACGTCCATCCACCCGTGCAGCATGAACAGCGTCGGCGCATCGGGCCGGCCCCAGCGCCGCACATGCAGCTTGACGCCGCGCACCGTGACGAAATCGGAAACAGAACTCGACGCACTCATTGCAGCCGCCAGAAAAAAGAATGATCGTTCGATTATAGCGGTGGCGGTGGCGCTTGCGTTCCGGCGGCCGGCAGTCGAGGCCGCTCTCTAGCGACAGGAGGGCCGAGGCACGCGCAACTGGCGCGTAGGAGGCGCGCGGCATGACGCCGAACGCTCGTGCGGCCGGCCTGCGGCAGCTTTCGCACCGCGGCACCGCGACAGCCGACGGCCCGCAGCCGCCCTAACCCGCCGCCTTGCCATCCGCCGCGTCCTGCGCGGCGAGCTCGTCCAGCTCCGCCTGCTCGAAGCCGGCGATGCGGCGCGCGTCGAAATTGAACGGACCGCGCAGCCGCGGCGCATGGTATTGCTCGGCGAGCTCACGGTAGGCAGACACCGGATCGCGGCCCGCCGCGTCGCACAAATGCCGGAACCAGCGGTTCCCGATCGCGACATGGCCGATCTCGTCGCGCAGGATCACGTCGAGAATCGCCGCGGATGCGTCGTCGCCCGCCTGCACGAGCCGCGCGCGGATCGGCGGCGACGCGTCGAGCCCGCGCGCCTCGAGCGTGCGCGGCACGAGCGCCATGCGCGCGAGCACGTCGGCCTTGGTCCGCTCGCACATCTCCCACAGCCCGTTGTGTGCGGGAAAATCGCCGTACGCATGCCCGAACTCGGCCAGCCGGTCGGACAGCAGCGTGAAGTGATAAGCCTCCTCGGCCGCGACCTTCAGCCAGTCCGCATAGAACGCGTCCGGCATCCGGGCGAAGCGCCACACGGCGTCGAGCGCGAGGTTGATCGCATTGAATTCGATATGCGTGAGCGCATGCAGCAGCACCGCGCGCCCCGCGGGCGAGCGCATGCTGCGACGCTCGAGCTGACGCGGCTCGACGAGCGGCGGGCGCGCCGGGCGGCCCGGCAGGTCGGCCGGCTCGTCCAGCTCGACCACCGGCGCGATCGCGGCCTGTCCGGCCGGCAGTGCGTCGTACAGCGCGCGGACCTGCGCCGCCTTCGCGGCCGGCTCGGACATCCGCAGCGCGTCGAGCGCGGCGCGGCGCACACAGCGCGGCGCGGCGGTGAAAGAAGAAGGCTCCATGCTCGTCAAAACGGGGGCACCATCCGTGCGCGTCGCGGGAGCGCATGCACGCGACGGTTTACAATACGCGTTTGTGCCGGGACGCAATGCAATGCGCCCGGCACGCCAGACGCGCCATTCTACCGGCGCCCATCATCGAAGAGACCAGGAGACTCCGTGACGATCTACAAACTGGGCGAGACGGCCCCGACGATCCACGAAAGCGTATTCGTCGCCGATACGGCGGCCATCATCGGCAAGGTCGTGCTGGAGGAAAACGCGAGCGTCTGGTTCGGCGCGACGATTCGCGGCGACAACGAGACGATCACGGTCGGCACCGGCAGCAATGTCCAGGAAGGCGCGGTCCTGCACACCGACCCCGGTTTTCCGCTGACGATCGCCGAAAACGTGACGATCGGGCACCAGGCAATGCTGCACGGATGCACGATCGGCGAAGGTTCGCTGATCGGGATTCAGGCGGTGGTCTTGAATGGTGCGGTGATCGGCCGCAACTGTCTGGTCGGTGCAGGCGCGGTCGTGACGGAAGGCAAGGTGTTCCCGGACAACTCGCTGATTCTCGGCGCCCCGGCGAAAGTCGTGCGCGAGCTGTCGGCGGACGACATCGCGCGACTGCGCGCCAATGCGAAGACGTACGTCGAGCGACGTGCGCATTTCAAGGAGCAACTCGTGCGGATCGGGTGATTCGCGCGATTTCAAGGAAGAAGAGTGAGCGACCAGTTACAGAAATTCATGTTCAATTCGGCACCCGTGCGCGGCGAGATCGTGTCGCTGCGCAACACGTGGCAAGAGGTGCTTTCCCGCCGTGACTACCCTGCTCCGGTGCGCACGGTGCTCGGCGAGATGATGGCCGCGTGTGCGCTGCTGTCCGCGAACCTGAAATTTCACGGCACCCTGATCATGCAGATCTTCGGCGACGGGCCGGTCCAGATGCTGGTCGTCCAGTGCAGCTCGGACCTGTCGATGCGCGCCACGGCCAAGTTCGCCGGCGACGCGGCGCAGACGATCGGCGACGACACGCGCTTCGCGTCGCTCGTCAACGCAAGCGGCCACGGCCGCTGCGTGATCACGCTCGACCCGGCCGAGAAGCTGCCGGGCCAGCAGCCGTACCAGGGCATCGTGCCGCTGAACGGCGTCGACGGTCCGCTCGAATCGGTGTCGCAGGTGCTCGAGCACTACATGCATCACTCGGAGCAGCTCGACACGCGGCTGTGGCTCGCGGCCGATCGCGACCGCGCGGTCGGCATGCTGCTGCAGAAGCTGCCGGGCGACGGCGGCATCGTGCCGCGCAACGCCGAGACGGACATCGATACCTGGGAGCGTGTGTGCACGCTCGGCGGCACGCTGTCCGCGAAGGAACTGCTCGAGGTCGAGCCGGAAGTCGTGTTCCGCCGGCTCTTCTGGCAGGAAAACGTGCAGCACTTCGAACCGGCCGGTACGCGCTTCCAGTGCTCGTGCTCGCGCGAGAAGGTCGGCGCGATGCTGCGCATGCTCGGTCGCGATGAAGTCGACAGCGTGATCGTCGAGCGCGGTCACGTCGAGATTCACTGCGAGTTCTGCAACCAGCGCTACGAGTTCGACCCCGTCGACGTCGCGCAGTTGTTCGCCGCGCCGGAACTCGCGACCGGCATCACGCCCGCGGCCGGCCAGCGTCACTGAGCCGCGCGCCCGTGCGCGCGATGCGGGCGCGGGCGCATAATGGACGCATGAGCGTGGCACGCACGGCTCGGTCGCCGCAGGCCCGGCCTTCGGCACAAGCCGCTTCTCGCTGTCGGCGCGCTGCTGGAGAGATACATGAATCACCCGTTCCGCACCTTCGTCCTGACCAGCGTCGCCGCCAGCACGCTGGCCCTCGCCGGCTGCGCGGTGCAGCCGCCTTCGTCGGCGATCCTCAGCCGCCTGCCCGAATCGGGCGCATCGGGCGGCCAGCCGCCCGCGCTGTCGAGTGCGGAACGCAAACGCTACGACGAAATCGACCGGCAGGTGCTGCGCGAGCAGAACGATGCCATGGCAGCCGAGGCAGCCGCGCGCGCGTGGGCGTATTACGCGCCGCCGCCCGTGACGGTCTACGGCGGCTATTACGGCGGCTGGGGAAACCGCTGGGGCACCGGCATCGGCTATGGCTATCCGGGCTGGTGGTGGTGATGCGCGAACGCGCCGATCGACCCGATTGAAAACCGGCAGGAAATAAAAAAGCGCGGCATTTCCCGCGCTTTTTCAATGGTTCGGACTGCCGTGCTCAGTGATGTGCTCAGTGATGCGCGGCCTTGCCCTTCTCGCCGCCGTGATGCCGCGACGGCTTTGCAATCGACTGCGGGTTCGGCACGACACGCACGGGCGCCGCGGACACGGCGCCGCGCGTCGACGTGTTCGACGGCGTGGTGTTCAGCGGCCCGGCCGGCGTGTTCGGCGACACGAACTGCACGAATACTTCGCCGTCCTTCACCATGCCCATCTCGTAGCGCCCACGCTCCTCGATGGCCGCGGTGCCGCTTTGCAGATCCTGCACTTCCCCCGCGATCCGTTCATTGCGCAGCTTCTCGTCCGCGTTCTTCTGCAGCTGATCGCCGAGTTGCTGACGCAATTCGTGCACCCGCAACCAGCCGCCGTGTCCCCACCATAGGGGGTACTGAATGAGCGCCAGCAAGGCAATCAGGACGACAGTGACAAGCCGCATGTAGGAAACGCAGATATAAGAAGCGCCGCTTCGCGCGAATGCACGGAGCGGCGTCGAGGTGACGAACCCGATAGTAACGCGTTAGCGCAGGTTATAGAAAGCCGATTTGCCCGGGTAGCTCGCGATATCGCCGAGATCTTCCTCGATACGCAGCAGCTGGTTGTACTTCGAGATGCGGTCGCTGCGCGACAGCGAACCCGTCTTGATCTGACCGGCATTCAGGCCGACCGCGATGTCCGCGATCGTCGAATCTTCCGTTTCGCCCGAGCGGTGCGAGATCACGGCCGTGTAGCCCGCGCGCTTCGCCATTTCGATTGCCGCGAACGTTTCGGTCAGCGTACCGATCTGGTTGATCTTGATCAGGATCGAGTTCGCGATGCCCTTCTCGATGCCTTCCTTCAGGATGCGCGTGTTCGTGACGAACAGGTCGTCGCCGACGAGCTGCACCTTCTTGCCGAGGCGCTCGGTCAGCAGCTTCCAGCCTTCCCAGTCGCTTTCGTGCATACCGTCCTCGATCGACACGATCGGGAACTTGTCGGCGAGCGTCGCGAGGTAGTCGGTGAATTCGGCCGACGACAGTTGCAGGCCTTCGCCGGCGAGCTGGTACTTGCCGTCGTGGTAGAACTCGGAGGCCGCGCAGTCGAGCGCGAGGAGGACGTCTTCGCCCGCACGGTAGCCGGCCTTCTCGATCGCCTGCAGGATCGTCGACAGGCATTCGTCGTTGCTGCCGAAGTTCGGTGCGAAGCCGCCTTCGTCGCCGACTGCCGTGCTCATGCCGCGGTCGCTCAGGATCTTCTTCAGCGCGTGGAACACTTCCGCGCCGCAACGCAGGGCTTCACGGAACGTCGGCTGGCTGACCGGGACGATCATGAATTCCTGGATGTCGAGGCTGTTGTTCGCATGCGCGCCGCCGTTGACGATGTTCATCATCGGGACCGGCAACTGCATCGCGCCCGAGCCGCCGAAGTAGCGGTACAGCGGCAGGCCGGCTTCTTCGGCCGCTGCCTTCGCGACGGCCATCGACACGGCCAGCATCGCGTTCGCGCCGAGGCGCGACTTGTTGTCGGTGCCGTCCAGCTCGAGCAAGGTCTTGTCGAGGAACGCCTGTTCCGACGCGTCGAGGCCCATGATGGCTTCGGAGATTTCGGTGTTGATGTGCTCGACCGCCTTCAGCACGCCCTTGCCGTTGTAGCGGCCGGCTTCGCCGTCACGCAGTTCGATCGCCTCACGCGAGCCGGTGGACGCGCCCGACGGCACCGCCGCGCGGCCCATCGTGCCCGATTCGAGCAGCACGTCGCATTCGACGGTGGGGTTGCCGCGCGAATCCAGAATCTCGCGGCCGATGATATCTACGATTGCACTCATGGGTTTCCTCTGAGAATGACGATGGATTCTTCAAACTGCGACGACACGCGTGCCGAAACCGCTTTCGCTACAGACGCGCGAAGCCGCCGCAAGGTTCATTCGATCTTTAGTTGAAATCGTTTTCCAGGAACGGATGGAGCTTCACCGCCTGGTCGAGCGTGACGAGGGTCTCCAGCAACGCGCCCATCCGGTTCAGCGGCACCGCGTTCGGGCCATCCGACTTCGCTTCGGCCGGATTCGGGTGCGTTTCCATGAACAGGCCCGCGACGCCCGTCGCGACCGCGGCACGCGCGAGCACCGGCACGAATTCGCGCTGGCCACCCGAGCTCGTGCCCTGCCCGCCCGGCAGTTGCACCGAGTGGGTCGCGTCGAACACGACCGGCGCGCTCGTCTCGCGCATGATCGCGAGCGAACGCATGTCGGACACGAGGTTGTTGTAGCCGAACGAGACGCCGCGCTCGCACGCCATGAAGCGGTCTTCCGACAGACCGGCTTCACGCGCCGCTTCGCGCGCCTTGTCGATCACGTTCTTCATGTCGTGCGGTGCGAGGAACTGGCCCTTCTTGATGTTGACGGGCTTGCCCGAGCGCGCGCACGCATGGATGAAGTCGGTCTGGCGGCACAGGAACGCGGGCGTCTGCAGCACGTCGACGACCGACGCGACCTGCTCGATCTCGTCGATCGAATGCACGTCGGTCAGCACCGGCAGGCCGAGCTGGCGCTTCACCTCGCCGAGGATCCGCAGGCCCTCGTCCATTCCGAGGCCGCGAAACGACTTGCCCGAGCTGCGGTTCGCCTTGTCATAGGACGACTTGTAGATGAACGGCACGTTCAGCTTCGCGCAGATTTCCTTCAGGCGGCCCGCCGTGTCGATCGTCATTTGCTCCGATTCGACGACGCAGGTACCCGCGATCAGGAAGAAAGGCTGGTCGAGACCGACCTCGAAATCGCACAGCTTCATGCTTTCACTCCGCGCGCTTGCTTGTTGGCGAGCGCGGCTTCGACGAACGATTTGAACAGCGGATGGCCGTCACGCGGCGTCGACGTGAATTCCGGGTGGAACTGGACGCCGACGAACCACGGGTGCATCGAACGCGGCAGCTCCATCATTTCCGGCAGATCCTCGCTCGGGGTACGGGCGCTGATGATAAGGCCGCCGGCTTCGAGCTGGGGCACGAAGCGGTTATTGACTTCATAACGGTGGCGATGGCGCTCGTTCACGTCCTTGCCGTAGATCTCTTCGGCCATCGTGCCCGGCTTGATCGGGCAGCGCTGCGAGCCGAGGCGCATCGTGCCGCCGAGATCCGACTCTTCGGTGCGCGTCTCGACCTTGCCGTCGCGGTCGTACCACTCGGTGATCAGCGCGACCACGCGTTCCGGCGTTTCCGGATCGAATTCCGTGCTGTTCGCCTGTTTCAGGCCGACGACGTCGCGTGCGAATTCGATCACCGCGAGCTGCATGCCGAGACAGATGCCGAGGTACGGCACCTTCGACTCGCGCGCGTAGCGGATCGCCGCGATCTTGCCTTCCGTGCCGCGACGGCCGAAACCGCCCGGAACGAGCACCGCATCCAGGTGCTTCAGGCTGTCGACACCGTTCGTCTCGATCTCTTCCGAGTCGATGTATTCGATGTTGACCCTGGTCGACGTATGCAGCGATGCGTGGCGCAGCGCCTCGATCAGCGACTTGTACGACTCGGTCAGATCGACATACTTGCCGACCATGCCGATCGTGACTTCGTGCTTCGGGTTTTCCAGCTTCTCGACGAGCTCCGACCACATGCTCAGGTCGGCGTCCTTCGGCGACAGCTTCAGCTCCTCGCAGATGATCCGGTCGAGGCCCTGGTCGTGCAGCATCTGCGGAATCTTGTAGATGCTGTCGGCGTCCCACACCGAAATCACGGCGTCTTCCGGCACATTGGAGAACATCGAGATCTTCTTCGATTCGTCGTCGGGGATGCGGCGATCCGCACGGCACAGCAGCACGTGCGGCAGGATGCCGATCTCGCGCAGCTTCTGCACGCTGTGCTGGGTCGGCTTCGTCTTCAGCTCGCCGGCCGTCGCGACGTACGGCACGAGCGTCAGGTGCACGAAGCACGCGCTGTTGCGGCCGAGGCGCAGGCTCATCTGGCGCGCGGCTTCGAGGAACGGCAGCGACTCGATGTCGCCGACGGTGCCGCCGATCTCGACGATCGCGACGTCCGGCTCGCCGCAGGTGGCCGATGCCGCCCCGCGCTCGATGAACGCCTGGATTTCGTTCGTGATGTGCGGGATCACCTGCACGGTCTTGCCGAGATAGTCGCCGCGGCGTTCCTTGCGGATCACCGATTCGTAGATCTGGCCGGTCGTGAAGTTGTTGGCCTTGCGCATCTTCGTGCTGATGAAGCGCTCATAGTGGCCGAGGTCGAGGTCGGTCTCCGCTCCGTCTTCCGTCACGAACACTTCGCCGTGCTGGAACGGGCTCATCGTGCCGGGGTCGACGTTGATGTAGGGATCGAGTTTGAGGAGGGTGACTTTCAGACCGCGCGATTCAAGGATCGCGGCGAGAGAGGCGGCGGCAATACCCTTGCCGAGGGAAGAAACTACGCCGCCGGTGACGAAAACATATTTGGTCATCGCTGGATGCTCGCGGGAAAAACGGATTATACCGTAAAGCCCGCCCTTCTCTCAGCAATTGGCGCGATGATCGCGCCCCTTCGCGCCGCGCCGCACCGGCCGTGCGGGCCGACGCGAACCGACCGGCCGGTCGGTGCACCGCGCATGTGCAACGCAGTGCACCGGACTGCGTCAGGCGCGCTTCGCGAGCGCCACGCTGTCGCGCGGCACGCCGCCCTCCGCTGCCTTCAGCGAATTCAGCATCCGCTGCAATGCGCGGGCCGTCTCGATCGGCCGCTCCATCGGGAACAGGTGGCTGCCCTCGAGCCATTCGATGCGCCCGCGCGCCGCGCGACGCGTCGCATCGAGCCCGACCTGCCGCACTTCGCGCGAGCGCGTGCCGGCGAGAAAGCCGAGCGGCACCGGCGCGCCGTGCGCGAGCCGCGGGCCGAGCGTGTGCGGCAAGGTCCGGTAGATCAGGTATTCGACCTGGCGGTCGAACGCGAGCGCGCGTTCGCCGTCGGCGCCCGCCTGCGGGATGCCGTAGTCGATGTAGTCGGACAGCATCCGTTCGTCCCAGCGGGCGAACGCCGGTTTCTCGTGGAAGTGCCGCCAGACTTCGTCGCGGCTCGTCCAGCGCGTGCGCCGGTTGCGGGTCGCGGCCGCCGGCGACAGCCGCTCGTCGAGCCCGGCCCACTGGCTCGCGCGCAGCGCGCCGGCGCGCCAGCCCGCGATGATCGGCGAATCGATCATCACCACGCCGCGCACCCAGTGCGGCTTTTTCAGCGCGGCCATCAGCGACAGGTAGCCGCCGAGCGAATGGCCGACGAGCCAGACCGGGCGCTCGTAGCGGCCGCCGATGTCGTCGAGCAGCTGTTCGACGAGATGCGGCCAGTCGCGCGTCACCGGGTAGCGGCGATCGTGACCGATGCGTTCGATGTAGCGCAGCTCGTAATCGTCTGCCAGCTCGGCGAAGATCGTCCGGTACGTCGACGCCGGAAAACCGTTCGCATGCGAGAAGTGGATGATGTCCTTCAAACGCCAATGTCTCCTTTGTCGGTCACCGGTCCATCCAGTACCGTCGCTGCTCATCGCGATAACGCTCGAACGCGAACCCGCCGCCCGCCGGCGCGACGTCGAACCGCACGGCCCCGTCGCGATCGGTGCGCGGCAACGGAATCCCGCGCGCCTCGTAGCGCGCGAGGACCGTCCGGTGCGGATGCCCGAAGCGATTGCGATAGCCTACAGGAAATACCGCGACGCGCGGCTCGACCGAATCGAGGAAAGGCTCGACCGACGACGTGCGGCTGCCGTGATGCGGAACGACGAGGATCTGCGCGGCCAGTGCGTCGCGCGCGTCGGCCACCAATCGCCGTTCGGCGCGTGCCTCGATGTCGCCCGTCAGCAGTGCCGACGTGCCGCCCGCGTCGATGCGCAACACACACGATTGCTCGTTCGACGGGCCGGCGCCTGCGACGCCGGGCGGCCACAGCATCGTGAAGACGACACCGTCCCAGGTCCACCGCTGCCCGGCCGCGCACGGCAGCCGATCGGCCACGCCGGCCGCCTGCGCGTCGCGCCACAGCCGGTGTTGCGGCGCAATGCCAGCGAGCAGCTGGCGGACCTCGGCCGCCGCATAGACGGCCGCCGCGCCGCCCGCGTGATCGGCGTCCGCATGGCTGAGCACCAGCGAATCGATGGTCCGGATTCCGCGTGCGCGCAACGCCGGCGCAACGATCCGCGTGCCGGCATGGGTCGACTCCGCCCCCGGCCCCGCATCGAACAGCAGGGTCCGGCGCGCGGTCTCGATCAGCACCGACGCGCCCTGCCCGACGTCGAGCACGGTCAGCCGGAAGCCGCCCGGCGGCGGCGCATCGGGCGCCGGTGCGACCAGTGGCAGCCATGTGAGCGGCGCCGCCCAGCGCAGCGGCCAGCCGCGCGGCATCAATGCCCACCCGACACCCACGCATGCCAGCACCAGCACCGGCCAGTCCGGCATGCGCAGCCAGAACACGCCGGCCGGCCAGTCTGCGAGGTGCCGGAGCAGCGCCATCATCGGTTCGAGCGCCGCATGCGCGAGCCGGAATGCATATGCGTCCAACGGCGCGGGCAACCCGATACCGGCGAGGACGATCGGCGTCACGACGGAACTGACCCACGGAATCGCGAACGCATTGCCGAGCGGGCCCGATGCCGAGATCTGCGCGAACCACGCGGCCGTGAGCGGCGCGAGGCCGAGCGTCACCGCGTACTGCACGCGCGTCGCCTCCGCGATCCGGCGCCCTGCACGCGTGCACCATGCGCGCGGCCGGCGCCGGCGATCGGCCGCGGCGGCGCCATCGGGCGCACTGTCGTCGCCGCCGTCGAATTCACGCACCGCGCGCCAGCCCGCCACCGCCATCAGGATCACGGCGACCGCCCCGAACGACAGCCAGAACCCGGCCGACAGCACCGCCCACGGATCGGCGATCAGCACGCCGCCGAGCGCCGCGCACAACACCGCGGAAGTCGGCACGCTGCGTCCGGCCAGATAGGCAGCCGCCCCGGCCGCGATCATCCACCACGCGCGCTGCGCCGGCACGTTGAAGCCGGCAAGCGCCGCATAGCCGGCGGCGGCCGTCAGCGCCGCCATGGAAGCGACGTAGGGCGCCGGCATCACGAGCACCGCGGCACGTCCGCGCCAGCGCAGACGCCGCCAGACCATCGACACGATCCCGCCCGCGATCGCGCCGACGAGCCCGACGTGCAGGCCCGAAATCGCGACCAGATGGCTCGTGCCCGTATTGCGCAGCACGCGCCAGTCGTCGTCGCCGATACCGGATTGATCACCGACCGCGAGCGCGGTGACGATGCCGCGATGGCGCGCGCCGTCGGGCCCATCGCCGAGCGCGTCGCCGATACGGGTGCGCAGCGCGTCGCGCAGCCGATCGATCGATGCGCGCCATCCTGCTGCACGCGCGTCGAGCAATTCCGCGCGCTCGGGCGCGACGACATAGCCGATCGCACGAATGCCCGCAGCCAGCCACGCCGCCTCGCTGTCGCGCACGCCGGGATTCGCCTCGGCATGCGGGCGCTTCAGCCGCACGACGAGACGCCAGCGCTGCGCCGCGCGCAAATCGGGAATCGCATCGCGTGCGGCGGGCGCGCCGTACGTGCGCCATGACAACCTGATCATCGGCGGGAAACGGGCGAGGCCCGCGTCGTTCGATTCGACGGCCAACAGCAATCGCGCGCCGGTGTCGTCGATCACCGGCAACCCACGGATCACACCCGTGACGGCGATGTCGCGCCCTTCCCATTCGACGGGCAGGCTGTCACGCAGCCGCCATTCGGCGCGCGCGGCCGCATAGCCGAATCCGATCGCACAGGCGGCGCTTGCGCACAGCATCCACCGGAGCGCGACGATCGCACGGGTTCGACGGCGCCGCGCACACCATGCTAGCAGCGCGCCGCAACCGGCCAGCACCGCCGCCCCGATTACCCAGCCGCTCGCGCCCGGCAACGCCGCCTGCCGCTGCAGCACGACGACGCCGAGCGCGAACGCGATCCACCCCACCCGCATCGCGCCTCCTCGTCGACCCGGCGCCGCCGATATCGATGCGGCGCCTTCCGGCAACGATTATGCGGACGAAAGTGCGAGGCGCGGCAGCGCGGCGAGCGCGTTAGCCGTTGTGGATAGGCACAAGGAGTGAGCATCGATCCCGCGCAGTTCGGCGAGCACGGCGCCGATGCGCGGCACCTGGCCGGGCGTGTTGCGGGACTTGTACGCCCACTCGGGCGCGATGTCGGGCGCGTCCGTCTCGACGACGATCGCGTCGAGCGGCAACTGCGTGGCGAGCCGGCGGATCTGCAACGCGCGTCCGAACGTCACGTTGCCGCCGAAGCCGAGGTGCAGCCCCTGCGCGAGATACGCATCGGCCTGCTGAAAGCTGCCGTTGAACGCATGCGCGATGCCGCGCCGCACACCGAAGCGACGCAACCCGGCGAGCACGCGGTCCTGCGACTTGCGTACGTGGCACAGCACCGGCAGGTCGAATTCGCGCGCGAGCTTCAGTTGCCCCTGATAGAAGAATTGCTGCCGTTCTTCATCGAGCCCCGGCACGAAGTAGTCGAGGCCGATCTCGCCGATCGCGACGAAGCGCGGATCGTCGAGGCTCGCCTCGATCTCCATGCGCAGCCGGTCGAGATCGGCGTCGTGCGCCTGCGGCGTAAACATCGGGTGGATGCCGAGCGCATAGACCGCACCGGGCGTGCGCTGCGCGAGTTCGCGCACCGTCGTGAAATTGTCGCGCCCGACGCTCGGGATCACGATGCGCGACACGCCGGCCGTGCGCGCCGCCTCGGCGACCGCGTCGCGGTCGGCATCGAATTCGCCGGCGTCGAGATGGCAATGCGTATCGATCCACATGGCGGTTTTCCTGCGCACTCGCCGCGCCGCCGGGACTCACCCGGCAGCGCAGCGGGAGCGCTCGTTCACACCGGCAGCGCCGGCTCCTCGTGCAGTACGCCGTCGCGCAAGCGCATGATGCGGTCGCAGCGCGCCGCGAGCTCGGGGTCGTGCGTGACGATCACGAAACTCGTTTCGAGTGTCTCGGACAATTCGAGCATCAGGTTGAACACCGTATCGGCCGTCGTGCCGTCGAGGTTGCCTGTCGGCTCGTCGGCGAGCACGCAGGCCGGCTTCGTCACCAGCGCGCGCGCGATCGCGACGCGCTGCCGCTCGCCGCCCGACAGCTCGCCCGGCCGATGCTTCGCACGCGGGCCGAGACCGACCCGCTCGAGCATCGCCTGTGCCTGCTCGCGCGCATCCTCCGTCGTCATCCGGCGAATGCGCAGCGGCATCGCGACGTTGTCGAGCGCGGTGAATTCCGGCAGCAGGTGATGGAACTGATAGACGAACCCGAGCGCGCGATTGCGCAACTCGTTGCGCTCGCGCTCGGCGAGCTGCGTAAACGGCTTGCCGAGCAGCGACACTTCGCCCGCGCTCGGTTCGTCGAGGCCGCCCAGCACGTGCAGCAGCGTGCTCTTGCCGGAGCCCGACGCGCCGACGACCGCGAGCTTCTCGCCACGCCGGACCGTCAGCTCGGTGTCGTTGAGCACCTGCACATTGAAGCCGCCTTGCACGAACGCCTTCGTGATCCCGCGCGCCTGAAGCACGTATTCCTGCATACCTGCCGAATCCTGTCTGATGGGTTGTCGTGAATCCGCGAATGCGGTGGCGCGATCATTCATAGCGCAGCGCCTCCGCCGGCTTCACCTTCGCGCCGCGCCAGCTCGGATAGAGCGTCGCGACGGCCGACAGCACGAACGCGATCAGGCCGATCTTGATCACGTCGCCCGCGACGAGCTCGGACGGCAGCTCGCTGATGAAGTACACCGACGGCGGCAGGAACTGCACGCCGAACAGGTGCTCGATCATCGGGATCAGCCACGGAATGCTCCATGCGATCAGGCAGCCGAGCGCGACGCCCGACGCGGTGCCGACGAAACCGATCGTCACGCCCTGCACGACGAAGATCTTCATGATCGACCCCGGCTGCGCGCCGAGCGTACGCAGGATCGCGATGTCGGCCTGCTTGTTGGTCACCGTCATCACGAGCGACGACACGAGGTTGAACGCAGCGACCGCGATGATCAGCGTGAGGATGATGAACATCATCCGCTTCTCGATCTGCACGGCCGAGAACCAGGTCTTGTTCTGCTGGGTCCAGTCGCGGATGTACAGGCTGCCCGACAGCGTGTGCGACAGCTCGACCGCGACCTGCGGCGCCTTCTGCATGTCGGTGAGCCGCAGCCGCACGCCGGTCGGCGCGGACATCCGGAACAGCGCCTCCGCGTCGCGGATATTGACCATCGCGAGCGTGCTGTCGTATTCGTAGTGGCCCGATTCGAACACGCCGACGACCGTGAACTGCTTGAGCCGCGGCATCATCCCGGCCGGCGTGATCGTGCCTTCGGGCGCGACCAGCGTGATCTTGTCGCCGACCGTCACGCCGAGGTTGCCCGCGAGCGCATCGCCGAGCACGATGCCGAACTGGCCGGGCACGAGCGCGGTCAGCTGGCCCGCCTTCATGTCCTTGCCGATGTCGGACACCTGCGGTTCGAGCGACGGCTCGACGCCGCGCAGCATCACGCCGCTCACCGCGTCCTGGCGCGTGAGCAGCGCCTGCGCGTCGACGTAAGGCGCCGCGCCCGTCACCGACGGATTGCGGCGCGCCTCTTGCGCGGTCAGTTGCCAGTCGGGCATCGAGCCGGTCGGCGAGAACACCTCGACGTGCGCGAGCACCGACAGCATGCGGTCGCGCACTTCCTTCTGGAAACCGTTCATCACGGACAGCACGACGATCAGCGCCGCGACGCCGAGCGCGATGCCGAGCATCGACACGAGCGCGATGAAGGAAATGAAGCCGTTGCCGGTCGTGCGTTTGCCGGCGCGCGTGTAGCGCCAGCCGATCTGCCATTCGTACGGAAGTTTCAAGCGAATCCTTTCTGCTGGTTACGGCGGGGATGACGGCCCGCGCCCGGGAGCGCCATCCGGCGGCGGCCGGCCACCCGGGCGCGGTCGAAAAACGGTCGCCGGACGCAATCGGGCCGTCCGCCGGCCCGATCACGCGCGCAGTTTGCCATACAATGCGCACCATCATGCACGACCGACGCCTCCATTTCCTCGTTCCGTTCGCGCTGCCGTCGGCAGCCGATGCGGCCTCGTCCCTGCACACGCTGGACAGCCCCGCGCTCGAAAAGTTGCTGGCCCGCGCGAGCCTCGTCGAGCGCGTGGCCGGCGAGGACTTCCAGCGCACGCTGCCGCACGAGCGCTGGCTGGCCCGCCAGTTCGGCGCGAGCCGGGGCAACGCCGCCGACGAGGCGCCGCTCGCGCCCTACATGCTGCTGGCGGACGGCGGCGACCCGGGCACCCAGGCCTGGGCGTGCGTCGAGCCGGTGCACGTCCAGATCGCGCACGATCACCTCGTGCTCGTCGACCCGGCCAGCCTCGCGCTCGACGACGGCGACGCCGCCGCGCTGCTGGCGGTCGCGCGCCCGCTGATCGAGGAGCTCGGCGTACGGCTGGAAGCGCCGCAGCCGACCCGCTGGTACTTGTCCAGCGAACAGCTCGCCCGCCTCGCCGGCGCCGCGCCGCTGCGCGCGAGCGGCCGCAACATCGAAATCTGGCTGCCGCACGAGGCGCACACCGGCGAACGTTCGCGGATGTGGATGAAGCTGCAGAACGAAGTGCAGATGGCGTGGTTCCAGCACCCGGTCAACGAAGCGCGCGAAGCGCGCGGGTTGCCCGCCGTCAATTCGATCTGGTTCCATGCGCAAGGCACGCTGAAGCCGGTCGGCAAGCCGTTCGAGCGCGTGCTGTCCGCTTCCCCCGCGGCGCTCGGCCTCGCGCGCGCCGCGCAGGCCGAGGCCGGTGCCGCGCCGGCCGCCTTCGGTGCGCTGCCCGCCGCCGCCGGCGCGACGCTCGTCGAGCTGCCGGCGCTGTCCGCCCCGTTCATCGAACAGGACTGGGCACGCTGGCACGACGCGCTCGCCATGCTCGAGCGCGACTGGTTCGCGCCGACCCTCGCCGCGCTGCGGAACGGCGAGCTGGCCAGCGTCGATTTCACGCTGTGCGGCGACACCAGCTCCGTGACGCTGCACGCGACGCGCGGCGACCTGCGCAAGTTCTGGCGCCGCCGCGCGCTGGCGTCCCTGTTCGAATGACCCCACTCGTATGACCCGGATCGTTACCCGCCCCGTCGCGCCCGCCGACGCCGAAGCGCTCGCGCGCCACGGCCTGCATCCCGTCCTCGCGCGGCTGTACGCGTCGCGCGGCGTGCAGTCCCCGACCGACATCGAGACCGCGCTCGCGCGCCTCGTGCCGCCCACCGAACTGAAAGGCTGCGCGGATGCCGCGGCGCTGCTCGCCGACGCGATCGCCGACAAGCGCCGCCTGCTGGTCGTCGCCGACTACGACTGCGACGGCGCGACCGCCTGCGCGGTCGCGGTGCGCGGCCTGCGGATGTTCGGCGCGCAGATCGACTACCTGGTGCCGAACCGCTTCGAATACGGCTACGGGCTCACGCCCGAGATCGTCGAACTCGCGGCCGCGCGCAAGCCCGACCTGCTGATCACCGTCGACAACGGGATCGCGAGCGTCGCGGGCGTCGAAGCCGCGAATGCACGCGGCATCGACGTGCTCGTGACCGACCACCACCTGCCCGGCGACGCACTGCCCGCCGCGCGCGCGATCGTCAACCCGAACCAGCCCGGCTGCGCGTTCCCGAGCAAGCACATCGCCGGTGTCGGCGTGATGTTCTACGTGCTGCTCGCGCTGCGCGCCGAGTTGCGCCGCCGCGGCGCGTTCGCGAGCAAGGAAGCCGAGCCGCGCCTCGACGGCCTGCTCGACCTCGTCGCGCTCGGCACCGTCGCCGACGTGGTGCGGCTCGACGGCAACAACCGCGTGCTCGTCGCGCAGGGGCTGCAGCGCATCCGCAACGGCCGCATGCAGCCGGGCATCGCCGCGCTGTTTCGCGCCGCCGGCCGCGAGGCGCGCACCGCCTCGGGCTTCGACCTCGGCTTCGGCCTCGGCCCGCGCCTGAATGCCGCCGGCCGGCTCTCGGACATGTCGCTCGGCATCGAATGCCTGATCACCGACGACATCGGCCGCGCGTGGGACCTCGCGCAGCAGCTCGACGTGATGAACCGCGAGCGCCGCGAGATCGAGGCCGGCATGCAGCAGCAGGCGCTCGCCGACCTCGCCGACATCGATCCGGCCGACGCGTGCACGATCACGCTGTTCAACCCCGAATGGCACCAGGGCGTGATCGGCATCGTCGCCGGGCGGCTCAAGGAGAAATTCCACCGCCCGTCGTTCACGTTCGCGCATGCGGACGAAGCCGGCACACGGGTCAAGGGTTCGGGTCGCTCGATTCCCGGCTTCCACCTGCGCGACGCGCTCGACCTGGTGTCGAAGCGCGAGCCCGACCTGATCGTCGCGTTCGGCGGCCACGCGATGGCGGCCGGCCTCACGCTCGGCACCGACGACGTGCCGCGCTTCGCGGCCGCGTTCGAGGCGGTGGCGCGCGAGTGGCTGTCCGACGACGCGCTCGCGCGCGTGATCGAGACCGACGGCGAACTGGAGGACGCGTATTTCACGCCGCAGTTCGTCGGGCTGCTCGACGAAGCCGTGTGGGGCCAGGGCTTTCCGGCCCCGCTTTTCTCCGGCGAGTTCGACGTCGTGTCGCAGTCGCTCGTGAAGGAAAAGCACCTGAAGCTGCAGTTGGCGCGCGGCCGCCAGCGCTTCAACGCGATCTGGTTCAACCACACCGAGCCGCTGCCGGCGAGCGCGCTGATCGCGTATCGCCTCGTCGCCGACACGTGGAACGGCGTGACGCGCGTCCAGCTGATCGTCGAGCACGCGGCCGGCTGAGCACCGGCCACCCGGCCCGCGCGCTCGCGGGCCGCATGCGCGCCGCGCCGAACGGGGCCACGGCGCGCATGCAAGCACACTCCGCGTCACCGGGAAACCCCGCCGATCGGCTATAATTCCGCTTTTTTACGAAGCAAGAACAGCGAACGATCATGGAAGCGGAACGTCTCAACGCGATCGAAAGCTCCCTGCTCGACCTGCGCACCCGCGCGGGCGAGCTTCGGGGGTATCTTTGACTACGACGCCAAATCTGCGCGTCTGACCGAAGTCAACAAGGAACTCGAAGACCCGAACGTCTGGAACGATTCGAAGAACGCCCAGGCACTCGGCCGCGAGAAGAAGCTGCTCGAAGGTGTCGTCACGACGCTCACCGCGCTCGATAGCGACCTGCGCGATGCGCTCGACCTGTTCGAGCTCGCACGCGAGGAAGGCGACGAAGACACCCTCATCGCATCCGAAGACGACGCGAAGAAGCTCGAAGCGCGCGTCGGCGACATCGAATTCCGCCGGATGTTCTCGAACCCGGCCGACCCGAACAACTGCTTCATCGACATCCAGGCCGGCGCCGGCGGCACCGAGGCGTGCGACTGGGCGTCGATGCTGCTGCGCCAATACCTGCGCTACTGCGAGCGCAAGGGCTTCAAGGCCGAAGTGCTCGAAGAGTCGGACGGCGACGTCGCCGGCATCAAGAACGCGACGGTCAAGGTCACGGGCGAATACGCATACGGCTTCCTGCGCACCGAAACGGGCATCCACCGCCTCGTGCGCAAGTCGCCGTTCGACTCGTCCGGCGGCCGCCACACGTCGTTCTCGTCGGTGTTCGTGTATCCGGAAATCGACGACTCGATCGAAGTCGAGGTCAATCCGGCCGACCTGCGCATCGACACGTACCGCGCGTCGGGCGCGGGCGGCCAGCACATCAACAAGACCGACTCGGCAGTGCGGATCACGCACATGCCGACCGGCATCGTCGTGCAGTGCCAGAACGACCGCTCGCAGCACCGCAACCGCGCCGAAGCAATGGCGATGCTGAAGTCGCGCCTGTACGAAGCCGAGATGCGCAAGCGCCAGGCCGAGCAGGACAAGCTCGAATCGAGCAAGACCGATGTGGGCTGGGGCCACCAGATCCGTTCGTACGTGCTCGACCAGAGCCGCGTGAAGGACCTGCGCACGAACGTCGAAATGAGCAACACGCGAGCCGTGCTCGACGGCGATCTCGACGACTTCATCAGCGCGAGCCTCAAACAGGGCGTGTAAGCGCCGCGGCGCGGCCTCTCCGGTCGCGCCCGCCCTTCCCGTTGCGTTGCCGCACCCACTCCGAATTCCGACCATCATGACCGAACCGACCCAAACGCAGCCCGCCGTCGCGGCGGACGAAAACCAGATCATCGCCGAGCGCCGCGAGAAGCTGCGCGCATTGCGCGAGCAAGGCGTCGCCTATCCGAACGATTTCCGGCCGACGCATCACGCCGCCGATCTCCAGGCCACCTTCGCCGACTCGGACAAGGCCGCGCTCGAAGCGAACCCGGTCGAGGTGTCGGTCGCCGGCCGCATGATGCTCAAGCGCGTGATGGGCAAGGCGAGCTTCGCGACGGTGCAGGACGGTTCGGGCCAGATCCAGTTCTTCGTGACGCCGAACGACGTCGGCGCGGAAACCTACGACGCATTCAAGAAGTGGGATCTCGGCGATATCGTCGCCGCCCGCGGCGTGCTGTTCCGCACCAACAAGGGCGAGCTGTCGGTCCAGTGCAAGGAACTGCGCCTGCTGTCGAAGGCGCTGCGCCCGCTGCCGGACAAGTTCCACGGCCTCGCCGACCAGGAAATGCGCTATCGCCAGCGCTACGTCGACCTGATCGTCACGCCGGAAACGCGCGACACGTTCCGCGCGCGCACCCGGACCATCGCGTCGATCCGCAAGTTCATGGACAACGCCGACTTCATGGAAGTCGAAACGCCGATGCTGCACCCGATCCCTGGCGGCGCCGCGGCCAAGCCGTTCGTCACGCATCACAACGCGCTCGACATGCAGATGTTCCTGCGCATCGCGCCGGAGCTGTATCTGAAGCGCCTGATCGTCGGCGGCTTCGAGCGCGTGTTCGAGATCAACCGCAACTTCCGGAATGAAGGCGTGTCGCCGCGCCACAACCCGGAATTCACGATGATGGAGTTCTACGCCGCGTACACCGATTACCGCTGGCTGATGGACTTCACCGAGCAACTGATCCGCCAGGCGGCGATCGATGCGCTCGGCACCGCGACGATCCAGTACCAGGGCCGCGAACTCGACCTCGCAAAGCCGTTCCACCGCCTGACGATCACGCAGGCGATCCAGAAGTACGCGCCGCAATACACCGACGGCCAGCTGTCGGACGACGCATTCCTGCGTACCGAACTGAAGCGCTTCGGCGTCGACGTGTCGCAGCCGGCCTTCCTGAACGCCGGTATCGGCGCGCTGCAGCTCGCGCTGTTCGAGGAAACCGCCGAATCGCAGCTGTGGGAGCCGACCTACATCATCGACTACCCGGTCGAAGTGTCGCCGCTCGCACGCGCGTCGGATACGACGCCGGGCATCACCGAGCGTTTCGAGCTGTTCATGACGGGCCGCGAGATCGCGAACGGCTTCTCGGAGCTGAACGATCCGGAAGACCAGGCCGCGCGCTTCAAGAAGCAGGTCGAGCAGAAGGATGCCGGCGACGAGGAAGCGATGTTCTTCGACGCCGACTACATCCGCGCGCTCGAACACGGGATGCCGCCGACGGGCGGCTGCGGGATCGGTATCGACCGTCTCGTGATGCTGCTGACCGACAGCCCGACGATCCGCGACGTGCTGCTGTTCCCGCACCTGCGCCGCGAAGACTGACGTGCCTGCGTGTGCGCCGCGCCCCGCGGCGTGCACGCGTGCGGTTTGTAACCACGCGTAAATCCCGCCTGCCGGCGTCCGCCGGTTTGCGATCCTCCCCCGTTTTATCCCCTCGTCGCGACGGTCTTCTCCGGGTTTTCCCGGTTGCGCGCACCGGTCCCCCGCTGCAATTCGTTACACCTTGATACGGTGCGCCGCTCGCCGGTAGACGACACTCCTGTTGCGTCACCACGCATGACCACGGGACCAGAACGCGGCGCCGGAACGCCAAGTCTGCTCGCTCCCGAAGCGTGGGATCCGGCCAGCGCCAATGTGCGGAGCCGGATCGACACCGGAGAAAAACATGGACAACCAGAATCAGACCACGCCGCAAAAGCAACGCCTCCACCCGCTCATCGCTACCGCGGCAGGCGCCGTCATCGTCGCCAGCCTCGCCGCCACCGCCGCGATCACGGGCATCTTCCCGAAGGCCAGCAGCAACAACGCGCAGAACGGCCAGACCCAGGCCGCGCTGATCGCGTCGCAGCCGGCCGTCGATACGGCTGCGGCAGCCAGTGCAGCGCTGGCCGCGCAAGCGCAGCAACAGGCAGCCGAACTGGCCGCGCAGCAGAAGGCTGAGCAAAAGGCCGCGGCCGAGAAGGCGGCGGCGGCACAAGCCGAACCGAAGCCCGCGCCGCGCCCGGCAGCCACGCACCGCCGCCACACGCCGGCACCGCAACCGCCGCAATATGCGCAACAGCAGTCCGCGCCCGCTCAAGCGGCCTATTGCCAGAGCTGCGGCACGATCGTGTCGATCACGCAGTCGCGCACGCCGGGCCAGAGCTCGGGGATCGGCGCGGTCGGCGGCGCAGCCGCCGGCGGCCTGCTCGGCAACCAGTTCGGTCACGGCAACGGCCGCACCGCGATGACCATCATCGGTGCGCTCGGCGGCGGTCTCGCCGGCAACCAGGTGGAGAAGCAGGTGCGCGCGGAAACCGACTACCAGGTGCAGGTCCAGATGGAAAGCGGCGCGACGCGCACGTTCACGTACCACAGCCCGCCGCCGTTCGGCCAGGGTCAGCGCGTGCGGATCGAGAACGGCACGCTGGTCGGCGCGTAACGTGTAACGCATGACGAATCGCCGGGCGACGCATCGCCGGGCGACGAATCGCCGGGCGGCCGTTGTACCGCGCCGGAAATGAAAAAGGCTCGTGACAGCGTCACGAGCCTTGTCTTTTTGCGGAAGCGGCGCCGGGCGAGTGCCGGGCGCGAACCTCAGTCTTCGTCGTCGAAGTCGGATTCGTCGATCCAGTGAGCCTGGATCGCTTCGAGGATCTTCTCGCCCGAATGGCTGGGATCGTCGGAGAAGCCATCGAGCTCGATGACCCATTGGCGCAGGTCGACGAAATTGATCCGCTGCGGATCGACGTCCGGATGCTTGTCTGCCAGCGCGATGGCGATTTCGCGCGAATCGGTCCATTTCATGGCCTGCTCTCCCGTGTACGTGGCGAGTGCGTTGGCGGAACGCACATGATGCGCGCCGCCCGCCCCGCCGAACCGTCAGTGATTTTCCTTCGCGTGGTTGATCGAGTACTTCGGGATCTCGACCACCAGGTCCGAATCTTCCTGCACGATCGCCTGGCACGACAGGCGCGACGTCGGCTCGAGGCCCCACGCCTTGTCGAGCAGGTCGTCTTCGTCCTCTTCGGACGGCTCGAGATCGTTGAAGCCCTCGCGGATCACCACGTGGCAGGTCGTGCATGCGCACGACTTCTCGCATGCATGCTCGATCTCGATCCCGTGGTCGAGCAGGTTGTCGCAAATACTCTTGCCGGGCGTCGCGTCGATCACTGCGCCGTCCGGACACAGTTCGACGTGAGGCAGCACTACCAGTTGAGGCATGTCCGTTCCGTCAGTCAGGGTGCGGCGGCTGGCGCCGCACGGTTCAATAACGCACGGGCCGTCGCCGGCCCGCGCGCAGGTCGTTCGTTCAGATCTCGTCGAGCCGTCGGCCCGACAGTGCGCGCTTGATGCTCTTGTCCATCCGGCGCGCCGCGAATTCGTCGGTGCCGTCGGCCAGTGCCTTGGTCGCGGTTTCGATCGCGTCCGCGTCGTCGCCCTGAGCGATCGTGCGCAGCGCCGCGACGAGCGCGTCGACCTGCGTGCGTTCTGCGTCGTCGAGCAGTTCGCCGTCGGCCGAAAGTGCCGCCTGCGTCGCCTCGATCATCCGCTGGGCCTCGACCTGAGCTTCGCGCAGCGCGCGTGCGCGCATGTCGATCTCGGCGGTCTTGAAGCTGTCCTCGAGCATCTTCGCGATGTCGTCGTCGGCGAGGCCGTACGACGGCTTCACGACGACCGATGCCTCGACGCCCGAATGCTGCTCGCGTGCGAACACCGACAGCAGCCCGTCCGCATCGACCTGATAGGTCACGCGGATGCGCGCCGCACCGGCCGTCATCGGCGGGATGCCGCGCAGCTCGAAGCGTGCGAGCGACCGGCAGTCGGCGACCAGCTCGCGCTCGCCCTGCACGACATGGATCGCCATCGCGGTCTGACCGTCCTTGAAGGTCGTGAACTCCTGCGCACGCGCGATCGGAATCGTCGAATTGCGCGGAATGATCTTCTCGACGAGACCGCCCATCGTCTCGACACCGAGCGACAGCGGAATTACGTCGAGGAGCAGCCAGTCGTCGCCGCTGCCGCGATTGCCGGCTAGCAGATCGGCCTGGATCGCCGCGCCAAGCGCGACGACCTGGTCCGGATCGAGATTGACGAGCGGCGGCTGGCCGAAATACTTCGCGACCGCATCGCGGATCACCGGCATGCGCGTCGCGCCGCCGACCAGCACGACACCCTTGATGTCGGCCGGGGTCACCTGCGCGTCGCGCAATGCCTTGCGGGTCGGCGTCAGCGTACGCTGCACGAGCGGCTCGACGAGCGACGCGAACGTGTCGTGCGAGATCGTCTGCACGAGCCGCGCACCGTTCGACAGCGTCACGTCAAGCGACGCCTGCGGCGCGGACGACAGCGCTTCCTTCAGCACGCGCACGCGATCGAGCAGCAGGCGTACGTCCTCGGGCGCGAGCGCCTTCGCGTCGATGCCGGCCTGTGCGAGCACGTGACCGAACAGCACGTGATCGAAATCGTCGCCGCCGAGCGCGGAATCACCACCCGCGGCCAGCACTTCGAACACGCCCTTCGTCAGCTTCAGGATCGACAGGTCGAACGTGCCGCCGCCGAGGTCGTACACCGCGTAGAGGCCTTCGGCCGCGTTGTCGAGACCGTAGGCGATCGCGGCTGCGGTCGGTTCGTTCAGCAGGCGCAGCACGTTGAGGCCCGCGAGACGCGCGGCGTCCTTCGTCGCCTGGCGTTGCGCGTCGTCGAAATACGCGGGCACCGTGATCACCGCGCCGACCAGCTCGTCGCCGAGCGTGTCTTCCGCGCGGTAACGCAGCGTCGCGAGAATCTCGGCCGACACCTCGACCGGGCTCTTCACGCCGTCGATCGTGCGGATCTGCACCATGCCCGGCGCATCGACGAATTCATAAGGTGCGTTCGCCGCGCCTTCGACCTCGGCCTTGCCGCGGCCCATGAAGCGCTTGACCGACACGATCGTGTTGCGCGGATCGGTCGCGGCCTGCTCCTTCGCCTCGTGGCCGATGCGGCGGCCGCCCTTCTCCAGATAACGGACCACCGACGGCAGCAGCGCGCGGCCCGCCTCGTCCGGCAGCACTTCGGGCACGCTGTTGCGCACGGCCGCGACGAGCGAGTTCGTCGTGCCGAGATCGATCCCGACAGCGAGTCGCCGCTGGTGCGGCGCCGGCGCCATGCCCGGTTCGGAAATTTGCAGTAAAGCCATCTTGGTTCGTTCGGGCGCTCGGCCCGTTTGCTGCGCGTGCCGCGAGGCACGCGGTTAAGTTTCGAGGCGCTCGATCTGCGCGCCCACTTCCGACGCGACGCGTTCGATGAACATCAGCTGGCGCACGGCCTCGGCGGCGGCCTGGTCGGCCGCGCTGTCGAGCAGCGTGCCGAGGCGCTCGAGGCGCACGCGCTTCTCGTTGCGCAGTTCGGCGAGCAGCGCATCGAGCGCGTCGACGTTGCGGGCGGCCGCGGCATCCTCGATGCCTTCGCGCCACTCCATCTGCTGCATCAGGAACGCGGGCTCCATCGCGGTGTTGTTTTCAGCACCGATGTCGACGCCGCGCAGCGACAGCAGATAGGTCGCACGCTTCAGCGGATCGCGCAGCGTGCGGTAGGCTTCGTTCGCACGCGTCGCCCATTGCATCGCGATGCGTTTTTGCGCATCGCCGGCCGCCGCGAAGCGGTCCGGATGCACCTGCGTCTGCACCGTGCGATACGCGCTGTCGAGCGCCGCCTGATCGAGCGCGAATTGCGCCGGCAGGTGAAACAGATCGAAGTGGCTGTCTTTCAGCGAAACCATCGTCGCGTTCAATTCCGGTTCGTCGCGCGGCAAACGCCGCACATTAAAAAGGCGGCCCGTGCCGCCTCTTGCCCGCATCGCGCGGAAGACCGCGCGTCAGACGCGGAACGATTCCCCGCAGCCGCACTCGTCCTTCACGTTCGGGTTGTTGAACTTGAACCCTTCGTTCAGGCCTTCGCGCGCGAAGTCGAGCTGGGTGCCGTCGATGTACGCGAGGCTCTTCGGGTCGACGATGACCTTCACGCCATGGCTCTCGAATACCTGATCCTCGGGAGCGAGCTCGTCGACATACTCGAGCTTGTACGCGAGCCCCGAGCACCCGGTCGTGCGAACGCCAAGCCGCAGGCCCACACCCTTGCCGCGACGGACGAGGTATTTCTGGACGTGCTGTGCTGCTTTTTCGGTCAGTGTAATTGCCATGATGTCCTTGCCGCGGCACGCCTGGGCCCGCCGCGATCCCTTCTAAGCGCCCCCAAACCTGTCGCTTCGCGCCAGGCCCCCAGAGGGGGTCAATAAAACTTGGGGCGGCCCAGCGTTTTATCGAGAAGCCGCTCGATGCCGCTCAGGCCGCAGCCTGATCACCTTCCGTGGTGTCGTGGCGCTTCTTGTAGTCGGCCACGGCTGCCTTGATCGCGTCTTCCGCGAGAATCGAGCAGTGAATCTTCACCGGGGGCAGCGCAAGTTCTTCGGCGATCTGCGTGTTCTTGATCGACAGCGCCTCGTCGAGCGTCTTGCCCTTCACCCATTCGGTCACGAGCGAGCTCGACGCGATGGCCGAACCGCAGCCGTACGTCTTGAACTTCGCGTCTTCGATCACGCCGTCCGCGCTGACGCGGATCTGCAGCTTCATCACGTCGCCGCAGGCCGGCGCGCCGACCATGCCCGTACCGACCGCGTCGTCGTCCTTCGCGAACGAACCGACGTTACGCGGGTTTTCGTAGTGATCCAGAACCTTGTTGCTGTATGACATGACTCAGACTCCTTGACTCGTTACGTCTGCGTGCGCAAATTCGCCCGCGAATGTACTCAATGCGATGTTCAGTGCGCAGCCCATTCGATCGTCGACAGATCGATGCCTTCCTGGTGCATTTCCCAGAGCGGCGACAGTTCGCGCAGCTTCGCGATCTTGCTGTTCAGCAAGTTGATCACGAAGTCGACGTCCTGCTCCGTCGTGAAGCGGCCGACCGTGAAGCGGATCGAGCTGTGGGCGAGTTCGTCGTTGCGGCCGAGCGCACGCAGCACATACGAAGGCTCCAGCGACGCCGACGTGCAGGCCGAACCCGATGACACCGCGACATCCTTGATCGCCATGATCAGTGACTCGCCTTCGACGAAGTTGAAGCTGATGTTCAGGTTGTGCGGGACACGGTGCTCCATGTCGCCGTTCACGTAGGTTTCCTCGATCTGCGACAGGCCGCGCAGCAGCTTGTCGCGCAGCATGCGGACACGCTCGTTCTCGGTCGCCATCTCTTCGCGCGCGATGCGGAACGCTTCGCCCATGCCGACGATCTGGTGCGTCGCCAGCGTGCCCGAACGCATCCCGCGCTCGTGACCGCCGCCGTGCATCTGCGCTTCGATGCGCACGCGCGGCTTGCGGCGCACGTACAGCGCGCCGATGCCCTTCGGGCCGTAGGTCTTGTGCGCCGAGAACGACATCAGGTCGACCTTCAGCTTCGCGAGGTCGATCTCGACCTTGCCTGTCGACTGCGCGGCGTCGACGTGGAACACGATGCCCTTCTCGCGGCAGATCTCGCCGATCGTCTCGATGTCCTGGATCACGCCGATCTCGTTGTTCACGTGCATCACCGACACGAGGATCGTGTCCGGGCGCAGCGCGGCCTTGAACACGTCGAGGTCGATCAGGCCGTCTTCCTTCACGTCGAGATAGGTGACTTCGAAGCCGTCGCGCTCGAGCTCGCGGCAGGTGTCGAGCACGGCCTTGTGCTCGGTCTTCACCGTGATGATGTGCTTGCCCTTGCCCTTGTAGAAGTTCGCAGCACCCTTGATCGCGAGGTTGTCCGACTCCGTTGCGCCGGACGTCCAGATGATCTCGCGCGGATCCGCGTTCACGAGCGCGGCCACCTGCTCGCGCGCTTCCTCTACCGCGCGCTCCGCATCCCAGCCGTATGCGTGGCTGCGCGATGCCGGGTTGCCGAACTGCTCGCGCAGGTACGGCACCATCTTGTCGACCACGCGCGGGTCGACCGGCGTCGTCGCGCTGTAATCCATGTAGATGGGCAGGTGGAGAGTCTCTTGGGTCATCTGTCGCTCCGGGTATTCTGTGCAGGGACTATGTGCGTTATAGGGTGTGCGGCGCGTGCGCGCTCACGAACTCGCGATGTTGAACACCGAATTGGGACCGAGCGGCATCGTGCGCACCGGTTCGGCCGGCGCCGCGACGGGCTCCGGCGTGCGCCGGTCGCGCAGCACCGCGGGTGCGCCCTCGCGTGCCCGCTGCTGATCGACGAGATCCTGCAGCGACACCGAATCGAGGTATTCGACCATCTTCTGGTTCAGGGTCGACCACAGCTCGTGCGTCATGCAATGGCCGTCGGGCTGCTTCGAGCCGTCGCACGTGCCTTTGCCGCCGCACTGCGTGGCGTCGAGCGGTTCATCGACCGCGATGATGATGTCGGCGACGGTGACGTCCTGCGCGCGGCGCGCGAGGTTGTAGCCGCCGCCCGGGCCGCGCACGGATTCGACGATTTCATGCCTGCGCAGCTTCCCGAACAGCTGTTCGAGATACGAGAGCGAAATCCGCTGGCGCTGGCTGATGCCTGCAAGCGTCACCGGGCCCTGCTCCTGGCGCAGTGCCAAGTCAATCATCGCCGTGACGGCGAAACGGCCTTTGGTGGTGAGTCTCATGGTGTCTAGGGGACTGCAATCTTGACGATTTTGGTCAAGTATAAATATTTGACGATTTTAGTCAAGTATCCATGTCTTCGACAGGGTATTCGCAGCACGCTGAATACCTGGCCGCGCTCAGTGTCCGGTACGGCTGCGGAGCGCCCCCAGCAGGCCCGCGCACGCGCGCTCGACCTGGTCGAGCACCTGTTCGAAGCCCTGCGCGCCGCCGAAATAGGGATCGGCCACTTCGGTTTCGGCCGCGCCCGCCGCGAATTCCATCAGGAGGCACACCTTGTCGCGATACTGGGGCGGACAGCGCCGGCGCAATTCCGCGAGATTGGCTTCGTCCATCGCCAGCAGCAGGTCGAATCGCTCGAAATCCGCCGCGCTCACCTGCCGCGCCCGTAGCGCCGACAGGTCGTAGTCGCGGGTACGGGCCGCCGCCTGCGCGCGCGTGTCGGGCGGTTCGCCGACATGCCAGTCGCCGGTGCCGGCCGAATCGATCGCGATGTGCTCCGCCAGCCCAGCCGCGTCCACCTGGTGGCGCATCACGCCTTCCGCGGTAGGCGAACGACAGATATTGCCGAGACAGACGAAACAGATCGCAACGCGGGTCATCGCACTATCGGAAAGCCGCGGCGAACCGCGTCGGAGAAGAACGCGCCATTATACAAAGGCGCCCGAAATCGCGCCGCCGCGCAAAGCGACGGCGGCGTGGCTTACAGCGCCTTGGGTGCGGCGAGCCCGACGTCGCCGGATGCGGCCGGCAGCGGTTGCGCCGCGTCGTCGACGAGCCCGAACGACACCGTGCGCGCCAGTTCGGCCGATGCCTGATGCACGGCGAGCGGACCACGCGACGGCGCGTCGGCCATCGCGTGCAGATAGGCGAGCGCGGCGAGCGGGACGACGATTGCCAGCGGCCAGTACATCGATATTGTCTTTTTCATGATGCGGCTCCTTGACCTCATTCCCCGAAACCCAATTCCGGGGACTACAGACGAGATTCTATAGACCGCATCTATCGAGATAAATACATAAATAGCGAACGCACTGTTGTCACCCGATGAACAGTCGTCAGCCGAGGTGGCTTTGCGATGCCGCGTACAGTTCGCGGAACGTGCGGCCGGTCGGGGTCGGCATGTCGCGCGTGTCCATCCAGCCGCCCATCATCGGCAGGCGCCGCAGCATGCCGCCGCTGCCGCCGAGCCGCTCGAGCACGCGCACCGCGAGCTTGGTCGTCAGCGCATAAAGCAATGGCCGCCGCGCGAAAAAGCCCCACGCGGCGAGTCCGGCTCGCTCGCGCCACGGTCGCAGATGCCGCTCGACCTGTTTCTCGCGCAGCGTGCGCAACAGGTGCGACAGCGGGATCCCCACCGGGCAGACGCTGTCGCATTCGCCGCACAGCGTCGCGGCCTGCGGCAGGTCGAGCGCACGGTCAAGCCCGACGTAGCTCGGCGTCAGCACCGACCCCATCGGGCCCGGATAGACCCAGCCGTACGCGTGCCCGCCGACCTTCTGGTACACCGGGCAATGGTTCATGCACGCGCCGCAGCGGATGCAGCGCAGCATCTCCTGGAATTCTCCGCCGATCAGGCCCGTGCGGCCACCGTCGACGAGCACCACGTAGTTGTGCTCCGGGCCGTCCTCGTCGCCCGGGCCGCGCGGCCCGGTGAGCAGGGAGAAGTAGTTCGACGTCTTCTGCCCGGTGGCCGAACGCGGCAGCAGACGCATCGCGGTCGCTAGATCCTCGAGCGTCGGCAGCACCTTCTCGATGCCCGTCACCGCGACATGCACGCGCGGCATCACCGTGCACATGCCTTCGTTGCCTTCGTTCGTGACGATCGCGACCGAACCCGTCTCGGCGATCACGAAGTTGCCGCCCGTCACGCCCATGTCGGCCGACAGGAAATGCGGGCGCAGCACCTCGCGCGCCTCGCGCGTCATGTCGGGAATCTCGGTCAGCCGCTCGCGGTGATGCGTGCGCGCGAACAGGTCGGCGATCTCGTCCTTGTCCTTGTGAACGACGGGCGCAATGATGTGGCTCGGCGGCTCGTTGTCGTTGATCTGCAGGATGTATTCGCCGAGGTCCGTCTCGATCGACTGCACGCCCATCTCGGCGAGCACCGCGTTCAGGCGCATTTCCTCGGACACCATCGACTTCGTCTTGATGACCTTCTTCACGTCGTGGCGTCGTGCGATGTCGGCGACGAGCCGCGCGGCGTCCTCGGTCGTTTCCGCGAACAGCACCGTCGTGCCGCGCCGCGTCGCCTCGCGCTCGAACGCCTCGAGCCAAACATCAAGGTTCTCCAGCGCACGGTTGCGGCGCGCCTTCAGCGCGGCGCGCGTCGCCTGGAAGTCGATCGCGGTCATTGCGTCGGCGCGCGCGGACACGAACTTCGTCGACAGCTTCTTCAGGTTCTGCTGCAAGCGCTGGTCGGCCAGCTTCTGGCCGGCACGCGCCTTGAAATGCATCGATTGGACTTGCATCGCGGTATCGGGGGAAAGTGAGCGGAACCGGGCGTCAGACGTCGCCCGCCAGCACCTGCGCGACGTGCAGCACGCGCGTGTCGCGGTCGCCGGTGCGGCGCAACCGCCCTTCGATGTTCAGCATGCAGCCGAGATCGCCCAACACGACGGTGCCCGCGCCGGACGCGCGCACGTTCGCGCATTTCTCGTCCGCGATGGCTGCCGAAATGTCGCCGTACTTGACCGCGAACGTGCCGCCGAAGCCGCAGCAGTGCTCGCAGTCCTTCATCTCGGTAACGGCCACGCCGCGCTGCGCGAGCAGCGCGCGCGGCTGCGCCTTCACACCGAGTTCGCGCAGGCCCGAGCACGAGTCGTGGTAAGTGACGGGGCCCGCGAATTCGCCGGGCGCGAGCGTGACCTTCGCGACGTTCGCGAGGAAATCGGTCAGTTCGTAGACTTTCTGCTGGAACCGCGCATAGCGCCCCATCAGTTCGGGGTCGTCGCGGAACAGGTCGCCGTAGTGCGCGCGGATCATGCCGCCGCACGAGCCCGACGGCGCCACGACGTAATCGAACTGCTCGAACTCGCGCAGCGTCTTTTCCGCGAGGTCGCGCGCGAGCGCGCGGTCGCCCGAGTTGTAGGCCGGCTGGCCGCAGCAGGTTTGCGCGGGCGGCACGAACACCTCGTAGCCGGCGTCGCGAATCAGTTTCAGCGCGGAAAAGCCGATTTCCGGACGCATCAGGTCGACCAGGCAGGTCACGAACAAACCGACTCGCATACGCGCTCCTTCGAGAAAACGGCTCTCATTATCCGCCGTTTGGCCGGCAAGACCAACGCCGGCGCGTGCGCAAGCATGCATGTCTGGAAACGAGGACTTCCTCGAACGGCGTTCGCTTTTTTCACAATACGAGATACAATCGACGCAACACCGCTTGACGCGTCAACCGATTCTCCCCCGACATGAGCCAACCCACCCCGGATTCCAAAACGTCGATCCAAGTGATCGAACGCATGATGCGGCTGCTGGACGCGCTCGCCGCGCACAGCGACCCCGTCAGCCTGAAGGAGCTTGCGCAGCGCACGGAGCTGCATCCGTCGACCGCGCACCGTATCCTCAACGACATGGTGACCTGCCGCCTCGTCGACCGCTCCGATCCCGGCACGTACCGGCTCGGCATGCGGCTGCTCGAGCTCGGCAACCTCGTGAAGGCGCGCCTGTCGGTCCGTGACGCGGCGCTGATGCCGATGCGCGAGCTGCACCGCCTGACGGGCCAGACCGTGAACCTGTCGGTACGCCAGGGCGACGAAATCGTCTACATCGAGCGCGCGTATTCGGAACGCTCGGGGATGCAGGTCGTCCGCGCGATCGGCGGCCGTGCGCCGCTGCACCTGACGTCGGTCGGCAAGCTGTTCCTCGCGGTCGACGAAACGTCGCGCGTACGCGCCTACGCGACGCGCACCGGGCTGTCCGGCCATACGCAGAACAGCATTACCGACATCGCGAAGCTCGAGCGCGAGCTGACGCTCGTGCGCCAGCAATCGTGCGCGCGCGACAACGAGGAACTGGAGCTCGGCGTGCGCTGCATCGCGGCCGGCATCTATGACGACTCGGGCAAGCTCGTCGCGGGCCTGTCGCTGTCGGCTCCGGCCGACCGCCTGCAGGACGCGTGGCTCGGCCAGTTGAGCCGCACCGCGCTGACCATCTCGGAATCGCTTGGCTACCGCCCCGCGCCCGCGAAGGAAACGGAAGGACTGCAGCGGCACGCATGAGCCGCGCCGCCCGCCCCACGGCGGCCGGACGAAAAAAAGCCCCGCGACTGCGGGGCTTTTTCTTTGCGGCGACCGGTGGTGCGCCGGCAGACCGCCGCGACGCGATCAGGTGCCGCCGTTCGCCGTGTTGGCCGCCGTCAGGCGCTCGCCGCCGCCGGCGTCGAGCCAGTTGCGCAGGCGCGAGGCATCGGCGAAGCGCGAATACTTGCCGAACGAATCGAGCAGCACCATCACCATCGGCCGGCCATGAATCGTCGCCTGCATCACCAGACATTCGCCCGCCTCGTTGATGAAGCCGGTCTTCTGCAGGCCGATGTCCCACGACCCGTTGCCGCGGATCAGCGCGTTCGTGCTGTTGTAGACCAGGTTGCGCTTGCCCGTATAGACGTCATACGTCCGATCGGTCGAGAACTGACGAATCATCGGGTACTGGTATGCCGCATTGACCATCTTCACGAGGTCACGCGCGCTCGACACGTTCGAGCTCGACAGGCCCGTCGAATTCTCGAAGTGCGTGTCGTTCATGCCGAGCGACTTCGCCTTCGCGTTCATCGCGGCGATGAAGGCCGGACGGCCGCCCGGGTAGTAGCGCGACAACGCGGCGGCCGCGCGGTTTTCCGATGCCATCAGCGCGATGTGGAGCATGTCCTCGCGCGACAGGACCGAGCCGACCGACAGACGCGAGCCCGTGCCCTTTTCGTAGTCGCGATCTTCGTCGGTGACTTCGAGCTGGTCGGTCATCGGCGACTTCGCGTCGAGCACGACCATCGCCGTCATCAGCTTCGAGATCGACGCGATCGGCACGACGGCGTGCGAATTCTTGTCGAACAGCGGCTCGCCGGTGTTCTGGTCGACGACGTACGCGACACTCGAGCGCAGCGCGAGCGCATCCGGCGTGTCGTGCAGGCCGAACGCCTGCCCGACCGTCGGGCGACGCGGCTGGAACGCGACCTTGCGCACCGCGCCGCGGTGGCCGTGCACATTTGCCGCGAGCGTCATGCGCTTGCGCGACGCCTTCGCGCGCGGCGCGTCGGCCGACGCGACGTCGGCGGATTTGGCGGAGGCGGCCTTCACCGACTTCTTCGCGGACGAAGAGGAAGCAGCTTTCTTGGCGGCCTGGTGGGTCTTCGCAGTGGCGGCAAAGGCGTCAACCGGCGTGACGGACGCGGTGGTCGCCAGCAAGGCGACAGCGACCGACACAGCCGTGCCGAGCGTCATGCTCTGCAACAATCTGCGGGGTGAAAACGATTCGGCTTTCATTGGGGTCTGGACAAAGCGGGCGGGAGGTTTCCGCAAGTGTAGTTAAAGCTTAAAAAAAGAGCAATATTAGGCACTTACCGATCGTCGTTAAACCGGAATGTAAGGGTCGACCGACGATCCATCGATCGACCCTCCCGCTCCCATCGAAAAAATTCATGAGATGCGCTGCCCGCCACTACCCGCCTCCCGATTACCACGCGGTTAATTGAGATAACGTCACTTTGACGGGAAATTAAAGCGGGGAAAGTACGTATCCGGCGCTCGATGGGCCTCCAGCACGGCTCTCGGCCACCACGTCGGCAGGTCACCCGGCACGCGCATTGAAACGGCGCGCTTTTCGACAGGAACAGAAGCATAACGTTCCACATGCCTGTCAGGTTTACCTGTGCATGATCATGGTGCGCCGCGCCTGCCCTGCCCGGGTGCGCACCATGTGAGAAAAAGCGGCTGAAACCGATTCCGAACGCGGGCGATAACTCATTGTTTTATCGATAATTTGTCGCGATTGTGCAACGCACAAAAAATGCTTGACAAGACTTTTCTGTGCCCTAGAATATGACTCATTGCTGCGATGCACAAAGCACGCGGCGCCGAGGTTCCCCAGCGTAGTGCCCTTTATATCCCTGCGATCGACGCGATCGCTTTTCAGGAGCTTGACATGTCCTTGCTGACCCCCGAGCAAATCGCCGCCGCCCAGAAAGCCAACCTCGAAAGCCTGTTCGGTCTGACGACCAAGGCGTTCGAAGGCGTCGAAAAGCTGATCGAACTTAATCTGCAGGTCGTGAAGTCGACGCTGACGGAAAGCCAGGAAAACGCACAGCGCCTGCTGTCGGTGAAGGACGCACAGGAACTGATCGCACTGCAAGCGAGCCTGTCGCAGCCGGTCGCGGAAAAGGTGCTGTCGTACACGCGTCACCTGTATGAAATCGCGTCGTCGACGCAAGCCGAGTTCGCGAAGGTTGCGGAAGCGCAATTCGAAGAGCAGAACAAGAAGGTCCAGGCGCTCGTCGACAACGTCGCGAAGAACGCACCGGCCGGTTCGGAAACGGCTGTCGCCGCACTGAAGTCGGCGCTGAACGCAGCGAACACCACGTACGAAACGGTCCAGAAGGCTGCGAAGCAAGCCGTCGAGATCGCCGAAACGAACTTCAACGCGGCTGCCGCTGTCGCGACGAAGGCTGCAAGCGCTGCTGCATCGCGCCGCTCGACCAAGCCGGCCGCGTAAGCGTCCCTGCTGCTGAAAAAGCCGCGCACTGCGCGGCTTTTTCGTTTGTGGCGCCGACACACCGCGCGGCCGGCCATCGTCGATGCATCGATGCATCGACGTGACACGGGCGGCGCTCCGCCATCGGCCTCGGGCAAAAGAAAACGCCGCCGTCCGGATGTTCCGGGCGGCGGCGTTTTTCATGGCCGGCGCGAGGCCGACCATGCCGGTCGAGTTACTTCTTGCGTTGCGGCGGCAGATCGGTACACACGCCTTCGTACAGCTCGGCGGCCATGCCGACCGATTCGCCGAGCGTCGGGTGCGGATGGATCGTCTTGCCGATGTCTTCCGCGTCCGCGCCCATCTCGACGGCGAGACACACTTCGCTGATCAGGTCGCCTGCGTTCAGGCCGACGATGCCGCCGCCGATCACGCGATGGGTTTCCTCGTCGAAGATCAGCTTCGTGAAGCCTTCGTCGCGGCCGTTCGCGATCGCGCGGCCCGATGCGGCCCACGGGAACACCGCCTTGCCGTACTTGATGCCTTCGGCCTTGCACTGGTCTTCCGTCTTGCCGGCCCACGCCACTTCCGGATCGGTGTACGCCACCGACGGGATCTGCAGCGCGTCGAAGTACGCCTTCTCGCCGTGCGCGGCTTCCGCCGCGACGTGGCCTTCATGCACGGCCTTGTGCGCGAGCATCGGCTGGCCGACGACGTCGCCGATCGCGAAGATGTGCGGGACGTTCGTGCGCATCTGCTTGTCGACATCGATGAAGCCGCGGTCGGTGACGGCGACGCCGGCCTTGTCGGCGCCGATCTTCTTGCCGTTCGGGCTGCGGCCCACCGCGACGAGCACGAGGTCGTAGCGCTGCGCTTCCGCCGGCGCCTTCTCGCCCTCGAACTTCACGTAGATGCCTTCTTCCTTCGCTTCCGCGCCGACCGTCTTGGTCTTCAGCATCACGTTGCCGAAGCGCTTCGCGTTGTACTTTTCCCAGACCTTCACGAGATCGCGGTCCGCGCCCATCATCAGGCCGTCCATCATTTCGACCACGTCGATCTCGGCGCCGAGCGTCGCATACACCGTGGCCATTTCGAGGCCGATGATGCCGCCGCCGATCACGAGCATCCGCTTCGGCAGTTGGCGCAGTTCGAGCGCGCCCGTCGAATCGACGACGCGCGGGTCTTCCGGCATGAACGGCAGCTTCACCGCTTGCGAGCCCGCGGCGATGATCGCCTGCTTGAACTTGACGACCTTCTTGCCGTTTTCGCCCTGCACTTCCATGTGATACGGATCGACGAATGCGCCGACGCCGGTAACCACTTCGACCTTGCGCGCCTTCGCCATGCCGGCGAGGCCCGTCGTCAGTTTCTTGACGACGCCGCCCTTGAAGTCGCGCAGCTTGTCGAGATCGACCTCCGGCTTGCCGAACGTGATGCCGTGCGATGCGAGCGCCGCGGCTTCGTCGATGACGAGTGCCGTGTGCAGCAGCGCCTTCGACGGGATGCAACCGACGTTCAGGCACACGCCGCCGAGCGTCGAGTAGCGTTCGACCAGCACCGTCTTCATGCCGAGGTCGGCTGAGCGGAACGCGGCCGAATAGCCGCCGGGGCCGGCGCCGAGCACGAGCATGTCGCACTCGATGTCGGCGGCGCCGCTGTAGCTGCCGGCTTGCGGCGCGGCTGCGGGAGCGGCTGCGGCCGGAGCGGGCGCAGCCGGTGCGGGTTTCGCTGCCTCGGGTGCTTTCGCGGGCGCGGCGTCGCCGGCTGCTGCTTCGACGATGGCGATGACGGTGCCTTGCGAGACTTTCTCGCCGGCCTTGACCTTGACTTCCTTGACTGTGCCGGCGACGTCGCTGGGCACTTCCATGGAGGCTTTATCGGATTCGAGCGTGATGAGCGTTTGCTCTTTTTCGATCACGTCGCCCGGCTTCACGTTGACTTCGATGACATCGACGCCGCTGAAATCGCCGATATCCGGAACCTTGACTTCGATGAGACTCATTACTGTCCCCTTCTTGATTAGCTGCTGACAGAGGCAGAGGGCTCAACCGCTGAACGACGGCCTGACAAGAGAACGCGACGCTGGGCAGGACCACCTTTGCTGTCCGCCCAAGGACGCGCCTTTCTTTTGGTTACTTTTCTTTGGAAGACAAAGAAAAGTGACCGCCGCCCCGCGCAGGGGCGACGCCAGCAGACCGTTAGCGCAACAGGTTCAACGACGAGGCATGGATGACCGACATAAACCCCACGCCCCCGCGAGCCCCTCTGCTCATCAAAGAATGATGCGACGGAAATCCCCGAGCAACGCTCCGAGATACGCATTGAACCGCGCGGCTTCCGCGCCATCGATCACGCGATGGTCATACGACAGCGACAGCGGCAGCGTCAGACGCGGCACGAACTGCTTGCCGTCCCACACCGGCTTCATTTGACCGCGCGACAACCCGAGGATTGCGACTTCCGGCGCGTTGATGATCGGCGTGAAGTTGGTGCCGCCGATCCCGCCGAGCGACGAGATCGAGAAGCAGCCGCCTTGCATCTGGTCCGGCTTCAGCTTGCCGTCGCGCGCGGCCTTCGACAGCTCGGCCATTTCCTTCGCGATGTCGACGAGGCCCTTCTTGTCCGCATCGCGGATCACCGGCACGACCAGGCCGTTCGGCGTATCGGCAGCGAAACCGACGTGGTAGTACTGCTTGAACACCAGGTTGTCGCCGTCGAGGCTCGCATTGAAGGTCGGGAACTTCTTCAGCGCGGCGACGACCGCCTTGATCACGAACGCGAGCATCGTGAACTTCACGCCCGCCTTCTCGTGCTCCTTGTTCAGCTGCACGCGCAGCGCTTCGAGCTCGGTGATGTCGGCTTCGTCATTGTTCGTGACGTGCGGGATCATCACCCAGTTGCGATGCAGGTTCGCGCCCGAGATCTTCTTGATGCGCGACAGCGGCTTCGCTTCGAACGGGCCGAACTTCGAGAAGTCGACCTTCGGCCACGGCAGCAGGTTCAGCTCGCCGCCGCCTGCCGGCGCGGCTGCAGCAGCCGGTGCCGCGCGCTGGCCCGTCATCACGCCCTTCACGAAGCCCGTGATGTCTTCCTTCGTGATGCGGCCCTTCGGACCGCTACCCTGCACGCGGGCGACTTCGACGCCGAGTTCGCGCGCGAACTTGCGCACCGACGGCGACGCGTGGCTTGCGCGATACTCGCCCGACGGTGCGGCGGCCGGAGCGGCTGCAGCCGGTGCCGGCGCAGCCTGCGCGGGTGCCGGTGCTGCGGCAGATGCCGGCGCGGCCGGAGCCGGAGCCGGTGCGCTCGCCTGCGGCGCGGCGGCTGCCGGGGCGCCGGCGGCGTCGAGCAGCACGATCAGCGTGCCTTCCGACACCGAATCGCCGACCTTGACCTTGATTTCCTTCACGACGCCGGCGGCCGGGCTCGGCACGTCCATCGTCGCCTTGTCCGACTCGAGCGTGACGAGCGACTGCTCCTTCTCGACCGTATCGCCGACCTTCACGCCGATCTCGATCACCGGGACATCCTTGTAGTCGCCGATGTCGGGCACCTTCACCTCGAGCGTGCCGCCCGATGCTGCCGGCGCGGCGGCCGGTGCTGCCGGTGCCGGTGCTGCCGCCGGAGCCGGGGCCGCCGCCGGCGCTGCCGCGCCGTTCACCTGCGCCGCGGCGCCGCCTTCGAGCAGGATGATCAGCGAGCCTTCCGACACGGAATCGCCCACCTTGACCTTCACTTCCTTGACCGTCCCGCCTGCCGGGCTCGGCACGTCCATCGTCGCCTTGTCCGACTCGAGCGTGACGAGCGACTGCTCAGGCTCGACCGTGTCACCCGCCTTCACGAGCACCTCGATGACGGGCACGTCCTTGTAATCGCCGATATCCGGCACCTTCACTTCGATCGCTTGACTCATCTTTTTGTGTCTCCATGGCCGCGCGCGCCCCTCCCGGAAGCGGCGCGCGGCATCACACGGCGCGTGTGCGTTAAACGGTCATCGGGTTGGGCTTGGACGGATCGAGGTTGTACTTGGCGATCGCGTCCGCGACCACCTTGCGCTCGATCGTGCCTTCGTCGGCCAGCGCGTTGAGCGCGGCGACGGTGACCCAGTGACGGTCGACTTCGAAGAAGTGACGCAGCTTTTCGCGGGTGTCCGAACGACCGAAGCCGTCCGTGCCCAGCACGACGAAGCGGCGATCGATCTGACCACGGATCTGGTCGACCAGCGCGCGCACGTAGTCGGTCGATGCGATGACCGGACCCTGCGTGTCCTTCAGGCACTTCTGCACGTGCGACAGGCGACGCTCCTCGGTCGGATGGAGCAGGTTCCAGCGCTCGACATCGTGGCCTTCACGCGCGAGTTCGGTGAAGCTCGGCACGCTCCACAGGTCGGCCGCGACGCCCCAGTCGTTCTTCAGCAGGTCGGCGGCGGCAATCACTTCGTTGAAGATCGTGCCCGCGCCGAGCAGTTGCACGCGCGGCGCCTTCTGGTCGGCGTCGGCCTTCTTGAACGCATACATGCCCTTGATGATGTCGGCCGCCACGTGCTCGCCCTGCGGAATCGCCGGGTGCTCGTAGTTCTCGTTCATCACCGTGACGTAGTAGTACACGTCTTCCTGCTCCTGCACCATGCGGCGCAGACCGTCCTGGATGATCACCGCGAGTTCGTAGCCGAACGTCGGGTCGTAGCTCACGCAGTTCGGCACCGATGCCGCCCACAGGAGCGAGTGGCCGTCTTCGTGCTGCAGGCCTTCGCCGTTCAGCGTCGTGCGGCCCGCGGTGCCGCCGAGCAGGAAGCCGCGCGAGCGCATGTCGCCCGCCGCCCATGCGAGGTCGCCGATCCGCTGGAAGCCGAACATCGAATAGAAGATGTAGAACGGCACCATGATCTCGCCGTGCGTCGAATACGACGTCGCCGCCGCGATCCAGTCGCACATGCCGCCCGCTTCGTTGATGCCTTCCTGCAGGATCTGGCCGGTTTCCGATTCCTTGTAGAACATCAGCTGGTCGGAATCTTCCGGCACGTATTTCTGGCCTTCCTGGTTCCAGATACCGATCTGGCGGAACAGGCCTTCCATGCCGAACGTACGCGATTCGTCCGGGACGATCGGCACGACGCGCTTGCCGAGCGCCTTGTCCTTCAACAGGATGTTCAGGACCCGCACGAACGCCATCGTCGTCGAGATCTCGCGGCCTTCGCCCGTGCCCTTCAGCAGCGGCTCGAACGCGTCGAGCGCCGGCACCGGCAGCGAGGTCGCCTTTTCGCGGCGATGCGGCAGGTAGCCGCCGAGGTCCATGCGCTTCTGGCGCATGTATTCGAGTTCCTTCGAGCCTTCCTCGAACTTCAGGTACGGCACGTCGGCGATCTGCTCGTCGGCGATCGGCAGGCGGAACTGGTCACGGAACTTCTTCAGTTGCTCGACCGGCAGCTTCTTCTGCTGGTGCGTGATGTTCATCGCCTGGCCCGACTCGCCCATCCCGTAGCCCTTGATGGTCTTCGCGAGGATGACGGTCGGCGCGCCCTTCGTGTTGGTCGCTTCGTGGAATGCCGCGTAGATCTTGTGCGGATCGTGGCCGCCACGGTTCAGCGCCCAGATGTCGTCGTCCGACCAGTCGGCGACGAGCGCCTTCAGTTCAGGCGTGTTGAAGAAGTGTTCGCGAACGAACGCGCCCGACTCCGACTTGTACGTCTGGTATTCGCCGTCGACGACTTCCATCATGCGGCGCATCAGCGCGCCCGTCTGGTCGCGTGCGAACAGCGCATCCCAGCGGCTGCCCCAGATGACCTTGATCACGTTCCAGCCGGCACCGCGGAATTCCGATTCCAGTTCCTGGATGATCTTGCCGTTGCCGCGCACCGGACCGTCGAGACGCTGCAGGTTGCAGTTGATCACGAACACCAGGTTGTCGAGCTTCTCGCGGCTCGCCATGCCGATCGCGCCGAGCGATTCCGGTTCGTCGGTCTCGCCGTCGCCGAGGAACGCCCAGACCTTGCGGCCGGCGGTCTTCGCGATGCCGCGCGATTCCAGGTACTTCATGAACCGGGCCTGGTAGATCGCCATGATCGGGCCGAGACCCATCGACACCGTCGGGAACTGCCAGAAGTCCGGCATCAGCCACGGGTGCGGGTACGACGAGATGCCCTTGCCGTCGACTTCCTGGCGGAAGTTGTCGAGCTGCTCTTCCGACAGGCGGCCGAGCAGGAACGCGCGCGAGTACACGCCCGGCGACGAGTGGCCCTGCACGAACACGAGATCGCCGCCGTGCTGGTCGGACGCCGCGTGCCAGAAGTGGTTGTAGCCGACGTCATAGAGCGTCGCGGCCGACGCGAACGACGCGATGTGGCCGCCGACGTTCGTGTCCTTGCCCGCGCGCAGCACCATCGCCAGCGCGTTCCAGCGCGTGTACGAACGAATGCGGTGCTCGATGTCCTGGTCGCCCGGGATCTTCGCCTGCGCGGCGACGGGAATCGTGTTGATGTACGGGGTGTTGGCGGAGAACGGCAGGTGTTCGCCGTGCATGCGGGCGAACTCGATCTGCTTTTCGATCAGGTAGTGCGCGCGGCCGGTGCCCACGGAGGAGATCACGCCATCGAGCGACTCGAGCCACTCGACGGTTTCTTGCGGGTCGTCGTCACGTTCGGCGGCGACATACTTCATCACTTCGTTCGGTACAGCGGACATTCTCGTCTCCTGGGTCCTGGAATGTGAGGATCGCTCTCATGCAGACGACGCGACGCGACCGGCTGCGGGCAAGCTCCGACGGATTGTAATGAGCGTGGACGGGCCCGCGCAACTGAATTTTCGAATTATGAGATCTTTTCTCGTAATGCGGAATATTGCTGCGCTGCACCCATCCGCTGGGCCTCCGCGGCGCGCGCCGCGGGCACAAATCCGTTTCCGTTCAACATATCCGGTATCGGTTTTCCATGTATTGCGCTGCGCTACAATCCTGCCATGTTGACCGATCGGCTTTTCGCACGCTCGGCGCGACCGTCGGGCCCGCCGGCGGAGTCGCAGCCGTCCCGTTGGCACCACGGACCGTGGTGGTCCAATTCCTATTTGCTGACGCCGCTGCTGTCGATCCTCGTGTTCCTCGTGGTGATGAGCCTGATTCTGTGGAGCCTCAATCGCCGCGAACAGCAGCAGCAGGAAGACACCCTCTTCCGTAACGTCGCGTGGGCGCAGCAGCAGATCCGCCTGTCGATGACGGGTGCGCAGGAGCAGTTGCAGGCGCTGTCGCGCGATCTCGCGTCGGGCCGCCTCGACCAGAACGCGTTCCAGATGGCCGTCGCGGACGTGATGCAGACGCATCCGGAAATCCTCTATCTGAACTGGTACACCGCGCCCGGCGTGCAGCGCTGGCCGGCCGTGCACCCGCCGCTGCTAGGCCAGCGGCTCGCGAAGCCCGGCGACGCGCAGATGCAGGACGCCGTGCGCGGCGCGTACGACGAAGCGCGCAGCACGCGCCGCCAGGCCTATTCGCCGCTGATCTACGACGACTTCGGCAATGGCTTCATCACGCTGCAGACGCCCGTGATGCGCGGCGACCGCGAATATCTCGGCTCGATCGCCGCGGTGTTCTCGGTCGAAGGGATCCTGAAGCACGACATCCCGCAGGAGTTGTCGTCGAAGTACAAGATCTCGATCACCGACTCGAACAACCGTGAGCTGTCGTCCACGTCGACGCGCCCGCGCCTGCCGCGCGACTCCCATTACGACCTGCCGCTCGATCCGCCCGGCCAGGGGCTGACCGTGCGCGTGTACGCATTCCCGCAGCTCACGAACCTGACCAACAACACGCTCGTCTGGCTCGTCGCCGGGCTGTCGTGCTTCGTGCTGTGGAGCCTCTGGAGCCTGTGGAAGCACACGCGCCAGCGCTTCGAGGCGCAGCAGGCGCTGTACGCGGAGGCGTTCTTCCGCCGCGCGATGGAAAATTCGGTGCTGATCGGCATGCGCGTGCTCGACATGCACGGCCGCATCACGCACGTGAACCCCGCGTTCTGCCGGATGACGGGCTGGGACGAAACCGACCTGGTCGGCAAGGTCGCGCCGTTCCCGTACTGGCCGCGCGACGCGTATCCGGAAATGCAGCGCCAGCTCGACATGACGCTGCGCGGCAAGGCGCCGAGCTCGGGCTTCGAGCTGCGCGTGCGGCGCAAGAACGGCACGCTGTTCCATGCGCGCCTCTACGTGTCGCCGCTGATCGACAGCTCGGGCCGCCAGACCGGCTGGATGTCGTCGATGACCGACATCACCGAGCCGAAGCGCGCCCGCGAGGAACTCGCGGCCGCGCACGAGCGCTTCACGACGGTGCTCGAAAGCCTCGACGCCGCGGTGTCGGTGCTCGCCGCCGACGAAGCCGAGCTGCTGTTTGCGAACCGCTACTACCGCCACCTGTTCGGGATTCGCCCCGACGGCCATCTCGAGCTGTCGGGCGGCGGCTTCGACCGCGCGCAGGCGTCGTCCGACTCGATCGACATGGTCGACACGTTCGCGGGCCTGCCGGCCGCCGCGCTGACGAGCAGCACGGCCGACGCGCAGGAGGTGTACGTCGAGAGCATCCAGAAGTGGTTCGAGGTGCGCCGCCAGTACATCCAGTGGGTGGACGGCCACCTCGCGCAGATGCAGATCGCGACCGACATCACGACCCGCAAGAAGGCGCAGGAACTCGCGCACCAGCAGGAAGAGAAGCTGCAGTTCACGAGCCGATTGATGACGATGGGTGAAATGGCGTCGTCGATTGCTCACGAATTGAATCAGCCGCTCGCCGCGATCAACAACTACTGCTCGGGCACGCTCGCGCTCGTGAAGAGCGGCCGCGGCACGCCCGAGACGCTGCAGCCCGCGCTGGAAAAGACCGCGCAGCAGGCGCTGCGCGCGGGGATGATCGTCAAGCGGATCCGCGAATTCGTGAAGCGCAGCGAGCCGAAGCGCCAGCCGGCACGCGTCGCGGACATCGTCGCCGACGCGGTCGGGCTCGCCGAAATCGAGGCCAGGAAGCGCAGGATCCGGATCGTCACGGAAATCCTCGCAAGAATGCCTATTATTTATGTCGACCCCGTGCTTATCGAGCAGGTGCTGATGAACCTGATGAAGAACGCGGCCGAGGCGATGGCCGACGTGAAGCCGCCGACGGCGGACGGCGTGATCCGCGTCGTCGCCGACATCGACGCGGGTTTCGTCGACATCCGCGTGATCGACCAGGGTCCGGGCGTCGACGAAGCAACCGCCGAACGCCTGTTCGAACCGTTTTACAGCACCAAGTCCGACGGCATGGGCATGGGGCTGAACATCTGCCGTTCGATCATCGAATCGCATCGGGGGCGTCTGTGGGTGGTCAACAATGTCGAACCGGACGGACGCATTTCCGGCGCGACATTCCACTGCAGCCTGCCCATTGGGGAACCCGCTGATCTCGGCCAAGGGGGGCGCGAGGCATCGGCATCACATACCGTTACGGGAGAACTATGAATAGCCCTGTCACCACCACTCAGGAAACCGTCTTCGTCGTCGACGACGACGAGGCCGTACGGGACTCGCTGCGCTGGCTGCTGGAGGCGAACGGCTATCGCGTGCAATGCTTCTCGAGCGCGGAGCAGTTCCTCGATGCCTACCAGCCGGCGCAGCAGGCCGGCCAGATCGCCTGCCTGATCCTCGACGTCCGGATGTCGGGCATGAGCGGCCTCGAGCTGCAGGAGCGCCTGATCGCCGACAACGCCGCGCTGCCGATCATCTTCGTCACGGGTCACGGCGACGTGCCGATGGCGGTGTCGACGATGAAAAAGGGTGCGATGGACTTTATCGAGAAACCGTTCGACGAGGCCGAGCTGCGCAAACTCGTCGAGCGGATGCTCGACAAGGCCCGAAGCGAAAGCAAGAGCGTCCAGGAACAGCGCGCCGCGAGCGAGCGTCTGTCGAAGCTGACCGCGCGCGAGCAGCAGGTGCTCGAGCGGATCATCGCCGGCCGGCTGAACAAGCAGATCGCCGACGATCTCGGGATCAGCATCAAGACGGTCGAGGCGCACCGCGCGAACATCATGGAAAAGCTCAACGTCAACACGGTGGCCGATCTGCTGCGCCTCGCGCTGTCGAAGAAGCAGGCCTGAACGTTACGTGCGGCCGCGGGCACCTGCCCGGCCGGCCGCACCCACGCACCTTCGGGCCGCGCAATGCGGCCCACTCGCGGGGGCGCGGCCCGGCGCTTGCTCCCGGGCGCCGGCATCGCCGCCATGACGCTTTCCTTGCATTCGCTGTCGGACGACAGCAGGCGACCGGTATAATTGCGTGCTTTGCTGCGGCGTTTCGTGCGCCGCACACCCGCATTCCAACTTCCCGGCAGGACCACCACCATGACAGCCCTCCTCATCGACGGCAACGCCCTCTCGAAGACCTTGCGCACGCAGGCCGCCCAACGCGCCGCCGCCCTCACCACCCGCGGCCACCAGCCCGGTCTCGCGGTGGTCCTCGTCGGCGCCAACCCGGCGAGCGAAGTCTATGTGCGCAACAAGATCAAGGCGTGCGAGGACAACGGCTTCTTCTCGCAGAAGGATGCGTACCCGGACACGCTGTCGGAAGCCGACCTGCTCGCGCGCATCGACGAACTGAACCGCGATCCGAAGATCCACGGCATCCTGGTCCAGCTGCCGCTGCCCGCGCACATCGACAGCCACAAGGTGCTCGAGGCGATCGCGCCCGAGAAGGACGTCGACGGCTTCCACGTCGCGAACGCCGGCGCGCTGATGACGGGCAAGCCGCTGTTCCGTCCGTGCACGCCGTACGGCGTGATGAAGATGTTCGAAGCGCATGACATCCCGCTGCAAGGCGCGAACGCGGTCGTGATCGGCCGCTCGAACATCGTCGGCAAGCCGATGGCGATGCTGCTGCTCGAAGCCGGCGCGACCGTGACGATCTGCCACAGCAAGACGCGCGACCTCGCCGCGCACACGCGGCAGGCCGACATCGTGGTCGCCGCGGTCGGCAAGCGCAACATCCTGACGGCCGACATGGTCAAGCCCGGCGCGACGGTGATCGACGTCGGCATGAACCGCGACGACGCGGGCAAGCTGTGCGGCGACGTCGACTTCGCCGGCGTGAAGGAAGTCGCCGGCCACATCACGCCGGTGCCGGGCGGCGTCGGCCCGATGACGATCACGATGCTGCTGATCAACACGATCGAAGCCGCCGAGCGCGCCGCCGCGGCCGCCTGATCGCGCTGCCTGCCCAGCCGGTGCGCATTCGCGCGCCGGCATCTCGCCGGTCGCCGTCGCGGCCGCGCGTCACCCCGCCACACCCCACCTCGTTTCGCCCAATCCGACCCCGCATCGCGCGTATCCAATCGCGCCGTTAGAAACTAACGATTGGAAAGCGCGCGATGCGCCCCAATAATGTCGGTATCGGGCGCCGCTGCTTCGCGCCTCACCCTTTTCACCCCGGTTCATCCGGCAACAGACAGGGAGTCTTAATGTCCGCCAGCGCCAATACCAATCCGCTTCTCGATTTCTCCGGCCTGCCCCGCTTCGGCGAGATTCGTCCGGAACATGTGACGCCCGCGCTCGACACGCTGCTCGACACCGCCAACCGCGCGGTCGACACCGCGAGCGCACCCGCGACGCCGGCGACCTGGGCCACGATCGTCGAGACGGTCGAGCAGGCGACGGAGCCGCTCGGGCGCGCATGGGGCGTCGTCGGCCACCTGAACGCGGTCGCCGACACGCCGGAACTGCGGGCCGCCTACGGCGAAAACCTGCCGCGCGTGACCGAATTCTGGTCGAGCGTCGGCCAGAACCTCGCGCTGTACGAGAAGTACAAGGCGATCGCCGCGAGCGCCGAATACGCGACGCTGTCCGCCGAGCGCAAGAAGATCCTCGACAACGCGCTGCGCGATTTCCGCCTGTCGGGCGCCGAGCTGCCGGAAGACCAGAAGCCGCGCTTCGCGGAACTGCAGGAGCAGCAGGCCGCGCTGTCGAAGGCGTTCTCCGACCACGTGCTCGACGCGACCAACGCGTATGCGTACTTCGCGCAGGACGAGGCCGAACTCGCCGGCCTGCCGGGCGACGCGATCGAAGCGGCCCGCGAAGCCGCGCAGAAGGAAGGCAAGGAAGGCTGGAAATTCACGCTGCACTTCCCGTCCTACTTCCCGGTGCTGCAATACGCGGAGAACCGCGCGATGCGCGAGACGCTGTATCGCGCGTATGCGACGCGCGCGTCCGAACTCGGGCCGCAGTACGGCGGCGGCAAGGCCGAATGGGACAACACGGCGATCGTCGCCGACGAGCTGAAGCTGCGCCGTGAAGAGGCGCAGATGCTCGGCTACCGCAACTTCGCCGAAGTGTCGCTCGCGCCGAAGATGGCCGAGTCGCCGCAGCAGGTCATCGCGTTCCTCGAGGATCTCGCGACGCGCGCGCGCCCGCACGCCGACAAGGACTGGGACGAACTGCGCGCGTTCGCCGCGAAGGAACTCGGCCTGACCGAACTCGCGCCGTGGGACGTCGCGTTCGCGGCCGAGCGGCTGCGCCAGCAGCGCTACGCGTTCTCGGAAAACGAGGTCAAGCAGTACTTCCCGGAACCGGCCGTGCTGAAGGGCCTCTTCACCGTCACCGAAACGCTGTTCGGCGTGCGGATCAAGCCGGACGACGCGCCGGTCTGGCACCGGGACGTACGCTTTTTCCGCGTCGAGAACCGCGACGGTTCGCTCGTCGCGCAGTTCTATCTCGACCTGTATGCACGCGAAGGCAAGCGCGGCGGCGCGTGGATGGACGATGCGCGGGCGCGCGCGAAGCGCGGCGGCACCGTGCAGACGCCGGTCGCGTACCTGACCTGCAACTTCTCGGCGCCGGTCGGCGGCAAGCCCGCGTGCTTCACGCACGACGAAGTCATCACGCTGTTCCATGAATTCGGCCACGGGCTGCATCACATGCTCACGCGCGTCGACGAGCTCGGCGTGTCGGGCATCAACGGCGTCGAATGGGATGCGGTCGAGCTGCCGTCGCAGTTCATGGAAAACTTCTGCTGGGAATGGGACGTGCTGTCGTCGATGTCGTCGCACATCGATACCGGCGCGTCGCTGCCGCGCGAGCTGTTCGACAAGATGATCGCCGCGAAGAACTTCCAGAGCGGCCTCGGCACGCTGCGCCAGATCGTGTTCTCGATGTTCGACATGCTGCTGCACGTCGACTTCGACCCGGCCGGCGCGACCGGCGTGAACGCGTTCGCGCGCGAGATCAACGAGCGCTACCACGTGATCCCGCAGGCAGCGTTCTCGCGCTGGCCGAACACGTTCAGCCACATCTTCGCGGGCGGCTATGCCGCTGGCTACTACAGCTACAAGTGGGCCGAGGTGCTGTCGGCCGACGCGTACGCGGCATTCGAGGAAGCGGCTGCCACCAGCGGCAGCGTGCTCGACGCGGCGACCGGCACGCGCTATCGCCGCGAGATCCTCGAAGTCGGCGGCAGCCGCCCGGCGATGGATTCGTTCAAGGCGTTCCGCGGCCGCGAGCCGGAAATCGACGCGCTGCTGCGCCACAACGGGATGGCCTCCGCCGCGCACTGAGCACGCGCTGGCCGGCTCCGCCCGCAGCATCGGAAGGCACCGCTTCGGCGGTGCCTTTTTTCATGGCGCGGGGGGTTCGGCGTTGGTGGCGTTGGCGTTGGCAGCGTTACCGGCGGCGTCAGCACGGTCGGCTTCATCGTCGAACAACGAGAACTGCCCCCGCCGCTCGGCCGTGTCCTCATCGATGCGCACCCCGACGCCCAGCAGCCGCACGGCCTGCGCGCGCCGCTGCAGCCCCTTCGCGAGCAGCGTGACCGCCGTCTGCGCATTCGTCGCGTCGGCCACGCATTCGACCGTCGTGCGCTGGAAATCGGCGAAGCGGATCTTCACGTACAGCTTGCGGATCGCGCGCGCCGCACCCGCACGCGCGATCCGCGCGTCGAGCTGCACGACGAGGCGGCGGATCTCGTCCGCGCACTGCTCGAGCGTCGTCAGGTCGGTCACATAGGTCGTCTCGACGCTGACTGACTTGCGCTCCTGGTCGGCCTGCACCGGCCGCTCGTCGATCCCGCGCGCCAGCTGGTACAGCCGCCGACCGAACGCGCCGAAGTCGCGATGCAGATCGATCAGCGACCAGTCGCGCAACTGCGCGCAGGTCTGAATGCCCAGCCGCTCGAGCCGCGCGGCCGTCACCTTGCCGACGCCGTGCAGCTTGCGCACCGGCAGCGCCGCGACGAACGCATCGACTTCATGCGGACGCACGACGAACAGGCCGTCGGGCTTGTTCCAGTCGGACGCGATCTTCGCGATGAACTTGTTCGGCGCGACGCCCGCCGACACCGTCACGCCCACCGTGTCGTACACACGCTGGCGAATCTCCCGCGCGATCAGCGTCGCGCTGCCCTGGCACAGTTCGGAGCCGCTGACGTCGAGATAAGCCTCGTCGAGCGACAGCGGCTCGACGTCGTGCGTGTAATCGCGATAGATCGCCATGATCTGCCGCGATGCCGCGCGGTACTTGTCCATCGCGGACGGCAGGATCAGGAGGTCCGGACACTTGCGCATCGCCAGCGCCGACGACATCGCCGAATGCACGCCGTAGCGCCGCGCCTCGTAGTTGCAGGTCGCGATCACGCCGCGCTGGTCGGGCCGGCCGCCGACCGCGAGCGGCCGGTTGCGCAGCGACGGGTCGTCGCGCATTTCCACCGATGCGTAAAAGCAGTCGCAGTCGCAATGGATGATCTTGCGCACGCGCGGCGGCGCGTCGCCAGGCGGCGGCTCGCGCGGAGAATCGGCAGGCGGGATGATGGTCGGATTCACGGTGCCGATACTGTACAAAAACACAGTGCCGGTTTCAACTGTCGCGTACCGCCTTGTTCGGTCGCCCCGTACCGGCGCGCTTCGCACGGATCGTACCGCCCGCGCGTACGGGGCGGCCCCTATACTCGTCTGCCACGACATACGAAACGCACAGGTGACGGATGAAGACGATCGGACTGATCGGCGGGATGAGCTGGGAATCGTCGGCGGAGTACTACCGGATGATCAATCGCCATTCGAAGGCGCTGCACGGCGGCCATCACAACGCGAAGAGCGTGCTGGTCACGGTGGATTTCGCCGAGATCGAAGCGCTGCAGCGCGCGCAGGACTGGGTCGCGCTCGGCGAACGGATGGCCGATGCCGCGCGTCAGCTCGAAGCGGCCGGCGCCGATCTCATCGTGCTGACGACCAACACGATGCACCGCGTATACGACGCGATCGAAGCGGCGGTCGCGCTGCCGTTCCTGCACATCGCCGATCCGACCGGCGCCGCGCTGCGCGCCGCGGGCGTCGAGCGCGTCGCGCTGCTCGGCACGCGCTACACGATGGAGTTGCCGTTCTATGCGGAGCGCCTGCGTGACAAGTTCGGCCTCGACGTGCTGGTGCCGGACGAAGCCGCGCGCAACGACGTGCACCGGATCATCTACGACGAGCTGTGTCACGGCGTGATCGATGCGGCGTCGCGCGCAACCTACGTGGCGATCATCGACGAACTGGCGAAACGCGGCGCGCAAGCGGTGATTCTCGGCTGCACGGAAATCACGCTGCTGATCGGCGCGGCCGATTCGCCGCTGCCCGTATTCGATACGACTGCGCTGCATGCGAAGGCGGCGATTGAGTGGGCGGCGCGCTGACCATCACGCGCCGCCGCACGGCGAACCTCGGCCGGAGGGCTGCGCGCTCGCCGGCCACCCTCACCGCGATTTGATGGCCGGATTATTCCACGCGGCAGGAATCATTATCTTGCCCGTCACATCGCGTCGTGCCCGACGCCCCGCTCTCCCCCGCGCCACGTGGCCCGCGGGAACGGTCCGCGAATCGGGCGACGCGTGTTGCGCGGCGTCGCCGCTTCAATTGGTTATCCATTGGTAATAAAGTGGGCGCAAATTGGTATTCGGGTGGCATTGCTGCAATCGGTGCTGCTCGTGCGCTCTCTTTTCCACCAACGGGAAACCGGAACATGAAACGACTCAAGTCCACGGTCGCTGCGATGCTCGCCATGTCGACCATGCTCGGCGCACACGCCGACCCCACCATCCACGCGTCGGCCTCGACGACGCCCAACGGCGGTTTCGATCGCATGACGTGGGACATTACACCGGAGGTCGTACCGACCACGATCAACGCCAGTTACTACTGGGCCACCCAGGTGTCGTCCGAACATGGCAGCCACGCGATCTACACCGGCATCCAGCCGCGCACCAAAAGCACCAACGTCGTGATCTTCAGCGCGTTCGGCACCGGCACGACGCCGCTGTCGGCGAATTGCCGCGGCGGCGCCGACGGCGGCTCGGGCACCTCGTGCTCGATCGGCTATGCGTGGAAAACGGGCCATGCCTACCGGCTGCAAATGGTCCATGCGCAGGGCAATCGCGCCGACGGACGCTCGACCATCGAAGGCTTCATCACGGACGTCGCAACCGGCGTCACGACCCCGACCGGCAGCATCGCGGTGCCGGCAGACTGGGGTGGACTGTCGAACAGCGCTTCCGTGTTCGACGAGTTCTTCCCGTTCAACAGCGCGTCGAGCGACCCGATGCAGCGGTCGTGCGTGCCGTACGTACGCTACACGACGTCGCTGCCGCATTTCTATCTGAAGGACGTCGACTACCCGACGACCGAACGGTCGATCCGGCTGAATACGGGCAAGGACAAATGCGCGGCGCTGACCGGCACGCCGAACGCGCGGGCCACGCTCGTCAACACGTCGACTTACCTGATCGAGAACGGCTTCCTGCCGGGGAGCCCCGGCGCGCCGAAATGACATTCGGACGCTGAAAACAAAAAACCCGGCACGAGGCCGGGTTCCTGTCGACGAAGCGCGCATCGGTCATATGCGCTGCACATCGTCTGGTGTGCTTGGTTGCGGGGGTAGGATTTGAACCTACGACCTTCGGGTTATGAGCCCGACGAGCTGCCAGACTGCTCCACCCCGCGTCAGAGAAATAAATTATAGGGTGAGGAAGTACTCACGTCAATACCTTTGTCACAATTTCTTCGCGGGCCGCCGATATCGCGATGCGCGGCGCGTGCTTCGCATCGCGTGTCGCGCGCGTTCGCGCCCCGTGCTCGCGGTAAGATGGCGGCCTTCGCATTCACCCCGCACGCATTCCCGTTCATGAAAATCGCCACCTGGAACGTCAACTCGCTCAACGTCCGCAAGCAGCACGTGCTCGACTGGATCGCGCACAGCGGAACCGACGTGCTGTGCCTGCAGGAACTGAAGCTGCCGGACGAGAAATATCCGCGCGCCGATCTCGAGGCCATCGGCTACCGCAGCTGGTTCACGGGCCAGCGGACCTACAACGGCGTCGCGATCCTCGCGCGCGACACGCTCGCCGTCGACGAATCGGACATCGTGCGCAACATTCCCGGCTTCGACGATCCGCAGCAGCGCGTGATCGCCGTGACGGTCGAAGGCGTGCGCATCGTGTCCGCGTATTTCCCGAACGGCCAGTCGCCCGACTCCGATAAGTTCGTCTACAAGATGCAGTGGCTCGACGCGCTGCATGCGTGGCTGAGCGCCGAGATGCAGCGCTATCCGAAGCTCGCGCTGCTCGGCGACTACAACATCGCGCCGGAAGACCGCGACGTGCACGATCCCGCGAAATGGGAAGGCCAGAACCTCGTGTCGCCGCAGGAGCGCGCGCATTTCGCGAAGCTGCTCGAGCTCGGCTTCGTCGATGCGTTCCGCCGTTTCGAGCAGCCGGAGAAGACCTTCACGTGGTGGGACTACCGGATGCTCGCGTTCCGCCGCAACGCGGGGCTGCGCATCGACCACATCCTGCTGTCGCCGGCGCTCGCCGCCAACTGCACGTCGTGCGAAGTCGACCGCCTGCCGCGCACGTGGGAACAGCCGTCCGACCACACGCCCGTCGTCGCGGTCGTCTGCTGAGCACCCCGCCCGCTCGTGCCCGCGCTCAACCGCGCGCGGGCCCGAGATGGGCCCACAGGAAGCCGAATTCCGCCGCATCCGCTTCGGCACGCTCCAGATCGTCGGCGCTACCGTGGCCGCCGTCCGTGTTCTCCCAGTACCACACCCGTTCGTGTCCGAGCGCATGCATGCGCGCGGCCATCTTGCGCGCATGCGCGGGATGCACGCGGTCGTCGCGCGTCGACGTCGTCAGCAGCAGCGGCGGATACACGACCCCTTCGCGCACGCGGTGATACGGAGAATAGGCGGCCAGCGCCGCGCCCTCGCGCGAATCGTCCGGATCGCCGTATTCGTCGAGCCACGCGGCGCCCGCATGCAGCTTCGGATAGCGCCGCATGTCGAGCAGCGGCACGCGGCACAGCACCGCGCCGAACAGCTCCGGACGCTGCACCATGCACGCGCCGACCAGCAGCCCGCCGTTGCTGCCGCCCTCGATGCCGAGTTGCGCGGCCGTGGTCACGCCGCTGCGGATCAGATCCTCGGCCACCGCGATGAAGTCGTCGAACGCACGCTGCCGATGCTCGCGCTGCGCGTCGACGTGCCAGCCCGGCCCGAATTCGCCGCCGCCGCGGATGTGCGCGAACACCGCGACACCGCCGCGTTCGAGCCATGCGATGCCCAGTGCATCGCTATAGCCCGGCAGGTTCGGAATCGCGAAGCCGCCATAGCCTGACAGCAGGCAGGGACGCGCGACGCGGGTGACGCCGTCGGGATGATCGAGCCCATCGAGTGCGTCACGCGGCCCGATCAGCGTATACGGCACCACGGTGCCGTCGCGCGAGCGGGCATTGGCACGCCGCACGACGAGCCCGGCCGCGTCGAAGCGCACCGGCGGCCGGTCGAGCAGCACGCGGCGCGACGCGGCATCGTCCGCGCGATCGGCCAGATCGGCAAGCCAGCATTCGGGCGGATCGAGATAGGTGTCGACGTCCACGTACACGTCGTCGTTCAGCGTCGACTCGACCGGCTCGAGGTCGACTTGCGCGTCGCCCGGCCACTCGAATGGCCGCGCGTGCCACGTCCATGCGCCGTCCTCGCCCTGGCGCGGCTGCCACAGCATCGTGCGGTTCTGCACGTCGTCGAGCCAGCTCGCGATCAGCATCGTGCGGGTATGCGTCCATGTGCATGCGGACGTCGACGGCCGCGGCTCGAACAGCGTCGTGAGCTCACGCGCGCCGGCGAGGAACGCCTGCTCGCGGATCGCGAGCAGCGAGCCGCCCGCGTGACGCACGCCGCCGCAGTCCCAGTCGAGTCGCGGCTCCAGCACGAGCCAGCCCTCCCAGAAGCCGACCTCGACATGTGTCGGCACGTCGTAGCGCACCCACTCGCCAGCGTCGTTGAACCAGTACGCGTGTGCGTCGAAGAAATCCACGCTGCGCCACGCGACGTGGCGGCCGTCGATCGGATCGAACGCCGCGCCCGCGCTGATGTCGTCGGGTTCGCCGCGAAACACGACCGGCGCATCGGCAAGCGGCGTGCCGCGTACCCAGCGGCGCGCGTCGTACGGATAGCCGGCCGCGGTCGCGTGCGCTTCGCCGCGGTCCCAGCTCACGTAGACGGTATCGCGGTCGATCCAGCCGACCGTGTGATGCCCGGGCTCGTCGATCGTGAACCCGTCGTCGACGAAGCGGCGCTGCACGAGATCGAACTCGCGCACGACGACCGCGTCGGCGCCGCCCGGCGACAGCGACAGCAGCGCGCGGTCGCCGTCCGGGTACAGGATCGCGTCCTGCTCGAACACCCACGACTCGCCCTCTTGCGCGCCGAGCGCGTCGACGTCGAGCAGCGTTTCCCACTCGGGCCGGCCCGCGCGCCAGTCGTCCCAGCGGGCGCGGCGCCACAGTCCCTTCGGGTGGAGATCGTCCTGCCACAGGTCGTACGCCCACTCGCGCCAGCGGGTCGGAATCACCGGGCGTTCGCGCGGCAGATACGCCTGTGCGAGCCGCGCGGTGAGCGCACGATACGCATCGTCGTCGCGCAGCGCGACACGCGTGCGCGCGTTCTGCTCGTCGACCCACGCGCGGGCGCGCTTGCTGTCGAGCGATTCGAGAAAACGGAAGGGATCGGCCCCGGCGGGCCAGCGGAAGGAATCGGACATGACGGATCGCACGTGACGGCAAACCGAGATTATGTCCGATCGCGGCATGCGCGATGCCCGCGCATGCCGCGACGGCGGCTCAAGGCTCCAGGTGCAGTTCCTGGATCTTGCGCGTGATCGTGTTGCGGCCGATGCCGAGCCGCTCCGCCGCCTCGACCTTGCGGCCGCGCGTGAAGTCGAGGGCCTCGCGGATCACGGCCGCCTCGAAGCGGCGCGCGAGCTCGTCCATCACGTCGGCCGAGTTCTCGCGCAACAGCCGCGCGACTTCGGTGCGCAGCCCGTTTTCCCACATCGGATAGCCGGCCGGCGCGCCGTTCGGCGCGGCCGCGACGGGCGCCGCCGTCAACGGCGCCGTACCGGCCGCCGGCGGCACGCGCAGCGCGTCGCCACCGCCGATGCCCGCGCCGCCGTGCGCATCGATGCCATCGGCCGTCGCAGTCACCGGCGCGCCTGCCGGCACGAGGTCGGGCGGCAGGTCCTTGATCTCGACCGTCTGCGCGGGCGCCATCACGGTCAGCCAGTTCGCGAGATTCTCGAGCTGCCGCACGTTGCCGGGGAACGACAACGACGTCAGGTACGCCAGCGCGTCGTCGGATACGCGCTTGGGCTCGACGCCGAGATCGCGCGCACTCTTCTGCAGAAAGTGGCGCGTGAGCAGCGCGATGTCCTCGCTGCGTTCGCGCAGCGGCGGCAGCCGCAGCCGGATCACGTTGAGCCGGTGATAAAGATCCTCGCGGAACAGCCCCTGCCGCACGCGCGCCTCGAGATTCTGGTGCGTCGCGGCGATCACGCGCACGTTCGCGCGCAGCGGGTTGTGGCCACCCACGCGATAGAACTGCCCGTCCGACAGCACGCGCAACAGGCGTGTCTGCAGGTCGAACGGCATGTCGCCGATTTCGTCGAGGAACAGCGTGCCGTTCTCGGCCTGTTCGAAGCGGCCCTGGCGGGTCGTCTGCGCGCCGGTAAACGCGCCGCGTTCATGACCGAACAGTTCGGATTCGAGCAGGTCCTTCGGAATCGCCGCGGTGTTCAGCGCGATGAACGGTCCGTTCGCGCGCGGGCTGTGCCGGTGCAGCGCCCGCGCGACGAGCTCCTTGCCGGTGCCCGATTCGCCGGTGATCAGCACGGTCGCGGCCGAATGCGACAGGCGGCCGATCGCGCGGAACATGTCCTGCATCGCGGGCGCCTGGCCGAGCATCTCGGGCGCTTCGGCCACACGCTCGTCCTGCGGCGCGCCGCCGCGCAGGCTTTCCTCGACCGCGCGGCGGATCAGCTCCACCGCCTTGTCGACGTCGAACGGCTTCGCGAGATATTCGAACGCGCCGCCCTGGAACGCCGCGACGGCGCTGTCGAGATCGGAGAACGCCGTCATGATGATGACGGGCAGGTCCGGTAGACGCTCGTGCACCGCCTGCAGCAATTCGAGGCCGGAGCCGCCCGGCATCCGGATGTCGGATACGAGCACCTGAGGCGTCTCGTGGTCGAGCGCGGCCAGCGCGTCGCGCACGTTCGCGAAACTCTTCGTCGCGAAGCTGTCCCGGGCGAGTGCCTTTTCGAGCACCCAGCGGATCGATTGGTCGTCGTCTACTATCCAGATCGGCTTCATAGGTCGGTCAGTATTGGTGAATCCGGTGAATCGCCATACCGCCGCTCAATGGTCGAGCGGCAGCAGGATCTGAAATTCGGTACGTCCCGGCCGGCTCTCGACCTCGATCATCCCGTCGTGCTGCTGCACGAAGGTCTGCGCGAGCGTGAGGCCAAGGCCGCTGCCGTCGTCGCGCCCGGACACGAGCGGATAGAAGATCCGGTCGCGGATCTCTTCCGGAATGCCGGGCCCGTTGTCGACTACATGCAAGTCCAGTGCCAACTTGTACAGTCGCTTCGCGACCGTCACCTTGCGCGCGACGCGCGTGCGCAGCTCGATCTTCGCGTCGCCCTGCGCGATCCGTTCGCGCAGCGCCTGCGCGGCGTTGCGCACGATGTTCAGCAGCGCCTGGATCAACTGCTCCTTGTCGCCGCGCAGGTCGGGCACGCTGACGTCGTAGTCGCGCTCGATCGTGAGGCCGCGCGGAAATTCCGCGAGCATCACCGCGCGCACGCGTTCGCACACTTCATGAATGTTCACGTCGCCGACGATATGCGGATGCCGGTGCGGCTCCAGCAAGCGGTCGACGAGCGTCTGCAGGCGGTCGGACTCCTTGATGATCACCTGCGTGTATTCGCGCAGCTCGCCGCGCTCGCGCTCGCTCAGCTCGAATTCGAGCAGCTGGGCTGCGCCGCGAATGCCGCCGAGCGGGTTCTTGATCTCGTGCGCGAGATTGCGGATCAGTTGCTTGTTGACCGCGGTGAGGTCGTGGATCCGTTCCTCGCGATCGGTGCGCGACTGCCGTTCGTTCTCGAACAGTTCGACGAGCACGAAATCGGGCGCGGTCTCGAGGAAGCCGACGATCGCATGCACGTGCAGCGCCTCGTGGCCGGGCCGGTCGAGCACCGTGTCGAGATGCGTCGCGTGAAAGCGCTCCTGGCCGATCGCGGTGATCGTTGCCGCGAGCTCGTTCGCGTTCGGAAAAATCTCGCCCCACGGCCGCTGCGCGAGCTGCCGCCGCGAGATGTCGAGCATCGCCTCCGCGGACGGGTTCGCGAACGCAACCCGAAGCGTCTTGCGGTCGAGCACGATCACGACCGTCGGCAGTGCCTCCAGCCCCGCAAGCAGGCCCGAGCGCGCGAGCCGCTCGTCTTCCGTCAGTCGCTCGGGCTGCCCCGTCCTCGCCTTGATCAGATTTTTCAGAGCCATCTTGCGTATCGTCGCGCCTCACCGGGTGGGAACATGAAAATTTGCGGAACAAAAAAGGGACGGCTGGACGCCGTCCCCTTTCAGACTCCGCGGTTCCCGCCGCAGGCCGCGCGACGGGAACGAACCGGCATGACGGCGCTCACTCGAAGCGCCATCGCCGATTACAGCGAGTAGTACATCTCGAACTCGATCGGATGCGTCGTCATGCGGAACTTCGCCAGCTCCTGCTCCTTCAGCGCGAGGTACGCGTCGAGCATGCTGTCGGTGAACACGCCGCCGCGCGTCAGGAACTCGCGATCCTTGTCGAGCGCTTCCAGTGCCTGGTCGAGACCCGCGCAGACGGTCGGGATCTTTGCATCCTCTTCCGGCGGCAGGTCGTACAGGTTCTTGTCCGCGGCTTCGCCCGGATGGATCTTGTTCTGGATCCCGTCGAGGCCGGCCATCATCAGCGCCGTGAAGCAGAGGTACGGGTTCGCCATCGGATCCGGGAAACGCGTTTCGATACGGCGGCCCTTCGGGTTCGACACGTGCGGAATGCGGATCGATGCCGAGCGGTTACGCGCCGAGTAAGCGAGCTTGACCGGTGCTTCGAAGTGCGGGACCAGACGCTTGTACGAGTTCGTCGTCGGGTTCGTGATCGCGTTCAGCGCACGGGCGTGCTTGATGATGCCGCCGATGTAGAACAGCGCCAGTTCCGACAGGCCGGCGTAGCCGTTGCCCGCGAACAGGTTCTGGCCGTCCTTCCAGATCGACTGGTGAACGTGCATGCCCGAACCGTTGTCGCCGACGACCGGCTTCGGCATGAACGTCGCCGTCTTGCCGTACGAGTGCGCGACGTTGTGGATGATGTACTTCGACCATTGGGTCCAGTCGGCGCGCTGAACCAGCGTCGAGAACTTCGTGCCGATTTCGTTCTGGCCCTGGCCCGCCACTTCGTGGTGGTGCACTTCGACCGGGATGCCGAGCTGTTCGAGCAGCAGGCACATTTCCGAACGCATGTCCTGGAACGTGTCGACCGGCGCGACCGGGAAATAGCCGCCCTTCGTGCCCGGACGGTGGCCCGTGTTGCCGCCTTCGAATTCCTTGCCTGCCGACCACGGTGCTTCTTCGGAGTTGATCTTCACGAAGCAGCCCGACATGTCCGTGTTCCACTGGACCGAGTCGAAAATGAAGAATTCCGGTTCCGGACCGAAGTAGGCCGTGTCGCCGATGCCCGTGCTCTTCAAGTACGCTTCGCCGCGTTTCGCGAGCGAACGCGGATCGCGCTCGTAGCCCTTGCCGTCGGCCGGCTCGACCACGTCGCAGGTCAGCACGAGCGTCGACTCTTCATAGAACGGATCGATGAAGGCAGCGCTCGGGTCCGGCATGAGCAGCATGTCCGACGCCTCGATGCCCTTCCAGCCGGCGATCGACGAGCCGTCGAATGCATGGCCGCTTTCGAACTTGTCTTCGTCAAACGCCGAAACCGGCACCGACACGTGCTGTTCCTTGCCGCGCGTATCCGTGAAGCGGAAATCGACAAACTTGACGTCCTCGTCCTTCACGAGCTGCATGACGTCGGCGACGGTTTTACTCATAACCTCTTCTCCTGATTGAACAATTCCGGCGGACTGGGAACCGCCTCGTTTACCGAGCTGCCCGGAGTCTGGCTTTGGCGCAGCGCGCCCCGGGTCGACCGAATTCTATATAGCAGCAACCGTGCCAGCCATGCACAGATGCGACATGAATCGCGCCAGCCCGCGCCACCACGGGGCCCTGCTGCGCGATTGCGGGGCCGGGCGCCGCACCTGGGGCCGCGCGATTGCACTACAATGGTGCAATCTCCGGAGAGCACAGGCGCAACTGAATCATTGTGGTGCATGCGCACCATTCTGCACTCTTTTGGTGAGCACGGGGCGGTGCATGCGCGGCAGGCTACGCCCACATCCGCGCGGCGGCGGCGCGCTAAAATGTTTGTTTGACCGAACCATACGGAGACCTCCTGCCATGAGTACGCTCGACCAGCTTTACGCGAAGGCCGAAGAACGCCGCACCCAAGGCGCGCTCAACTATGCCGGCGCGCTGCTGCCGGTCGAGGCATTCGAACTGCTGCAGCTCGACCCGTCGGCGCGCCTCGTCGACGTGCGCACCCGCGCCGAGCTCGACTGGGTCGGCCGCCCGCTCGTCGGCGACGGCCAGTACCTGCACCTCGAATGGACGCGCTACCCGGGCGGCGTGCCGAACGCCGAATTCGTCAACGAACTGAAGGCGGCCCTGCCGGCCGATACGCCCATCCTGTTCTTGTGCCGCAGCGCCGCGCGCTCGAAGCTCGCCGCGGTCGCGTCGGCGCAGGCCGGCTTCACGAAGACGTTCGACCTGCTCGAAGGCTTCGAGGGCGGCAAGGACGGCGAAGGCCACCGCAAGACGGTCGACGGCTGGTGCTTCCGGAAACTGCCGTGGATCGGCGCCTGAGCGCGCATCCGTTCAGGCACGCCCGACTGCCACATCGTCGAGCCGGGCGATGACATCCCGATGACGGGCCGCGTTGCGCGGCCCGTGGTTTTTGCGCGGCCCGTTTGCGTGAAGGATCGCGGGCTGCTCAGGCGCGCGGCGCATCCGGCTCGACGACGTCGCCGCCGAGCAGGTGCACGCCTTCGCGCAGCTTCACGAACGCGGCCGCGACCGCTTCCGGCTCGCCCTTCACGCCGAGATCGATATGCCGGCGCGCGTAGATCCCGCCGCGCTCCGCGTCGCCCACGCTCGGCAGGCTGAAGACGCGCACGCCGGGGAAGTCGCGCTCGATGTTCTCCATCAGCGGCGTCAACGTCGATTCGGGCAGTTCGAACACGAACAGCGAGCGCTCCGCGTGCGGCGTCACATGATGGAGATGCTGGTATTTCGTATCGAGCACCCATTCGATCATCGGCCACGCCATCACCGGGAAGCCGGGCACGAAATGGAGCTCGCCGACCGAGAAACCGGGAATCCGGTTATAGCCGTTCGGGATGATCGTCGCGCCCGCCGGAAACACGCCCATGTTGAAGCGGTGGCGATTTTCCGGCGAATCGAAGTCGACCGGCGTGGCCGGATCGGTATGCGTCTCGCGGATGCGCTCCGAAATCAGCGCCTTCGCTTCCGGATGCAGCGCGAGCGGCACGCCGAGCGCGGCGGCGGCGCACTGACGTGTATGGTCGTCCGGCGTCGCGCCGATCCCGCCCGTGCAAAACACGATGTCGCCGGACGCGCTCGCGCGGGCGAGCGTCGCGGTGATCCGCGCCGGATCGTCGCCGACGTATTCGGCCCAGTCGAGCGCGAGGCCGCGCGCGCCGAGCAGCTCGATGACCTTCGCCAGATGCTTGTCCTGCCGGCGGCCTGAAAGGATTTCGTCGCCGATGATGATGATGCCGATGCTCATGCCTGCCCCATGTCGATTGCGGTGGCGCGCGAACGCGCGCGCAGGTCGTCCAGCGCGCGCAGGCAATAGTGCCCGAACCACAGCGCCGAGAAGACCAGGATGAAAGCGTAAACCCAGATCATCGCCGCCGCCACGAACGGAAACAGCACCATCATCCAGACCGACGACACCCACACGAAGGTCGGCACGGTGCCGAGCAACCCGGTCGCGACGCCGATGCCGATCAGCGGCCAGCGATGCTGGCGCACGAGCGCGCGGCGCTCGTCGCGGCTCGCGTGCTGGGCGAGCGCGTCGTAGGTCATCACGCGGTACGTGAGCCAGCCCCAGATGACGGGCGGCAGCAGCGCGAAGAACGGAGGAATCAACCACAGCGGGATCGTGACGACGAGCAGCACGACGCCGACGAGCGCCGCGCCGAGCGAATTGACCACGCTGCCGAGAAATGTGCCGCCCCGCTTCGCCTCGAGCGCGGCGAACTGGCGGTTCGACAGGTGCTTGATCACGACGGGCATCGAGATCGTCGCGATCAGCAGCAGCACGGTCAGCACGATCAGCGGAATCGCGAGCGACACGACGACGAACGGCGCGACGACCGCATGCAGCTGCGACATCCCGATCGCGTCGAACGCGCGGTACAGCGCGGCGGTCAGCACGAAGCCGTCGAGCGCACCGCGCGCGGCATCGATCAGCGTCTGCCACGAGAACCACAGCAACACGCCCCACAGCAGCGCCGAGACGACGAACGGCATCAGGGTCAGCCACAGCATGCGCGGGTGCAGCGCGCTGGCGAGCGCCCGGATGAAGGAGCGCAGCAAGTCGTTCATGCGAACCTGTATCGACGGAGAAAAACGGGGAAAGGATAAACCACACGGCCCGCATGCGCCAAAGCGCATGCGGGCCGTGTGGGGAAGCGGTTCAACGGGACGGTGACGAGCTCAGGCCGACGCCGCGCCGCGCTTCGCGGGAACGAGGCGCCGGAAGATCCGCACGAACGCGAGGCCGTGCTGCGCCCAGAAGCCATCGCCGTAGGACACGCCGTCGATCTGCTCGCGGATACCGGTCGGCTCGACCGTGCGGTTCCACGACGCGGTGCCGAACATGACGTCCCACCACGGGAACAGCACGCCGAAATTGCAGCCGTACTTGGTGCCTTCGTGACCGTAGCCGACCGCGTGGTGGCGCCGGTGGAAGGTCGGGCTCACGAGCAGGCGCTCGCCGAGCCGGCCGAACGACAGCCGCGCATTCGTATGCTGGATGCTCTGCAGGAAGTTGGTGACCGCGGTCAGCACGACGAACTGCGACGGCGTCACGCCGATCACGAGCGCGATCGCAGCGAAGAAGCACGACTGGAGCACGTCGTCGAGCAGGTGGTTGCGGTCGTCGCACCACAGCGACATCTGCCGCTGGCTGTGATGGACCGCGTGCAGCTCCCACCAGATGCCGAACTTGTGCTGCCAGCGGTGATACCAGTAGCCGGCGAAGTCGAGCACGACGAGGTAGATCGCGAACGCGACGATCGGCTGCGAGGTCACGCCGGGCCACAGATAGTCGAGGTTGAAGTTCGCGACGCCGTGCAGGCGCAGCCACGACTGGAACTTGTCGAACACCGGCTGCAGCGCGAAGAAGAAGAACAGCGCATAGATGCCGAGCTTCGAGATCGCCGTGTAGATCACGTCGACCCGCACCGCGCGTCGGTTCTTCCAGCGCTCGACGGGCGCGAGCGCCTCGAGCGGGCGCAGCAGCGCGAACATCAGCACCATCTGCAGCGCGCCGATGATCACCCAGTACAGTGCGTCGTAGGTGTCCTCGTCATAGTCCATCAGGTTGAACTTGAAGAGGAGCGGCTGCACGACGTCGACGTACAGCCAGGTCTGGATGTCCGACACGAACGCATCGATCAGGTGCAGCATCGTTCGCCTCCGCCCGTCACGCGCCGTTCGCAGCCTTCCACGGCGCGCGGTCGTAGAAGTAGATCCCGTGCGGCGAACGGCCGACGGCGATCGTCTGCACCAGCTTGCGCGATGCCAGATCGATGATACCGACCTTCTTCGCGAAGCGGAACGTCACCCACAGCGTCTTCTTGTCGGCCGACAGCTCCATGTCGTCCGGCCCCGGCAGCAGGCCGGTGATGTCGCCGACGTTGGTGAGCGTGTTCTCGTCGAGGATGCTGATCGTGTTCGCGACCCGGTTCGTGACGGCGACGTGCGAGCCGTCGGCGAGCGAGCGGAAGTTGTGCGCGCCCTTGCCCGTGTAGATCTGCTTGACGACCTTCTGGTTGCGCCAGTCGACGACCGCGACGTAATCCGCGCCGGTCATGCCGACCAGCAGGAACTTGTCGTCCGGCGTGAGCCACAGGCCGGCCGGCACCTTGCCGACCTTCATCTTCCACTTGACCGTCTGCGTGGGCAGGTCGATCGCCGCGATCTCGCCGGACACCTGCAGCGACACGAGCAGCGTCTTGCTGTCCTTCGTGAATGCGAGGTGGCTCGGCATCACCGCGAGCGGCACGCGCTTCGCGAGGTGCACGTCGTGGCCGTCGTAGCTGTAGATGTCGACGCGGTCGAGCCGCAGCCCCGCGGCCGCGAACCACTTGCGGTCGGGCGAGAAGCCGAGCTGGTACGGATCGTCGATCCCCTCGACGGTGCGCTGCAGCTTGCCCGTCTTCGGATCGAGGAACATCAGGCTGTTCGAGATCGAATTCGCGACGATCAGCGACGAATTGTCGGGCGTCGCCATCAGATGGTGCGGCTCCTTGCCGGTCGGCAGCGTGGAGACGACCTCGCGGGTCTGCTGATCGATCAGGGAAAGCGTCGCTTCGGCCGAGTTGAGGATGATCACGTTATTCGCGTGTGCGGCCGGCGCCAGCACGGCGGCGGCCAGCGCGAGTGCGCGGCCGAGGGAAAGGAAAGTGCGCATGAAGACTCACGTCGTGGAACAGCAGTCATTGTAGAACGTTCGACCGGCCCCGCCGGTTGACGCAAGCCCGGGTTGCGCCACATCGACGCACGCCGCGGCGGCCGGGCGGCCGACCGCGGCCGGCAGCCGGCGCGGGGCCGGCGAGCCCGCCGTGGCGCTAGCGCTGCATCGACTCCCACACCTTGTGCAGACGCTTGACAGAGACCGGCATCGGCGTGCGCAGTTCCTGCGCGAACAGCGAAATTCGCAATTCTTCCAGCAGCCAGCGGAATTCCGCAAGCCGCGGATCGGCGACGCCGCCGCGCTGCGACACCGCGCGCTGGTACTGCTGCACGAGCGGCAGCAGCTCGGCGGACTGCTTCGCGTCGCGCGCCGGGTCGGCCTTCAGCTTGTCGATCCGCAACGCGATGCCCTTCAGATAGCGCGGGAAGTGCGCAAGCTGCGTGTAAGGCGTGTCGATCACGAAGCGCTTGCCGACCAGCGCCGCGAGCTGCTGCTGAAGATCCGCGTAGGCCTGCGCGAACGGCTTCGCCTGCGCGAGCTCCTTCACGAGCCCCGCGTATTCGGCGAGGATCTGCCCGACGAGCCGCGCGATCTCCTGCGCGAGCAGGTTCAGGCGGCTGCGGCCCTCGTCGCGGCGCGCATGGAAGCTCGCATCGTCGTCGGGCAGCGGATCCTGCAGGCACGCGCGGTCGAGCGCCGTGTCGATCAGCTGGTCGCGCAGCTCGTCCTGCGTGCCGAGCGACATGTACTGCATCGCCATCTCGCGCAGCCCCGGCAGGTTCTTCTCGAGGAACTTGATCGGCTCCTTCAGTTGCAGCGCGAACAGCCGCCGCAAGCCGGCCCGGTGAATCCGCGCGGCCTCCTCCGGCGAGTCGAACACCTCGACGTCGCAATGCGTGCCGCGATCGACGAGCGCCGGATAGCCGTACAGCGTCTGGCCGCGCCGGCGGATCTCCAGCAGCTCGGGGAGCTTGCCGAAGTTCCACGTCGTCAGGTTCTCATACAGCGCGGTCGCGCCGGCTTCCGCCGGGGCGGCCATCCGCGCGGCGCCCGTGTGCGGCGCGGTGCCCTTGCCGGCCTTGCCACCCTTCGCCGCCGAACCCGGTACGGCAGCGGGCGCCGGCGTGTCGCCAGCGTCGCCCGCGCCGGCGTCGCCGCCGGGCGCGATCGTCGACGCCGCCGCGATCTTCTGGAACTGCTGCTGCGCCTGCGCCCCCAGCTCCTGTCGAAGCTGCGCGAGATTGCGCCCCATCGCGAGCTGGCGGCCGTGCTCGTCGATCACCTTGAAGTTCATGAACAGGTGCGCGGGCAGCGTCTCGAGCTTGAAGTCGGCCGTCTTCATCGCGACCTGCGTCTCGGCGCGCACGTCGGCGATCAGCGCCTCGACGAGACCGCCCGCGCCGAAGCGCTCGCGCCCCATGCGCTCGACGAAGCCGGCCGCGTACTCGGGCAGCGGCACGCAGTGCCGGCGCAGCTTCTGCGGCAGCGACTTCAGGAGCAGCTGCACCTTCTCCTTCAGCATCCCCGGCACGAGCCATTCGCAGCGGCGCGCGTCGACCTGGTTCAGCGCATACAGCGGCACCGCGAGCGTCACGCCGTCGCGCGGCGTGCCGGGCTCGAAGTGGTACGTGAGCGCCATCTCGACGCCGGCCATCGTCGCGCGCTTCGGGAACAACTCGGTCGTCACGCCGGCCGCCTCGTGGCGCATCAGGTCGTCGCGCGACAGGTACAGCAGCCGCTGCTTGTCCTCCGCCCGGCCGCCCTTGCTCACCTCGTCGCGATACCAGCGCTCGAACGCGGCGCCCGTGTGGATGCCCTCCGGAATCGCCTGGTCGTAGTACGCGTAGATCAGTTCGTCGTCGACCAGCACGTCCTGCCGGCGCGACTTGTGCTCGAGCTGCTCGATGTCGGCGAGCAGCTTGCGGTTGTGCGCGAAGAACGGCAGCTTCGTGTCGAACTCGCCCTCGACCAGCGCGCCGCGGATGAACAGCTCGCGCGCGCGCGCCGGATCCTGCCGGCCGAACGCGACGCGCCGGCGGTGGTAGATCGGCAGCCCGTACAGCGTCGCGCGCTCGAACGCGCCGACCTGCGCGGGACGCTTTTCCCAGTGCGGCTCCGACAGCGACTTCTTCAGCAGGTGCGCGCCGACCTTCTCGATCCACTCCGGCTCGATCTTCGCGAGGCAGCGCGCGTACAGCCGGCTCGTCTCGACGAGTTCGGCCGCCATCACCCAGCGGCCGGCCTTCTTCGCCAGCGCGGAGCCCGGCCACAGGTAGAACTTGATCCCGCGCGCGCCGAGGTAGTGCGGATCGTCGTCGGCCTTCATGCCGAGGTTGCCGAGCAGGCCCGTCAACAGGGCCAGATGGATCTGCTCGTAGGTCGCCTCGACTTCGTTGAGCCGCCAGCCATGCTCGCGCACGACCGTCAGCAGTTGCGAATGCACGTCGCGCCATTCGCGCAGCCGCAGGTGCGACAGGAAGTTCTGCCGGCATGCATCGATCAGCTGACGGTTCGATTTCTTGTGCGCGACGGCCTCTTCGAACCACGCCCAGATCTTCAGCCACTGCAGGAATTCGGAGCGCTCGTCGGCGAACCGGCGGTGCGCCTGGTCGGCCTGCTCCTGCGCTTCGATCGGACGGTCGCGCGGGTCCTGCACGGATAGCGCGCTCGCGATGATCAGCACCTCGCGCAGCGACTGCTGGTCGCGCGCGGCGAGGATCATCCGGCCGACGCGCGGATCGAGCGGCAGCCGTGCGAGCTCGCGGCCGAGCGGCGTCAGCGCGTTGTCGTCGTCGACCGCGCCGAGTTCGTTGAGCAACTGGTAGCCGTCCGCGATCGCGCGGCCGGGCGGCGGCTCGAGGAACGGGAACGACTCGATCTCGGTCAGGTGCAGCGACTTCATCCGCAGAATCACCGACGCGAGCGACGAGCGCAGGATTTCCGGATCGGTGAAGCGTGCGCGCGCCTGGTAGTCGCTTTCCTCGTACAAGCGGATGCACACGCCATCGGCCACCCGGCCGCAGCGACCCGCGCGCTGATTCGCGGCGGCCTGCGAGATCGACTCGACCTGCAGCTGCTCGACCTTGTTCCGGTACGAATAGCGCTTCACGCGCGCGAGACCGGTGTCGACGACGTAGCGGATGCCCGGCACCGTCAGCGACGTTTCGGCCACGTTGGTCGCGAGCACGATGCGGCGCGCGTTCGACGCCTTGAACACCTTGTCCTGGTCGGCCGCCGAGAGTCGCGCGAACAGCGGCAGGATCTCGGTATGCGGCGGATGGTGCTTGCGCAGCGCCTCGGCCGCCTCGCGAATCTCGCGCTCGCCGGGCAGGAACACCAGCACGTCGCCGGGGCCTTCGCGACACAGTTCGTCGACCGCGTCGACGATCGCGTCCATCAGGTCGCGTTCGGCCTCGCGCGCGGTCTTCACGCGGTCGCGCCCGCCCGTGCCCTCGGCGTGTTTCACGGCCGGGCGATCCTCGGCCACCGGGCGATAGCGCATCTCGACCGGATACAGCCGCCCGCTCACCTCGATCACCGGCGCCGGGCGCGCGTCGCTGCCGAAATGGCGCGCGAAGCGGTCGGCGTCGATCGTCGCGGACGTGACGATCAGCTTCAGGTCCGGCCGCCTCGGCAGGATTTCCTTCAGGTAGCCGAGCAGGAAGTCGATGTTCAGGCTGCGCTCGTGCGCCTCGTCGATGATCAGCGTGTCGTACGCCTTCAGCAGCGGGTCGGTCTGCGTCTCGGCGAGCAGGATGCCGTCCGTCATCAGCTTCACGGACGCGCCCGGCGCGAGATTGTCGGTGAAGCGCACCTTGTAGCCGACCACCTCGCCGAACGGCGTGCCGAGTTCCTCGGCGATCCGCCGGCCGGTCGACGACGCGGCCAGGCGCCGCGGCTGCGTATGGCCGATCAGGCCCGTGCCGCCGGCGCCGAGGCCGCGGCCGAGATCGAGACAGATCTTCGGCAGCTGGGTGGTCTTGCCCGAACCCGTTTCGCCGCAGACGATGACGACCTGATGATCGGCGATCGCGCGCGCGATTTCGTCGCGCTTGCCCGATACGGGCAGGCTTTCGGGATACGTGATCGGCGGAACCGGATTGGGGGCGACGGCCGCGCGCGGCGCACGCTCGCGGCGCGGGGGGCGCGCATCCGCCCGCGCTGCGTCCGTCGCCGCGGCCGGCTGGCGCGCGTCGCCGCGCCGCTCTTCACCGCGCGGCCCGCGCGGCGGCTTGCCCGCCTGCTGTTGCTGCGGCTGGCGCGGCGGCTGGCCTTGCTGCTCGCGCGCATCGGCCGCACCATCCGGGTGCCTGGCCGACGGCGCTTTGGCCCGCGTCGGCGCGGGACTTTTAGGTACATTCGACATGGGGGCGCATTATAATCCCGCCCATGAATTCCCAAACCGACCTCCCTCCCGCCCAGACCGGCGCCGCGACGCCGCCGGCCGCCGACGATTCGGCCGCCAGCCACGCGCAGTTCGTCGACTGGATGCGCTCCGTCGCGCCCTATATCCACAAGTTCCGCAACAGCACCTTCGTCGTGGGGTTCGGCGGCGAGGTGGTGCAGCAGGGACTCCTGAACGCGCTCGTGTCCGACATCGCCCTGCTTCAGGCGATGGGCATCCAGATCGTGCTGGTGCACGGCTCGCGCCCGCAGGTCGAGGAGCAGCTGAGCCTGCATGGTGTCGAATCCGAGTTTTCGCACGGGCTGCGCATCACCGATGCGCGCGCACTCGAATCCGCGAAGGAAGCGGCCGGCGAAGTGCGTCTCGACATCGAGGCCGCGATCAGCCAGGGTCTGCCGAACTCACCGATGGCGCACGCGCACATCAGCGTCGTGTCCGGCAACTTCGTGACCGCACGGCCGGTGGGGATTCTCGACGGGGTCGATTTCGCGCACACGGGCATCGTGCGCAAGATCGACGCCGAATCGATCCGTCATTCGCTGGCGAGCCGCAAGCTCGTGCTGCTGTCGCCGCTCGGTTTCTCGCCGACCGGCGAAGCATTCAACCTGTCGATGGAAGACGTCGCGTCGGCGGCCGCGATCGCGCTGCGCGCCGACAAGATCATCTTCCTGACCGAAGCGCCCGGCATCATCGACGACGAAGGCGCGCTGGTCCGTGAAATGTCGCTCGACGCGGCCGCCGAGCTGCTCGATTCCGGCAACGTCCAGGGCGACGACGCGTTCTTCCTGAAGCATTCGATCCGCGCGTGCCGCGGCGGCGTGACCCGTGCCCACCTGATCCCGCAATCGCTCGACGGCAGCATGCTGCTCGAACTGTTCCTGCACGACGGCGTCGGCACGATGATCTCGTACGAGAATCTCGAGAGCCTGCGCGAAGCGACGCCGGACGACGTCGGCGGCATCCTGTCGCTGATCGAGCCGCTCGAGTCGGACGGCACGCTGGTGCGGCGCGGCCGCCACCAGATCGAACGCGACATCGACCACTTCTCGGTGATCGAGCACGATGGAGTGCTGTTCGGCTGCGCGGCGCTGTATCCGTACCAGCAGGAAAAGATCGGCGAGATGGCGTGCCTGACGGTCGCGCCGGAAGCGCAGGGCTCGGGCGACGGCGAACGCCTGCTCAAGCGCATCGAGCAGCGCGCCCGCGCGCGGGGCCTCACGCATATCTTCGTGCTCACGACGCGCACCGAGCACTGGTTCCTCAAGCGCGGTTTCGTCAAGGTCAGCGTCGACGACCTGCCGGAAGACCGCCGCAAACTCTATAACTGGCAGCGCAAGTCGCTCGTGCTGATGAAGCAGCTCTGAGCGCAGGCACGACTGCCCTCCCCCAGTCCGATTACAGGAGAAGTACACGATGGCTCGAATGATTCAATGCGCGAAGCTCGGCAAGGAAGCCGAAGGTCTCGATTTCCCGCCGCTGCCGGGCGAACTCGGCAAGCGCATTTACGAAAGCGTGTCGAAGGAAGCGTGGCAAGGCTGGCTCAAGCAGCAGACGATGCTGATCAACGAGAACCGCCTGAACATGGCCGACCCGCGCGCGCGCCAGTACCTGATGAAGCAGACCGAGAAGTACTTCTTCGGCGACGGCGCGGACCAGGCGTCCGGCTTCGTGCCGCCGACGGAAGGCTGAGCACCGCGGATCGCGCGGGCCGGTCGTACCGGTCTCATGCAAAGCAAACGGCACCGTGCATCGCACGGTGCCGTTTGCTTTTGGGGGCGGGCAAATCGAGAGCCGATGTGAGTCGGCCCGGTGCGTTCGATGCCGCTGGGTCAGGTCACGCCGGCCTGCCCCGCCGGTTTCAACGTGCCGCGCTCGTCCGGCTGCGCGGACGCGGCGTCGACACTCGCGCTTGCGGTGCCCCATTCGGCCGCATCGCTGCGCTCGGCGCTCGACAGCTCATCCGCACGGTAGCCGGTGCGATTGAGCAGCGCGAGCATGCAGGCGAGCGACACGAGCGCGTACAGCCCCGACGCGATCGCGACGCCGACGATGCTGCCGGTCGCGTTCAGGATCGCCTGCGCGAGCACCGGCGTGCCGCCGCCGACGACGAGCGCGCTCAGCTGATACGCCAGCGACAGGCCCGTATAGCGGATGTTGGCCGGAAACACGCGCGCGAGCACGCCGCCGACCGCACCGTAGAACATCGCCGACGGGATCGTCGAGATGCACATCCCCACGACGGCGACCCAGTACGAGCGGGTCGCGAGTGCATGGAACATCACCGGCATCAGCACGATCTCCGGAATCAGGATCCAGCACATCGCGCGGCGCATGTCGATCTTCGACACGAACCACGCGCCGATCGGCTGCATCAGGAACTGCACGACGAGCGAGATCGACAGGATGCCGAGGAACGTGCCCTGCGCGTAGCCGAGTTCCTTGGTCGCCCACGACAGCGCGAACGTGCTGCGGAAATACGTGACGTTGATCACCGGCAGCGTGCCGGCCGCGAGCAGCACGACGAGCCAGTGGTCGCGCACGACGTCGCGCAGCGGCAGCTTCACCGTGCGCTTGCGCGCGAGCACGCGCTGCATGTCGAGCGATTCCTCGAGCCGCAGCCGGATCACCATCCCGATGATCACGAGCACCGCCGACAGCAGGAACGGAATGCGCCAGCCCCACATCAGGAACGACGGTGTCGGCAACGCGCTCAATGCGAAGAACGCGACCGTCGCGAGCAGGTTGCCGGTGGGCGAGCCTTGCTGAGCGAAGGCTGCATACAGGATGCTGCGATGCTTCGGCGCGTTCTCGCTCGCGATCAGTACCGCACCGCCCCACTCGCCGCCGACCGCGATGCCCTGCAGCACGCGCAGCACGACGAGGCCCGCGGGCGCCCACACGCCGATCGACGCATAGCCGGGCAACAGGCCGATGCCGGTCGTGGCAAGGCCCATCATGATCAGCGTGATCACGAGCGCGGTCTTGCGGCCGACGCGATCGCCGAGATGCCCGAACACGATCCCGCCGAGCGGCCGCGCGGCGAAACCGGCCCAGAACGTGACGAACGCGAGCAGCGTCGCGACGCCGGGATCCATCGTGCCGGAAAAGAACACCTTGCCGAACACGAGCGCGGCGGCGGTGCCGTAAATGTAGAAGTCGTACCACTCGATCGTGGTGCCGACGAAGGCTGCGAGGGCGGCGCGGCCGGGCCTTGGCGCGGCGGACGGGGTTTGCGGACGGCTCATCGATGTCTCCATGTTCGTGATCGGCGGCGCGACTGTCACGCGCCTTGCCGGATGGCCGGACTTGCGCCGCCGGCTGGCGGGGTTGTTTTACGGCTTTACGTTCTGGTGCTTTGCCTGCTGCTTCCTCGGCCGGGGATGCTCACCCGCGGGCCCCGTCGGCCCGTCACGTCTCATCGGGCGCGACCTTCAGCACGCCGGCGTCGAGCAGCTGCTGCTGGAGCGCGGGATCGACGCCGAGGCGATCGAGCACCGCGCGCGTGTCGCGGCCGAGCGCCGGTGGCGACGAGCGATAGGTCGCCGGCGTGCGCGACAGCTTCACCGGCGATGCGGTGCCGCGATATGCGCCGATCTCGACGAACAGCTCGCGGTGCAGCGCATGCGGGTCGCGCGCGACGTCGGCGACCGTGCGCACCGGCCCGCACGGCACGCCCGCCGCCATCAGGTCGCGCGCGAGCGGCTCGCACGGATGGGCGGCCAGCCGCGCCTCGAGTTCGGCCTTCAGCTCGGGCCGGTGCGCGCAGCGGCTGCGATTGTCGACGAAGCGCGGATCGCCGGCGAGCGCCGGCGCGCCGAGATGCGCGACGAGCCGTGCGAACTGCCGGTCGTTGCCGACCGCGAGGAACATCGGCACCGTCGCCGTGCGGTAGCTGTCGTACGGCGCGATGTTCGGATGCGCGTTGCCGCTGCGCCCGGGCACGCGCCCCGAGCCGAAGAAGTTCGGCAGGTGCGGATGCAGCAGCGACACGCCGCAGTCGTACAGCGCGATGTCGATCGACTGCCCCTGCCCGCTCTTCTCGCGCTCCGCGATCGCAAGCAGGATGCCGGCAAGCGCGTTGAGCCCCGTGACCATGTCGACGATCGGCAAGCCGATGCGCATCGCGTCGCCGTCGCGCTCGCCGTTGACGCTCATCAGCCCGGCCATCGCCTGGATCACCGCGTCGTAGCCGGGCAGCCCGCCGAGCGGACCGTCCGCGCCGAAGCCGGTCACCGCGCAGTGGATCAGGCGCGGGAAGCGCGGCCGCAGGTCGCGCGCGTAGTCCATCCGCCAGCGCGCGAGCGTGCCGGGCTTGAAGTTTTCGACGAGCACGTCGGCGTCGTCGAGCAGGCGCCACAGGATCGCGCGCCCTTCGTCGCGGGACAGATCGAGCGCGAGCCCTTCCTTGTTACGGTTCACGCCCATGAAATACCACGCAGTGTCGCCGAGGAACGGCGGCCCCCAGCCCCGCGTCTCGTCGCCGTCCGGCGGCTCGATCTTGATCACCGTCGCGCCGTGGTCGGCGAGCGCCTGCGTGCAGTAGGGGCCGCCGAGCACGCGGCTCAGGTCGACGACCTTCAGGCCGTCCAGTGCGCCGCGTGTCGCGTTCGTCGGGTTGGTCGCGTTCATCGCGTTCATCGTTCGACCTCCGGCAGCAGGTCGAGCGCCATGTCGAGCGGCACCGGCGCGCCGCGCACCAGCGCGTCGAACGCCATCGCTTCGTCGTCGCGCAACGCCGGCGCGAACGGATCGACCGGCAGCAGCTTGTGACGCACGATCAGGTGCGCGAGCGCGAGGCGCCGGTAGTCGGGCGCGAGCCGCACGCCCTCGCACGCCATCAGCACGGCCGCGCTCGCGTAGTACAGCGCCGACGCGGCCTGCCGCACGCACGCGTCGTTGCCTTCCGCCGCAACGCGGGCGAGCGCATCGCATGCGCGCGCGAGAATGCGCCGCAGCGCCGCGCGACTCGCGTCGGGCAGCGGCGCCGCGCCAAGCCGATCGCCGAGGAACGTGCACAGCGCGTCCAGCGCCTGCTCGCGCTGGGCGGCACGCGCGACGTCGAGCGCGACGATGTTGCTGGTGCCTTCCCAGATCGAGCCGAGATGCGCGTCGCGCACAAGGCGCGCATCGCTCCATTCCTCGATGTAGCCGATGCCGCCGCGCACCTCCATCGCGTCGCCCGTTACGCGGCGCGCATCGCGGCACGCGCGGAACTTGATCAGCGGCGTCAGGATGCGCACGCAGCGGGCGGCCTGCTCGTCGCCCGCATCCGCCTGCGGCAGCAGCAGCGCGATCTGCATGAACATCGCTCGCGCGGCCTCGGCGGGCAGCAGCATCTTCATCAACTGGCGCTGCATCAACGGCATCTCGATCAGCGTCCGGCCGAACGCCGTGCGGCGCGCGGCCACGTGCAGCGACTCGTTCAGCGCGCGCCGCATCAGCCCCGCCGCGCGCACGCCGTTCGACAGCCGCGACATGTTGATCATGTCGGCCATCTGGTGAAAACCGCGGCCGATCTCGCCGATCAGGTAGGCCTGCGCGCCTTCGAGCGCGATCTCGCCGCTCGCCATCGAACGGCTGCCGAGCTTGTCCTTCAGCCGCACGATCCGGTAGTGGTTGCGCGTGCCGTCCGGCAGCGTCTTCGGCAGCAGGAACAGCGCGAGCCCCTTGATGCCGTCCGGCGCGCCGTCTGGCCGCGCGAGCACCATCGCCAGATCGGCGTCGGCGTTCGAGCAGAACCACTTGTCGCCGTACAGGCGCCACACCGCTTCGCCCTGCGCGTGCGTTTCGTGCACCGCGCGCGTCGCGATGCGGCCGACGTCGGAGCCGGCCGCCTGCTCGGTCATGAACATCGCACCCTGGAACAGCGTGTCGAAATCGCGCGACGCGAGCATCGGCAGGTAGTGCTCGACGAGCGCCGGTTCGCCGAAACGGCGCAGCGTGCGCGTGAGCGAGTCGGTCATGCTGACCGGGCAGCACAGCCCGAATTCCGCCTGCACGAACAGGAAGGTCAGCGCGTACTTGACGAGCGGCGCCACCGCGTCGGGCTGGTGGCTCAGCGCCGCGAGCCCGAGCTCCGAATACGCGACGCGTTCGAGCGCGACATACGCCGGGTCCTTGTCGATCCGCTGCACGGCCTCGGCGCGCCGGTTGCGATGTTCGAGCACGGGCGGATGCTTGTCCGCGCGCGACGCCCATTCGTCGAGCTCGCCCGACACACGCGCGCCGAGTGCGTGCAGTTGCGGTTCGAGTCGTGCGTATTGGGCGGCGCCGAGATGCAGCTTCAGCAACGCGCCGAGATCAGGATCGGCCGTGAAGAAATTGATGCCCCGGCTGTCGGGGATGTTGTTGGATGCGCCGGCGTCCGGCGTGCGAGCGGTGTCGTTCATGCATGCGTCTCCATGGTGGCCCGGCTGCCCGCCGGCGCCCGCATCGTGGCGGCGGCGGCCGATGCCGGGCGTTACGCAGAGACTAGGCGCGCGATCGATAAGCGTCCAATACAGGATTTGTCCGGTACGATAGACCGCATTTATCGATGCCGAAGCCGGGAGGAGACACCATGGAACTGCGGCAGTTGCGTTACTTCGTGGCGGTCGCCGAGGAACTGCATTTCGGGCGCGCGGCGAAGCGCCTGTTCATCTCGCAGCCGGCGCTGAGCTTCGATATCCGCAAGTTCGAGGAAGCGCTCGGCGTGCAGCTCTTTTCACGCACCAACAAGACGGTCGCGCTGACCAACGCGGGCGCGGTGCTGCTCGGCGAAGCGCGCCGGCTGCTGCTGCAGGCGAGCGAGGCCGAGCGTCTCACGGTGCGCTCGGCGTCCGGCCTCGCGGGCCGGCTGAGGATCGGCTTCGTCCATTCGATGCTGTATCGCGGGCTGCCCGATGCGGTGCAGCGCTTCGAGGCCGACTATCCGGGCGTGGAGATCGTGCTGAGCGAGATGAACACGCACGCGCAGGTGCAGGCGATCCAGCGCGGCCAGATCGATCTCGGTTACGCGCACTGGGGCCACTGCCCGCCCGAGGTCGAATCGACGCCCGTCTACGCGGAACCGTTCGTGTGCTGCCTGCCGGCCGCGCATCCGCTCGCAGGGCGCCGGCAGGTCGCGCTCGCCGCGCTGGCCGCGGAACCGTTCATCCTGTTTCCGCGCGACGCGGCGCCGCACTATCACGACCTGATCATCGCGCAATGCGTGAACGCGGGATTCAGCCCGCTGATCCGTCACGAGGCGCGGCTGTGGCAGACGATCCTGTCGATGATCGAGTTCGGGATGGGCATCGCGCTGGTGCCGCGCGTGCTGCAGCAGGTGAAGAGCGACCGGCTCGCGTTCCGGCCGCTGAAGGACGCGTCGTTCGAGTCGCGCACGCTGGAACTGAAGCGCAGCGGCACCGCCGAACCGGTCGCGCTGCGCTTTGCCGACTACGTGCGCGCGTCGATCGACGCGCTGCCCGCGCTGGCGGGCTGAGCCGCCGCCGCTACTTCGCGTCCGGCTGCAGCACCGGCTGCGCGCGCCGGTACCACACCGCGTACACGATCGACAGCGCGATCAGGAACGGAATGCCGAAGATCAGCGTCATGTGGAATTCGGCGGTGAAGTAGGTCGTCACCATCACCGCGAGCATCAGCGCCGCGCCGAGCAGCGTCAGCAGCGGAAAGCCGCGCATCCGGAACGCGGGCGCCGGCAGGCCGAGCGCCGCGCGACGCCGCCGGAAGCAGTAGTGCGTGACGAAGATCATCATCCACGTGAACAGCGCGCCGAACATCGACACCGACATCATGATCGCGAACGATGCATCCGGATACAGCACGCTCAGCACCGTCGCGAGCGCGATGCCGAGCGTCGACAGCAGCAGCGCGCCGAACGGCACGCCGCGCGCGTTCACCCCGCCGAGTGCCTTCGGCGCATGGCCCGCGCGCGACAGGCTGAACATCATCCGCGTCGTGATGTAGAGCTGGCTGTTCATCGCGGACAACGCGGCGATCAGTACCACGAAGTTGATCAGCCCGGCCGCGCCCGGCAGGTGGATCGCCTCCATCACCTTCACGAACGGGCTCTCGTCGCGCCCCGCCGCCGTCCACGGCACGATCGCGAGCATCAGTGCGAGCGTGACGAGGTAGAACAGCACGAGCCGCACGATCGTCGAGCGGAACGCGCGCGTCACCGCGCGCTCGGGATCTTCCGCCTCGCCCGCCGCGACCGCAATCATCTCGATGCTCAGGTAGCTGAAGATCGACACGATCACCGCGACCCACATCCCCCACATGCCCTTCGGAAAGAAGCCGCCATGATCGGTGTAATGATGGAAACCCGCGCGCGCCGCGCCGTCGCCGACCAGCGCCGGATTGCCGAAGACCACGTACGCGCCGAGCACGATGAAGCCGACGATCGCCGCGATCTTCACGACCGAGAAACCGTATTCGACCGCACCGAACACGTCGACGCTGCGCGCGTTGACGAACACGAGCAGCGCCGAGAAGCCGACGATCCACAGCCAGCCCGGCACGCCCGGGAACCAGTACTTCATGTACAGCGCGATCGCGGTGACTTCGGTGCCGACCGCGAGCACGATGCACGCCCAGTACGCATAGCGCACGAGAAACCCGGCCCACGGGCTCACGTAATGTTCGGCGTAGGCGCCGAATGATCCGGAGGTCGGGTGCGCGACCGTCATCTCCGCGAGACAGCCCATCAGCAACAGCGAGATGAACGCGCCGATCGCGTAACTGACGAGCACGCTCGGGCCCGCGAAGCCGATCGCGAACCCGCTGCCGAGAAAGAGACCGGTGCCGATCGCACCGCCGATCGCGATCATCGCCATCTGGCGTGCGGAAAGGGTGCGGCGCAGACCGTGCTCGCGCGCCGCGATGTGCTGGAATTGCCCTTTTGGTTGCATCGAATGACCTCGTTCTAAAGCGTATGTCCGGTCGAAACGTCGACGGCGCACGGGCCGGTGCCGGACCGCACCGGCCACCGCGCGCCGCATCCTCAGAACAGGTGGCGCAGGCCGGCCGCGAGGCCCGTCTGGTTGCCGCGTCCGGGCATTTCGGTGAACGCGCCGCCGGTCACCCGGTTGTAGTCGAGCGTCGCGTAGACCTGCGTCGCCTTCGACAGCGCGTACTCGGCCTCGAGCACGCCCGTATAACGCTTGCCGCCGTTACCTGCCACGCCGTTGACGTTGCGGATGTCGTCGTAGTACGCGACGCCCGTCACCGATACTGCCGGCGTGACCTTCACGCTCACACCGGTGTAGAAGATCGCGTCGCGGCGCGGGTTGTCGGCGAACGAACCGTAGCTCACGTCGCGGCCCGGCGCGTTCAGCAGCTGCCGATCGAGCATGCCCGTGCGGTCGATGCCGCCGAGATAGCCGGCGTACAGCGTCGCCGCGCCGAACGCGTAGCGTGCGCCCGCGCCCCAGGCCTGCTGTGCACGGCTGTTCAGGTCGCGCACCTGCTGGTAGGTCGCACCGACCATCAGTCCGCCGAGCGTGTACGACACGTGCGTGCCCCAGTACGCATTCGCGCCGAGGCTGCCCGCGACGCCGCCGAAACCGTAGCTCGCGCCGACGTCCAGCCCGCCGAACGTGCCGTCGTAGCTGATGGCGTTGCTTGCGCGGCCCTGCGTGAGGAAGTACGGCCACATGTTGGCCGTGTAGTTGCCGACCGTCAGCGGATCGAGATCGCCGAACAGGTTGAATGCCTCGGTCGCCTGCCTGCCGAGCTTCACGGTGCCCCAATCGCTCGCGAGGCCGACATATGCGTAGCGGCCGAACAGCGCGCCGTCGAGCTGCCCGTTCTGCGGCTCGAAGCCGCTCTCGAGCTGGAAGATCGCCTTCAGCCCGCCGCCGAGCGCTTCGCTGCCCTTCAGGCCCCAGCGGCTGTTGGTGATCGCGCCGTTGGCCATCTGCACGCTCGCGTCGTTCGACGCATTCGCATGCGTCGTGTAGCGGATGCTCTGGTCGACGATGCCGTACAGCGTCACGCTGCCCTGCGCCATCGCGCCGCTCGCGGCGATCAGGCCCGCCATCGTCGGTACTGCGAATCGAATCATTCTCGTCACGTTCGTCTCCATCCTTGTCTTTATCCTTGTTGCACTTCTTGGGGTTTGCTGGTGATACGGGTATTGCAAGCCGCGCCACACGGCGTGGTGCTAATCGCGCGCCGCCGGCAGCGCGACGTACGCGACGAGTTCGACGCGCATCGCCGGATGCGCGAAGCCCTGCACGCCCACGCACGTGCGGTTCGGATACGGTTCGCGGAAGTGGCGCCGGTATTCGGCGTCGAATTCCGGCATCGCCTCCACGTCGGACAGATAGACGAGCACCTGCGCGACGTCATCCATCGTCGCGCCGGCCGCCGCGACGGCCTTCGCGAGATTGCAAAGCGTGATGCGCGCCTGCGCGGTCATCGTGTCGCCGGCGATCGCGCCGGATGCATCGACCGGCCCGTGGCCGGTAAACATCAGCCCGCCCGCGCGGGTCGCCCACGAGAACGGCTGGGCCAGCTGCGGCAAGTCGACCGGGATCGTATCTGCCATCGTGTCCTCCTTCGGTTCGGGATCGGCCGCTCAGGCGGCCTGGCGCGACGTGCCGCCGAGCACGTCGGCGATCGCGTTCGCGACATGGTCGACGTTCGCGTCGTTCAGGCCGGCGATGCACATGCGGCCCGAGCGCAGCAGGTAGACGCCGTGCGACGCACGCAGCCGGTCCACGTTGGCCGCGGCGATGCCCGTATAGCTGAACATCCCGCGCTGCGTGACGAGTGCATCGAACGCGGGCGCGGGCAGGCGCGCGTCGAGCCGCGCCTTCAGCGCGCCGCGCATGCGCTTGATGCGCGCGCGCACCGCTGCGACTTCGTCCTCCCAACACGCGCGCAGCACGTCGTCGTTCAGCACGGTCGACACGAGCTGCGCGCCGAACAGCGGCGGACTCGAATAGGTGCGGCGCACGCCGGCTTGCAACTGGCTCAGCACCGTCGCCGCTTCGCCCGCGCTCATGCAGACGATCGACAGCCCGCCGACACGCTCGCCGTACAACGAGAAATTCTTCGACAACGAGTTGCTGACGATCGCCGGCAGCCCCGCTTCGACGATCGCGCGCACAGCCCACGCGTCGTCGTCGAGCCCGTCGCCGAAGCCCTGGTACGCCATGTCGAGGAATGGAATCAGCCCGCGGCGAGCGAGCACGTCGATCACCGCGCGCCACGCGTCGCGGCCGAGGTCGAGGCCCGTCGGGTTGTGACAGCACGGCTGCAGCAGCACGATGCTGCGCGCGGGCAGCGCATCGAGCGCCGCGAGCATCGCGTCGACGCGCAGATCGTTGCGCGCTTCGTCGTAGTACGGATACGTGTGCACGTCGAGGCCGGCCGCCGAGAAGATCACGCGATGGTTGTCCCACGTCGGATCGCTGATCCAGATCGCGCTGTCGGGGAAATAGCGCTTCACGAACTCGGCGCCGAGCCGCAGCGCGCCCGAGCCGCCGAGCGTCTGCAGGGTCGCGATGCGTCCTTGCGCGAGCGCCGCGCAGCCGGCGCCGAACACGAGGCGCTGCACGCCCTGCCGGTACGCGGCGAGCCCTTCCATCGGCAGATACGTGTGCGGCGTGCCGGCCTGGCTCACGCGCTCGGCCGCGAGACGCGTGCTCTCCAGCACCGGGATGCGGCCCGCGTCGTCGTAGTAGAGGCCGATGCTGAGGTTGACCTTGTGCGGATGCGCATCCTGCTGGAACGCCTGGAACAGCGACAGGATCGGGTCGCCCGGATAGGCGGGAACATGTTCGTACATGGCGTAAAAACGATAGGTGTTGAAGGCGGCGATACGGCCGGCGGCATGACAGCGCGTCAGGCCGTGCGGTCGAGGCATGGGGCGCATGTTATCGAGGACGAAATAGAATGAGCTTCACTTTTCGATGACGAATCGCGCAGATTGCCGTAGAGTCTGCGTCTTGCATCTCAAAATTCACGGGATTCTGCGAAATGACTCTGGATCGAACCGACATGCGGATCCTCCGGCACCTCGAGCGGGACGGACGCATCAGCAATCAGGACCTCGCCAACGCGGTCGCGCTGTCGCCGTCGGCGTGCCTGCGGCGCGTGAAGTTGCTCGAGGAACGCGGCGCCATTGCAGGGTATCGCTGCACGATCGAGCCGAAGAAGGTCGGCGTCGCGTTCGAGGCGCTCGTGCATGTGTCGATGCGGCCGGACGTGCCCGAGTGGCACGACCGGTTCGTGGAAGCGATCCAGGCGTGGCCGGAAGTGATCGCCGCGCAGATCGTGACGGGCGGCTCGAACTACGTGCTGACGGTGCGGGCGCGCGACCTCGACCACTACTCGGACTTCGTGATCAATCGGCTGCACCGCGCGGCGGGCGTGATGTCGATCAATTCGAGCATCGTGCTCGCGACGCTGAAGCGCGACGGCTCGATCCTCGATCTCGTCGAGCCATCGACGGCCGGCTGATGGATTGCTGCACGAGCATGAAAAATATTTGCAGAAAGGGCTTTACGAACCCCAAAAGCTCTGACATAATTTCAGCTTCTTTGGGCGGTTAGCTCAGCGGTAGAGCACTGCCTTCACACGGCAGGGGTCACTGGTTCGATCCCAGTACCGCCCACCAAAGAATTCAAGGGCCTGCGTCTCACGACGCAGGCCCTTTTCGTTTTGCGGTCGCTTTTCTGCGCCCCTCCTCTGCTGCCGAATGCTTCGGGTTCGCCCACCCCGTTCAAGAGCCGGCGCTTCGACGGCATGTAATCGAAGCGCCGCGACCGCTCACTTCACCCGCTCCGCCGTCGCGTCGAACGCACGCCGCGCCTTGTCGACGATCTCGTCGACTTCAGCCTCCCGGATCACGAGCGGCGGCGACAGCAGCATCCGGTCGCCTGTCGCGCGCATGATCAGGTTGCCGTTGAAACAGAAGTCGCGGCAGATCGTGCCGATATCGACGTCCGCGCCGAATCGCTCGTGCCGGCTCCGGTCGCGCGCCAGCTGAACGCCCGCGACCAGCCCCGCTCCCGCGATCTCGCCGACGATCGGATGATCGCCGAGCGCTTCCCGCAGCCGGCGCTGGAAATACGGCCCGATGTCGCGCTTCACGCGCTCGACGATTCCTTCGTCGCGCAGCAGCTTCAGGTTCGCGACCGCGACGGCGGCCGCCACCGGATGCCCCGAGTACGTGAGTCCGTGATTGAATTCGCCGTTGTCGATGATCGGGCGCGCGATGCGCTCGTGAATGCCGACCGCGCCCATCGGCACGTAACCCGACGTGAGGCCCTTGGCCATCGTGATCAGATCCGGCTCGAAGCCGAAGTGCTGGTGCGCGAACCATTCGCCGGTGCGGCCGAAGCCGCCGATCACTTCGTCGGCGACGAGCAGGATGTCGTACTTGCGGCAGATCCGCTGGATTTCCGGCCAGTACGTCGACGGCGGGAAGATCACGCCGCCCGCGCCCTGGAACGGCTCGCCGATGAACGCCGCGACGTTCTCCGCGCCGAGTTCGAGAATCTTTGCCTCGAGCTGCTGCGCACGTGCGAGGCCGAACGCTTCGGGCGTCTCGTCGGCTTGCGCTTCACCGAAGAAATACGGCTGGTCGATGTGCACGATGTGCTCGACCTTCGACGGCATCTGCTCGTGCATGTAGCCCATCCCGCCGAGCGTGCCGCCCGCGATCGTCGAGCCGTGATAGCCGTTTTTGCGCGAGATCACGTACTTCTTCTGCGGCCGGCCCTGCACGCGCCAGTACTGGTGCACGACGCGCAGCACGGTGTCGTTGCCTTCCGAACCGCTGTTGCAATAGAAGAAGTGGTTGAAGCCCGCGGGCGTGACTTCGGCGAGCAGCGCCGACAGCTCGATCACCGGCGGGTGCGTGGTCTTGAAGAACGTGTTGTAGAACGGCAGTTCCTGCAACTGGCGATACGCGGCGTCGGCGAGCTCCTTGCGGCCGTAGCCGACGTTCACGCACCAGAGGCCGGCCATCCCGTCGATGACCTTGTTGCCGTCAGAGTCCCACAGGTAGACGCCGTCGGCCTTCACGATCACGCGGCTGCCCGCGCGGTTCAGCGCGCCCATGTCCGAGAACGGGTGGATGTGGTGGGCGGCGTCGAGCGCGCGGTATTCGGCGGTCGAGTGCGGCGGGAAGGCTTCGTTTCGATCGGTCATGTTTCCTCCGTAAGCAGCGCCGCGCACTCACACGTGCAGCAGCAGATGGCGACGTTCCCACGAGCTGATCACGCGGAAGAACGCTTCGTATTCGGTTTCCTTCAGTGCCAGGTACGCCTTCACGAACTTGTCACCGAGAATGCCGGCGAGCGGCGTGCACGCGGCCATCAGCGAGATGCCCTCCTCGAGATTGCGCGGCAGCTGGTACGGCAGGTCGTAGCCGTCGGACGCGATCGGTTCGGTCGGCGCGAGCTGCTGGGTGAGGCCGAGATAGCCGGCCGCGAGCGTCGCCGCGAACGCGAGGTACGGGTTGCAGTCGACGCCCGGAATCCGGTTCTCGATGCGCCGCGCGACCGGCGTCGACTGCGGGATGCGGAAGCCGACCGTGCGGTTGTCGTAGCCCCACTGCACGTTGATCGGCGCGGCCATGAAGCGCGACAGCCGGCGATACGAGTTGATGTACGGCGCGAAGATCGGCATCAGGGCCGGCGTGTACTTCTGCAGCCCCGCGAGATAGCTGTGGAACATCGGCGACACGACCCCGCCCTCTTCGGCGAACAGGTTGCGGCCGGTGTGCACATCGGCGAGGCTCTGGTGGATGTGCATCGCGGAGCCCGGCTCGCCTTCCATCGGCTTGGCCATGAACGTCGCGTACATGTTGTGCCGCAGCGCCGCCTCGCGCACCGTACGCTTGAACAGGAATACCTGGTCGGCCAGCGACAGCGCGTCGCCGTGCACGAAGTTGATCTCCATCTGCGCGGCGCCGACTTCGTGGATCAGCGTCTCGATGTCGAGCCCCTGCATCTCGCAGTATTCGTAGATGTCCTCGAACAACGGATCGAACTCGTTGACCGCCTCGATCGAATACGACTGCCGGCCGGTTTCCGCGCGGCCCGTGCGCCCGATCGGCGGACGCAACGGCAGGTCGGGATCCGCGTTCATATCGACCAGGTAAAACTCGAGCTCCGGCGCGACCACGGGATTCCAGCCCTTCGCCTTGTACAGGTCGAGCACGCGGCGCAGCACGTAGCGCGGCGAGATCTCGACCGGCGAGCCATCGAAATGCACGCAATCGTGGATCACCTGCGCGGTCGGATCGACGGCCCACGGAATCAGGCAGATGGTCGATGGATCGGGCACGCACACCATGTCGGGATCGGTCACGCCGGTCAGCGAGCCGTCCTCCGGATAGTCGCCGGTGACGGTCTGCACCATCACGGCCTGAGGCAGGCGCATCGATTCGCCGGATTCGAATTTGTTGCGCGGAATGATCTTGCCGCGCGCGATGCCGGCCATGTCGGGAATGATCGCCTCGACTTCGGTGATGCGGTGCTGACGCAGGAATTCGCTCAGTTCGGGTTGCATGATCGGCCTCGTTCAGTCGATGTCGGATGCGGCCGGCGACGGCATGGTGCCGCCGGCCGCACGAATGCGATGGGTCATGCGCGCGCGGCACGCCGCACCGAATGCCGCGAAGATGTCGCGCGACAGCGGCTGTTCCGCGAAACGCCATTCGGGATGCCACTGCACGCCAAGCGCGAACGCGCGCGCGCCGCGCACGCTGACGGCCTCGATCAGCCCGTCGGGCGCGCTCGCTTCGGCCGCGAGCCCCGCGCCGAGCCGCTCGATGCCCTGGTCGTGCAGCGAATTGACCATCGCGTCGTGCGCGCCGCGAGCGATCCGTTGCAGCAGGCCGCCCGGCGCAAGCTGTATGCGGTGTGCGGGGCCGTACTGTCGCTCGAGCGGATCGCCGTCGCGCTCGCGATGGTCGTGAAAGCCGGGGCTCGCATGCAGCCGCTGATGCAGCGTGCCGCCGTACGCGACGTTCAGCTCCTGCATCCCGCGGCAGATCGCGAGCACCGGCACGCCGGCATCGATCGCCGCGCGGATCAGCGGCAGCGCGGTCGCATCGCGCGCGGGATCGTGCAGCGTGTCGGGCGTACTCGCCGGGCCGCCGTAGTGATGCGGCTCGACGTTCGAATAGCTGCCGGTCAGCAGCAGCCCGTCGACGGACGCCACGATCGCGTCGACCGGCTGCCGCGCACCCAGCGCGGGCAGCACGAACGCCAGCGCGCCGGCGCCGTCGACCAGCGCGACGAGATACTTCTCGCCGGCCGTGTGGTTCGGATGGGCGCCGCGCAGGATGCGGTCGGCGGTGACGGCTACGATCGGGCGCGCGCGCATGATCGCCTCCGCGATAAGCGCGCGACGCGTGCGGACGCGCAGGACGATGGAAGCCCGCCGTGGCGTGGATTGCGCGCGTGCGCGATCATGCCCCGCGCACGATGCGGCAACCGGCAGTGTGACCCGATGCGAAAACGGAAACGGACACTAGGGTAACAATGAAGCGCTGCCGTCGCGCTGCACCGCGCTGAACAGGTGCGCGGTCACGAGGTTGAAGCGGCGCAGGCCGCGATGGGACACAGCGACGAAACCAGGCTCGCGTATGAGGGCGGCGCGCGTGCCGCGATCAGCATGCCGGATCGGCCCGGCCTGAGGCGGCGCGCCCGCCGACGGACTTCGGGTCCGGCGTATCGAAGGGCTGGCGGCTTTCACGATCGTACTCGACTGACTGATGAAGACAGGACACGTGTCGCGGTGAAGCGCAAACGGCAATGCCGTACGGCGACACGCAGGCAAGGTGTCTCGCGACGGATTCCGGCACGGTACGGCGCCACTCGACGCCGTCGCCGCCGGTGTGCGCGTGACGACTTCCTGACATTCAGCTTATATCACCTAAAAATTGCGTCAAATTTCCAGGTGCCGATCCCCGACATCGATCAGACAAAAAAACGGCATCGACCATTCGGATCGATGCCGTTTTTGTGCGCTGCGTCAGCTTGCCCGCATCGCGTGCCGTCAAGCCGGCGCGGAAAGTATCACCGCACCGCCGCATGCAGCGTGCCGACCGATCAGCGGTGCGCGAGCGCGGTTTCGACGAGCGTCTGCAGCAGCGGCACGATCCGCGCGGCGCGCGCTTCGTCGTATGCGTACGGACGCGTCTCTTCCATGTAGGTGATCTGCGACAGTTCGAGCTGCACGGCTTCCACGCCGGTGGCGGGCACGCCGTAGTGACGCGTGATGTAGCCGCCCTTGAACCGCCCGTTCGCGACCGCCGTATAACCGCCGTGCGCGTTCACGCAGGCGGCCAGCGCCTCGGCGAGGCCGGGCGCGGCGCTCGCGCCGCTCGACGTGCCGAAGTTGAAGTCCGGCAGGCGGCCTTCGAAGAAACGCGGCACGTGCGAGCGGATCGAGTGCGCTTCCCACACGAGCACGCGGCCATGCTCGCGCTTCAGGCGCGCGATCTCGCCTTGCAGCGCGTCGTGATACGGGCGCCAGTAGCGGTCGCGGCGGCGCATGATCTCGTCGTTGCCGGGCAGCGCGTTCGGCGGATACAACGGCGCCTTGTCGAACGTGTCGACCGGCACGAGCCCGGTCGTATCCTGCCCCGGGTACAGGTTCTCGTTGTTGGGCGGACGGTTCAGGTCGACGACGTAACGCGCATGCGACGGCACGAGGATCGATGCGCCGAGCGTCGCCGCAAATCCGTACAGCCGCTCGAGATGCCAGTCGCAATCGTCGACGAAGCGCGCGTCGGGCGTCATCGTCGCGGCGATGTCGTCGGGGATGTGGGTGCCTGCGTGCGGGATCGAGATCAGCAGCGGCAGCGTGCCCTGCTTCAGCGTGAATACAGCCGGTTGTTCAGTCATGTCGCCTCACCGTAAAAGTCTGCCGGCGCACGCGCGCGGCGTGCGCCGGACGCCGCGCGTCAGCGCAGCAGTTGCGCCAGCGCGGCGCGGTAGTCGGCATAAGCAGCGGTTTCGTCGCGATGGCGGCGGCCGCTCACGACGCGTTCGCCGCCGGTGTAGACGTCGAGCACCGGCGTGTCGCCATGTTCGGCGAACACCGCGCCCGACAGCCAGTCCGCGCTGCCGTGTTCGGCGATCGCGGGATGATCGGGATCGAGCACGAGCCAGTCGGCGCGGCAGCCTTCGCGCAGCGCACCGATGCGCCGCCCGCTTGCCTGCGCGCCGCCGGCGAGCGACGCATCGAACAGCCGGTCGGCGACATGCGCCTGCGTGTCGCTCGCGAGTACGTTGCGCGCACGATGCACGAGCCGCTGCCCGTATTCGAGCAGGCGCAGCTCCGAGCGCCAGTCGACCGACGCATGGCTGTCCGAGCCGACACCGATCACGCCGCCCTGCGCGAGATAGTCGACGGCCGGGAACACGCCGTCGCCGAGGTTCGCTTCGGTGGTCAGGCACAGGCCAGCCACCGCGCGACGCTGCGCGAGCGCCGCCGTTTCGGCCGCATCGACGTGCGTCGCGTGCACGAGGCACCAGCGGGCGTCGACGTCGAAGCGATCGAGTAGCCATTGCACGGGCCGCGCGCCGTACGCACGCACGCAGTCGTCGACTTCGGCTGTTTGCTCGGCGATGTGAATATGCACCGGCGCGTCGTCGGGCAGGCCGTCGAGCAGCACGCGCAGCCCGTTCTCGGACACCGCGCGCAGCGAGTGCGGCGCGACGCCGTAGCGCAGCCCGCCATGCTCGGGCGCGACGCGACGCATCGCGTCGAGCAGTTCGAGCAGGCCGTCCGGCGTGTTGATGAAGCGGCGCTGGTCGTCGCGCGGCGGCTTGTTGCCGAAGCCGGCGAACTGGTACGACACGGGCAGCATCGTGATGCCGATGCCGGCCGAGCGCGCCGCGTCGATCACGCGCGTGCCGAGCTCCGCGAGCTGCGGATAGCGCGAGCCGTCCTGCGCGTGATGCACGTAGTGGAATTCGCACACCGACGTATAGCCGCACTTGAGCATCTCGACGTACAGCCAGCGCGCGATCGCCGCGAGCGCGTCGGGCGTGATCTTCAGCGCGAAGCGGTACATCAGGTCGCGCCAGCTCCAGAAGCTGTCGGCGGGATTCGCACGGTATTCGGTGAGCCCCGCCATCGCGCGCTGGAACGCGTGCGAATGCAGGTTCGGCATGCCGGGCAGCACGGGGCCGGCCGCGCGCGCGACGCCTGCCGGCGCATCGGTGTCGGGCGTCACGTCGGTCAGCGTGCCGGCCGCGTCCCAGCGCAGCAGCACGTTGCGGCGCCAGCCGTCGGGCAGGTAGGCATGGTCCGCGAACAGCGTCATTTCGGTCATGGTGAGTCTCGTCTCCTGCAAGGCTAGCCGTTCATCCGGCGAAACACCGTCGCACCGCCGCGCACGACTTGCTCGCACAGCGGACGGCCGATCCAGTAAGCGAGCTCCGCCAGCGAGCCGACCGACCAGACCGCGAAATCGGCCTGGCGACCGATCTCGAGCGCACCGTGCCGATCGGCACGGCCGAGCGCCGCGGCCGCATGGCGCGTCACGCCCTGCAGCACCTCGGGCACCGTCATCCGGAACAGCGTGCAGCCCATGTTCAGCGTCAGCAGCAGCGATTCGAGCGGCGACGTGCCGGGGTTGTGATCGGTCGCGAGCGCGATCGGCACGCCGTGCTTGCGCAGCAGCTCGATTGGCGGCAATTGCGTTTCGCGGATGAAGTAGTACGCGCCGGGCAACAGCACGGCGACCGTGCCGGCCGCCTTCATCGCCTCGATGCCGGCTTCGTCGAGAAATTCGAGGTGGTCGGCGGACAGCGCGCGATAACGCGCGGCGAGCGCGGTGCCGCCCGCGTTCGACAGCTGCTCCGCGTGCAGCTTCACCGGCAGGCCGCGCCGCGTCGCGGCTTCGAACACGCGCTCGGTCTGCGCGAGCGAAAAGCCGATGCGCTCGCAGAACACGTCGACCGCGTCGACGAGGCCTTCGTCGGCCAGCGTCGGCAGCATCCGTTCGCATACCTCGTCGATGTATGCGTCCGCGCGGCCCGCATATTCCGGCGGCAGCGCGTGCGCGCCGAGGAACGTCGTGTAGACGCTGACCGGGAAGCGCTCGCCGAGCTGGCGCGCGACGCACAGCATCTTGCGCTCGCTCGCGAGGTCGAGCCCGTAGCCCGACTTGATCTCGATCGCGCTCACGCCTTCCGCGAGCAGCGGTTGCAGACGCGCGGCGGCCTGCACGAACAGCGTCGTCTCGTCGGCCGCGCGCGTCGCGCGCACCGTCGACACGATCCCGCCGCCCTGCCGCGCGATCTCCTCGTAGCTGACGCCGGCGAGGCGCTGCGCGAACTCGTCGGCGCGCGTGCCGCCGTACACGAGGTGCGTGTGGCAGTCGACGAGGCCCGGCGTCACCCACGCGCCGTGCAGGTCTTCGCGCTGCCAGTGCGCGTAACCGTGCGGCAGCGCGGAGAACGCGCCGAGCCACACGATCGTGCCGGTTTCGTCGACGGCGATCGCCGCGTCGTCGATGGTTTCGTCGGGGTGGCCGTGCGGACACAGCCTAAGGTGATGCCAGACAGTCGGTTTCATGCGTTCAGTCTCGTGCGCCGACGGCGAGCGACACGGCGAGCAGCGCGCCGCCTCCGCTCACGACGACGTCAAACGCACGCCTCGGCCCGTCGAGCCGCAGCGTGTCCATTTCCTGCAGCGCGTAATGCGCGCCGTCGATCTCGACGCCCACTGCGCCGCTCGCGCAGAACAGCAGCACGGTATCGGCGCGCTCGACGCGGTGCGTGCCTTCGCGCCACACGTCGACGGTCCCGCGCGCGGCCGAGCGGCGCGTCATCAGGTTGAAGTCGCGGGTCGGGCCGTCGTGCAGCGTCGCGTCGATCGCCGTTTCGCCGGCGAAATCCGCACGGGCGAGCGGCGCATCGAGCACATGGCGCGCGCCGCCCGCTTCCGTGAGCGTCATGCCCGCGCCGGACAGCAGCACGAGTGTGCGGTCGACGCCGTCGAAACGCGAGAACGGCCCGGCCGCGTCGACGTCCGCGACGCTCACGCGCCATGCGAACGCATCGAGCGCGGCGCCCGGTGCCGCCCCCGAGGACGTTCCCCGCGGAGAAAATGCCGCGATTTCGCGCGTCACGCCACCGCCGTTCTTCCACGGCGACGCAACGAGATCCGCTGCGCGGATCATCGCGGCGGCCAGTGTCGCGTGCACCGGCGCCTGGTCGAGCGCCGTCATGCTCAGCGGCCGAGCATCGGCAGCTTCAGGCCGGCTTCGCGGGCCGTCTGCTGCGCGAGTTCGTAGCCGGCATCCGCATGGCGCATCACGCCCGTCGCCGGATCGTTCAGCAGCACGCGCCCGAGACGCTCGTGCGCTTCGGCGGTACCGTCGGCGACGATCACGACGCCCGAGTGCTGCGAGAAGCCCATCCCGACGCCACCGCCATGGTGCAGCGACACCCACGATGCGCCGCCCGCGGTGTTCAGCAGCGCGTTCAGCAGCGGCCAGTCGCTCACGGCGTCCGAGCCGTCCTTCATCGATTCCGTCTCGCGGTTCGGGCTCGCGACCGAACCGGTGTCGAGGTGGTCGCGGCCGATCACGATCGGCGCCTTCAGTTCGCCGTTCTTCACCATCTCGTTGAACGCCTGGCCGAGACGATAGCGATCCTTCACGCCGACCCAGCAGATCCGTGCCGGCAGGCCCTGGAACGCGATGCGCTCACGTGCCATGTCGAGCCAGTTGTGCAGGTGCGCATCGTCGGGGATCAGCTCCTTCACCTTCTGGTCGGTCTTGTAGATGTCTTCCGGATCCCCCGACAGCGCGACCCAGCGGAACGGACCCTTGCCTTCGCAGAACAGCGGGCGGATATAGGCCGGCACGAAGCCCGGGAAGTCGAATGCGTTCTCGACGCCCATTTCCAGCGCCATCTGGCGGATGTTGTTGCCGTAGTCGAGCGTGGCCGCGCCGCGTTCCTGCAGCGTCAGCATCGCGCGCACCTGCTCGGCCATCGACTGCTTCGCGACCTTCACGATGCTTTGCGGATCGACCTTCTGCGCCTCGCGCCATTGCGCGACGGTCCAGCCTTGCGGCAGGTAGCCGTTGATCGGGTCGTGCGCGCTCGTCTGGTCGGTCACGCAATCCGGCGTGACGCCGCGCTTGACGAGTTCCGCGAACACGTCGGCCGCGTTGCCGAGCAGGCCGACCGAGACCGGCTTGCCGGTGCGCTTCGCTTCGTCGATCATGCCGAGCGCTTCGTCGAGCGTCGTCGCCTTCTTGTCGACGTAGCGGGTCTTCAGGCGGAAGTCGATGCGCGTCTCGTCGCATTCGACCGCGATCATCGAGAAACCCGCCATCGTCGCGGCCAGCGGCTGCGCGCCGCCCATCCCGCCCAGGCCGCCCGTCAGGATCCAGCGGCCCGACGGGTCGCCATTGAAGTGCTGGTTCGCGACCGAGAAGAACGTCTCATAGGTGCCCTGCACGATCCCCTGGCTGCCGATGTAGATCCAGCTGCCGGCCGTCATCTGGCCGTACATCATCAGGCCCTTGCGGTCGAGCTCGTGGAAGTGATCCCAGTTCGCCCAGTGCGGCACGAGGTTCGAGTTCGCGAGCAGCACGCGCGGCGCATCCGTGTGCGTGCGGAACACGCCGACCGGCTTGCCCGACTGGATCAGCAGCGTTTCGTTGTCCTCGAGATCCTTCAGCGACGCGAGGATCTGGTCGTAGCATTCCCAGTTGCGCGCCGCGCGGCCGATGCCGCCGTACACGACGAGCGCATGCGGATGCTCGGCGACTTCCGGATCCAGGTTGTTCTGGATCATCCGGTAGGCCGCTTCGGCCAGCCAGGTCTTGCAGACCTTCTCGCTGCCGCGCGGTGCGCGGATCGTGCGTGTCGGATCGAGACGGGGATCGATGTGTTTCGGATGGTTCATGACAACTGCTCCCGAAGGAAAGTGAAGATCAATTGGAATCAGAAATGCCCGGTGAAGCGATAACGACTGCCCGGGTGCCACAGATTCGCCACCGAGGCGACGACGCCCTGCGACCAGGTACGCCGATGTAAAACCAGACACGGCTCGACGTCGTCCATCCGCAACTGCTCGCGCCGCTCGGGCGCCGGAGCCGCCGCTTCGATCCGGTACTCGACGCGCTGCAGCGGGGCCGCGCGCATCAGGTACAGGTTCGGCGTCGTGTTCGTGAAATCCTGCTCGGCATAATCCGGCGCGACCGCCGGATTCACCCATCGTTCTTCGAGCTGGACGGGTTCGTCATTCTCGAAGTGCAACACCTGCGAATAAAACAGCGTTGCGCGCACGGCCATCTGCATCTCGTCGGCGAGCGCCTCGTCGGCGCGGATCGTGTCGAGGCCGAGCACGCTGGCGCGGTACGCATGCCCGCGCGCGTCGACCTCTTCCGAAATACTGCGGATCGCGACGAGCGTCGACTCGTACTTCGGCCGCGCGACGTAGGTGCCCGCGCCCTTCATGCGCGTGAGCACCTGCTCGGCCGTCAACTCGCGCAACGCGCGGTTGACGGTCATGCGCGCGACCTTGAACTCGCGGGCCAGTTCGTTCTCGGAGGGCACCTGGTCGCCCTCCGCCCACTCGCCGGCGTGAATGCGGCCCAGGATGAAATCCTTGATCTCCTGGTAGACCGGCGCGCTCATGGGCTTACTGTTCCGATGCGAACGAGAACGGCGCGGCCTTCGCGAACGCGCGCTCGCCGACGAGCTTCGCGATCACCGCGATGTCCGGTGCGAAGTAGTGGTCGAGCTCGTAGTGCGCCACATGGCCGCGAATCGTTTCCATCACGGGCGCGAGCTTCGGGCTCGTGTGGTACGGCGCGCGCAGGTCGACGCCCTGCGCGGCGGCCAGCAGTTCGATCGCGAGGATGTACTTCGTGTTGTCCGCGATGTCGGCGAGCTTGCGCGCGGCGAACGTCGCCATCGACACGTGGTCTTCCTGGTTCGCCGAGGTCGGCAGCGAGTCGACCGATGCCGGATGCGCGAGCGTCTTGTTTTCCGATGCCAGCGCGGCGGCCGTCACGTGGGCGATCATGAAGCCCGAGTTCACGCCGCCGTCCTTCACGAGGAACGGGGGCAGGCCCGACAGCGTCGCGTCGATCAGCAGCGCGATGCGGCGCTCGGCCAGCGCACCGATTTCGGCGGCGGCGAGTGCGAGGTTGTCGGCCGCGAATGCGACGGGTTCGGCGTGGAAGTTGCCGCCCGACAGCACTTCGCCGGTATCCGGGAAGATCAGCGGGTTGTCCGACACGGCGTTCGCTTCGATCAGCAGCACGTCGGCCGCGTGGCGCATCTGGTCCAGACACGCGCCCATCACCTGCGGCTGGCAGCGCAGGCTGTACGGATCCTGCACCTTGTCGCAGTCGCGGTGCGACTGGTTGATCGGCGAGCCGTCGAGCAGGTCGCGGTACGCCGCGGCCGCGTCGATCTGGCCGCGATGGCCGCGCAGCTCGTGGATGCGTGCGTCGAACGGCTTCACCGAGCCGGCTGCCGCGTCGACCGACAGCGCACCGGCGACGAGCGCGGTGCGGTACAGGTCTTCGATCGAGAACATGTTGTCGAGCGCCAGCGCCGTCGACGCCTGCGTGCCGTTCAGCAGCGCGAGGCCTTCCTTCGCCTGCAGCGTCAGCGGCGCGAGGCCCGCGACGCGCAGACCGTCGAGCGCGCTCGCGCGCTCGCCGCGGATGAACACTTCACCGACGCCGAGCAGCACGGCCGACATGTGCGCGAGCGGCGCGAGGTCGCCCGATGCGCCGACCGAGCCCTTCACCGGGATCAGCGGCAGCACGTCGGCGTTGAACAGCGTGATCAGCGCATCCATCACCTCGCGGCGGATGCCCGAGTGGCCGCGGCCGAGGCTCGACAGCTTCAGCGCCATCAGCAGGCGCACCGACGAGCGCGCCATCGGCTCGCCCACGCCGACCGCGTGCGACAGCACGAGGTTCTTCTGCAGCAGCTCGAGCTGGTCGTGCGGGATGTGCGTGCTGGCCAGGCGGCCGAAGCCCGTGTTGATGCCGTATGCCGGCTCGCCCTTCGCCGCGATGTCGGCGACGGCCTTCGCGCCGGCGTCGATCTTCGCGAAGCTCGCGGGGTCGAGCGTGAGCTGCACGGGTTCGCGAGCGATCTTGCGCAGTTGCGGAAGGGTCAGGTGGCCGGGGGTCAACGTAATCATGTGAGCAATCCTGTCTAGACAAGTTCGGGATGGATTGCAGTGTAGCCATCGGAACTTGTCTAGACAACCCCGTTTTAAATGATTTCGACTCGGGAGTTTCCCTGATGTCGGGCGCGCCCCGCGGGAGTAGCCGGCCGGGCTCGGGAATTAACATATGTTGCAATTATTTTTTATTTGGCAACATACGAATCCACCCTTTCCCGCCATCCGCCTTCGGAGACCTGCCATGACCATCCCGCCCCGGTTGACCGCCCTTTTCGGCCGCAGCCTGCTCGTCGCCGCCTGCGCGCTCGCGTGCGGCACGGCGCTCGCCGCCCAGCCGCTGTCCGGCACGCTCGAGAAGATCCGGCAGGCCGGCCTGATCTCGATCGGCCACCGCGAAACGTCGGTGCCGTTCTCCTACGTCGACGCGAGCGGCAAGGTGATCGGCTTCTCGCAGGACCTGTGCGATCGCGTGATCGCCGCCGTGAAGGCGCGCACCGGCAAGCCCGACCTGCAGGTGCGCTTCATCCCGGTCACGTCGCAGAACCGGATCCCGCTCGTGCAGAACGGCACCGTCGATCTCGAATGCGGGGTGACCACCAATCTCGCCGCGCGCCACGCGCAGGTCGCGTTCTCGACCACCTTCTTCGTCGCGACGACGCGCCTGCTCACGCGCACGAGCTCGGGCATCCGCGACTTCCCCGATCTCGCCGGCAAGACGGTCGTGACGAACCAGGGCACGACGTCCGAACGCCTGCTGCGCAAGATGAACGAGGAAAAGAAGATGAACATGCAGATCATCAGCGCGAAGGACTACGGCGAAGGACGCCTCACGCTCGAATCGGGCCGCGCGGCCGCCTACATGATGGACGACGTGCTGCTCGCCGGTGTGCGCCAGCTCGCGGCGAAACCGGCCGACTGGGCGATCGTCGGCACGCCGCAGTCGTCGGAAGCGTACGGATTCATGCTGCGCAAGGACGATCCGCAGTTCAAGGCGCTCGTCGACGGCGTGCTCGTGCAACTGATGAAGAGCGGCGAGATCAATGCGCTGTACGACAAGTGGTTCATGAAGCCGGTGCCGCCGAAGGGGCTCGCGTTCGACTTCCCGATGAGCGACGTGATCAGGACGCGCTACGCGGCGCCGAACGATGCGCCGCTCGAGTGAGCATCGCGCGGTGACCTCGGCTCACGCGCGCGTCCACGCGACGCAGGCCGCGTAGCCAGGCGCCGCGTCGAGCCAGCGCGCGTCGAACGCGGCCACGCCGGCCGCCGGCGCGGCCGGCTCGACGATCGTCGTCGCGGGCGTCGCCGCATCGCGCGGCGGCACGACGGCGAACGCGCGCAGCCCACCGCCGATGCCGATGCCGAGCGCCTTGAGCAGCGCCTCCTTCGCGGACCACACGCGCATGAACGCGTCGGCACGCGCGCCGGGTGGCAGGCCATCGAGATACGCGGCTTCGGCGGCCGCGCACACTTCGGCCGTGAGCGCGCGCCAGTCGGTCGCGCGGTTGCAGCTTTCGATATCGACGCCGACGCGCCCCGTCCCTGCCCATGCGATGAGCGCGTGATCGCCCGCGTGCGAGACGTTGAAATCGAGCGATGCGCGATGCGCGGGATCCAGCGACGGCCGTCCCGATGCATCGACGACGATCGCGATATCGTTCGGCGCCAGGTCGAGCGCCGCGCCGAGCACGTCGCGCAGCGCGGCGCGGGTCGCGGCGCTGCGCACCGCATCCTCGTGTCGGAGATAGCGCGCGGCACGCGCGCGCTCGGCGTCGCTCAATGCCGCATAGGCCGGCGACGCGAGCGGCACGCGCCAGTCGAAATCGATGCGCGCGACCTGCACGCCGGCACGCGACGCGGCAGGCGGCAGGTCGAGCAGGTGCACGCGCCACGCGCGCGACAGGTCGGCGGAAATCTCGGAATCGGGCTGAACGGACATCGGCACGCGGCAGGCAGTCGGATCAAACGTCCGATGTTAATCGATCGCGTCGGACGCGGATCGGTGTGTCGCGACGGGCATCGTCGCCAGGGGCAGCCAGCGCGACCGCCGCATCGACGCGGCCAACCGGTTGCGGGCGCGGTCAGCCTTGCGCGACGGCACCCGGCACGCCGCTTCCCGGCAGCCGCGCACGCTGCGCCGGATGGCGCGCGTGGACGTGGCCCGGCGCATCGGCCGGCAGCGCGCCGTGCTGCAGCCAGTACAACGCGACGGGCCACAGCGTGTCGGTGAAGCGGCTGTGGAAGAACGCGAAGTGGCCGATCACATCGACGCCGATGTCGCGCGGCGCGATCCGCAGATGCGTGACGTCGCTGCCCGTGTAGTAGCCGGCCAGCCGTTCGATCGCGTCGATCGTGCCGAAGCCGTCGTCTTCGAGGCCGATCGCGAGCATCGGCGCCGACAGCCGCGCGAAGCGCGCCGGCAACGCGGCGCGGCTCGCCGCGGGTTCGGCGAGCGGGCCGTGCGTGTACGCATCCTCGAAGCGCGGTTGCGCGCGCACCCACGACAGCGCGACGCCGCGCGGCGTGTCTTCCATCCAGCCGAGCCGTTTCGCGGGCACATAGCCGAACACGGCCGCGAGCGCCGGCATCGCGACGTGCCACTTCAACCACATGCGCCGCCGCTCTTGCGGTCGATAGTCGCGCCAGTACGCATACTGCGCGCCGACGGTCACCACATGACGCACGCACGCGTTCGACGCCGCGAGCCCGAGCACGCAGCCGCCGATGCTGTGCGCGACGACGTCGAGCGGTTGGCCCGCAAACGCGTCGCGCGCGTACTGCAGCGCGGCCTCGCAATCGAGCCGCCCCCAGTCGAGCCAGTTCGCGCGCAGCGTCGCGAGCCGCGCGGGGCGCGATCCGCCGATCCCGCGATAGTCGTAGACCAGCACGTCGCGACCCTGCGCGAACAGCCACGCGGCGAAGCGGAAGTAATAGTCGCAGCGCACCGACGTCGCGCAATTGATGACCGTCACGGGCCGCACGGCACCACCGCCGCCGCGATGGCGCCACACGTAGCCGCGCAACGCGTAGCCGTCGGCCGCGGTCAGCGTCACGGGCTGCGGCGGCAATGCGTCCGCCGCCCGCCCGGGCGCTTGCTCGGCCGCGTGCGCCGTCCCGCCTGCTTCGTTCGAAATCGTCATCCTGTCTCCTGTGCGGCACCCCCTGCGCCGGCGCCCGCCCGTCGGCCAGCCTCCATTGAACTTGACGCGCCCGGCGTTCTCAACCAATCTTGCTGCTCCGTTCGCATGAGCCATACGCATGTCAACGCCGCTCGTCCGTCTCCCGTCGCTGGACCTCGTGCGCGGCTTCGTCGCCGTCGGCCGCCGCATGAGCATCACGCTCGCCGCGCAGGACCTGTGCGTCACGCAGTCGGCCGTCAGCCGCCAGGTGCATGCGCTCGAAGCGCATCTCGGCGTCGCGCTGCTGCAGCGCGGCTATCGGAAGATCGCGTTCACGCCCGAAGGCGAGCGGCTGTTCCGCGCCGCGGATGCGGCGCTGCTCAGCCTGCAGCACACCGTCGCGTCGCTCGCCGCCGCGCGCGAGCGCCAGCCCGTCACGATTACCGCGAGCATCGGCGTGACCGCCTTGTGGCTGCTGCCGCGACTCGGGCGCCTGCAGGCGCGCCTGCCCGAGGTCGACTTGCGCGTCGCCGCGAACGACAAGGTACTCGATTTGCGCGCGGAAGACATCGACCTCGGGATCCGCTACTGCCCGCGCGAGCGCGCGCCGGCCGGCGCGGTGCGGCTGTTCGACGAGATCGTCGTGCCGGTCGCGCACCCCGCGCTGGCCGCCCGGCCCGTCACCGACGCGGCCGCAATCGCGGACCACGTGCTGCTCGAATTCGACGGACCGCCGCAAACGCAGCTGCAATGGCGTGCGCACCTGCACGCGGCCGGGCTCGGCGACGCGCGCCCCAAGGGCGTGCTGCGCTTCAACCAGTACGACCAGGTGATCCACGCCGCGATCGCCGGCCAGGGCGTCGCGCTCGGACGGCTCGCGCTCGTCGCGCCGATGCTCGCCGACGGCCGGCTCACGGTGCTCGGCCCGCGCTCGCGGGCGTCGTCCGATGCATATGGCTACTGGCTGTTCCGGCACGATCCGGCACCGCGCCGCGAAGTCGCCGACGTGCGCGACTGGATTCTCGCCGAAGCGGCCGAGTGCGACGCGGCGATGCGCGCGTATGACGTGGCGCAGCGGTAGCCGCGCGCGATTTTCCGCGCCGAGTCGATGCCGATGCCTGCGTGCGGCGGCGCTCGTTGCGCGACGGATCGCGCTGCCGCAGGCGATGGACCGACGCCGTAACCACCGCCTCAGCCTCGCGCGTCACGCCGACAGGCTGCGCGGCAGCGACTCCTCGCACCCGGCCCGCGCCGCCGTCCTCGCCCTCCTCACCCTCCTCACCCTCCTCACCCCCCTCACCCTCCTCACCCTCCTCGCCCTCCTCGCCCTCCTCGCCCTCCTCGCCCTCCTCGCCCTCCTCGCCCTCCTCGCCCTCCTCGCCCTC